>Ga0179593_1449246_pt1 | contig 12982 bp, 28 predicted proteins | sample CZODoug2_1_08_16_FD_185931 | JGI IMG/M metagenome (GOLD analysis project Ga0179593, IMG submission 185931) | Vadose zone soil fungal communities from Angelo Coast Range Reserve, California, USA - CZODoug2_1_08_16fungal (PacBio error correction) | ecosystem: Environmental > Terrestrial > Soil >...
CAAAAAAATATCCTAAAAGGAAATTGGCCCGCGAAGGAAAAAAAACCCTTTAGAAAAAAAAATAGGTAATGGGACAAGGGGGGGGATTAAAAAAGAAGTGGGAAACCAAGGCCAGAATTAAGGTGTTTAAATGATCAACGAATGGGGGCAGAAAAAAAACACAACCAAGGTAAACTCGGGAACGAAAAATTGGGAGAGAGGAAAAAAAAAAAAAAAAAAGGGGAGAAATGGACACCTGTGGGCAGCGTCTTTTTCGAAAAAGAGGTTCAAGCCAAACAGGGGGGGTGTGTTGGGGGGGGGGGGGGAAATTCAACACAAATGGGGCGGTGAATAACGGAGGAAGCTGCATTCTGAATTCCAGGGAAGGAAAAAAGGTGTGCAAAAAAGGGAGTGGAGAAGGCAGCAAGGGTGGAAGGGTCCAACGAATGGGAAAGCCTGGACACCAGGGGTGGTTGGGGAGGGGTCCACAAACATGGTCCTTTAGTAAAACGACGGCGGAGTGTGCCCATGGGGGGGAAAAAAAGGAAAGGGGGAGAAAGGGGGGGAAAATGCGACCCGATCGGACGGGTGAATTGGTAACGGAGTCACCAGACGGTGGGATCATGAATGTGTCAGTGATGACTTCTTCGGGGGGGGGACCTTGTGTTGGGGTGGGGTTGGTTGAATTTTTATGGTCTGGCCAAAAACTGTTCCGGGTGTTGGGGGGGGGGTGGGGGTGTTTATTTGGGGGTTTGTTGGTTCCGGTGGGTTCATGGGAGGGGGGGGGGGGGTTGTGGGGTGTGGTGGGGGGTTTGTTGTGTGTTTGGAACGATTGTAGTAGAACAGGCACGGGGACGACTGGAAACAAAATGGAATAAACATGATTGGTCTTTGGAAGTGCATGGGGGGGGGGGGAAGACCTTGCTCCCGTTCCAAGGGGGGACAAAAATCACAAAAGCCTGGGGGGGCAAGACAAGAGCGGACAACAGAAAATCGATGAAAGGGCCTCAAAAAAAAAGGGAAAGGTGGGGGAGGCACGCACGGGGTCGTCGAACACAAGGGGGGCACGAGAAATTCCCGAGGGACCTTTTCACTGGGAAGAAAAATGATCCCCATGGGTGGGGAGTTGGGTGGCCGGGGCCAGGAAAACAAAAAAAAATGGAGTTCAGGACTGTCCAATCGTCGAGGTTGCAGACGGACAAGAAAGACAGGTGTGGGGACAACAAAAAAGGGAGGATGGGGGGCCTCCAAGGCTCCAACTGAGGGAACCTCGAATAAGAATGCGGGGCACGGAAGGAGGGGGGGGAGACACCCGAAAAAAGGGGGACGGAGGGGGGTCACCGGAGGCAAGCGCTAAAAAAAAACGGGGGAAAACGGGAAACAGGGAAGAGAGGGGCAGTAAAAGGGGGGGTAAGGATTGCGGGGGAGACAATTGTGGGAAAACCAGTTCAAAAAAAACAAATAACATAGGAGGACAACCAACACAACTCTAACGATAAAGAGGGAAAAGGGGAATTTAAGTTAGTGGTGATAGAAATCGAGCCGGGAGCAATATGGGTGAAAAATGGGTTTAAGAAAATGGGGGGAAGGATCTTTTCACAAGGGGGGACAAACCGGTGGCAGGGAAGGGGTATGAAAGGAAAGGGGGAGAAGGGAGGACTGGCAAAACAGCGGGCAAAGCCAGACCAACCACGGGACAAAGTCAAGTGTTCAAGAACGAAAGCCTCACGCTGTACGAACTCAAGAGCGTGAAAATGAAAAAAGGGTCGAAAAACAGGGAAACTTTCTAGAAAGGACTGGGTTGCGCCTGGACCACCACTGTTCGCGGTGACATAAAACATCCAAAAAACGGACCTGAGCAACACAGGTAGGACAAGACCAGCAACGCAAGGGAACGGTCAGCACTGTGATACGCAAGGAATGCAGAACTTTCTGGTGGGAGGGACAAAAGGAACCCTGACAAAAACATCTCCGGGGGGGACGGAACGTACCAGATTTTGACAGCCGAAGGCGTCAGACGGGGGGGGAAAGGGGGGGAGAAGAAACCTTTCAAGAAATAAAGCAACGCATCCTCGACATCGGGGTCGGAAAAAAAAAAAAAAAGCAGTCCGAAACAAAACCTGGGGGCCATCACCAAGAACCCAAAAACAACATATACTCCACGCCAAAAAAGGTGGTGGGGGTTGAGAGAGGAACCATGGAGAAGGAAATTAAAAATCGAATAGTACTGGGTTTTAAGAAGGGGCAAAGTGCGGAAGACAATTGTAACGTCGAGAAACAAAAAAAAGAAGGGGGGGGCCTTACAAAGTGCGGGGTGCAAAAACAGGGCCTCCTGAGGGAAAAGGGGTGCGGGGGGGCAACTGGGTTTGTTTGGGGGGTGGGGTGTGGTTTAGGGGGGGGGGGGGGGTGGTCAATTGTAAATTGGTTTTGTTTGGAAAATTGGGTTTGGGGGGGGTTTAAAAGGGGGACACAGTTGGTTGCGAGGGCAACCGAATGGAGCACAGTCCTGACGCGGCAAAAGGGACGGCTAAGGAAAAGGTGTGGGACCCCCACCCCCCTTGGAAGGACATAGCACCAACACTTAAAACGCCAAAGACCAGGGACTTGTGGGAACGGGAAAAAAAAAGTAAAAAAAAAATCTTTCATGAAACCAAGTACTTCGGTCTGGGAAGTTTGAGGGGCCGAACAGCCCACAAAGATTTGGGGTTTGTTTTCGTGGCACCCAGAGAGCGTGGAGGAAAAAATGAAAGAAGCAGGGGTGCGCAAAAATTTTGTAGGTTTTGGCATGATTGAAGACAAAACCCCGGGTCAGGACCAGGCATCGGGAAATGCCACAAGAAACAAAAATACAACATGAAAAGACAGACCATGGGGAAAGCACAGTGTAGAACGGGCGAGAAAGTGGGGGACAGGGAGCGCGGCGGAACAAGTGACAAAAAGGGACCCACCACGTAACACAAAGGGCGGGGGGGGCCACGAGCGTGGAAAAAAACAAGAAAAAAAGGGGGGGCCTGGAGGTGGTGAGATTAGTGATTAGAGCGCAAACCAAGGGGGCGTCCCAAAAGTCTGCAAAAAAAAAAAACATCATTCAAAAACGTCAAAGCGCATTTCGTCTGTGGGGGAGGACTGGATAGCGAAAGGAAAAGCCCAGCATGCAAGTGCCGAAAGACCCGAAAAAAAGGGGGGAAACCATGGGGTGCCTCTGGGGTAAGTATGACTTGCAACAGCGTCAGGGGGGGTGGGGGTTGAAGGAAGCTGGCCACCAAAAAAACGGAGGGACTACAAAAAAAACACCGAAAAAAGCGGGGGAACAAAGGAACTAGCTCAACACTATCAGGGGGGAATGAAAAAAGAGGACACTGGGGGAAAAAATACCTGAAAAAAAAAGGGGAAAAAAGGGGAGGGAGTCCTCAGGATCAAACAAAAAAAAAACCGCATGATTTGTCAACCTTTAAACCAAAAAGGAGAGATCAAAAAAAAAAAAACACTTAATAAAAAAAAAAGAAAAAGAAAAGGATGGTGTAAATCACGCATGAGGGTGTATGAAATGGGAAGGGAAGCCCGACGTCCCGAATATCACGGACAGGAAAAAAAAAAAACCTTCGAGAGAGACACATTCAATGCCGCGCTAAAGGGGGAAGGGGGGGGGCGGATTCCCCAAAAAAAGTGTAGGGCGAAAGACGTTAAGGGGCCAAGAGCAAAAAAAAAAAATGAAAAGATGTGCAGTCAAGAAACTAAAAAGAAAGGGGGGACGGGATGGCGGCGTAGTCTATTCTTCTCACAGTGCCGAGAATGCCCTGAACAAAAGTAAAAAAGGAAAAAAAACTCACGTGGACGGTGGAAAAATAACATCTCATGTTGTAGACCCGATAGGTACGGAAACAGTGATTCTAGGAAAAAAATCACCTACGCGTTTGACTCACTGGGGGACAAAAAGTGACGGAAAAAAACAGGGGGTCGGTGTGACAGAGGGCAGACCGACTCGTGGAAAAGAAGAGAAGGACGAAAGGGGGAAAAGGTCAAAACATTAACAGAAAAGTCACGTATGAAAGGGGAGTCATGCTCTTGTCATCAAAAGAGGGGACGGCAACGGTTCGAGAATTGGGGCGAGGGAAAAAAAAAACAGATGATCTCATAAAAGAAAGAGGAGCTAAAAAAAATCGGTGGTAGGGGCGTCAGAAAGAAACGAAAAAAACGGGGGTCGCGACTGGTGAGGGGAAAATAATAGAGACGCAGAGGAAAAGAAGAAGCACAATCACCTCCAAAAAAGTCAAAAGGGGAAAAAAGGGACGACCTCTTCAAAGAGGCACGCGCAAAAAAAAGGGGGGGTGAAAAAGGAGTGAAAAAAAACAAAGGAGAAAAAAAAAAAGTCCGAGAAGAGTGGTGAAACAATGAATCTACGGCGAAGCATCCAGAGGGGGGAGGGACCCGAGGATGCTCGAACCTTGGGGGAGGTAACCAGAAAAAAAACCATAAAAGGGGACGTAGGGGTTTGGAAGTGGAGCCTGGGTAATATAGAGGCGAGCAAAAGGGGAAATGGGGGCCAAAAGTGGTACCGCAAAAAAAAAAAAATGGGGGGAAGGGGTCTGGCCAGGGAAAAAAAAAAAAAAAAAAAAAGAAAGGAAAGAACCCTCACAGGGACTGACTAATCTACATGAAAAAAGTAAAGGGGGGGTACGTAAAGACGCAGGTTTCGGCCTTGAAGCGGCAGAAACCTCCAAGGGTTGTCAGAAGTCTGCCGCAAACAGGCGACTTCAAAGCAGGGGAGGGGGTCACGAAAAATGGCCGTCAAAAAAAAGACCAAAAGGAGAAAACGAATGTGCACAGGGGGGACAACCATGATAGAGCAGGGTATCAGGACGTAAATGGCTGGTCATAGTCGGAAAAGCGGGAAGGAAAAGGCGGGCAGGGTTAAGGGGTTGCACTTGGGGCGAGGTTTTCAACGTGGGGGGGGAGATGGGGCCGGCCGAAAAAGTGAAAAGAAGGAGAATACAAGACCAGAAAAAGGGATGAACTAACAGGGAAAGGGGGAAATCAATAAAGGCCGGGAGATCAACTGGTGGAAGCAGGTTCGATCACACTAAGGAAAGATCTATCCTGGAGGGGCTTCAAGATGAGATGAACTGGGGGCGGACAAAGGATCCAAGAAAGTCCTGGGAATGAAGAAAAAGACTGCAACGGGTTAAAAAAACAAAAGCCGAAAAAAATCGGGAGCGAGAAAAACAGAACTCGACGAAAAACAACGTGGGGGGAAAGGTGGAAAAAGTAGGAAGGATCACAGGGAGTGATTGTTAAAAAGAAGAATCGGTGGTACTGCCGCGGGGAGTCTCAAACATCAGAAAACGGAAGAGAAAAGAAACTCAAAGATGGGGAAAAAACGCGTGAAAAAGAAAATCCAAAAACAAAAAACTGAAGTACCGTAATTGTCAAGGAGGGCCTCAAAAAAAAGAGAAGAAAATTGGTCAGGGTTGAGGGGGGCAAGGGGGGGGGGTCAGTCAAGGGGGGGCTCAATGGAGTCAAAAGTCGGGAAAGTTGTCTGTGGCCCGATCGACGGAGGCACAAAAGGGGCTCGGGGAAAAAAAAATGGATCAAGCAGAACAAGAAGGGGGGGAAAAGCGTGGCAAAGAGAAAAAAAGGGGATGAGGAGAAAAAGGGGAAAAAAAAAAAAAAAAGAAGCACCGTAGAGGGGGAACTCACACCAAGAAAAAGTCCCAAACTACTGACGCGCAAGTCAAACCGGAAAAAAAGGTCAAGCACAAAAGGTCACCAGAAAAAAACGAGGCAAGGAAAGGAGAAAAAGGAGGGCCCTTCAAACAATGGGGCAATTGGGACAGAGGGGGGGGGGGGGGGGTAAGAAAGGGCAAGGGAGAAAAAAATCTAAAAAGAATGACAATCACTAAAAAAGGGAAAAGGGCAATCACAAAGGGGGAAAGGGGTTTGTTCGAAGTAAAAACCGACAGGGGGGGGGGGGGAGGGGAAAAATCTCACGAAAAAGTAAAAAAAGACTACAAAGACAGCCAAAAAAAGCCAGATTAAACCCTAAAAAGGAGGAAAAAAAGGAAAAAAGGGCGCCTGCTGTCAAACGGGGTGGAAAAGGGAAAGGGGAGCGGTGCAAAAAGGTTAAGGGAGTTTTGGGGGGGGAAAAAAAGGGGGGGAGGTGAAGGAATCAAGAACAACCACTGAGGAAAAAAAGACCAAAAGAAAGGGGCATCAAATAAAATGTCGGCGCAATGTACTGGACCTTAGGGGAGCAACACATTATAAAGGAGCTCAGCCCACCAAAAAAAAAAAACTGAAGGAAAGGGACAATTAACAAACCAAGCATATAAACAAAAAAGCAAAAGGGGGGGGGGGAAGCCGACGTACGAAAAAAAAAAACATGGCTTTCAAGACCCAGGTAGTGTTACGAAGTTGGGATAGGCCGGGTCAAAAAAACGACAAACATTAAAAGAGGGAACAGCGGTTTGAAAAGCCCAAAAGTCATGCTCAGGGGGGAAAGTGGACAGGGGGTGGAGGCGTATGAAGAAAAAATCGAGGGGACTGGGGGGCGAATATCGGAACATGTTTCGGAGTCGTACTCCAAAAATCCAGGGGGGTAAGTTTCAAAAAGAAGGGGGGGGGGATTATCGAGGCAATGGCTGAGGGTTGTACAAACGGGGGGGACTGGGGGGACGGGTTGGATAATGACGGAATATCAAAAAAAGAGGGGGGGGGACGGAAAGAAAAGGGGAAAAAGATGCATGACCGAGGCCCAAAAAGGTTGTTTTTTCAAGAGGCTACCGGCGGAAAATGGATGGAAAGGGGGGGGGGGGGTTTCCGATTCCAAGTCGTGGGATGGACTTACTGGGGGGCAGGAAGGGAAGGGGAGGGGTAACAGGGGGGGGCTAAAAGGGTGTGGGACGACATTAATTTCTGGAGGGAACTGTGCAAAGGGGGGTGGGGGGGATGGGGGGGGGTTTACCAACGGGGGGGTAGAAAAAGGGGGGGAGGGAAAAGGCATGGCGAACGGGGAAAAAAAGGAAGGTCAGCAGGGGATGTTCCAGGGAAAAGGGGGGGGGAAACCGAGACGGGGGGGGGGAAAAAAGACAAAATGCGAATGTTGCCGCACCAATTGACCAACGGGTGGGGGGGTGGGAAGCGGGGATATGGGGGGGATGGTAGGGTAGGCATGGGATTAGGGAGGGAAGGGACAAGGAAGGATTGAGGAACTTGCATGGCTGGGAGAACAAGTGTTCATAAAGGGGTCACGCCAAAGGGCAGGGGGGGGGGTGGAAAAGGAAGGGGCGGTGAAAAAAGAACAATAAAGAGGGGGAGAATACCAGCCAGTGAGCCATTTATTCAGGGAACACGACAACTCAGAAAAAAAAAGCCGGTCAGAGTTGTTCAGGTTCAAGAAAGGGAAAAAATAAAAACGGGACCGTGAAAGGGGGGGGGTTGGGGGCTGGTGAACATGAGGGAAAAAAATGACCGGGAGGGACGTGACGGGGAGGTCGTGAAAAAAAAAATGGGACTGATTTGTCCGACGCCAGTAAAAAGACGTGCAAGACCAAAAAGAGTCAAACACAATACTTTTGATTACTCGGGAAGGGGGGTACATAAGAACTTAAGAAGGTCACTCCACTGAAAAAGGGTTGCGAGGGGGGTGAACTTATGTTTGTCATAGAATCATGAAAAGGGGACAGTTTGAGGGAGGGTCATGACAAGGGAAGAGGGGGGAACAGAGGAGAAGGAAGGTTGGTTCACCAAAAGTGATTGTCGTGAGAATGGCGAGAACAAAGGTTACAGCATACGAAAATGGGGCTTCCGCGAGGGGGAAGCTATCACAAATGAATCGAGATGCACAGTGGGGGGGGGGGGTGGGGTCGGGAAAAAAGAACCTGGGTAGGAAATAGAACAGGCTTTGAGTGGATCGGGTAAAGGGAGCTTACACAGGGAAACTAGGGGGTGGGAAAAACAGTGGAAGAAAGGAAAAGATTGTGGGTAGTCTGATGGAGGAACCTAGGGGGGGGGACAGGGAGGGGCATCTGACGGGAAAAAAAAAAAAAAAAAAGGTCAGAAAAAAAAAAACCGGGACAAAGGGTCAAACGTGCAGCAAACAGGTCCAAACAGATGAAGACCCTATCCGTGTGGTCCAACAAGAAGATGAAATGGGACGAAACCTGCAAAAGGGGGGGGAAAAACGGGAAACTGATCGTAGGGGGGGGGGGAGCGGCAACCCACGAGGAAGCGGGAGACGGAGAACCAGGAACTTCAAAAAAAGGTTCGGGGGTGGGGGAAAAAAAAAAAAAAAAACCGAAAATTTGCCGACACCTGTTGGAGGGGAAATCGGACCGGGGACAAACGAACGGTTTAAAAGGGAGGGACTATGACAGAAAGTAACACGGAACAAGAAAAAAGGTTGGGGTACCAGTAAGCTTCTATTCACAAAAAACAGAAAGAGGTTTTATGGAAGGTATAATTGGGGGGAAAAAACCACGAGGAAAAAGTGAGGACTCCTGGGTTGGGGTTTTTTTGGGGGGGTGTGGGGGGGGGTCTGAATTCTCAAACGTCCAAGGGGGGGGTCGAAGGGCTACCAGGAAATGGGATGGGTACAAAAAAAAAAAAAAAAAAAAAACCCACATTTTTTTTTGTTTGGGGGAATTAATTTTACCAGGGGGGGTTTTTTGGGAAAACCACACCAAAAAAAAAAATCCTGTTCCTGAAAAAATCTCTTCTCGGGGGGGTTTCGGGAACTAAAGGGAGAAGGGCAGAAAAATCCTCTTCAGGGAAGGAGGGCGAAAGGGCCGGGCACGCACCTTCCACAACTACCGGGACAGAAAACTGGGTTCCAAAATATGCCTCCGCGGCCGGTGGGAGGGGAACCTTGGGGGTGTTTCTGGGAACGAATTGGGGAAAAGGTTGGGGGGGGGGGGGCAAAAAGCGGAGAAGTGGACAGAAAGGGGGTTACCCGACCGTGAAATTGCTGGCGCTAATGGTTGCTATGGCGAGCAGAATTGGACGGGGACTGGGGGAGTGAAGAAAGAGAAACGCACGCGGCGAACCCGAAAGGCATGGGGGGGGCACAGTTGGGGTAAGGCTACAACGTGGAAAAGAGGGGCAAAAACGAAAAACACCGATTTTTGGGGATTTTTTGTGGGGTTGGGTTTGACCAAGGGGAAAAAAAAAAACGATGAGGGATGAATGATCAAAGGGAAGGGAGCTCCAGTGGGCGAGAACCCCCAGTGCGGGAAAATAGGGGGGGAGACACAGAAGAACGTGTTGTAGAAAAGAAGCGGGACGTGGGGGGGGCTGTAGGGCAAAACATGGGAGTGGTAGCAAGTCGGGGAGGTGAACTTGTTGGGGGAATCTCGGGCGACCTCAAAAAAGGGACGGACAAGATTGGGAGTAACAGGGAAACAGGGGAGCAAAGGATTGTGAAAGGTTGTTACAGAAGGGGGGGACAAGCAGGGTTTAAAATATGTTCAAAAACGGGGGGGTGGGGAGAAACCAAAAGAAAATTGGGGGGGGACCGGGTCCCACCAAAGCCAGTTACCAGGGGGGGGGGGGGACTATAAGGGGGGGGGGGGAGAACAGCGAGGGAGCGAAGAGGAAAGGGGGAAAAAAACTAAAGCAAAAAAAAAAAGACCAAGGCCATTTTCTGTGGGGAATAGGGGGGAGTTGCCTTGGCAAGCGAAGTGGGGGGGGCGGGGGGGGGGTGGGTGGACCGGGGAGAAACCATGTTTCAGCCACGAAATAATGAACGAGCCCGAAAAAAAAAAAAAAAGCCGGGGGGGGGGGTTGTGGGAAAAAAAAGCGTCCACAAAAAAAGGCCTAAGGAGGGGGCGGGGGGAAGCAAGGAAATAGAAAAAGACCGGTTGGGAAGGGGAAGGTCTAGGGGTTGAAGTGGGGAGTCTGGACTATCAAAACCCGAGTATGGGAAACCGGTAAATAAGATACAAAAAACTAAAACAGGAAAGGGGGGGGAAAGAAGGGAAAGAAAAAAATATAGATGGTTGGGGGAAAAAAAATTGTCCAGAAGAGAGGTCTAATGGGGGGGAAAAAAAAAAAAGTCTGAATAAAAACTAACGGCCCGTAGACGTGCATCACCAAGAAAGGCACAGGAGCACGCGCTAGGGCAAACACGTGGTGAATGATTACACAACAAAGACTCAGTGAAAGGGTCAGGGTGTCAGGACTTGCTTGTGGAAGGAAACCATACGAGAAGTGGGAATAGAAGGATCATTGGAGGGGGAGGGGTGGGGTTCGGCGATGAAAAAAAAAGTCAGACTCGAAAAATCACCTGAGAAGAAAAAAGGAAAAGAGGGAACTGGTCGTGAAGTCTGCAGTTGGTCGAACCCGAACAACCCCGACAGGAAAAAGAGACTCAAAACACAGAACAGAGTGGGGGGGGGCGCAATAGAACAAATGGACGGGAGGGGGGCGGGGGGGAAAAAACGGGCAGGAAGGGAGATCACGTCAACCAAAAAAAGGACTCACAGGGAAGAGGGAAAAGGGGGGGCCACAGTCCACATGGGGCCGACAGGCACTGGAATGGAGGAGGGGGAATGATAGAGGACTCAATACGACGAAACACAGGGAAAAAAGTGACGCAGCCAAACAGGAGGAAGATCAATACAATCAGGGACGCAAAAAAAAAAAGAAAGGGGGTGAAGTGTTGGGGGGACCAAAAGAACAAATAAAAACAGGGGGGGGGGGGGGGGGGTAACAAAGAAAAAAAAAAAAAAAAAAACAAAAAAAAAAAAACGGCTGGATCGCGAGGAAGGTACAGTGACGTCAAAGGAAAAAAAATAATATAAAATGAAAAAAAAAAAAAAAAAAAAAAAAAAAAAGAAGCACCCTGGACACCATCAAGGGCAGGCCGGGAAAAAAATGACGCAAAGAAAAGGGGGGGGGGTGGGGGAAAAGGAGAAAAAAGATTCCCAGATCAAACCGAAAACAAAAAAAAAAAAAAAACCTGGAAAAGAGGAAAAAAAAAAAACCAGGTTGGGGAGGGGCAACAGGAGAAAAAGTGGGAGAGGGGGGGTTGACTCCGAGAAGGCAAAGGCAGACGTGGGAAAGCGCAAATGAGAGAGACTGCATGACTGGGAGGGGGGCCGGATGTCGAAAAAAAAAAAAAAAAAGTCCTGCAATCCTGGTGAACAAGGGGAGGGACGCAGAGCAAAAACAAAAGCATGGCTTGAAAAGGGACGTCTGAAAAATGAAAACACGGGGGAAGTCTGAAAATGAGAAGATAAAAAAAAATAAAGAAAAAAAGAGGGGAATAAAATCTCAGAAGGGGACTGAGGTTAAATAAAGAGGGGCACTGGGGGGGGGGGGGGGGCAGTTTCCTTGGCAGCAGGAACCTACAAAGTGGTTTCTGAAAATGCGCCTCAGGAAGAAAAACGGTCAAACGAGGGGTGACGGGGGGACACGACCAATTGGGTCATTGTCTCATGAAAAAAAGGGACTCCAGAGGAAGGTGCCGGGAAAACAACAGGGAAAGAAAAACAGTGAAAGGAAGGTGTCTGGAAGGAGGTGGGGGGGGCAATAGTCTGGGGAAGGGCGGATAAGTTTGTCCAAAGGGGGTGATTGCCAACAAAAAACGTGAAAAAGATTGGGGGAAAAGTTGTGGGGTAAAGGTGTGGGGAAGGCAATTCCACCAGGAAGAAGATGAACTTCCAGAAAACCAAGCGGCTGTTGTCAAGGAAACACTAAAAAAAAAGGGGGGGGGGTCCGGGGGGGGCAGGGGGGGGTACGCCAGCCACCAAAATCTGGCTGAATGAAATCTAGTGACGAGCCACACCAAAGAAAACGGGAAATCTATCTGAGAGGGGGAGCGGGTAAAGCACAAATGATTGGGCGAGGGACGTAGGGGCAGACCATTAGAACGCAAAGACAGGGGGGGGGAAAAAAAAAAAAAAATAGGAAAAACGCGAACTGTTCCCAGGGAAGAGGGAAACTCACATGCTGTGGCGAAGGGGGGGAAAAAATCCCTTGGGGGGAAGAGACAATGGAAGGGGTGAGACACGGAGAGAGTACCATTTACAGGTCAGTACGGGGAAAGAAAGAAAGGGGCCTCACCTTTAACTGCTTCCGGCAGGGAGGGGGAGACAAATCACGACTAAAGAATACAAAAGAACCAATGGAAAAGACGGACACATACAAAAACAGAACAACAAGAGACAGTAGGAAAAAAGTATAAAAAAAAAAAACTGAAACTGGGGAAAAAATCTTCCGAGGGAAGGGAGACTTGGGGGGGGACCGCAAAAGGTGGGCTAAAAGGGGGCGCCCCAAAAAAAAAGAAAAAGGGATGGGGGGAGGTTCCTCATCAGGACGGTAGGAAACAAGGCCCATTCGTTAAAATGGGAGAAAAGGAGGGGGGCGCAAACATGCGGCACGTGGGACCGGTAAAAAAAAAAAAAAACCAAAGGGGAACGGGGGAAAAATCAAAAAAGCTAGGCGAAGACCACGTGTACCCAAACCTGCCGACTAAACGGAAAGAGGAAAAAACTTACCTTCACAAAAAAAAAAAACACACAAAAAAAAGGACTCAGCCGGAAAAACAAAAAGGGGCCTGGGAAAAAGGGAAATTACGACTGGACTCCAACGAGGGCGGGAGGACAGCTGCGAAAAGAAAACGAAAAAAAAAAAAAAAAAAAAAAAAAAAAAAAAAAAAAAAACAACAGCAAATTGCAAAGTAACACGGGGAAAAATTTTTTGGACGTAGGGAAGCACAAGCGGTGGGCGGGGGGAACGGCGAGAAAATCAAGGGAAGCGAGAAAAAAAAAAATACAGCGGGCAAAAAAAAACGGCCGAATTGGGGGGGTCAGGACCCAAGAAAAGCGCACGAAAACGTGCGAAGACAGGGTCTTGGGAAAAAAGATGGAAAGTGGTTCAAAAAAGGGGGAAAAACTGAGGGGGATGGGGGGAACAACTGGCGAGAAGTAATCCTGGGAAACAGACTGGGGGGAAAAAGAAAGGAATGGGGTGGTCGCTACAGGGCAAGGAGGGGACCCTTGCGGTG
>Ga0179593_1464679_pt1 | contig 12982 bp, 9 predicted proteins | sample CZODoug2_1_08_16_FD_185931 | JGI IMG/M metagenome (GOLD analysis project Ga0179593, IMG submission 185931) | Vadose zone soil fungal communities from Angelo Coast Range Reserve, California, USA - CZODoug2_1_08_16fungal (PacBio error correction) | ecosystem: Environmental > Terrestrial > Soil >...
CAGCAGCCGTGCTGCAACAAGCTCCGGCCTCGCTTGTCAACTTTCCGGTCCTTCAAGCCTCGAGGAGTAACGCTATAACTTCGGGGGATGCACCGCGGACTTTCGAGTCGCATCCCACCTCTCACCTTCCCCGCTCACCCTTCTCGCAATGGAAATACCTTTAACTTTTCCGATCCAAAGGGGGAAATCCCTGAGACCAAAAATGCCCTCGGGGTTCCCCGATGTTCATACCTTAGCAAGATCGCCTCAACCTTGGCGAATCGTGGATGATTGGATCGCAGGGGAAGAGTCTTGGGTGGCGGAAACACAACCTGCCTTTAATTTATCACTTCTTCACGCCCGGCCCGCTGCTTCCGTGAGACGGTCAGGGGTCCCCTGAAAGGTTCTCAAAGGGGGACCGATCAACACCTGAGGTTGTCAGCGCAAGTGTCCGTGGCGTCGGCGACGGGACTGCTTCAACAGGGGTTGGCCTAGTTTCTCGCGCTTGAAGGCACGGTGCTGATCGGCGCGAGAAAGTGCACCCGTTCGAACAAAACCAGGACGGCATGTTCCGGCTGACCCAGGAGCGGACCGCCGGGTCGAGAGGAAAGGAAGGGTGGAAAAAAAAAAAGCGGGGCCGCCGGCTTCGGTCCGCGGGCTTGTTTTTCGCTGAAAGCGTCCCCGTCCGACACCGCATGCCTACGACCAAACCTGACAAAACCCATACTGTCACTTACTGTAAAACGAAGGTGCCCCGCCCTTCCTGCTTTCAGCCTTTGGGAAAACCCGCCTGCGGATACCTGCTTCTGATTGATCATGCCCCCGGGAATACGTCCCTCAGCGCCCCTGCAAATTCCCTATCAGACCTGGCCAGGCATCCCCCGTTTATGCGCTTGCCTTGCCTTTTACATCCGGGATTTTAGAAAGAACTTACCCGCCTCAATAGATCTCCCTTCTGGGGGGATACATGGCCGCCGTAAGCTCTACTGAAAAACGGAGGAGTTCGCACATAAAGCGCTGGACGGATCCCCTCCCTAATGCCGCCACGTCCGACGAATTCCTACCACCTTCCGAGCAAAGGGCCCTTCTGGCCTCCACCGGTCGGCCCATTCCACTAAGGCCCGTCGACCTCCTCACCACCCTCCTTGTCTTTATGTAGCCCCCTTAGAGATCTCCCCCTCGTTCAGAAGACCTCGTCGCTAAGTAGTCTATTATGTTCGTCCATCCTTCCCTAATTCACACGTAGAGTTGTGGTGCTTTTTCTACCCCTTTGCCTTTTGCGTTTCCCTTAGGAAGGTCCCAAGTCAACGCGCCGGTTCCTAGATGCATGTTCTTGACATAATAATGACTGAGTCTCTTAATGACGGGGCGGAACTCTCCACGCCGCGGCTTCCTGAACGCTGTATGGGAAAACCCCCCCACTTCCGGGATTCCCGATGAATCTCGCCAAAACAAACCCAGCAAGAAATCAGGCCGAGGGCCCCTTAACATCAAGCCGAAGGCTACTCCGATGCTCCACGGCCGGGTGCCCGAGACCCGAAAGCGTCAACGGAAAAGTTTTTGGGGGCCTTACCACGCGATGTCTCCTTAAAAGGCTATTCCAAGGGAGCGCGGCCGCTTACGCCCGAGCCCCTTGCCAGCCGGTGCCCAAAGGGGAGGACTGGATGCTCTCGTCTATCATTTCGTGCCTGCCGTTGGGGAAAACAAACCAAAACACCCCGGGAGTAGGGAAGAGAGAATAGTTAGCGACGGGAGTGGCCGGGTGCGGGAACGCCCTGCTTGTGCTGGGCCCCTTTAGACCCCAAATGTGAAGGCGAGAGCCGGTCTAACCGGAGGCCCGCCCCAAAGTAGTTGAAGAACAAGCCCCATACTCCTTTTTTGCGCTTCTTAAATCAACGGGAGCATACGGCTTGGGCCCCCATCGGAAAAAATGAGGGAAAATCTCGTTAAGCTCAGGGTCGAAGAGCGCGTCTGTGGAGATATCTGTCCTACGTTGGCAGTACCCTACTCGTGCCGCCAGGCGGAATTCAGAGAGCCATCCCCTACAGACAAAGAAAGAGCATGTCCCAATCGCCCCCAGGAACCTCGGCAAAATCCCCTGAGCCTAAACCTGCAGGGCAGCAGAGACCCATCGGAATGCCTGTAAGTTATCCTTTTCCTCCCTACCAGACGATCTAAAAGTTCCTAGGAGTTCACTACTCTGTTTTTTCGCTTCGGATCTCGTGGAATGGTGATGCGAAGCTATAAGCCACTATTATGTTTCCGCACAACCAGATACTTTGCCCCGTGTCGGGAAATGTGAAAAACATTTTAAGGATAAAAGGCTTTTAGACCCTTTTTGGGAATTAGGCCAGCTTTGGTCCTTCATGGGCGGTTGAGCCCTTGCGGGCAGGTCCAGGTCAGCCTCTCGACGGAGGCGGCTGCGTTCGAGGCGGGCAAGAAGTTGCCTCCTCTCAGGGCGCCCGATTCCTGGGGGGACCGATCTCTTCCCCCCCTCCTCACGGCCCTACCGTCTTCAACAACAGCGCTCAAACCCGACCCCAGGAGTTGTTTTCCTGCAGTAATACTTGTGTGTGCAGTTGTCCTGCTTAAGAGACCTGAATTACTTCATCTTCAGCATTTCTCTGGGGGGTGTGGGCGGGCCCCTCCAGAAAGAAAGCAGAATTCACTCTTCCCCCGACAAAATCCTTTCCGACACATTTCGTCCAGCCATGGAAGGATAGTACGGGTAACCGCTTTATCACTCTCTTCGTTCTGCTGGGGCAATTGCGGGTGCGTACTCCCTCTTTTTTCCTGCATTAAGGCGGGACTTCTCCAACCAAAGAAGCACACCCTCAAACTTCCCATCATAACTCAGGCGGTGCGCTCCCCATCGGAACCTCCAGTAACAGTCAGGGCGTCCAATCTCAGAGTTTCAATTCATACTCCAGCCTTGTCCTATACGGAAAGGCTCCAGATCCCCCGTGAAAGTGTTGGGGGGTTCTTCACCTTTCCTCATGGATTAACTATCAACGGGGACATTTCCGTAAAACTCTTCTTCTCACCTGGGCCGAACAGGGTACTTACCCTAGACGTGTTTATACACACTGGAGGCAACCCCCCCTGTGCAATCAAAAACTCCAGCAGCCTCCCGCCTCCATCCAAAAGAGGGACTGAAAATGGGAGCAGGGCATCTTGCGCGCCGGCTCCGCTCCCCCTCGAATGAAACACCCCTATTACAGGTCAGTTCTGTTAGCGAGAAGACGCCTTGTAAAAGTAATCCAAGACACTCTCAACGGGGTCCTCGTAAGAGGAATCCTAGGTCTCTAAAGAACCTGTCCTCTTCGTAGTGACAACTCGCCAACACGGGGATTCCGAGGGTTTGTTTACAGGTTCCTTCCACCTAGGGGGGTGTACAGGGTTGGGACCGCCTCTTCCCACAAAGATTGGTGACCCGGGAATCGCCCGGCCTCTAGGGGATCTCTCGGGTGTTCCGGCTGTGCGTCCCAGGCGTCACTGAGTGACGGTCTGAATAAGGTACCACAATAGGGGGAAAAATTTCCTAGTGGTCAATCGCATTTCCCAGGAAAATAATCCCCTTTCCGACAGGAATTTTCTTTTTGGGAAGGGATTTCGGGGGGAAAAAGAAGTCGTTGATCCTCCCATAGTTCTAGAATTAACAACGGGGGCCAGACCACGGGGGAGATTTCCTCTATTGATCGTCAGGAAAAATACGAGGAGGCTCCCTGCCTTTGAGTCGATGTGAGGATTCTTCCAAGAGAACAGAATTTGTGGGGAAAGAGAGATATCATAAAGAAATTTTTTCAAAGCTACGTGGCTTCAGTCCTCCGTGGGGGACTGGAAGACACATCTATATGTACTGTCTGTATACCCTGATGAACAATGGGAGAATAGGATCTTCATCCGATTACCGCCGGGAACCTGAAAAAGACCAAAGAAGTTTCTCCTTACCGGAAAGGTGGGAGGGGGGAAAACCTCTTCCTTGTGCTCCAAACTTTTGACTTTAAAGACAGACTTCCTACGACGAGGGACGCGGAGAGTTCTTAGGGCGAAGTTTCACCGCGGGTTAAAAAAAACTAACTTGGACAGGAAAACCCTTGAACGAATTCATCTTCAAGTAACTCACATGGCCAGGCCATTTTTGGCCTCTCGGTACCTCGGGTTGTCCGGATCCTAAAACATTTGACTTCAACTTTCCGGGCTGAACTGTGCGTGTTTTTGAGGGCTGCAATGGCGGGGGCGATTCTGGAAGTTCGCGTGTCTTTCCCGTAACCTTGGCAACTAGTCCCTTTGCGACTCTGCGCTCACGGGGGGTAGAAAAAAAGTCGAAAGAAACGGACGCTTAACCTCAAAATCTTCCGAAATTATAAAGTTGGGGTAAAACCCTTAGGCCGTCTGCCCTGGTTGGGGCACGGGGATTTGTGCGGTTCCCTTACCCTCCCAGCCATTCTTTTAGAGCTGCTTCTGGTTTGGCTGCCCTACCCTCCGCTCTTACCTTCATATCCCGAGCGCAGCGTGGACCAGTCTATGAGAACCCGTAATTCCCGCTTCGGTCTCTAAGCTTTATGCGCACTTTGTCTCCTGCCTAGAATGTCCTTTCCGATAGCGCTGAGCCAGTGCCTCATTCCGACGATAAAAGGCCCCGGTTCTTGCCCGCTCGGTCCCCTGTCTTTCAGCCTGGACGCTTATGTGCTGACGGGATAGTTAGAACCCCACTGCTTTTCCACGGGGACTCTCCTCTAGACAAAGTAGAGCGGTCCCCCCCTATAAACTCCCGAACGACGGGCCTAACGGCGCCCTTTACCGCGGTCCTGTGGATCCATTTTCGGGGAATGGACGGATCAAAGACCTCTGGAATCCAAGGAGTTCCTCGTAGTCTAAGTCGCTCCAAAAGACGACGATATCAGTTCTCCTGAAAAAAATTCACACCAAAAGTAGGACTAAGAGGTTTGGGACCATCCTAAAGTGACTCCCCTGGTCTTGACCGATTCTCCAAGGTTCCATTAATAGAGTGCACAACCGTTTAGTGCGCCCCAAGAACGCAGGGAAAAGTCAAGAAGGAGCAACATCCTTAGGGTGGATTTAAGCAGGGTAGCATACCCTCAACAGGGACGAACCCAGTATAAATGACTACTATCATCTGAAATTGGGCCCTAAAAAGAACTGCGGACCACCGAGGGGGAGGAGTTAGGGGCGTCCCTCCCTGTAATGGTATTGGACTGACAGTTTGTAAAAAGCAAATATTCGTTCCCGCTGCGATTTTAACTATAGGAAAGGGGAAGAGGTGCGGGTAAGGGCTTCAGAGTATCTCGAAGGCTCGTGTAGGGTTCCTTTCCAGGAGGTCCCCTATATCTCTAGCAAAGAAAAAGAAGAGTCGGCTAGGGGAGGCATTAAACAAGTCGAATCGAAAGGAATAAACCGGACGGCGAGGGCAAAAAACGCCCCAGACAGGAATTAGAACCCCTGGCTTTTAAGGCCGAAGAAAAGATGTCAGGGACGTTGAGAACGGGGAAAGCCTTTTCGTGTGGGCTGGAGACTTAGAAAAGACCTCCGGCAAAAATCTTGAAAGTCCCACGGGCAGGACAGAAACCCGATCCGACCCTAGGGAAAACGACCACGGTTTCCAAGGAAAGAGGAGTAGATCCAATATAAAAAGTACTACACACCGTACCAAAACTAGTTAGGGGGGGGGCAAGCCTATAGAGCTTTTCGGAGATACCTTGGTCCTGGCTTACACCTGTGGAGGAGGGGAATCTGCTAAAACCGTTTAATAAAAGCGTGGAATGCTAAGACGGAAGGGTCGGAAAATCCAGGGTGTAGAAAACAAATGGGTCCCACTTTCTGCTTCAGGGAGAGCAAATAATTAACCAGTTTGATTTAGCCCAAATAGCATGGGACCGGGGGGTTCCAGTTCGAAAAGGGATAATTCAGAAGATTCTAGCCTTCTGTTGGTTAATAAGTGAGAGAAAGACGGCAAGAACAAATTTCAAAGGGGAAAACATCTCCTTGCCAACCACTTCTTCGAACTAGGAAAACCCACACCGATAGTCATCGAAGAAAACCACTTAAGAAGACCATCTAGGAGATGTGATTTTAATTACCTGGAATACCAAGCACCTTCCGGGGTACGAAGAAAAAACTCTGAGCCGTTCCCATTAGATGAGATAATCTTCTAGAACTTAGAGGGTAAGGCCGGATGAAGGGAGGACTGGAAAAAGAGGTTTTTTCTTGGGACCAGATTCGAAACAAGGGGGTGCGGGCTTATCCTGTCGAGGACATAAATGATGGGGGAGGGCATGGGCCACACCACAGGTGGGGAGAAAATCATAGAGGGTCTACGGAATCGACATTTGGACATTGGAAACGGGCTGGAATTTAATAGGACGTGTCAGCAACCGACCAGACATGTCAACTAAAGCGCAAGAAACAGGACTCTGCTTCAAGTCTGGGCGGGAGGGTCCAGAGCCAGGAGTCCCGGTAAAACCTTGAAGAGAAGGGAGCTATCCTGCAAAACTCTAACTAAGAAGGACACTCCCCTAGGAAACGACAATACTCAATTTTCGTAGATTGAGTTACCGAAAATGGCCCGTTATAGAATCAAGTCGCCCTCGCACAGCCTTGCTCTTCTCTTAATTTTCCTCTGGCCCAAGCTCGACCAAGAAGAGCAAATGGAACTCCTCAGTTCGAAAAGACGTCACCATCCAGGCAGATCGGAGACGAGTCCTGGAAGGCGTTAAAAAGTAAAGTTCCCTAAGGGCTGGATTAGCAGGGGGGAACCGGTCTGAAGGAACATTTTCGGAGATGACGGGGGTGAGTTAATGTTGTCTTCAAAAAAAGAATTCTACTTCTTCTCTTGGAAAAAACCCAAGAACTTTTTCGAAAGGAGGGCCAAACCCCACCTAGTCACCGGATCTTAAAGCAGGAAGGGGAGCGGGATATGACAAAGGGGCGTACAAACTTTGACCTCTCCTCTACCCAGGAAACAGTGAGCACAAATGTCGAACATAAGAAAGATACTGGTTGACCCAAAACTTCCTTGAACCGTGAAGTCACCCTCCAACGTGCGCCCCAAAACGGGGAACATAATTTGAAAAAGGCGCTGAACCTGGCATTGCAGGGTTCGGAAGAAACAAAACGCCCATCGAAACATTCTCCCCACTTCACTTACTATTCACGGGCTTTACAAAGTCGAGAAACCTCGGGGGGGGGCCCTCCCTCACTGGGGGGGTTTGTCAGGTGTTCCGGGGGGGGCCCGGTGGGAGGTCCACACCCGAGGGACCGTTAAACCCCGAGGAGAGATCAGAACTATCGCAAAGCGCAATCTTAGTTTGAGTGGGGCAATTTTGAAGAGGACGTCAAAGGGGTAAGGGTGTGACCCTTTACCCACAAGGGAGAACGGTTACAAGAAAGGGGGATGACTAAATGATGTAAAGAAGGCCCGGTGGAACATTTTAGGAATCTCGGTCAGAAGCAGTCCTAAGTTGAAATATGTTTACCGGAAACAACGGCCGCATGTTTCCTAAAAAGCCCCGGTCAACCACATACGGAGTCTTATAGTTAACCAATACCGCCCTCGCGGAATCGCTTCCAGGTAGGCAGTGGGTGTGAAACTACACTCCTATAAATCCGGGACAAAAAAACCCAAAACGGGAAAGAGAAAGAACTAGAGAAAACAGCAAAAAAAGACGGAAGGGAATAAGCCAGGAGAGCTACAGAGGGATAGGACGAGTTTATACCATTCGAACGAACCAGCTACTATCAGTTCGGGGGCGAAATCATGCCACGCAAACGTAAACTCCCGGCACTGGAGCCGGTCTTCACTTCACCTAAAATGCCACGCTAACTGGGCAGGCCAAGGGAACAGACACCTTAAAAAACAAGGGGGGGAAAGATTCCGCCTCCCTACATTGCCTGGAAAAATTTCTGATTGCAACCTCAACAGTTTTTATCTGGGGAAAGACGGGGAAGTCAAAACACCAAAGTATGTAATTTATATCAGGTTAAGAAATTGCACCCGACACGCACGGGACAGGATCCCTGTCATTTCCAGAGACCGTTTACCTGGGGGTTCGGAATGACTCACGGGTCATTCAAGGCAGGCCGGGGAGTTGTAAGATAAGGGTTTCCGGGGGGGGGCTAAGACGGGAATGAAAAGGGGGTTAGAAGGACCACCATGAGTAGCTTTCCTTCTAGTGGTCTCACTGGAAAGTTCTGGGGATTATACCTGGGTGCAAAACTCCTCAAGAAAATCGGGAAGGGATGGTCTGTACAAAACAGCTTAGAGGTTCCTGGAGGGGGATTCGTTTTGATACAGAACGTGCGTCAAAAACGGGAATTGGGGGGGTATAACAGCCAGAAAAAGAAAAATTCACCAGAAACTCCAAAGTCCCTAGACAAGAAGGGGGAAAACTTAGGGAAGAGGGTTCCTCGAGAAAGGAGGGTGTAAGAAACTTCCGCATAAATAAAACCGGAGTGATTTGATGGGACCAAAACGGAAGTCGGGGGAGGGAGGAGGACTGCATGACCCTAAAAACAAAGACAAGAGCCAAGGAAACTATATCTAGGCCACGAGTACAATGCATACCTTGGGCTTCTCTCATGAGGGGAAGGGGGAGGGCTTTAAAGCATGGGATGTACGTCCTGAAAAAGATATAGTCCTACATCGGGGAAATTTAGGAGAGCGGGGGAAGCCCCTGTTTACTCTCAAGGAACTCCGAACGAGGAAGGAAGATGACCAATCCGAACCAAGGTCCCGGAATTTAGTGGGGGCCACTCACTGAGACAACTAAATGCTAATAAAAAAAAAACAGAGAGCCAATGAAAAAGGATCCCTCAAATTGGGTTTGCTGGCAAAACGGAAAAAAAACTTTAAAAAGGGACTAGAGGGGGGAGGAACACCAAGAATGTTAAGGAGAAGTGTAGAAGCCAAAAAGACTAGGAGAAAGAGTAAAGACCCGAGGTAAGGGGACTATGATGGGAAGGGCAGGTCCAGGACCCTTCAGGAAAAATTCCCAATAAAATGGAGGGGGAATTTTTGCTCCCTACCAGTTCCAAGAAGTGTCATGGCAGAAAAGGGGTTCCAGGAACTAATGAAGGTAGTCAACTGTCTTCTTATGTCCTGGTACTTTGGAGAGGGACGGGGAAGGGTGCGTCGAAAGAGGCCCGCCTGGAAAGGCAAAATGGTGTGTGGAAAAGAAAGGGGGCCCAAGAATTAAGGTCGCGACAGGACAATCAATAGGAGGCCACTGAGAGGACCAATCAAAAAAAAAGGGGCCAGGAAGAGGGATCAGGCCTTATACGAACACTGGCCACCGGGTCCAAAAGAAAATCAATTTTTAATCCAAGAAAGGCGGTTGAAAGCGCCGGAGAAAAAAAGCCTCCTGAGAAGGAAAAAGCGGGGATATGTTGAAAAAAAACGGAGTCTTCTTCCCAAAGCGATCCCTTCTCGGGCCAGTCCGTTGAGTCTCCCTCTTCCCTCCCTGGGCGACTTCCAGTCCAACCATATCTCTAGGGAATGCTGGCCAAGGAAAATATGCTCGTCCACCCGGAACATACTAATTAGGTAAAAAGGTATTAATAAGGCGAACTTTAAAATTTCAGGGGACCTTACAAACCACTCAAAAAACAGGGGGGAAAAAAGAAAACCAGCTTTTCACTGCTCAGCACCCCGGGAAAGAACTTCCTCCAACCTCCCTTAGTTAAAGGAAAAGAAAGTCCCATTATGGGAGGAAGGGAGAACTAACTTCCCGTTAAGGCCAATAGAACTTTCTTCACTATAGGGGCCCTGCCTCAGACCCTTTTAAAGGCTCCAGAGGGGTCCCAGGGGAACCTGAAGAGACCGGGCCAAGACAATGTCAATTCCCCTCAACTCCTATCAATGGTCTAAGACTCCCCACACATAGAAGCGCCTCACTGAGCCACTCTAAAGACCCAAAAATGAATTCTAGAAGAGGCCCAAAGTAGCAAAACAAAGGCGTTCGGAAAAAAAAGACAATCTTCGGTTACTGGAACAGGAAGGCACTCATTCAAACTCGTACTAGTAAGGTCGGAAGGAAGGGACGCAGAGGCTTTGTCTTAAAAGAGAACAGCAACAGAGATTGGGGGTGAAATTTCGTTTGGAACATTCATCGGACCGGGAAACAGGGCCAGTGTAAAGAAAAGTGGGGGGATAGAAAAAATTACTTGGATAAAAGTGTGTTATCACGGATTAACGTTGAGTGTCGGGAACGACTCGTGAAAATCCAGAGAGGAAGGATGGACTGGGCCGTTCATCTCCCAAGAAAGGGAGAAGGTCTTCTCTAGTGTAACCAGGGGAAGGTCAATATGGGAGGAAAGAACGGGGACCATTCTGAACTGAGGAGAATAAAACGACACCGACTCCCCCCTAAGGGCTACTCTCAAGAGGAAGGGCGGGTAAGGGATAAGTTTCAAGGGAAAAATATGAAATAGGGGACGTCACTCTGGATCAGGGTAAAGGGGCGAGGGGCCCAGCATAATCATCCAAAGGGCCCTCCCGCCAGGCGCCGATGAGGTGTGTAAGCCAAGGGAGTAAGAAGGGTGGAAAGGAGAACTTCAGGAAGATCCGGAGGGGTCCGAGAATTTGAAGAGTTGGAGGAGGGCGTTTTTAAAAGGGGGTATTTCACCCGTGTTGCTTGAAGGGAGAGAGCCACCCCTACGTCGCGTGTCACTCAAAACTCCTTCGAACAGGAAGGAGAACGTTGCAAACCCACGGGGGCCCAGCATGGTTATTCCTAAAATACGGAACCCCAATTAGAAAGGTCAAAGAAATCCCCGATTCCGACCCTTGAGGCCCTAACTGTGCGGCCCAAGACTAAAAAAGCAGGTGTCCCAACACCATACTGGACCCCCATAACAACCGTCCTAAAACACATCGCTGGAAACAAACAGACCTCCCCAAGAGGGAACTGAGCCCACCGCATAGTCAGACGGAAAAAGGGCTAAAACATTGAGACACGAAGGACCTTTCCAAGTTTTTTGTAACTACAAGGGTGAGAGGAACCCCTCCACAAATTGGTTTCCCACTTGGGAGGAACCCCTCGGGCCCCCAAAAAAATTTGGAGGGGAAGCAAAACATGACAAAACAGTGGAGCAAGAGACCCGATAAGGTATATGATAAGGTTTCCCCATTCAATGTCACGGGGAAAGGGAAGGGGGGAAAAAAGGCCAAAATGTAAAACAGGGATGGGGGGGAGAAAAAGGGAAAGGTTAAAGGGTGGGGGCCCTCTTTGGCGAAGGGTCGGTTGGAGGAAAAATGGTTGGAGGAATCATGGAGAAGGAAACTGGTCCTTTCAGTCCCTCAATATCGGAAGAGCTTTAAAAAGAAGGGCAGGAGGGGGATCTGAAACAAAACAACTGGAGAAGGGTAGTTCAATAGATCGGCAAAACAGCGCCTGAGCTAACTAGAGGCAGGGGTTCAAAATCAGAATTAAAGGGGCTGATAAAAGTAGGGATTCATAACCTACTCGGTACCATCCGCGAAAACGGAAAAAGTTTCCAAGGTTAGAAGGGGGAAAGGCAGGGAAATCTTTAAGTGCCAAGGGGGGAAAACTCCCAAGGAAGGGTCCCCGCAAAAAACTTACACGAAAACTGTCCGCCGGGCGCGAGAGCTGAAGGGGGGGTGGGAAAGTTGGGGAAAAGGGTGTAACCTAACTTTGAAGTCAGAAAGAGACTTTGCTTGGACAAAACTTCGTACACCTCTAAGAAGGGTAGAGAAGGTACTAGGTGAGAACAGCAGAATGTCCCCGAACTCACCCCCCAAAAAACACCAAAGGAAACCCGATGGCGGAGGGAGGGGAGCTGACGCAGTTTGCAAAAATTCATTGGGAAGGCTAAGGAATCTCCGACACGGTGAAAAAAAGAACGCGACCTTTAAAAAAAAAAGACGGGGAGAAAAAACAAAGTCACCAAAATTGAAGAGGACACAAGAGCAAGACAAGCTGTCCTGTCTGGGATCGTAAAGAGCGGAAGGAGGGGTGGTCTCAAATACCCTCGGCCATGAATCACGACCAAACAATTCAATTAAATAAGAGGGGAATGGAAGAAAAGAGTAACAAGCCTTAATTAGGGCTTTACAGGAGCGGCCCTTTCAAGTGACGAAGGGTTAAAGAGCCAACTCCAGAAAAAAGAAAAATCCGATCTGGAAAGTTCCTCTAGCTCCCTTTGGGCCGCATACTTGTCGTCACAGGGGGATGGTGATAGACCACGTAGGGGAAGGACCGAAAGAGTAAAACGAATACATCTAGCTCAAGGCTTTCCGAGGTGTCGGTCTCAGCTCCAGTTAGACGAAAGACATCAGGGTCTGGGCTCAAGGACCCAATGACGGCGTCGTCTGTTAAACTAACGTAGAAAAGGAAATCAGAATTCCGAAGGCTCACCCCAGGAGCTCCCTCCGGGCGATCTCCTCAAGTCTGTCAAAGACGAAAACTTAAAGGGGAAGAGAAAAAAAAGGAACACCTATTAAAAAAACCTGGTACTGATTGGGGAACCAAAACGAAGACCCCTCAATCAAAAGTGAAGATCGGAAAATATCTATTCACGTTGCCTTCAGTAAGTCATAAAAACGGACAATATGGGAAAAAACAGGTTTACCGAAAAAGGGAGGGACGGGGGAATCATCGAAGCTCAAAGCTGGTAAAGAAGCTAGGGGGGGAGGGAACTATGGCTATTCGGGCGGGACGGAGTGCTTCCTCCTGCCTAAGAAGAAAGGATTTGAAAGGAAGTTCGAACCTTGGGCTTAGCTCCAAGGAAAAGGAGCGTCATCTGAAACCAAAAAGTCAGTGATAGCCTGGCAACCTGAAGGGGGAACCAGGGCCGTATGAGAAACGGCTTGGTCAGCACAACCTGGTAAGTACGTTAAAGCAAAAATTCAAGGGGGGGGGGGAGGGACGAGTCACGGCCAAGCAGATAATAAAGAAGTAACAAATGTCGTCTGAGCCAAAGATCTAAAGGGTGCAAGAAAGGGTCTCTCCCGAAGATCTCCGGC
>Ga0179593_1658736_pt1 | contig 12982 bp, 16 predicted proteins | sample CZODoug2_1_08_16_FD_185931 | JGI IMG/M metagenome (GOLD analysis project Ga0179593, IMG submission 185931) | Vadose zone soil fungal communities from Angelo Coast Range Reserve, California, USA - CZODoug2_1_08_16fungal (PacBio error correction) | ecosystem: Environmental > Terrestrial > Soil >...
AACCTTGCCTGCCTGCAAAGTGGACATCTTGGTCTCAGAAGAAAGGGGGGGGGGAAAAAACACAAGCTCTAACCACTCGTTTCCCGTTGGGGGAAAAAGGGGGAAAGGCACGTGGCGCGGAGTGCTTTGAAGTCGGAAAAAAGAAAAAGCTAGGCTATTCTATTGTCTCTTTCGCTACGGGAATGGCAAGCCCCGTTAGACGTCTAATTCGTCAAGGAACCGAGGAAGCGAACTAAGTTATCACGGCCTGGCGTTTTTTGGGGGCCAAAAATACGGCCTGTCGAGCCTCCTTAAGACGCCGGGTAAGAAAAAAAGCCTCGGGGGGGAGAAAGGTGGGGTACTGCTGCAGAAAATCGGAAGAGTTCGAGCGCTTACCACGTTGAGATGGAGAAGCTGTTGCAAACACCCAACGGGGAGTGGGTATTTAGAAAGCTCCTTGGGAAAATCTAGTAAAAGCCAGGGCGTGCCGGTCAAGGTAACCGACGCAGATCATTGCCGTCAATAATGCAGGGGGGGATAAAACGAAACAAATGCAATTTCGATCCTTCGGGGTCGAGCTCTGGGAGGGAAAACATAGGGAGACCACCTTTGGAGCTTTGGCATAGCGAGTACATCCGGCCGACGCTTGTATTGGGGAGGGGGGCCTCGAGGGGGAAACGTGAATCGGAAAAAAAAAAGGAAACTTCATTATATCTCAGTGTAGGCGGTAAAAGCGAAGAATCCGGGGGAGTCTGATGTCGTTGGTAATAGTTCTTCAGGCAAAGAGCCACGCGGGACTTTACATCTTTGGGGGGACATAGTGAAAAGTCACATGTCAGCTTTTCTCACAGAAGGGGGAACGGATAAGGAAAGAAAAAAAATTAAAAAGAGAATGGGAGCCGGAAGACACTAGGTTGGCTCACATTATCTGCCGTATTTAAGGGTTCTGCAGGGAGGGGGAGAGACGCTGAGGGAAATAACAAAAAGTCCCTTTTCAATGGCGCGATTGGGAGGGCTGGGGGGGGCACTCGACGCGGACGATCGGTGTCAGTGATTCGGAAGTTGGGCCAAACAAAAAATTGCCTCTCGGCAGCCGGAAAGACCACAAAATCCCGTTGCCACAAACGCGTGCTAGAAAAGAAATAAGGGGAAACAAATGAAAGGCAAAACTAACTCAGGGTCCAGAACTCACGGTTGAGATGGGGGGCGTCCGTCGCTCAAAGGCATTTCATCTGCGGGGGATCCTGATGGGAACGCTATTGGAGAAAAAGATTCAAAAAGAGTAATTATCGATAGGACGACATGATCGGAGAACACAAGCTACTGCCCAGACGATGAATGAGGACATGACCACCACCCAAGGAAAAAGTCGAAAGAGTAGAGAAGAGGCCATGTATCGGTGTTGAAAAGGAACAACTTTGAAAAAGAAGAGAAAATAAGGGCACCCAACCGGAAATCGTCCAAAACGCCGGGGAGCAGGGCGCATCGGCAGGGTTTCGGAAAGCGGTGGGCACGCGTCGTTAGCCATCCCGGAGTTCCTCGAGGTGAGAAAAAAAGTGAGAGAGGGCTTATTGACAGCCGTTCAGCTAGGGTTCTCAAAGGAGAAGCTCATGGGGTAAGAAGGGACGCTCAGGGGAAAAAAAAAGGGGGGGAAACAAAGATTCTGGTGCTCATGACCTGTGAAGCAAGGAAATTGGAAGCTCGAAAAGGGAAAGGGAGGACGGAAACGGAGTAGAGCCTTAGGGCAACGTGGCAAATGGAGACACTGGATTAGGGAAGATGACCTGTAAAAGGTCTGAGAAAAAAGAAAACAGGAGTATTCCCCCGGGTTTTAGCCGGTGCTGAGCGCAGCAGATAAAGGGTAGAAAAAAAGGCTGCACTACCAGCGTCGTACGTATGGCAAAGGGAGGGGGGTCAAGAAGGAGCCGGGGGGGGAGGGAAAGAGCAAAAAAGGGTGGTAAAAGCGCTTTTTTGATTCCCCCACACTCGTTTTCGAGAAAGGAACTCACCAAAAGAAGAAAAAAGAGTTCAAAAATCGAAGAGCTGGTCTACGAGCTCGGGTGGGGGACATCGATAACCAAGCTCTCGCAAAAAGAGGGGGTTATGAGGGGGAAGACCATGAAAACAATAGCTCTTATAACAGAGGATGCTGCCCTGGGTCCCGAAAGGACTTATTAGCGAAAAAATCAGGAACGGGTGGGGAAGGGACAAAAGCTAAGGGGCACGGTCTAAGCTATGTTGAGCAGAGGAACAAACGGGAAGGATGAACACAAAGGAAAAAACTTACAAATGACCGGCGGTCGTCCTACGACTGTGACTGGGAATTGAGAAAAAAGTGAGGCTCAACAACGGTGAATACTACTCTAAGGCGTGAGGAAACGCTTCAGACGGCAGGGAATTCGAGGGAGCAAGGCCAGGGCGTCACTGGCACTGAGGAGGGAGTCACAGGGGGAAAAAGAAGTGAGAAGAAGAGGGAGAGCAGTACTGTCTGGGCGGGTAATGGATAAAAAGACTTGGGGGAACTTAGAAAACATTTTCGTCTTAACAGGCAAAAGAAAAATGACAAGGAAGAAGAATCAGGGAGAGAAAACCAGGCCCGGCTGGCATTTAAGCCCCTAGAAAAATCGGGGGGGAAATAAAGGGAAGACGGAAAGAATGCCTTCACGAGGCCATCCTAAAGGATACTCCAAAAGTTGGGGGAGATGGCTCCCGGTTGCGTTTGCTCAAAAAATTCAAAGGAGGGGGAGGGGGTGGAAGGAGCAAACTCTTTCTGAAAAACGTTTTTTAGCGGGAAAAAAGCACTACAATGGCCTCATAAAGGGGCCGGCCAAGAAAGAGGATCTTGGGAAGGGGGGGGGTTGGGAACAAGAGATCAGGGCCCGAGGCACGCTTGTGGGATGACAGACGAATCATACCGACGATTGAATACCTCGGGGCCGGGGATTTTGAGATAGGAAAGGGGACCTGGGATGAAGGATCCCTCCAATTCTAATTCCTTAGAGGGTACGAGATCCAAATCCCATCGAACGCATTTATTTAACCGGGGAGTGTTTTTAGGAAGGCGGCAGGGGGGGGGGAAAACCGTGCGAAATAAAAAGCTGTGGTTTAAAAACGGGATAAAGGGTGAAGAGGAAGGAAGGGGATGGAAGCGGTTTGTCGGTTAATGGGGGGGAAAAAAACTTCCTGAAAGAAACGGAGGTACCCGTCCTGATTGCCATCAAGATTCAAGGAATAGGGACCCTTGCCTGACTTGGTTTTTGACGAGGCAGTCGCGGGAGGAAAAAGTATTAAAAAAAATACCCCAAAAGATGAAAGACGGGTGGGGAACGAGAAAAGGCTCCCTTAGTCCAGCAGGTCAGCGGGGTGGGGAAAGTGGGGAGAAGGAGCAGGGCCCAGGCGGAGCAAAAGCACCGGGCAACGAAAAAATAACTGTTGAACATCTGGAAGCGCGAATCGCTTTCTGGAAAGAAAAGGAAAAAAGATCAAAGAAACAAGAAGAGCAGGGAGACCCTTCTCCAAACCGTTACCGAAAGGCCAATCCGAAGAAGAACATTACGAAAGAGGATATATGCGTCAAAAGCAATACCATCTTTCACTGAACTGAGAATCAGATAGAAAAAGCTCATGGCAGCTGGCGCTTTCCGGGTCAAGGGCTACAGGAAGAGAAGACTATAACCGAGCCTGGACGGTAAAATGTCGCGAGTACGCTCAAACCTGGGCTAGTGAGAAAGTTTAGGGCGTTAGTCAGCCGACACAACCGGCAATAGAAGGGAAGGGGATGAGAAATAAAGGGATCATCCGATCCCCATACATTTTTTTTTCACAGAGAGCATCGATGGAGGGGGAAGAATGAGAAAGAGTCTGAGTGCAAGCGGAAGAAAGAAAAAAAAAAATTAAAGGGGGAGTTGGTAACACTTGGCAATTCTAAGGTAGAGGATTCGAGGAGGAGTTGAGAAGGAAAGGCTGGCTCCAAAAAAACAATGACTGGGAGAACGGACTAGGGACTTAAAGTCAAATTTGCTGACTCTCGAAGTCTGAAAACGGGGAGCACCAAGAATAATCGGTTAGCTACAGAGGAACAAAAACCGAGGATCGGGGGAGCTTGCAGGGGAGACGAACAAGCACTACCAGGCGGCAGAAAAGAAAAGAGAGGCCAGGATTTGTAGATTAGGTCAGGCTCTGAGTACGAAAACGGCCGATGCGAAAGATGATTTGCAGCCGGGAGCGAGCACAAAAAACGAGGAGGAGTAACCTCGGAAATCCCAGAAGTAGGTCAAACGGAAGGGTCGCGTCCTTGTAGTCCTCAATGGAAACAGACAAAAAATCACGTAGGGGGGACGGATGGACGCTTGGGTAAGAAGGGGTGGGTTTGAGAGAGGGGTCAAGAGTAGAGGGTGTTCGGGTCGCTAAAAAAATACTTAATCAGGACAAAGAAGAACAAGGACATAACTCTAGCTTAGTCAACTGGGAATTCGAGAGACGACTCCGCCGATGGAAAAGAAACGGATGGGGAGGGGTTGAAGACAGGCTGGCCGAGGTAAAACTCCTTTATCGTCCGAGGATACAGCGGGAACAAAAGTTTTAAGACAATAAGAGTGGGGGGAGTGGATTCAGCAAACAAAAAGAAAAGAAATCGAAGAAGAGGATTAGTAGTTAGAGGAGGTGAAGAAAACCTAGGGGGGATGTGAGTGAGGGAACTCTCCATGGGGGCTTAGAAAGAAAAATCTCCAAGCCCTGCCTCTGGGAGAGAAAAGATGGCCGGAAAACTAGGAAAGTTGGTTAGAAGGAGACCAGGGGGAAAAGGGCAAACGAGCTTCCTTTGCGAGGGCAGGGTAAGGGGGGGGAGGTACCGAGGAAAGAAAAGATGGGAAAGACGGAATAGGAGGATCCACCGGTACGCCCGCTTGTATTGGAGAAAAGAGTGGAAGAGGGAAGTATGGAGGGGGAGTCAAGGCGCGGGCGTATTGTAAGGAGAAACGTAGGAGTGGAAAGGTCTCAGGGGATGGAGGAGGGAGGTGGAAGAATCCAGCAGGGAAGCGGCCTGGACAGCTTGGCGCAGGAAAGGGATCAATGGCAAAGAAAGGCTCGAAGGGTGAAGATATCACACTCGCTGAAAAGCGAAATGTCAGCCGGGACCAGCACTAGGTTGGAACAGCCCAAGAGGGGGAGAGGAAAAAGGAGTTCAAAGATGACGGTAAAATAAAGCGTCCGGGAATAAAAAAAGCCGTGGGAAAGGGGTAATGGGGAAGTTCAGGTATTGTATTGGCACTCAGGAAGGAAGAGTTTCATGGATGTCGGCGTGGGGGGGGAAAAACCAAGCACAAAGCGACAAACCTTTGGGAAGCAAAGAAGAAGCTATTCACAAATCCCGGGTCACCAGAGACGCCCCGGTGGCCGCCTCAAATGGCGGGCAAAGTGCACAAAGACCGGGTAGGATATGTGCGGTCCATGGCGCAAATTCAGGGAGGAGGGGCGGGGGAGGGAGAAGGAATCGGGGGGAAAAGGGGAACTAAGGAATGCACACCCGAGGTAGAAATCTCGGACTTACGACCCAACCGAGCTGTGAAAATCCGAAGGAAGAAGAAAAGCCGTGCATAAAAAAACCCACAAGGCAAAGGAGAGAGAGGTTCTTGCGAGGAAACGAAAAAGATCGACTGGGATGCCGGGGGTACAGCTACCAAAGCTTTCGATATGATGACAGGAAAAAAAGATGGGTCCACAATCCTGAACAGGGGGAAATCTCCATAAGAATTGGCTTGATACAGTTGATGATACACTCATCTTAATCAGCCAGAAAAAAGAACCAAGGGGTGGAATCATTATTCTCGTTGATAATTTGGAGGAGTTAAAAAGCAGAGAGGGGGGGGAGTACGCCCGGTATAAAAGGAATGTTAAGAAAAAGGAAAAAATTCAGAAGGAAGCATGGGAGGAAAAAGTGGGGAAGTGAGGGTGTCTCACTTACGGACAGTATGAGGAGAAAGGGAACCGGGGGGGGGGGGAGGGGAAAAAGAAAGGACTGCCTCGAAGTTGACGCCCGAAAAACTGTCTTAGGGCCTCATAAGAAAACCCATCCGAAAGGACGTAGAACGAAAAGCAAAGAGTATATTTTCACCGTTGAGAAACCGGGGAGCACGGGCAAGAGGTTCAAGGGAGGGACCTCGTCAGAAAGAAAGCCTGGCGGGTCAATGGCTGTTGGGGAGGCTGTCCGTTCTTTGCGGTCCTCTAGACAGCGCAGGGAGGGGGAAAGGAGCTGTGAAGGGAAAAAAACGTGTCGAGAAAAGGCCCCTCCCAGAAAACTCGAAGGGAAAGGGGAAAAAGAAGCTAATGCGGGGTCAAAAAAAGATTTAGGGGGGAAGAGAAAAACAGAAACAACCCGTAGGGGAGTTAAAGAGCTATATGTTTGGTGTGCGCCGGCCACAGATAGAAAGAGAGAGGGAGGGAACAACACGCAAATCGGAAGGAGGGGAGGTTCTCTACGAGGGGGGGGAAGGGTACTAACAGCAAGGAAGAAAAACGAAGCTCGGGGGGACGACCCGGCAGCCTCTTGACGAAAAAGAACCTGTTGACCGTAACTTACCCGCCAGAGGGAGCACGACACGAAGCTAAAAGATGTAAAAATTGCGCCGCTGCGCACATGCGGCAAAAACCAGGGGAAAAAGGAAAACTCTGCGAGTGTACGTAATTACCTCTGAAAAGGGCTGAAGGAAGGAGGCCCGAAGACTTGGGAGTCCGTTCGTCCACGTTGAAAGGTTAAGAAGGGAACGAAAGAAGAGAGAACAAAAAAGGGGTCGACTAGAAGATCGGCGTGCCGGGAGGTAGCCAAAAAGCGGGACTTTAGGGGAAAATGCATGGGAGAACGGCCTACTTCCGATAACAATTAAGCCGAGTCTAAGGAGAACCGTAGAATAAGCCAATCAAAAAAGAGACGCATGATTGCCCTAATACGAAAGGGAAGGCCGGGAGGAGCAACTGACAGCTAACCGGATAAAGACCTGGAACAACATCCATGCTCGATGGACTCCCAGAGGGAAAAATCGGTTTTGGCGACTGTGTGCACATGAGGCGGAAGAACTCGCGGGCGGAAAAACAGTTGTGGGAGAAATACATGCTCAAAATCTACCTGGGGCGGGAACCTCGCAAAAAAGGGGATCTTTGGGGGGGGGGGGGAACTGCAGAGATGAATGGGGGAGGCCAGGGCGAGCGTCCCCGGTGGTCAGCATTGCCGAGGTGAATAAAAAAGAATAGGGTGCCTTCATTGTGGGGCAGTGAAGCAGCGGGAGGGGGAAAACGATAAGGACAAGCAGATGGCCAGGCTTGCGCGAAGGACTGGAAAAAGAACCGAACAGAGGGGAAAACAGTGGGGGCTTGAACCCTCTGGGTTGGAGAAGCTTTGAGGGGGAAAGGGGGCACCGCGCAAGGGGGGTGGAAACGGGATGGTTTGAGAGCTGAGTAGGGAAGAGGAAGGGGGGGGGGGGGTCCGTTTAAATGGAAAAAAAAAAAAGGGGGCCCAAAAAAGGAAGGGAAAAGAAAAGGACCGGGGAAACAAAAGAGGGAACTTATTTCACGGAACTCCCATTTCTGAAAATTGGACCAGAAGGGGGGGGTTCGTTAGAAAGGAAACTGGAAAGGGGGGGACCATCTTAAATACGAGGACTATCCTTTGGGAAAAAAAAGGGCTGGAACGTTGAACCAAGAAAAGTTCGCTTTGGGTGGTCTGGGCTGCAAATGGATCCGAAAAAAGGAGTGAGAAAAAGCTGACTGTGAAACAAAAGGGTTCTCTGGAAAAACTGTCCAGCCTTAGAGGACCTGAAACAAAAAAAAGAAGCACGAAGGAAAAGAGAACCCATTAGCAGAAGGAGTTACCAGGCCTTCAAGAGAAGGCCGATAAAGAGAAGAAAGAACAAAGGGAAGAGAAAATCGCAAGAGGGCTACTGACATCTATCATCGTAGGAAAAATAATTCAAATGCTGGAAGGAATGGTGAGAAGCTAGCACACGGAAAGCTGCTAGACCGGAAGGGGGGGAAACTGGGACGAGGAGAAGAACATGTCCTCGTGGGGAGCACGCTTAAGGGGAGTTCTGCGAAAAAAATGAGGCGCTCTGGATTAGATCATCTGAGGAAAGAAAATCAAAAGACAAAAGAAAGTTTTTAAAAAAACAGAGCTCAAGTAAGAATCTCAATTAGGGGGGGGTCCTAAGGGAGAAAGATCTCTGTGCGAGGGGGGAGGGAAAGAGAACACCCCAACTTGGTGAGAACAAACGAGTTTCTTTTTGTTTGACACTGGGGAAAAAGAAAAAGGAGAGAAGCGTAGCGGAGGGAAAAAAGCGGCCAAGGTGATCAAAAAAAAGCCCACATGGGAACGGGGGCGGAAGTATCTCCAGATCGGAAAAATTTGGGGACGAAGACGAATAGAGAGTCGGGGGAAAAAAGACTCCGGAGAATGGGTCATCTTTCTAGAAAAGCTCAGAACCAAAAGCAGTCGATTGTCTCGTGCAGGAAAGAGCGAACCCTGGAAGGGAAAAAAGGACAACTACTCCTTCCCAAGGCAGGTTGGGAGAGGCGGATTGGCACGGTGAAAAAAGGGAATTCGGGAAAAGGGCCGATCGAAGAGAATGGTTCAGCCGTGAGCAGAGAAAAAAACAACGTTGGGGAAAGGAGGGGAAGAAAAAAGTCTCGTCCTCAAAAGGCAGAGAGGCATCGGGGGGGGGAAGTGGAAAGGAACAAGCTCTAACCAGACGTTTCCTGGGGCCGGAGAAAGTTGCAAGGAGGGGGGGAGCGGGGGGGGTGTGCGATAGGGGGGTATGCCTCTCAATGGAGCGATGTGGAAGAGGAGCTAAAAATCAGGAGAAAAAAAGGCAAAAGAAGAAGAGCTTCGTCAATTGGGGGGCCGATTGTATATACTCAGAAAAAAAGCCTAAAGTGATCCGCGGGGGAAAAACAAATGGAAGCGTCGAAACTCCATAAAGGTACTCCTGAAATCCGAAAGGGGACAAGCAGGAGGAGTGCTTCTTCAGCCTCCGACGGACTCTTCTCATGCGTCTTCCCATAATTGGATATAGATCAATGCACAAAAAACAGAAAAAATGACTTTTGAATGGGAGGGGGGGAAAAGACTTGGAGGCATCTGGAACGGGGGGGGAAGGTTTCCTTGCGAAGAGACTCCAGAAAGAAGAAAGTCCAACGAAAGGGGGTGCCACAGAAAAGGGGAAAAAATTCATTTTCGGATCGCTAGGTGGCCGGATCTCTGCATGTATAAAAGCCAGAGGGCTAGGAAGACGTCGCCCGCTGTGACCTCGATTGCCGCAGAGGTCCGGAAAGAGGGATCTGCGAGAGGCTCGGAAGGAGGTAAACTCTTCGGGGTCTCCGGGAGGGGATTTTCTTTGTGTGGGGGTGGTTCATGGGGTGACAGCTGGAGGGACAGGAAAGTTATATGTGATGCTCACGGAAAGCGGGGTCTCACAAGGGGGGGGTTGGGTGGGGGACGAAATACTGTATCCACAGGCGCATAAGCTGAAAGGGAGAGAAGGGTGAGAGGAAAAGGTTGGGAAGAAAACATAGGGTCAATGGGCACATGGGTCTGTATCTAATCCAACTTAAAAAGATAACGAAAACGGAAGGGAAAGGGGGGGAAAATGGGGGGGGTTACTTGAAACTCTGCACAAAGGGAACTGGGGCAAGCATCTGGGATGTCGCGTTGGGGGGAAACAAAACAAAGTCAGCGAAGCGGAAAAAAGCACTCCACCCCCGTGAAAACAAGAGCCCCGTGGGCAGGGAAAAAGGACTTCTTTCCTTAAAAAACGGGACAAAAGGGTCCAGAAAGACTTTTTCTAGAAGGGAAGGTCTGCACAGCAAAAAAGGACGGGCATGAGGATTGGCTTAGGACTGATCGAGAAAGAAGAGAGAACTGAGAAGGAAAAAAGAGGGGTTGATCAGATAGGAAACAAAGGGGGGGAGTCTTTAAAAAAACAAAAAATCGTCCGACAGAAAAATATAACGTGCAGTACCAAACAATGCAAGAGATGTTGCCGAAAAAGGGGGGCCCCAGATAAGCCATGGAGGGTTTGTGGACAAGTCAACGTGGGGGGGGGAAGTATATGTGAAAAAAAGAATCATGGAAACAAACCTAAATAGGGGGTTATCCAAAGCCGAAACCGTGAGCAAGAAAAAATAGGAATTATTTTGGGGGAGGTATCCAAGGATGATGCCCGCGGGGGAAAGGGCAGCCAACCCGGCGTAAGAGAGGGGTGAAAAAAATCGGCGGGAGATGGGGGCAAAATTTTTTAGGGTCAAAAAGGAAGGGGAAAGGTTCGGCAAGCGAGATCATGGGAAGAAAAGGAGGTAGCCTCGAACTGTGCAACATGAAAAGGAATGGGGCAAAGAAAGGGGGGGGAAAAACCCTGACCATGGGAAAAGGAGGTCGTGTAAGAAAGATTCGTTCCCTCTGAGAGAATCGCAGGGTCAGGGCCACCGAAAAGAAAACTGGAAAGCCTCATAGTCGCCCAATCCCTCCCTTGGCGCTTCGGGAAGTGACACGAAAAAGGAGTAAGTATGTGAAAAGGGGGGGGAAACGTCCCGGAAGGAGAAAAAAAGAGTGTCAAGGTCACCAGTTAGAGACCCGTGCCGGAACTCCCGCAGAGGGAAGGGGATTCTGAAAGGGAAATCAGGAGGGTTGAGGACATCGCAAACTCTGTCCCTACCGGGGGCCCCATATTGTGTCATCCGGCAAAAAAGGGAGAAACCTCCTCGGGAAAAGGGGAATGTCGGAGGGTGACTACGAGAAGGGGTGAGGGTCCCAAGGAGGGAAAACCATCTACCAAAAAGAAAAAAACGGGAAAGAGAATTGGTGGGTAGACAATGGTCCACTAATAGACTACGTAACAGAGAGGACGGAGGACCCTTGCCAAGCAAAAAAATGTATTCTGGAGAGAAAAGACCTTGAAATAAGGGGCACTGCGAAGCTCAGGTTTCTCGATGACTCAACTTCATCAAAAACAAGGAAAAAACATAAGGGAACCGAAGTCCGGGAGGGGGAAAAACAGGATAGAAAAAAGTTAAATAAGCGAAGAGAACCCGGGCGGTCTCAAACCCGTGGAGACTCGATCTTTTCTGGTTAGACTTCAAAAGGGAAAGGGGGAATGGTAGAAAGTCTAGCCCGAGACAGGTTCAACATGCAGGACCACGTCAAAAAGGGGAAGGAGAGGATCCGATTAGGGAAGGCAACAAGGTCTGAGCGCGGGGGAAGTACAAGTTTCCGGTACGTTATCCACCAGTCTGTCCAAAACAGTGAGACATTTTAAAAAGATAATAAAGTGACTGTAACCATTAAAGGGATCTGGCAGGAAAAAAAGAGGGGGAGCCCGGAGAAAAGGGAGATAAGAATAGAAAAGTGGGTGGCCATCCTACGCATATTGTCCGCCGGTACGGGGAAACTCAACAGAAAATGAAGAAAACGGGTGACAAAAATAAAGGAGAGGTCTCTTGGACGAACTCTTGGGAGTCGGTTGGGCGTGCCCATGAGGCTGAACGCTCTTTCCTTACAAAAGTTGGGGAAAAACAACCGCCCTCCATTTCAAACCGAACTGAAAGGGGGAAGGACCTCCCGAGGAAAGAAGATCTGAGGAGGGGAAGAGATCTTCGTCCAAGGTTCAGATGCGCGAGGTTTTTGAAGGGGGGAAAGAGACCCCGGGGCGTCCATTCAAACGGTTGCAGAACACGTCTGAAGGGGCGATCAGGGGGAGTTCTTAGAAGAGGACCAAGGCACAGGCCTTTGGAGAATACTTGACGCGAGCCAAGCACATATAAAGAAGTCAGGGGCAGGGGTGGAAGGCGCCAGGGTCAACAGGGAACAAGGGAGGATGAAACTGTAGGAGGAAAGAGGCTGACGGATGTCCGATGAAAATTTGGGTAAAGTGGGGGAATTTTTGCCCACAGAAGACTGGCCGCTCTGACAACCTATATGGTACCAGCGTCCATGAAAACAAAAGACTGAAACAATTGAACCCGGGACCATGAGGGGGTTGGGCCAGTCACCCTTTATGCCGACCTCCGGCAATCTGAAATACGGGAAGGCTATCAAGGGGAAACAAAAGGGGGACGCTTCGGCATCCCCAGAGCACATCCACTTTAAAATGTCGCGCAAAAATGTTGAGGAGAAGTAACCATTGTGAAAAAGATGGGACGCGACAAAAAAAAAAGCAAAAGATCTGCCGCGGAATCGGAGTACTCTGTACTGAAGAAAGAGGAACACACCGACAAGGCAAAATCGTAGGAAAAAGAAGCCTTCCATAAGGAACGAGACTCTCATTACTGGCCACTAAAAGGGACTCCGATGCGCAAGAGGCTCAATAACACGGAGGACAGGAAAGGGGATCATAGCGAAGGGAGCAGTAAATGTGTCGTCTTGCCTGAACAGTCTCCATTGCCGCGACGCGAAAAAAAAAGGGCGCAGGAAGGGGGGGAACTGTCCCGGAAGCACGAGACGCAGAAAAATTGCCTAGGGAAATATTGATTCTGGCAGGGCTTAGGACCAGGCGAGGAAAAAAAGGAGAAAAGGGAGCTTGAAAAAAATCAAGAAGAAGGTGGCAGGCACGATCACACACTTCTAGAGAAAAGAGGAAAAAGAAAGTCGGGCGAGTCTTTAATAAGGAAAAACAAACGAGGTGGGAGACAAACTAGATTGAAGGGGGGGAAAAAACACGGTAAGGCGGAGGCGAACAGTCCCAAGTTTCGTCTGCGCGGCCGACAAAAAGACATGGGGCCGAGTAACTTAAGGAGTGAAAGGAAAAGAGCAGTACGAAGCTAAAAAAGATATTCTGAAAAACGGGGGCATGGGGACAATCAGGAAAGAGGGGAAGCGAAAGAACAAAGATCGGAGGCACTGGGAAGAGAGGAAGCACTAACCCTTAACGCGCCTCAAAGAAGGCATCCGGAAAAAAACAAGGGTTGAGGGATGAGGAGAGTGATTTCCTGCGTAAAACCAGGACATGCGTGGCAGTCCTCAAAA
>Ga0179593_1662796_pt1 | contig 12982 bp, 18 predicted proteins | sample CZODoug2_1_08_16_FD_185931 | JGI IMG/M metagenome (GOLD analysis project Ga0179593, IMG submission 185931) | Vadose zone soil fungal communities from Angelo Coast Range Reserve, California, USA - CZODoug2_1_08_16fungal (PacBio error correction) | ecosystem: Environmental > Terrestrial > Soil >...
GAGCGCAAGTGCTCTGAACACCAGCAACACCAACAACGAGGAGTAGGGGGGGATAGAGAGCCTAGTAGAGGAATCAAGCAGGGTTAAAGGGAAGGGGGAACAAAACGGCGAGGTAATCAAGTCTGTAGAACCTAATGGGGGGGACAGATGAATTCACATTTTAACTTCAAAAAAAAAGGACGAACTTCGATCGGGGACCTGGAAAAAAAGTGGGACAAACAAGAGGAAAAGAGACAACAATAAAAAGCTATATGGTGGAGGTCTTTGGGCAAATTGGAAAAGCCAAGAGTAAATAGAAACCGGTGGAAGAGGGTGAAGGCAAAGAAGAAAGACGGAAAGGAATCGACAAGGAGAGGTACCGGGGGGCTAAATATTCATCTACGGCGCGTCACTGGCAGCCGTTCGGGCGACCATGAATAATTTGGCATCAATGCGTCACGGAAAACCTAAAAGAATGGGAAAGGAGAAGAAAAAAACGGACAAAACCGTGAGGGGAACGGTAGTAAGCACGTAAAAACACAAAACAACAAAAAAAAAAAAACGCCAGGGAGGGCACCCCCAACGGAAAAATCACTCGACATCGGAGGGGGAATATGAAGCATAAGGAGCGACGTTAAAGGACGGATGTTCGGCAAACAAACTTACTATCGTTGGCAAATCCTGTTTCAGACGGGGGTTCGAGAGGCCCCACTCCGGACTGACGCGGACAAAAACACCAGCAAAACCCCTCCCTAAACAACAGTTTGCAGACACCGAGCCGCCTTAAAAAAATACTCCCAAAAGGGGGAAGAAGCGACAAGGAAAAGGGGGCGCGTCAGTCATAAAAATCTACTTGGGCAAATTTCAAGGGGTTGGATCCAATGGGGGAGGGGTGGCTCGTAAGGGGGGGAAAAAGGCATTAAAAAAGGAAAGAAAAATTACATCGAGCCTCGACGCAAGCCCCGAGCCGTCCCAGGTAGACCACCGTTTACAAAGCCGCAGGGTTTTGTCCGACCAAGAAATCACAAAAAACGAGAGACCCGAAGAAAAAAAAAAAAAAAAAGGGACGGGCGTGTTTGGGGGAAGGTCGCAACCTCCAGTCGAAACTAAGGCCTCCACCTCAACCCGCCCCAAAAGGCCCCGGGAAGAGGGCAAGATGTGAAACCGAGGCCGAAGGCAAGAAAAAGCGCTGGAGCACCGACAGCACACTCAACCCAGGTCAGTCCCACACTTCCAAGTGCCGTACATTCCTCAAAGTTTGGTGTGGAGAAAAAGGGAAAGTACGAGGAAGAAAACCGGAAAAAACCCGGATGATAGGTGAATCGACAGCATTCGGGAATCACGAAAAAGATCCAAAAAATCTGCAGCGCAATTATCCAGAAAAAGGGTGACCATACGGGACGGAGAAGACCGGACCAGAGGTTAAAGCACCAAAGAAACCGAAAAAAGTAACAAAAGAAGGGAAACAGAGACAAAGGAGAGCATACTTGTGCGGCTCAAAATAATCATGAAGAGACCGAAAATGTCTCGGACGGAGAGACGAACCTCTAACTTACCTATGGAGAAGGAACCAGGCGGGAAGTGAATTACCCGCTGAAAAGCGGGAAAGAGGCAAGAATAAGAAACACGGCTGAAACCACATAGAGTCTACACAAGGCCCCACGAATCTCGTCCCCACTGGCGGTGGTCAACACCCAAGGGGGCCGTTGCGAAAGAGCCCGGAGGTGTACACCACTGAAGCGTAATGATTCCCGTCCCCAATTACAGAGGGTTAAAAAGCACGGGACGAACCGAAAACGAAAAAAAAAACAAAGGGTCAAAAGGGAAGCAAGAGGAACAGGGAATGGGGGGAGGTGAAACATCCATACCGCCCAAGTAAATAAACCAAATGCTGGGGGTGGGCCCCTGCCTTGTCCAAGAGGGAATGGCACCAAAGGGGGCAAGGGGTAAATAAAAAACCAAACAAAAGGAACGTACGAAAATCAGATCCGGACTTCGTTGTCGTGACGGATCAATTTACCGACTACAGAGCCGAGGGAAAAAAAATCCATGGTCCCCGCAAAGGGAGAAACAGAGCCCCAAAGAGGAAATGCAGGAAAAGCATACGTCAATAGAGAATCGAGCACTGCCTGGCCGAACGGTTAAAAGGAATGCGTCCGAGTCCAGCAAAAGCCACGTTCAACGGGGGGGGGAAAATCCAAGAAAAAGCAAAAAGGCTGAGTGTCGGGGGAAGGGCGGCCGGCAGGGGATTTACAGTGGGCGTGTGGATCAATCGGCAAAAAATGATTTATGGGGCAAAACATTTTCCCCAAATTTGACAGCCCGGATATAAAAAAACTGAAACCAGGGAAGTAGAAAAAGGAGGGGTGAGACCCGAGGGAAAAAACAAAAAAAACGCTCGGGAAGGGCTCAACGGAACACCGGAGACGAACTTATTGCAGAGAGCACTCGAGAAAACACAAGTCAAGAAAAGGGGGGGGGAAAAGACTGTGGGAACAGCGCAGGAAAAAAAAGGAGAAAACACTTAAATGGTGTATCCAGGAATCAACAACAAAAAATGAGATGGGAGTAGGAAAAAAGATATACACATTTTCCAAGGCAGTGGGGAAAATAATCTGCGTAGTGAAACAGGGACAAACAATCGAAAAAATGAAGGGGGGGGGGGTGTTTGGGGTCCGGCTAAGATCAATCCTTACTTCAGGGGGTCCTAAAAAGGAAATGAGAGGGACCGCAGCCTCAAGGTTGGGTGTTGGATTACGGAAGAAAAGGGGGGGGGGGGAAGAGGTCTAAGAAATTTATACTATGTGGGCGGCGGTCATGTTTTTGGAAGTGCGAAAAAGGGACATCATCACGGGGCAGGAGGGGGGACGGCAGGGGACGGGGGAAAGAAGTCAGGCTCAGCGCCATTTCAAACAACTATTTTAGGATGGGGGATACAACATTGGAAACGGCACGGCTTTGCACGGAACGTAGAACAGGGGAGTGACGGACAGGGGCAACCAGGGGGAGGGGGGAGAGAGTTCCAACGTTTGGTTGTGGGTCAGGAAACCGGTAACGCCAGGATCATTGGCTGGGTTCACTCGGCGCGGTTAAAGGGATTCACGATCGAAAAAGAGGGCGGAAAGTGACAAAGGGGTAGGACGCACCGAAACTGGACAACGAATTCTACTGGGTCCGTACGTGAAGTTTGTTAGAAGCCGCCCCAATTCGGGCATGGGAAAAAAAAGGGTACAGGCTAAAAGGGGACAAAACCATCAGAAAGGGGGGGGAGGTAATTCAGTAGCGGTCGTCCTGGTTTTCTTAGATACGGGAAAAATGGCTACTAATAAGGGATGAAGTGAAAGGGGAAACGTGGGGGAAGGTGGGTGAGGGACAAGCCAGGGTGGTACACCGGTGTCGGTACGTTACTCGTACGAAAAGGGGTTAACATACTTGTCCAAATCGTGCGCAAGGACACGGGGGTGGGGGGGAAAACCAGGGGTGGGGGGAAGGGAAAGCGATGAAGAGAACGGGGGGTTAGCAGAGGGGTTCAATCGGTGGGTTGGGGGTTCCCAAAACACGGGGTGGGACAGCTTGGGTGGGGCGAAAAAGATAAGGGGTCAGTGGTTCTTCGATCCCTACGCCGACAAAGGTTCTCGAGGAGTGTTCAGGAAAAGGGGAGAAAGGGTCCAGGAACCCCTGGTCGGAAACTCCAGGGGGGGGGAGCTGCAGGCGGATCTGTGGGCACTTGAAAGGACTAACCACAGGAGGGAGTCGGGGAAAGAGTAATCGACACGGTTCCAGTGGGGAAGATGTTGTATGACCCTATAACATGGAAGGGGCCCGAAAAGGGGGTCGGGCGAGGGGGGGGGGGCCAGGGATTTCTGGAGGGGGAAGGGGTGAGAGCCGGTGCCGAGTCGTTTGGGGGATAGACATCATTAGGGACGGATGTTTCGACTATGAGCTGGCTTTTAAAGACACAAAAGGGGATGGAACGGGTAAAAAAGGGGCAGGTGGAAAGGGGGACAATGTTTAGGGTTTGCGACCGGGTTCAGGGAGGGGGGCGGCCAAAAAAGAAATGGCCTTGAGCGGAGGGGGGAACAAAGGGTGTGCGGGCGGGTGTGACGTCCTTAGGGAACGACAGGAGGAACAAGGGGGGGGGGGGGGAGGGGGAGAAAAAGGTTTGCCACAAATTCTCCGGATCGGTGATCCTCAAACCTGAGGTTGGGGTATTTCGGAAACAAGGCAGTTGTGAACGGTTTTGAAAAACAGGGGTTAGTATAACCGGGGCTTGTAGGACCGCTGGGGAAAGGGGCGTTTGGGAAAAGGGGGAATGTGGAAAAAGGGGGGGGCGGAACTACGGGGGTCAAGCACATTGTCGCCAAACGTAAAAACATCGTCATGTAGAAGGAGGAGATTTGGGGCATTCTGAACCGGGGGAGGGGAAGGGGGAAAAAGGGGTGAACTTTTGGCTCTTATTAGGGCCAGGTCTGAGGAAGGGGATCGAAGGCCGTGAGAATCCCGCTACCAGGGAAAAAAAAAAGGGCCGTGGGAAATAGCATAGGGGACAAGGGATGTTGTCAAAAACCCCAATTCAAAAGAAGGAGACTTTGGAAGCGCGTCGGAGGGGGTCCAGGGGGGGGGGGCCACAAAATGCCAAGAAAGATGAGGGGAAGGATGATGTGGTCCAGTGGAATATAAAGCCATGACTACTGCGTCCGCGGGAGACGAAAGATTCCGACATGATTGAATAAGGCGGAAAAACGGGAAAGAGGGAAAAGGATGTTCCAGGGGGGGACCATGTTGAAGGGAAAACTCCTCTTAGGGACTTTCAAATATATATACAATTGGCCTCGGGTGAGCGGCGGGGCAAGGTACAGAAACTGCCGCAAAGGGAATGTGCAAAAAAAAAATGTAAGGAACGAGAGCGTCTGTACTAGACACTAGGTTTGTAGAGGAAAAAACTTGCAACAGGATGGAAGGGGGAAAGGTCAGCAGAAAGGTGGTAAGGCCCAAAGGTCAACCAGTTTTTGAATTGCCTTCTATTTAATCGCGGGGTGGAAAATACGAAAAGGAAAGAAGGGGAGGAGAAGGATCTGTCTATGAAAACGTAGGGGGGAAAGGGTAAAGAGGAATATGCCCTTCTTAGATCTCAGTGCAGGGGGGGGGGTCAAAAGCGATTGAAAAAAAGAGGGACGGAGATAACATAAAGGGGGGGGAAGGGGAGGAACGTCAAAATTCTAACAGTCTTGCGCTGCGTTGGCCAAATATCATCCAAAAAATGACGAAAAAAGACGGATGGGGAACAGTAATGGGGGGGAAGGAACGGTCAGAAGGGGCAGATGGAGGGAAAGACCTCTCGCACGAGCACCCCTCCCTGGCAAAGACTATTCGCTCTAATAAGCTCATACTAGGGCGCAACTGGCAAGACAACTGATAGGTGCAGGTCAGCGAAGTTGACAAAATGAAAGGGTGCAGGCTAAAGCTAAAAGGAGAAAGGGAGTAAGCCGGTCGGCAGAGCTGGGAGCATGGACACCACGTACCACCATCTACAGACGCATGTATTGGCAAGGAAAACGGCTTAAAAAAGGAGACGGGCGCAGGTAAACAATAGGGACGAAACTGAAAAAAATCTTTGTACGCCGTGTGACGCCAGGCGAATTCAAGGTGGGAACCTCGGCGCTACGATAGGCCGGGGTACGCAATAAACACTCAGAGAAAACAAGAACACAGGGAAAAGGGTGGGAAAAAGAAAGCACGGCAGGGGCCAATTCCCCTCCGTAACAAATCTCCATAATATACATGCGACAAGGCTTAGTTTTGCGGACAAAAGGGAGGGGGGCTTAGGAGGACTGAGGAAAGAGTGCCAAGAAAATTAACCGTAATTCAGCACAGGGGACCCAGGGGACTTAAAAGTCAATTAGGTCTACACACAACCCGTTGGGAAACGCACTACAGGTTGCCCTACAAAAGCCGAAAAACGGAACGAGGCCACCAGAACACCGTCCAGCTAAAGGTGGATGTAACCGGCTGACAGCCGGTCGAAAAGAAAAAGAAGCGGCCACCCCCGGGAAAAAAAAAAAAGGACTAGATCAACGCGGGGGACCGAAGGAACAAGAGGGCGACCAAATCCAATCCAGAAAAAGACCGCTGAGCACCACCATTTGGCCAGACATCACCCATGAAACACAGAGGCCGTTAACACAGGCCAGCAACCGGGGTTTTTTGAGAAAAAGAAGAGGATCGGAGACAGGCGGACGGAAAAAGAATGAAAAAATTATTAACCCAGAAGACTCGTGCTTGACTCAAAGATGAAAAAGAAATAACCAGAGGCATAGAGCCATACTCTAAAATAGCCAAGGGGGGCAATAGGACCTGACAGCTCACCAAGGAGATAAACACTGAAAACAGAGGACGTCCATATAGTAGGGACGTATAACGATTATTGTCCTTAACAAGATTGCCAGAGGACTTGACCCAAAAAGATTCGTCCAACTGGTGCCTAGACGGAAGAAAAACTATAGGGAAGTAAGGGAAAAAAAAATGCACAAGGAACCCAACTGTAAAAGTATAAATGTAACCCCTAGAAAACTTGATCAACCGAAGCACTGCCCAAGGAAAAAACAAGACTGAGGGAAAAAAGGGAGGTCTAAAACAAGGGAACGCAATGAAGAAACCCTTTTGAACACCCAGTGTGGGACCTTTTCGCACGTCGCCCCGGAATGTGTAAACAGTCACAGAGACAAGACACCCAAAATCACACGGTGAAAAGGGAGGTGGCCCCAGATAACGAATCGAAAACAAAAAGCAACACGGCATCCCCGTCCTGTTGGGCGGTCGACCCAGAAAAAAGCCCCGGAATATCCACGACGGGTTGGGTGGGCAAGGTGAAGGAGAAGTGGCCAACAGGGGGACCGTTAAAAAAACATCCGTGGACAAAAAATCCAGATCAACCAGGGTCGTTCCACATCAATCTTTACCTGGAAAGCACAAGTCCCAAGTCAAAAGAGGAGACAGAAATAAAAAGCAAGGAGGGAAAAAGAAAAGGCCACACGAAAACAGGCACCCAAAGTGAGCCCCATCGACATCAAAAACAAAGACCTTAAGGCGCCCATGCAGGAGCGCGATCCTTAAAAAAGCACATCCAGCCGTCAATCAAACTTTGAAGGGTGGGGAAACAACAAAAAAAAAAGAAAAAAAAAAGAGAAAAAAAAAAGAAAAAAACAAAAAAAAAAAAAAAAAAAAGCGCCAATCCAAAACAACAAACGTGTGTTAAAGGAGGAAAAAGAAAAACAGGGAAGAGGAAAGGGGGCAGGCCAATGAAGGCCAAAAACCGGGGAGGGAGGACGCCGGGGGTTTTTCAAAAATTCCCAACCAAAAAGGTAATACGAAACGTTGAATTTTTTTTAATGCTTTTCTGAGACCAGAAATTACCCGACGTGAAAAATAACACAAGGCAGAAGGAAAACAGCGGAATCGAACGGGAGACGGAAAAATTGCCGATTTGTGTAAAAAAAAAAATCCGAAAAAGAAAAAAGGCAATCCCGTATTGGGTCCGACTTGTCAAGAAGGCAGAATGGAAACAGTGGAAAGGGTGGGGTAAAGTCACAAAACCAAAGAGGGAAGAGGAAAAGAAGAAAGGTAAAAAAAACAGGAAAAAGTGGAAAGAAATCCAGGACGAGGGGGATGCCGTTTTACAATCCGTGGACATAACGGGGGTGGGAGTGATACTGGGGGGGGGGTTTCGAGGAAAAAAAAAAGCGACCAAGGGGCGGAACGCCGGGGGAAGAGTGGCATAGCCGATAATGCTGAAGGAGTATGGGATTTACAGCCGCTAAACGGGCGGCATGAAAGAAAGTGGCAGGGGGAATAAAAAAACTCCAAGGGGAAAGCTGGAAAGGGGTGTTGGGGGTTGAACCCCCAGCAAAAAGGGAGAACGAGGAAGGGGGGGGAACGCAGTAACAGGTGGAGAGGGAAACTCGCGGGTCAAACCCAAAGTGGGAAAACGGGTGGTTTGTTCCAAAAAAAAAACAACTGGAGTAACCAAAATGGGACAACAGGAGGGGGGCACAGGGGCGGGCAGGAAAACACTGGCAGGTTCCACGGTTGGTCAGACACTGGTGCTGAAATCTTTAGCCAGTCGTGGGGTATTGGAAAATGCCAGGGAAGGGGAGGGGGCAGGGGGTTTGGACGGGAAAGGGTTGCGACCGTAGGGCTGAGCGGGAACTCAGTCAAAATGGAAATCTGACGGGCCAGGTTTGGAACGTATGGGGAGGGGGGTGGGACAAAAGAAAGGGGAGGAGAAATGAAACGGCACTGACCAACTCATGGATTAGTGACGGGTAGTTATCGGGTTCGAGATCCTCACGCAAAAGGAAGGCGACTCAGGGATGAAAGTAACAGTGCGGCAAGTAAAACAGGGGGGTTGATCATGTTGGTGAACGGCCAGCCCTGGACATGGAACGGGACGGGGGGACGTGGGAAATCTTGGTGCATGGAAAGAAAGGCCAGTCGAGGGCAAAAGAAGCGAAAACACTGGGGGAAAGGTGACTAAAGCCAATCGGCGAGAGGGGGAAAACCGGAAGCAAAGTTTGGGGGTGTAGAGACAGGGTTGGGCAAAGGAGAAATCATTTTGTTTGTGAAGTCCCTTGGGTGCATCTTTGTGGCAGCAATGAACCAAAGCGTGGAAAAGGGCTAGCACAGTGCTAGAGGGGCCCGGGAGGAATTGTTTTTCATAAAAGGTAGTTCAGGAGTGCTAAAAAAGGGCGGTCCTCACGAAGGGGCACCGGAGGGAAAAAAGGGGGGGGGAAGACAGAAAGGATTTCAGGGGGCCGCAGACCTCAACTACTTACCCTAACTCCAAGACGGGTAATCGAACACGCTGTTGGCTTGGTTGATACGAGGGAGGGGGACGAAGGGCAAAAAAAAGACCCTGGGCGGAAGTTCAGACAAAATCAAGAAATCTTTGTGTGCGATATCAGAAGGAGTCTGTTTGGAGATAACAAAAAATGGGGAACGGGAGATGGTGGTACTTGCGATAGAAAAAAAAATGGTAGAACAAAAAGAAAGGGGCGGCCGTAAAGGCAGGCTGGGTGGAAACCTGGGACTGGGAGTTGGTTTTGCAAAAAACGCAGGAACGGCTGGGGGGAAGGAGAGGAGTGAGGAGAAACCGATGCCAAGGATCTGGTTGGTTCCCGGTTTGGGCTGGAAAATTTCGTGTCTGACTGTAGTGGAAAAAACGACCAGGGGAAGGGGACGAAAACCCGGGTGTCCCTCCGGATCGGTGAGCCAACCCGGGGTATTTCCTCACCCCTGCGGAAACGTTGGTGGAAAAAAAAAAAATTGGGGGGGGGGGGGTGGCAAAAAAAAGGGGGGGAAAAGAAACGGCGTGGATCGGGGCAATTCAAGTAATTTTTTAAGTTCTTGGCGAGCAAACGGAAAAAGGGAAAACTCATTGGGTCAGGGAAAAATGAACCTGAAAAATATGAAAAGGGGGGAAAGAGGGCGGTTGGGGTGACGTTAAGAACGCAATCTCGGGGACGGGAACCAAAACGCGGCGTGGAACTTGGGGCAAAAAGGGGGTGGGTACCGAGAGGGTCGGGGGGAAAAAAAAAGAAGGGGTGGCAGGAGGAGGAGGAGGCCAGGGGGGCACGCAGGCCCTCACGCATCGCACGCTTAAAAGCAAGTGCAAGAAAAAGAAAAACTAGACAAGAGCGGAAGGGGGCGACAGGGACAGTGTTAATCTTCCAAAATGTGTAATGACAGAGACGTTCCGTTTTCAGTGGACATGGCCATCAGGGGGAAGGTTGACACAGGAGAAAAATTCCGGGGGGGTGGGAGGGGATACAGCAAAGGAACGACGGAGGTCAAGACGTGTAGACTCACTGGGGCATATTAGGGACCTGACATTATTGGGATCCGACAGAGAACACCCGCCCAGAGGGAACGGGAAAAAACTTCGGGGGATAAGTAAAAAATATCGTAGCAGTAAGTTGAGAAAAAACAGGAAATGAGATATCCGGAAAAATCTGTGGAGCAATGTGAACGTCATCAAGTGCCTTGTCAATACTGCCTCCGCACACACTGGCTGCAACAATGCAAACCCACACATTGGGCGGCCGGCAATTGACTTAAGGGCTTTGGGTTGTGAGAGGTGGCAAATTGGCATGACGGAGATTGAAGAAAGTAAGTTCTAGAAAAAAGTTGTACTAGTGGGAAAACCAAAGGAACCAAGACGGTGGAAGAGTAAGGAACGTCTGTAAACAAAAAACAATATAAGGCGGGTAAAACAAAGCCATGATAATTCGGGCGAGAAGGGCCGGGATGACTGAAAAAAAGAGCAACACAACAATGAACGAGTGATTGATGAAAAGGAGAGTAGGGAAGTTCCGATCATTGCAGTAATAGTGGTCACAAAAATGTAAAAGCGATGTCACCAAAAAAAAAGGGGGGGGGGGGAAAGGCGGGGGGAAAGGTAACAAAAGGGTAGCTATCAGTTCTGGGGGGCCTGGACGTTCCACCCGAGAAACCTTAATAATCCGCAGAGGGGGGGGGGGGTGGGAGGCAATAAAGAGAAAAAGGAAAGGCACCAGGGGGAGTAATTGTAATGATTCAAGAAGAAAGCGAGATGTCAATCAGATATGCTAGTGGAAGTCTAATCTCTATGCAAAGGGGGGTCGGAAAGAAAATGAAAAACAAGAGACCCGTTCGAGTGACGGGAGCTAATTGGAAATCATGAGTGGGAGGGGTCAGATCACTTAAGGGTATAAAAACGCCTCGGAAAAGCCCAAGTCGAAAGGGGAATGGGATGAAACCAAACACACCTCGCGTACCACTACCTCAATCAAATCAAAGAGAAGCCACTTGGGGCCAGGTACACCGAAGAAACAGAGTTAGGGGGAAATACGCCAGTACTTCGAGGAAAAAAAAAAAGCTTAAACAATAGCCTTTGGGCACTAGGGTGTCATGCAAAGAATAGGCACCTGGCAAGGGAAAGGAAGCACTCACTAAAAGGAACAAAACCGAAAGAGCATGCACGTAGACAAACACCATGGGGGTAAAATACGAAGTAGAAGCACTCTAATCCCGGTTAAACTCCCAAAGTTTTGGAAGAAACAGCAAGGCGGCGAACTAACAATGAAAAAAAAAAAATAAGGGGACAGGGGACGGGGGTGGGCAAGAAAAAGGGAGTGGTATCATACGAGGGAGTCGGAAGCCTAAAAGGGTGGTATAGCCAACTTGAAAGGGGCCAAAAGGAGCGATAAGTATCAAAAGGAGGTCCCGGGTCCCAACACATGAGAAAACGTTACAACAAGGTTTCCATACAATAGCCGAAGGGGTTTGCACACGAAAAAAGGAGAAAAAAAGCGGGCCACGGGGCTCCCCTCGCCGGCGAAGTTTGTTTAACAATGAGCCCCAAAGGGGAACATGGGAAGGAAAAAAAAAAAACTTAGGGAAAAGCCAACAAAAGAAAAAACAAAAAAACGCGCAAACAGCTTGGCCTACATCTCCGAAGAAAACCAAGGGGTCCGCAAAACCCAACTGCAGGACCAAAGGCCCAGAAAAAAGGGGACACCAGTACAGAGGAAACGGTTGTGGGCAGACGCTCTGGAAAACTCGACTCATGAATAAACAACTTCTAAGAAAAAATCGAAATAAAAGGACGGAGGACGAGAAAATGCGGGCAACTCAAAAACCAGAAAATCTCGTGAGCGCGTGCAGTCAAGTTAAGGGGCGAATCGCTGCCTTGAAAGGGACACTCCTAACATCGTCTGCCACCAAAAGGATACAAAAAGGGAGGGGTTGCAGAAAAGGCGGGAAAAAGGGGGCGAGGAAGGAGGAGCAGTGCGTATACACGGGAGCCCGTTGGCGGCTGCCAAATAAGGGAGGTTCTGTCCACTGGCCCGGAACAACGGGGAGGAACATGCGACAACGAAGGGGATAGAATAATAAACTAGAAAGATGAACCATAGGCGGGGGAGCTTCAAGAGGGGGAGTCTGAGAATGAGGAAAAGGAAAAAATAAGGGAAAAGAAACAAGAACTGGGCCCACAGAAAAAACGACCCATTCGCCGTTAGACTTGAGAGTAAACAAAAGGGCGCCGATGGAAAAATCGCGGCCCGTGGGGAAAAAAAAAACTGGGAGGGTCACCAACCCCAGGGGTTTGCCTTTGGGACACGATGGACATATATGGGGGGCGAAAAGACCAACAAGCAAGAAAAGGGAACAAACCGTTGAACACAGCGGGGGAGCCAGGGAAAAACCTGCAAAAGAAACGGGCCAGGACAGACAAATTCCACAAGTTCGATGGCGTGGGAGGATCCAGAACACGGCCGAGATAAGAAAAAGGCGGGGGGGGTAACACCACCCTGATCAAAATTCGGAGACCTGCAAAGGGGGCGTAAATACCCGAAATCCGTACGAAGAGGGAAAAGAGAAACCGTTTCGAGGGGGGGTAGAAAGGGGGGAAAGAGAGGCAGTTCCCAAAAAGAGACAAAAAGACAGTGTCCCACGCCAAGTGGAAAGAGAATCCTCCGATCAGCCGTACAGGTAACTCCAAGGAAACCAAGAACCAAACGGGATGGATCTGGTCCCCCCCTGAACCCGAACAGTGACGACGTGACCGTTGACAATCCCGCGCGACAGAGGGGCGGCCCCGTTTAAAGTGTCATAGGGAGCATAATAAGGGAACAAAAAAGAACAAGTGGTTAAAAAAAGGAAAAAGGGAAAAGCGGAAGAAAACGTCAGCAGCCCATGGGAGAAGTAGAGACAAATTCCCCCAAATCGGGGAACGGGCACGACTGATGGAAAAAAAGGGGCCCGTAGGAACCAGATCGGAAAAAAAAAGGGGTGATACAAACCCCAACCTGAATCCGCCGGAGGTACGACCTCCTTGAAAGAAGAAGAACAACGTGCGGGGAAACAGAAAAGGGATTTTAGCCGGGAGAACCCACAGGAAACAATCCACTGGGGGACCGAGTGAACTTTAATAAAGTCACAAAAAGGGTGGTCAACCGTGGGGGGT
>Ga0179593_1294449_pt1 | contig 12981 bp, 10 predicted proteins | sample CZODoug2_1_08_16_FD_185931 | JGI IMG/M metagenome (GOLD analysis project Ga0179593, IMG submission 185931) | Vadose zone soil fungal communities from Angelo Coast Range Reserve, California, USA - CZODoug2_1_08_16fungal (PacBio error correction) | ecosystem: Environmental > Terrestrial > Soil >...
TGGAGGCAAGTGAAAAGGTGGGGCACGGGCAGCAAGAAACACAACGCTGCGGAAGACAGTGAAGAGTTGCAAACGAGTACTTGATTGAAGACGTTTATGGAAAAAGCGAATTCACACCGCCCCATCACCAGGGAGAAATTCTGGTCAGATTCAAAAAAAGGCTGGGGGAAACTGAAAAGCATAACTGGCGGGGTTTAGACGAGGCAGCCGCTGAAGAAGAAAAAAGGGGGGACAGTTGATATAGGAGGTCGCCATGCACGAAAAGCTGTTTGGGAAAAAAGGTCACAACAGGGTGGGGCAGAGGAGAAAGCTGTGAAATCTCGCTGGAATCAACGGCAAGTAAAAAGGCCAGTGAGGGGGAACCTTCGACGCTAACTCGCTATGCCAGACACAAGTGGGCAATGGAAAAGGATCAAGAAACAATGCCGACAATAAGACGAAGACAAGCAGCAGCCATGGGAAAAAAACAGGTGAAAGTTGAAAAAATCCGAGAAGTACAACAAAGAGTGGATAAAGGCGAATAAACGTACTCGGCCGCGCATGCTTTGAGAGGTCACGCCGCGAAAAGCCGCGGCAATGTGGCAAAAAAAACCGCTCTCAAGTGGTGCAGGGGAAGCGGAAAGGAGCTAACGATCTTGCACGCGCAACAACGAGTCAAGATCTACGGGGCGACGGAGAGGGATTCATAGCAAAAAGATCCTGGCCAAGAGGATGCCATGCGCGCAACCAATGCAAAAGAGTCTAAAGACAACATGCCTCAATCGGCAGACGTCAGAACAGGCTGTCGGGAGGTGCTTGGGTCGGGGCTTTTGGGTGAGAGAAGGAGGCTTTCAGCTCTGGGGAAAAAAAGAAAAGGCCACAGGGGGGAAGTAGGGACTAGCCATCTTACCAGAATGCCGGTCACTTCCGTATAATAGGGGGTTCGGGCCGTAGGGGGGCGTGTCCTTCCGCTGAATTTGAGGGACCTCGGAAAGGCACCGATAAGTGTAGGGAGAGAAAAATGCAGGAGAGGAAGAAATGGCATCTATCCAGCCGGGATGGTACAGCTCCTTGCGCATAGGGATTACGTGTATACCGGGGAACCGAGAACTAAAACAGGGAGCTGCACGCAACACGTACGGGGTCAGCGATCTAAGAAAGGGATCATTCATGCCGGAAAAAGCGCCGCGGAAAGAATTATAAGGGAAAGCTACGAACAGTTTTTGGCAAACAGAAGGGTTCGACACAGAAGAAAAGATGTTTCGGGGGGTCAGAGGCACTCAATTGAACAAAAGAGGGATCGAAAAGGCGCGGTGGACGTGAGAGGTATTCGGGCTGCATCTTGAAAAGAAAAAAAAAAAAAAAAAAAAAAAAAAAAAAAAAAAAAAAAAATAAAGTTGGGGGCTCAATCAAAAACTCTTCCAGGAAAGAAAAATAAAAAGAAAGGGGTCAGAGGAGCCTGCAGAACGGGCTGTTAAAAAAGAGGAAGCCGCGCTGGGCAGGGGGGGGGAGTGTCTCGTCATAGCAGGCCTCATTCAGTTCAGGGGAACAAATAGTAGGTGTAAAAAAACCATCGACTTTAGTGGGGAAAAACATTAGAAAGAAGTACGGGAAAGAAAACTCAGGGGCGGAATCTTCTCCATGGAGAGGTCAGGTCTGCTCAAGAAAGGTTCAACTTGCATGTGATGGCGTCAGCTAAAAACAGAAATGAAAAAGAGTCGGGACAGTGCTCAACTAAGGGAGAAAAAAACATTCGCGCGGGGAAAAACTCGAGTAAGACAACACGACTACGAACAAAGCCAGTTGTGGGGGGCTTGATGTACACATAGGGGGACGACTTCCCGCGGTTATCGTCAGTCGGAAAGGGCCTCTGCGCAAAGTTAACCTAGAATGGAGCATAGTATGACAGTTATAGGACTCGAAAAACGGAAGGGGAGAACCTTCAAGGGGAAAAAGGATGGGGGGATTCTATCAGCTTACTAGGCGAGACCAGGATTAAACACCAACAAGGGAAGTAAAATCTAGTCTGTGACCGAAGCGAAAAGACGCAAAAAAAAAGATCAGGTCGGCTATTCTCTTCGCGGGGGGGGGGGGGGGGGGGGGGTGGTGTGGGGTGGTTCTTGCACCAATTGGCAGAAAAGAGGGAAATTTGGTCGGCAGGGTGGGAAGCAAGGTTAAAAAGAAGCGCCGGAAAAAAAAAAGATAGTGAGCTTCCTTAAACAGCAAAGGGCGTACTCAGTAGATTTCCTAAGGAAAAACATCTTCAGGATCCGAAACAAGCGTGTGGAGATTCGTGAGCAATTCAAAAAGAGTCATAGAGGCTGCTTTAAAGGGTGTGAGGCACTGTTGGAAAAAGGGGGGGGTAACTTGAACCGCCTGCCAAGACAAAGCAGCAAAATTGGGGGAGCTCTACCCTGAATGGAGGGGGAGCATGTAAATTCATTCAAAAGGAAAAACTCGGAAAGGTAACCAAAAGCCGATCCATTTCTTCCAAGGACGACGATAAAGCATGGCGATAGTGTCAAGACAAAGAGTACGAGAACGAGGTCGTTGACGAAAAAGGAAAAGAAAATCAAAGAAACGCGTATACCTACATGTCGACAGGGACGGTTCGCTACCAGAAAACTCGTGGCACATGGGGAGGCGAATCACCTGACTGCCAGAAAAAAAAAAGTTGGGGAAAGAAAATGCAACGTTTTAGGATGGGGGTGGGGAGGAGGCCGTCAGGCCGCTTTCTGAAGAGGGGAACGAAGAGGGGAAAACTACAACAAATCAGGGCTGGAGATCCGGTAAAAAAAACAGGAAATCTGGCGCGTTCGCATCGCTATCGATCTAAAGGGGAAAAAACTTCACCAAGAACTCTCATCCCGAAAACGTTGCCGAAAAGACCACTTGGCTTCCTGACAAAACTCCGAAAGCAAAAAACATCGACAGGACTACTAAAGTAACCAAAGGGAAGAATACCAAACGTAGAGCAAGTTCTGCATCAGTCACGCGAGAAGGGCCAAATGGAAATCATGAGACAAAATGGAAAAAAAAACGTAACGGCGCAAGTAAAATCGTCAAAGCGAAAAGACCCACCATGCTAAAGATGGGAAACGCCCCAATACCTATTCCAGAAAGTCCAAGGATAGCAGAAAAGAAGGGAAACCATCCACCCGGGCACATAGTCGCGCAACGGCGCAAACAAAAAAAAAAATAAGACAATACGGGGGCAATTTACATACAACTTTAGGAGAAAGTCCGAGCCACTTGCTGCAAGAAATGGCTAGTTTTGAATAGTTTCAGCGAAAGTGACGGAAAGAAAGCCCTCCCCACGCGATTCGAAGAGGCCGCCGAAAAGAGCGTCGACCACCAAAGACGAGCGAGACAACGGTAGGGGGAAGGAGGAGCGGAGGGGGGGGACGAGCATTTTGAGCTGGCTTCGAAAAGGGTGAGGCTCGGCGGGATAGAGGGGCGAAAGTAGACCGCGAGAGTGGACTATTTGGCCGATGAACTAGAAGACCCAGCGTCCTTGGACGCATAGTGTACCAGTCTTCCGAAGGTGGGTTTGGAAAAAGAGCGCTTTTGGATCAGTTGGCGGGTGGGGGCGCCACGTGCGCGACTGGAGGGGAGGGTTTCCAACATCGGGGCTGGAATCAATTGGGATCTGGGCTGGGAGGGGGGGTGGGTTGCAGACATGCTTGGAGTAATTTGGAAGGGAAGGGGGGAGCTACGCTGATGCATGGGAAACGCGGAATAGCGAAAGACCCGGCAAAAAGGGACGAGAAAGGGGGCTGATTCACAAGGGTGCGTGATTTCCGTCGGCTGGGGGGCGAGGGTGGACACTGTGTTGAAAAGGAAAAAGGTTCGAAGGAAGAAGGGGTTATTTATTTCTATCGGGGGGGAAAGAGAGGAACTTGCGCGGCAAGCGAGCTGATAGTTCGTTTACTTAAATCCAACAGCCAAACTGCACTTGGGGGGGGACCCTCGGGACATAGGGAACTACTAAAACATAACAGATATAGGAAAAAAATGAACGGGGCCGCAGATTGCGCACAAAACATGTTGGCCACCGGGGGGAGGGGGAGGATGAACTCGCAGGGGCCAGGATAGAAATTAAGAAGTAGGAGGAGGATGGGCACTGGAGGCAAGTCGTGTCCCGAAAGGGGGGAGTTTAAGATACTATTTCTATTGAGAAACTTGGAAGAAGTATTCGTCGAGAAAAGTGAAAAAAAAGAACGAAGCATGCGAAAAACAAAGGGACCATAAATCCAAGGGGGCAGAAACAATCTGTCTTGGAAGGGGGGGAGTGAGGTGGGCGGCGAACATTTCAAACATTGCGCCATCAATACGGATGAACGAAAGATCAGCGCAGCCAGAATGCTCGACACGGAACCAGAGAAAAGTTCAACGATAGTCAAATCGGGGCATAGAAGATAAGAGTAGAGTGAATTGCGGGTCTCTGGAATGAAACGAGAAAAAAACCAGACAGGAGTAACATAAATGCGCTCAATCCGATCACAGCAAAAAAAGGGGAAAGAAAAGAGACACCAACGAACCGAATCGTGATCTGCGAATCTGGAAGCCCGGGCGCGAGAAAGAGAGAGAAAAAAACCACGTCCCACCAAGCTAGATCCTTGGTTAAGATTGTGTATTACTAAAGAAGGGCGCTGCGCGGGAGTCATCTGAGAAGTACAATAATCAAAAAAAAAAAAGCCAAGAGAAGTCAGTATCAAAATATTGGGGGGGGGAGTAAAGAAAAATAAAAGTATCTTAAAGCGCATTAATCTCGCAGGCAGGCGCAAAGAATGCGATAAACTTGGTGGGAATGCAAAGAATTCGTCAAAACCAAACAAGATGGATTTGTCGGTAGTCGTTTAACGAAAGGCGGAATGGAGCACAAGAATGAAATGTCAAAACTCTTTTATACAATGAATTGAGCTGGATTGTCGAGGCGAAAGAAAGGCACCATTGAAACAGAAATGAGCAGGAATACCGAGAGGTGAAAAAAGGGGGAGAGATAAGCCCGACAAAAGTGTCTGTCCACAGTGAAGTATTACCAAAACACTCCGATGGGATAAACAAGCTAATCATCTCCTGGGGCAGCGGTGAGCGCGTTTCCGTCGGCCAAAGAAAAACGCCACAAGCGGGCGGGAGTAATCTTAAAAAAAAGCATTACAAAGAGGGGGAACACTACAGGAAAAGAACGTACGGAGGGAGAGCGCTTAAAGGAAAAAAGAGGGCCCCAACGCTGTGGAAGAAAGCAATTCCTTATAAAGCAGCCAAGGTAGCAAAATATCTAAGCAAAAAACCTGGGAAAGATGAGTGCGAGAAAAAACAAAAAGGGCGGTACTTTGAGTTCGCCATAGACAGGGTCAGAATGCTTTACAGGTGAACTCCCGCATCATTAAAGTTTGCCAAGATAACAAGAGTAATATGCTAGAGAAATCCTAAAGTCAGGGGAGGACGGGACGGTTCTCTCGCGGGAGGAGGTCGTGGCAAGGGAACACGGAGAAAAAAAGGAATAAATACCGTCGAAGAAAAAAGAACAAAAGCAAGGAAGATATGAAGAAAGGTGACAGGGAAAAGTTCCATTCTGGAAAACGAAGTAAGCAAACGCTACGGCGAACCTCCAGATTAAGGAAGGAAAGAAGGTAAGTTAAGCAGTAGAGGCTAACCGAAAGAGGTGGGAAAGGTAGAGGCATCTGAAGCTGCTTAAAACCAAAAGCCCTCCCATCGACAAAAAACCTGAGACGTGCGAGGGACGTCTGAGCTTCAGATGGATGTAAGTTGGAGTTCTAAATGAAAGCTCAAAACGTAAACTGGGGGGGGGGGGGCAAAGGGGGTAGTAGGGGGGTCACCGGGGAACGACGGGCGACAAGAGGCAATGGGCTTTTTTCCGGGGGCCGATTCACTATATAAAAATAAAACGCTTAAAAAATCTAGCGAGTGCCACCATACCCCGGTACGAAGGACAGGGGCCCCTTGACCATCTTGCCGAAGAAGGTAAAGGAAGGGTGTCAGCATAGAGACAGTAAGGTGATGGAAAGGCAAAAAAAAGCCTTTCAAATATCGCACCTTCTAACTAAAACAAAAACCTTGAACCCAGCCCCATTTTCTATGGCTGATTCTGAGGATGGAACGATTTTCTGAAGGAAAGGGAGTTGCACTCAAAAAGTGTCATGGTCAAAGCGAGTTGAAGGAAGGGCTAGTTTCACAAGCAATGCTTCATAATGGCACAACAGAGTGGGTGGCCAAAGAGGGAAAGAAGTGCCAAAACTGTTATGTAAAAAGGGTAACCCTACACCAGCATGAGATAGTGGGAAGCCAGAAAGATAAAAAATCACAAAAAGAAGTGGTCAAGAAGGTTGAAAAAAAAGATCAAATCGGATGAAAGCCTATGAAGGGGGGGCTGGTCAGTTCAAAACCCGCTGTTTAAATCCATAGGTCTTTCTCGGTTGTAAGGACAAAAGTGGAGGATCAAGGGTAAAAATTAACATGAAAAGCAGAACTTGCTGCCAGGAGGCAGGGTGGGGGAAGGTTCGTGAGCGGGACGTACGGCCCTATCGCACAATTACTTCTCCAATCTGAAACAAGAAAAAAAGGAGGGAAAAAGAGATGAAAGGTCCGGGGGCGACGGGATTAGAGCTAGTAAGACACGAAAAAAATCGAACACAAGGAGAATGGGACAAGCGCGGGTCGGGTAGAATTCTTATGGACCTTGGATCCGGACTCCCCCTCAAACATAACTCACTAGAATTGAGAAAGCATTGGGGACCTAGGAGAGGGAAAGTACGACTTCGGACCGCGACTGACTGGTTATTCCGTCAAAGGAAATCGTGCATGTAAGCGGGGAACGTCAATGAACTGAGGGAGGGGCTCGTGTCAGGTCCAAGCCATGAGCTCCAACAACTAGGGGGGGAAAGCACACCAGGGGTGTGTTTGCAACGACCACCAAGGAAAGAAAATAAAGAGCGCAATTCTTGGGGAAAAAAAGAACGCGAAACAAAAAGTAACTTCTCCCCAAAAAACAATCGTATATCTAAGACAAAAAAAGAATGGAAAATAGTGTGGTAGGACGTCAGCGATACGAGAAATCATCGCGCACGGAATCTTTTCAACTGAGAAGGAAAACCTACTAGAGCTCGGAAAAAAAACTAGTGACGGTCGGCACGGGTGCGGCAAGTGTCAGATGACAAGCTAGAGCAATTCTATATTGTGGGGCATATAAAAAGGGCACGGACTACGGAAAGTCGCAAAAGATAGCCGAACCGGAATTTTAGGTTGTTGGTGGGGGGGGGGGGGGGGTGTTGGGGGGGGGCTGGCTGCAAAAATCAAGTTGCAAAATCAGCTTGCGAACGGCGCGCGAAACCAATTCCAAGTCGGGAAAATTCAAAAAACGGAAAAATAATGCGGGAGAGTAAAACAGGATAAAAAGCTTGTGGGTGGTCTTTGGGAGGAGCCGCCAGCGTATGGGCAAAATCTTATCTGGCACAAGACCTGGCTTGGGACCATATGAGTAAAGCCGTCGTAAGAGGAAGGGGAGTTTCATCAGAGGCCTCGGTTCTACGGACTCGGGCGATGGAAAAAACAGAATGGGTCAACTTGTCAACGAAGCAAGGCAGGCGAAGGCGCGAGGGTGAGAGTGACTCGCTATGGTCCGCAGGGATGGGACAAAACATCTGAATGGCTGAGGGATAGCGCGTGTCAAAAAGACCTCTCGCTAAATTCAAAAGAATGGGCTACGAAGCGATCCAAACTAAGTTATCATGTGAAAAGCGCCTTGATGTATTGGATAAGGAGACAGAGAAAAAAAGCAAACTCCAGGAAAAAAAATGGTCGACACGCCTCCCGAAAGTTTCGGGTTCTCGCACCTCATGCATGGTTACACCTAGCGGATTACGGAGCGGGGGTGGAAAAGGGTTTAGATTGGAGAGGTTATTCCGGCATTGTTATGCCACAGAGGGGCCTGATACTTAAAAAGCCTCAAAAAATGGTGAAGGGAAAAGGGTGCGCGTTAAAAACTGTTGCTAACCTCCTTTGAGCTTCCTGCGAAAAAGGCTATGGGAAGGAAAATCTCTCTCAAGCGGAAGCCGGTTGGGGAATGCCAGTACTTGAACGGGCAAAGAAGAAAACAGGTCTAACTGAGTGCTTGTGTAAAAAAAAAAGTGGGAGACCCACCCTCATTGATGACGGCATTACGGAACAGCGCGTTGGATAGGGCGTATCTTCTCTCTCATAAGCAGGCCATGCTTCATTTCCGGAAACATTGCTTTGGAGGACGCTACACGGCAAGAAGATCGTCGTAGAAAGGTGGGAAAATTTCGGACGAAAAAAAAAGGACTCTTGCCGTGATAAGAACTCAAGTGCCGCACACTTGTGTTGGGTGGGGGTCTGGGCAGACAGGTCAGGGGGGGGGGCTCTTCCTGGCATTCTAAAACACAAAGAGAGAGCACGAGTGAGGAACGGAGGACAAATACGCCAGTCCCCGCTTGAGTTACGGAGAAGGAAGCGGGGCGTCGTGATGAAGGAGGCTGAGCTCTGCCGCGCCTAAGTACTAGCACCTTGCCCGAAAATCCGCAAACGGTGGGAATGCGCCGATCGGAAAAGCGCACCGGATGTCAACGGGGGGCAGGCGAGGTTGAGAGTGCATCATTTGAGATGTATCGGCAGGTGTGGGAAGGCGTCGGAGTCGAAAAAAAAAAGACGCAAAGTCGACAGGATCTCGGGGAAACCTAGGACTAAAAAAAATCTCATTCGGAGGAAAGTCAACAACCTGACGCAGCTTGGATTGCATTTCGCGTCGAAAGAGACGTGCGGCCGCGCTCCCTAAGGGAGTTTTGAATCTGGGATCGGAGAGCGCAGAACGACACACAAGAAAAAAAGGGGGACAACCCTTTAGGGCGCAGGGGGAGGGGAGCACTGAGGCGGTCGACACGTTTCCTCAGATCCTGGGCACTTGCAGTAGCAATTCATAAAAGGGTCGAGAAATGTGCACTTTCAAGAAACGCAGGCACCGCTTGATGACTGAAAAAGACGAAGCCAAAGGAATTTTTAAAAAGCTACGGACGGGAAAAAGACGGTGGCAAATGGAGGGGGGGGGGGGGGGAATGACTCCTGACGCAGCACTGAGGGGAAAAAACGAGAAAATCGGGTTTAACGGATTGTGGAAGGCCAAGGGAGGAGAGAGTGGAAGCGAAAGTGACCACAAAGAAAGAGACGGACCGCAGCCCAGGACGGGCACAATCAATCTATTCCAAAAAAGGGTCAACAGGATATTCTCAAATCGGTCTCACCAGCCGAAAAGTTGAGGGGGCGCCAGGTCGTCAAGAAAACTCAGACAACCACCCACGAAATCAGCGCAAAGGAATGGAGGGAAAATCCTTATCGAACGATCTGCAGTTCAGGACGCGGGAGTGCCAATGACGCAAAGGAAAAAAAGCCAAAAAACAAAAAGTCCAAAAATACCAACGTTCATGCCATGCAAAAAGAGGAACGTCCCTATTTTACTAAGGGAAGGGGGGGATACCAGCGCCGAGTAACCAAAAACGAGGAACATTGGCTCCAAAAACCAACTGAGAAAAAAGCGTGCAATAGGGGGGAAAAAAAAGGTCAGAAAAACCAACAGAAGTGTAAACGGCGCAGCCCCTTCGGCGAAAACGAATCCTATGAGACGTCCGAAGAGAAATAGTCAAGAGGCTGAAGGCAACGCGCAAACTACAAGAAAAAAAACACCAAAGGAACAGTCCAACTGGACGCCTCCCCATCGATCTTAGAGAGAAACTAAGCCACAACGGGGGAGGGAAGTAAGAAAGAGGTGGATCGAGGGGGCGTCAACTTCTGGGCAGAAAAAAGGGGTGGTTTAGCTAGTAGGGAGGGAATAGGGTGCAGCCGCCACGATAATAGTGGCTGGCGTCGATGACAGATCAAAGAAAGCCAGCGTCATTTCGACAGGGAAGAAGTGTACCATCTCTCTAAAAAGACCGAAGTGGGGGAATGTTGCAGACACCGTCTGCGGGGTCACGGGGGGGGCAGCTTTTGCTGTTGTTGGCGAACGGGGAGAGGAACAGGGCAGGCTGGGGGGGTTACATCCGAACGGGGGATCATTAGCTTGGCTGCGGAAGGGGGGTTGCAGCGAGCATGGTGGAGGGGAGTGGTTGAAGCTGACTTGCGCGAGGACGCTGACGGCGATGTTCAAGGGGGAAGAAGGAAAGAAAAATAAAGGACCGCAGGCGGCGATAAACTGTTAGTGATTAAAAAAAATTTCAGTAACTGTGTTTTCGGCGGTTTTTTCCGGAAGCAATGTGTGGGCACGGAAAAAGTTGTTCGAATGACAAGGAATTGATAGACCGGAAAGGACGAGAGAGGATATAGATGAAAGAAGGGGGGGGCCAGAGCGACGTTCGTGTACGTCTATCCCAAAAGTCGGGTGGTTTTTGTGCCTAGGAGACTTTCAAAGGAATAAATAACTGGAATCTCCACAATCCGTAAAAACTGATGACGGCGTAAAAAAATGGGGAAAAACGATCAGAAAAAAACTCCAACCGAGGTAAAATGTTTCAATACAAGTGTGAAAATCGACCCAAACAGGGTACTCCATTAATGGGGTCGTCTTCGGTATGGAAAAAGAAAAGACAGGACCGTTCACAGGCTTTAGTGAGCAAGGAGGCATGAAAATAACAAGATTCTGGCAAATGAACGAAAAGCACGCACAAGTAAGGCAAACATCATCAGGGGAAGGCCAATGACGAAACGGGTGGAGGGAGTTGCGGCTAAGAGACCAGTTCATAACCAGGAAAAAAAATGGGGGAAGAAGCGGAGAAAACAGGCGGGATGCCTTAAGACGTGGATGAGGGAAGGTCGCTATAAGTGTCGGCGGAATTATAGCGTTATTGAGAGGGGGGGGTTCAATATAAGATTCTCTGATCGGGGAAGAGGAAAGAAAAGGGCTACGCTCGACAGGAAGAAGCTGCAAAAATCCAATCCTCACGCCAATATTAATATAACATGAGAAAAGTACAAAGAAGAGCAAGGGAGGATCCTCAAAGGACTGGGCCTGGGCGCTGATCTTCGACGCTCGATGCGCAAGAAATAATAAAGGCTAGAGCGGATGGATTAAAAAGGTAGAGACCTGAAGATCGTAAAGCACGGAAGAGATCCATATATCCGATCGACAATAATTTGAAGGGTAAAGGTCGTTGGGAGAGATGAACGCTAAAGAGTCTAGATATGCCAGGCGGAGGGACCCCACAAATAAAACTGAGCGAATGTTTGCCAGGAGAGATAATACTATAGAGGCCTAAACGGAAAGACAACAAAAGCGGGACTGCGTTTCTTTGGAGCTCTTATGGGTAAAGAAATTAAAGAGTTACTTTTCTTGGACCTAAACGAGAATCAGAAAAAGTGTACGCGAAAGAGAGAGTAGCACGAACGTCGACTGCTGACTAAATGAAGAAAGCAGGAAGGGGGAAGATACTGCAACCCACAGGGAATCGTTGAAGCGTCAGAATATTAGTGGTGAGGGCCCAAAAAAATCACTAACCTATGTGGGAAAAAAACCAGCCAATAGAAAGGGAAACAGAAAAAGGGAAAGAATTCCATCGTCCCCACAAAAACCAGAGCGTAAGACGAGGCATATTCAAAGTGCGTCAAAAAAAGCAAAAAGGGAGGAAACAGCAACGAAAAGTAAATAGAGGAAGCGAGTAAGATATATGGTCCCCAAAGTCTTGGCAAATGAAAAAATCCTGAGTAAAAGCATATCAAGTACATAACAAAGCGCAGAATACGAGGTGGGTCGATGAAATTCTGACACTCGAATATCCATTGATGGGAGTCACCATTCAGGGTCGGCCAAATTGGGGGAGGAGATGTCACCGCAAACCACGACTACAAGGGGACTTTGGGTAAAGAAAACGATGGCATTGCTAGAGGATGTTACCCAGTAGTGTCAGATCCATTGCTGGGGAAAGAGAAAGCTTCGGAGGGGAAAGTTATCGAACGCACAGAAAAAACGCAACCTCAGTATAATTCTGCTCAATAGAAGGCAACCCAAGCGAGAAGGAGAAATGAATAGGGGAAAGCTTGGACGCACAAGTGCCTATTAGGGCAGAAAAGGGGGCTCATTCAAAATGATGAAAAAGTAAAAAAAGAACGTCCCAAGGGGGGAAAAGGATAAGGCCGGTCCTTACCCAGAGGGCTGAAGGAATAATCTGTGGAAGGGGTTTCAAGCGAAGAAGAGAGCTGGAATCGCAACCAAAAAAAAAGCGCAGACGGGGAGGTCTCGCTTCGGAAGGGAGGGGGGAACGGTTTGTGGTAACGGGACAGGTTGTTACGCGCGGGCACGAGGGGGGGGGGGAAAAGGAAGGGAGGGAACCTAACGCGGGGTAAGCTACAAGGAGATCTTGTACGGGGTTGGGAAATAGTACCCGAGAGAGAGAATGGACGGCCTAAGGAAAGCAATCTCTGGCGGTAACGAGGACAAAAAAGAACTCTATCGAGGGAAAGGGGGAACTTCCGAAAACAAGGGGGGGGGAAAAAAAGGGGTAACGCCTTTACTTATGCGGGATTGCAAAAAAAGGCACCGTTCACGAGGGGGGAACGACTAAAAAAAGGAAACAGGTGGTCAGAGGGAGGAGGGCTTAGATTCTATTGACTAAAAGGAACCCACACGGGAAGGGCAGCGAGCGTTCCCACGAAAAAAGAACTTGAGCAAGCTCCGCAAGAAAGCGCTGATTTTCCTACAGTTGGTACCTCATATGCACCCACGGTTATGCCGGAAAAAAGCAATGGTCATGCACTAGACAAAGTTCTGGCCGGCGGGAGGATTCACCATGCCCGGGAGGAGAAAGAGCAGAGGTTTCGAGGACAATGTCCGCCAGCATCAGCTGAAGCAATTTTGAAAACGGAGTTAGAAGAGGGGAGGAGAAAAGAAAAGTAGTCAGGTCAGCTTAAAGAGACAAGAGGAAAGTGTTTGACGTCGTGTCGGCGAGGAGAGCGATCTAGGACGAAAAAAGGAATACA
>Ga0179593_1331580_pt1 | contig 12981 bp, 11 predicted proteins | sample CZODoug2_1_08_16_FD_185931 | JGI IMG/M metagenome (GOLD analysis project Ga0179593, IMG submission 185931) | Vadose zone soil fungal communities from Angelo Coast Range Reserve, California, USA - CZODoug2_1_08_16fungal (PacBio error correction) | ecosystem: Environmental > Terrestrial > Soil >...
CGTACAAACCTAAAAAACAAGAACGGACCAACGGGAAGGGGGAAGGGAGGTCCCGGCTGTTTGCAATCGGGCGGGCAAACATGGGGAATCGACGAAGGGGGGGGGGGCAAAACCTGCCAGGGTTTCCGACGCCGGAGGAGAACACGAGTTTTAGGTGGGCGAAAGAGTTTTTCTATGGAAACTTGAACTCTACAGGGTTGGGGTCGCGGGGGAAGGGGTTCAAAAACAGATGAAGCCGAAACATGACAACGTTTCATCGCCATCACCTTGCGCAATCAGAACATGAAAAGGAAAGTCCCAGAAACGATTGCCCAAACTAGCTCTACTGCAAAGCGATTTCAAGGGACCAAACTGCTAACGGACCTTCCGGGCAAACGATCATGCGGCTCTTGCGCATGCTGGCTCGGAAGGAATTTGAGAAAACTGAGGGATGACTACGTCCCTCCTTCCGAGTCGGGAGTGGGCAAGCCACAATTGGGAAAAAGCAGGGGGGAGGGGAATCAGGTTCGGCAGCGAACTTCTCAATTCGTAGTGATGGAGAGACGTCGATGAGTTAAAGAAGGTGTACGAAACTAACTCCGTACAGACTAGGAGTGCAAGGGCCATTCTTCAGAGTCACGAAGAATGGTCGGCCGGTATGTGTGAGTCAAGGCCAGGGGAAGAGAGCATTCTAACGAGAGTCTGAGGGGCTTCCAGCGCACCCACTTAAGAGCAAGATGGGGGTGACGAGAACTGCTCCGTAGAGAATGTTGGGACCTACTAGCCAAGTGCTACCGTTGTCAGGGTGAGGCTATCTCAGTGAACTGGAAATTTGGCAGATTCTGGTCTGAAAAACCACTCTGGTATGAAATTTACCGATGGGAGCCCTGACGACAGCTCAGAAAAAACAATGGCAGACAGGGGGGGACACATTATTCCAGAAATAATCTCGATAAAAAAAAAAAGGGGGAGAGATTAGAGACGACGAAAGGTGAAGCTCTGGGAGCTGCGGGCATGGTGCGAGAAAGTGGCAAAAGAAGTTCTCTACACGGGGTCGGGGCTCGCCATGAACCTAGCACAGGGAATTCAAGCCGGCTCCACTACAATATCATGGGTCAATCGCGTCAGAAGACAGGATCCTCTCAGGATGGTGACGCTCCACTAACCGGGGTCGTCGTGAGTTCAGGGTGATGGCGAGTTAGCTAGCACTCCGAATTACGGGAGCAGAGAAACGAGGAGAGAAAGAGTTAACACGAATTCCCCTGAAAAAAGAACGGTCCTTCCCTTCTAGGGAAGCAGCAGAACGGCGCCTCAGTGAAGGGGATGGGGGTCAGCAGGATAGTTAGACTTCTAAAAAAGAGAGGGGGGAAAGCGGAGATACGCGACGAAAGGGCGATGACCAATGAATGATCCGATGGGCTCATTGGTTCCACTAAATCACTTGAGGGGAGAAGAAAGAAAGAGGAAGTTTGCTCCCTTGCCTTCACTATAGGACCGCAAGCGCGAGGGATGATCGATCATGAACTTTGAACTTAGCACCCGGTCACCTAGCTGAAAGCGGAGTTAGAGGGAGGAGAAGGTTTACTCGTGTGTCTTTATCCTCTTTTATTAGAAACCAAGCGTGAAGGGGGGAAGGGGAAAAAACAGTTTTTCAGGAACAATTGGGGTCATGGAAGTGGATGCAAAGACACCAACCTGATGATAATAAACTCAAACGAGGGACCCGACCCAAAAAGGAGTGTCGCAAAGAAGGGACGACCGGAACCTATAGTTGTGCGGCGTAGAGAACAAGGGGTTGGAACCGACCGGGGACCCCATGACGACCGGTTTGGTACCAGTAGGGTGCCCTCACCGGTGTCACGCAGCTTCTGTGGCGTGCTCAACTGCGTTTCCATCGTGTTTTGGACAAGGAGTCTTCGAACCAGCAAAGGATTTCAAGCCAGTTGGGAGAAAAGAGATTCCTATTACACATGGCGGGATCCAGCGGAGAAGGACACCTCAGAGGCGGGGCTACTCCTATTTAAAAAGGGGGGCATGTTGTGTCAAGATGCGCAGCATAACATACTTTTTCTTAGAAACTAAAAGGGGGACGTCTTCAGGGGGGGAGGTGGAAAAAAACCCTTAGAAGGCAAACAGACCTGCTGGAAGAAGAAGGCCCTTTTAAAGAACTACTCTATCGTACAACGCCGGCGACGAGACGCAAAGACCTTGAGATCGTGGCGATACAATCCTTCAATTGGCTCTGGAAGCCAAGCAGAGGGAAAACGATGTAGCAAAGGTACATACTACCGCTCGCACATTTCTCACGACTCCCGCTGGAAGGGCCGACTCCGCCAAACAACACTTTTGAATCCAAAGCTTCACGGCAATCGGCGACCTCAGCCAGAGGGATAAACACTTTTGTGACCGAAGCGTTTCCCTTTTAGAACAAACAGGATAACAAAAGGGGGAACAAACATAAACTTCCTCAGGTAAATGTGATCAAAGGGTAAAAAAACAACAGGGAATCAAGGCTCAATCATCTGAACGCCACTAAACCGCAAAAAAGCACACCGGGTCTCAGCTCCAAGGACCATATTAGGCCTAATCAAACTATATATGCTTAATACGCGCGGAGGAACGAAAAAAACAGCTCAAGCTGTCCTGAAGCCCCTACCATCGATAATGGCAGAAATGAGGATTACAGGGTAAGGGGGGGGAGAGATCCACGCAGGAGAGGTAGCCAACACAAAAAAGCCTGAAAACAAATCAGAAGTCACATCTGTGAAGAGCTTTGACAACATTATCCAGGAAAGATCATCAACGCAACGCAGTCCAAGGATTAGCTCTAATGTCAGTGGTGAAAAAAAAGAAAAAAAAAGCGGGTAACGTTGTCAAACCGACGTCAGAAATCTCCGTCTTGTGGGGGGGAACTATCGAAACATGTGCACAAAAAAGGACCCGGAAGACGGGATAAGGGGGCCGAGACGTTTCATGGAAATACCCTTGGCACTTTTAGAAAGAAGGATTAAGATTCTCATACTTAGATAAATCGATAGCCAGAAAAGGGGAAAAGGGGATGGCTGAACTCCGATGACCTTTAAAGGAACAACGGAAAATGGGATTCATTTACAAGCGCTGCGGAAAGAGCGTGACACCTTCGCGGTTACAACCGGGGGGGGACCCCGATCCTCGGGGACTTCAGGGAGTGCATTTGCGCGGCGGACTTGGGTACAGACGAGACAGGCTTCGAGGGCTAAAAAAAAAACTGGGGGGGAAAGAAGAAAAAGGAACCACGACATGACCATCTCTTTCGTCAAGTCTAACAAAAAAACTTACAGCATGGTCCAGTAGAAGTGTAACAACTGAGGCCGTACCAAAATTCGTGCATGTATTGCAAAGGAGACTTCTATCACTTTTTATCATCTACTACCTAAAAGATAGCCAGTAAGGACCGGTACGGGAGGTCGCCAGATGTCGACTATCATCGATCTTGGCTAGCTCATGCGACGTCAAGACATCAATCGAGAGCAAAAAACACAAAGTAAGTTGTGGGAAACTATATAGATTTCTGATGGAAAAAGGCGCTGGGGATTAAGAGATGAGCTTTTGAGTCCTCGACATCTGGAAGATGTAACCTTTTACTGGAAAGAACGGCATAGAGCCGGGTATTGGATAGATGATCGCCAACGACAGGGGAGGACTTATCAAAGAAGTGGAAAAGGGCTCCTTTGGTGGGAAAGGTCTCTCTGGCCGGACTCGGAGAACAATGCTGTGAGGGGGGCGAACTGTGGCGGGAGAGCCTCGAATGGACAGTGTTCGAGAGGCGGGAGGATTTCCGCAGAAAAAAAAACCGCTGGCTCGGAAGCATCGCCGCGCAAAGGCAATTCCGAAAAGGAGGAACCGGGGAGGACTTTGCACGGCAAGATGACAACTCGTGAAGGAAAAAGTGACAATTCAGGGGGGAAGAGGTAAGGAGACTCAAAAGGGGGCATCCCTGGGGGGAGCAAAAGGAGCGGTGCGGAGGAAAAAGGGGTTGGTAAAAGAATGTGACCGAATGGGGGAAGGTCCTATTAAAAACTGGTAATTACATGGGGGCAAAAGGAAGGGGAGGGGACTAACCGTCGCCCGCTTCTGGAAAACCAAGACATGAAGGAAGGGACAACATGTCATCCGGGACACAAACATCGTCTAGTGGGGAAAGACTCGGGCAATCCAGAGAACGGCAAGGTGATCAAAGAAACATCACATTCTGTATTTTCGGCGTCGGGGGGAATGAGGAGTTTACAGGGCATTCAAAGGGAAGGGGAAGTTTTATACGTGTTTGGTGGGTTGCGCGGAGACCTTTTTGGAATGGCGCTGAGGGCGTCGTGAACGGCAGAAGGGCTGGTTGTTCGCAAGGCGGCAGGGGCAGGTCTTGTACCGGCAGTACAATTCGCGGGTTGGGGAGTTCCCTGAGGTGAGTTACCACCGCGTGAAGCTAGAGTCGGGCTTTATGAAGGGCGAATCTGTCGTAATATCCTTCGCCGGGTGGAGGGGGGGTTAAGGGGAGGAAAGAGGAATGTTCGCTGGGGGATTGAGCTGATGAAACCGTTGGGGGTGGACGTTTGAAAATTGTAAAAAATTGACAATTGGGTGGACCCGGGGCTTGAAAGAATTTGGCAGGACCCATTGCCAAATTCTGCATTTTTGAGGTGGTTCGGGGGGTCAGGGGAGTTGCTTATGAAGAGGGGAGCAAACGACGCCGGGCATGGGGAACTTGACCCCCGCTGTTCATTTGCGCGTCTGCACGGACGCTGGGGAGGAGGCTCAAGGGGGTGCGCGCCCAAGGGTTTATTTTACGGGAGAGGGGGGAGGGAAACATTTTTGCGATGCACTGAATGATTCGCGCTCCAAGCAGGCCTTGGCGCAAGGGACGAGGGCTCAAGGGAAGGGGGGACGTCCGAGGAATTTTGTGTCGATCTTCGGTCTGGCCACGTTCAAAACGCATTGATAAGAGAGGGCTTGTGGTCTCCGCGAGTGTGTGTATGAGGACCATTGGAATACATCAAAGTTGTAAATACATTACAATCTTAAATGTATTCAGTCAATCACTTAGGGTGTATCACCTGGCATGCACTTTAGAATGAGAGGTCGCCGGCAAAAGGGGGAGCCCCTTTCAAAAACGACTTCCGCTAGGAGGGGAAAATGGGCCTAGGGGACAGGTGGACACGCTGACGTCACCGGGATCTCGCCATACCTAGAGAGGGCAGCGTCGTCGAAAACAGAGGGAACGGAGGGGAGGGAGACGACGACGGCGGACACCGGTGGACCAACGAAGTGGCAACGTCTGTCCTGACCTTCATGGTTCAGTGAGGACAAAACAGTGGGAGCCTCTACTCCTAGAAACCCATAGAGGGGTACCTACCACCGGCGAACAGGTCGGTTCGAGAGGGGGGGGTCGACTTTCTTTCTTGTTTGTGGTTCGCGCATCAATGCAACAAATATGGCAGACCTCAAGAAAATACGTTCATTCTCTCAAAGCAAGCGGGGTTGCAGAATCAAGAGCCCATTTTACCCCCCTACCGAGAATCGAAAGTCAAAAAAGGCGAGTCGAGCCACCGACTGACCGTTCCTGCTGCGGAGAAGAGGAGCAGGGGAGGCTTTCGGCAGGTACGTTCATGAGGGCGACAATGTCAAGGCTGGGGTAAAGGTCCGCTCGGCTGGAAAAGAAATTATAAAAGAAGGTAAAGCACAGTACTTCGGTCTGATCGAAGTAAGGGGTTCCCGACGGTCTTTCGGCTTCAACTCATCACGAAAGCCGAAGAGGAAAGAGGAGTGCAATGCTGGGTCCTGAGACGGAACGGCAGGGACGGATGTTTTGACTTTGGGACCAGAGGGCAATCGAGACGGAGCCGGGGAACCATCTTCTCTTTCAATAGACGAAGAGGAAAGACAACCCGGAATATATTGTCGCGAAACTGCTCCCGGATCCTTGGCCAGGAACGAACGAGTCGTTCAACAGCTAACCTGGGGGGGGACTGATCCACGGCCGGGAATGGAAATCCGAGGGGGATTTCCAACAGAAACGTCGAAATTAAAGGGGCGGGGGGAGGCCTCCATTAGCAGAACCGGCCAAGAAACAGACTGGTACGTCTGAGGAATTAGAGATCACCCAACTGAGAGGAGTAAAAAAAAGAAGGAGTCAGACTGTCCTGCTGCCGGTTCATCTGGCGTAGACAGGGGAGCCATCGGTCATGAACTGCTACAGTGAGTGTGAGACCAGAAGCTTCCCAGTTCCATTCACGGACGTTAGGAAAGCATACAACGGTCGGGCAATCTAGTGAAGGTCCGGGAATCTCATAATGCTCCAAAGGAAATCGAGGTAAGTGGATTTCTATTCTTACACGTCCGAGGACGTGAGCAGCCTCGCGGCCTCGACAAGTGCCGCGGGCCCTCAACAACCTGCCCCGTGCCGTAAGGAATAGGCAGAAGCAATTCTTCCGGTGGTTCGACGGTGAAGTACGGAGGAGGGATGATTCGACGTCGATAAGATCTTTAGCCTGCAGAAAAGTCTAAACAGGACTAGATTCGCCTCCTGATTAGGTCCCAGCCTAGAAGGGAGGCACGGGGGAGGGGGGGGGGGACAACATAATGTCTCCATGCCTTAAAAAGAAAGCGTCAAGGAGATGAATCGAGGAGAATTTCCGGATAAATTTCCTAATCGTCCATTTCAGATTCAGAGTTGAAAGGGGGGGGGCAACTCGGGATTTTATACATCTGTATTCGCACCAACGTGCTTCGAGAGAAGCCTTTTGTACTGCCATCTTGATGTTAGGCAATATAAAAAATAGTTAGAGGAAAGGGACGCCAACGATGCGACACCCACGATTTTCCCAGACGGTCGGAAGAAACCGAGATGGAGGGGTGGGCCGTCGGGAATTTTTGCGAGACAGTGACCGTCCCTACGACCGTCAGGACGGGTCAAGCACCGGTACTCAGACGTGAGGCAGACGAAGTTCCGATAGGTTGGTGGGAAAAGACTTCCCTCAGAGGGTAAAAAAAGGGGGAGATGCCAGTGGGAAAGCGGGGCGCCAGGAGAGAACATCACACAGAGGAAGCAGGTCAGCCAGGGGGCCAGGGAGTACGCGACATCGACTTTCCGTTGCAATACACCTACGTGAGACATCAAAGCTAGGGGGAAGCATCAAAGCAAATCCCTTGGCTTTGGAAGCTACAAACACCCCCGCTAGAGCTTTCCCCCCTGCTGAGGAGAATGAACGCCGGTTGGAACGACCGCCGATACTACAAAAACCTTCGAAAACGGTCCCAGGTACCAGGGGAGAGAAAAGAGGGGAACGCTCAAAAAAAAATGCTGCTCGATAATACAGCACCTCGCAACCAAAAACGCGTGTCCGAAAAAAAATACACCTTAATCCGAGATAAACAGACTCCCAAGGGAAATTGGGATCGGAGAAGCCAAAAACGGAGCGTTCCTGGGGTCATCCCATGCAAGGAGGTCTGCAAGGGTGAAACGCAAAAGGAACTGGCCTGTGTCCACAGGAGCTCCATTTTACATCACCACAGCAAGCCTTTCAATTATAAAAACGTCAAAACAACCGGTCATCATCTCATCAGCTGCGAAGGGATAGCTCCCAAACCATCCACCATCAAATGGCGCAGCTAAAAAGACAAAGAAGTAACCTCATGGAAGACGCCATACCTGGCCGGAGAGAAGACCGAGGGAACAAACAACTGAGGAAAAGGTACCCGGGAAAAGATAGGAAATCCTCAATTTCACAAATAAAGGAATGCCGTCCTACTCAATACCTCATGAAAGGGGGAAGACCGCTCCAACAACCGCAGCAAAAACTGCATCAAAAGACGTCTAGGGGGGAAGATCCGGGGATCTCGCTCCGTCCCTCGACTAGAAGTCTCATCCATAACCGCGGATTCCGATTGGAAGTGAAAAACATCACGCAACAAAGAAGGAGTGAGACTGAAGGGGTGAAAGACTCATAATCTAGGGGAGTGGGGAAAGAAGAGGGAAAGGGGATCTCATAGCAGTCGGAATCGGGCCGAACGGTTAGCACAGCAGCCCAGGGCCCCAATTTATATACAGGAGCAGGTAATGCATACATTGAAAATGGGAAACACCAAACAGAACGGAGACGAAAAAAAAATCATTTAAACTCAGGGATTCCAGGTGGACGCAGACCGCGGACCACGGGGAAGGGGGGGAGGATTTGAACGTCCAAAGAACGTGGTCAGCACACTCCGACAGGGAAAAGTTATCCGACATCACTGGTCATAAATTGCGTGGGGAGCGGAGAAAAAAGGGGGGCTAATGCATTATTTTCGAAGTACTGAGGGCCAAGAAACGACTGATCCGACCCACTCGTACTCATCGCGCGCAGCACGCCAGGGTCGCCCAAAGACCTTACACATTGTCATACCTCGTGAAGCAAAAAAAACTCAACCAGGCGCTGTAGTCCAATGTCAGTCAGGCTAACAAGCACGTGCGTCTAAGAGAGGGGGGGGAAAAAAGGGAAAGACACGAAGGGACAGAGTCACCGAGTCGCTAGCCAGTTCACGGGAAGAAACGCTCATCATCTTGTCAGACACGGCTCGACGAAAAAACAAAGGACAACGAGGAGATAAAGAGTGCTGTCTTTAACGTCGGGAAGATAGAAAAGAGGGGAGGGGTGAAAGGACATGGTGCGAAGGGGCAGCGGGGGAAGGGCTGTCCTTCTCACATAAGAGGGTTAGTCGTCGATGATCGCCAAGGATGTAATAGACGGAATGGCGAATGGGTGGAGTTCGAAGGCCAGGAATGGATCGAGGAGTAACTTTATTTGAGGTGGGCGACGGGAGTGGGGAGCAATGCCACGAGGTCGATCTCGGCTAGTAGTGGACGCTTGCCTCATTCAAAAATAACACCTCTCTCACAGTCGCCGCGAAAAAAAGGGCAGTGAAAGCCCCTTCGGGCCCCCTAGAGGGACGGGGGGACCAAAAGGGGGGAGGAACCTAGGTCCGCATACGAGGGCCAAGAGAATCCAGGACTTTTGAGCGTTCTTCCTCCAACCGGCATAACTGTTCATCATGAGGTGTTGAAAGAGTTTTGTTTGTCTTAAACGTAAGTATACAAACGGAGAAGAGTTAAAGTGCACCTACATGGGGGCAACGGAGAGTCGCTACCAGACGCCCGCGTTCCGGGTCAGCCACTTCGTCCGAGGATAACCACAGATCATGGAAAAAAAGCCGGAGAAATTCTGGGGACAGGTGCCATCACTTCTACAAGGGGAACGGATGGGCTCATAAGAGAGCAAAGGAGGGGGGACGCGGGGAGGCTATTTAAGGGGCTCTTATTGTCGAGGAAAGGGAAACGATGAAGTCTAGGCTGGGGACAGAGGGTGGTTGTGTGGATATCCCGTTTACTGGCGAAGGAGGGAAGGAACGCATCATATTGTTCGCCAAGGGGGGGAATTGGGGGCAGAGATGTCTGTTAAAGGAACATCTTGAATATTCCCATGATATTCTATACCGGACACAGGGGGTACGAGGGGGGCACGATAGTGGTGGGGCACTTTCTAGGGGACGTGGGACTGACAGGGAAGTGACGTCAGGATGGAGGCAAAGGTCGTAGAGGAAATGAAGCCGTGATGATCAGTTGTTGGGGATTGAACTTGAGGATGTGGACGAGTGGTTTGGAAAAAGGGTGAATCTTTTTGTCTGACACCTTAAACGCATGGGGGGGGGGAAATAGTATCTGCTTGGGGAGGATCCGAGGGGTCAGGACCAGGGGGGATGGGCGCCCAGTGACTCCCGCGGTCGTTGGGCTGCGAGAGAACAAATGATAGGGGAAAGGAGACGCAATTTGTGCGCACTTTATTCCGGGGATCGGAGGGGGGGAGAAACTGCTTCTGGCGGAGAGAGGCCATTGCGGCCTTGGGGGAACGTGTCCGATCTCAAGGGGAAGGGCTCTCTGTGTCGATCTCCCCGGGGAGCAAAAAGGAGGAAGGGGAGAATCGACAAAGGAAAGTTTAGGACCTTTCTCAAGTTTGGGGGGTATGCGTCAGCCAATAAAAGAGGTGGGGGGGTTCTTTTGATAAAGGGGTAACAACGGGAGGGTATGCTGCATAACCGGGGGAATCAACCGTTACATGCACATAGAGTCACTACGCCCAGCCTGGGGAGAAAATTCTGAAGAAGGAGGAAATTGACCGTGTCAGAAACGGAGGTGGAAAGGAGTTCAACTTGGATCGACGACACCGAAAAAGCGGAGGAGGAATAGCGTCGTCAAAAACTATACGTAACCATGCGAACGGCCCGAGGCGGAAAAAGGGGTGGGCCACGACTTTCTTTCATATAAGTAGGGAGGACGGGGGTGAAGAGGCCAGAAAAAAAAAGGTTGGCCTCAAAGAAACAACTCCACGATGTTTCTAACGTCCGTGGGAAGACAAATACGTGGTCGGAGGCAGAGGGGGGGGAGACTTGGAGAAACAACATGGAGGAAAAGCATCACTTCACCAGGGGGAAAGACCAGAAAAGGCGGTTTCTTCTCCAAGACGCCGGGGTTACGGACACCGAGGAGAACAGAATTTGCCCCCACGACGATCGAACTTGCCCGAAGCTCGAACGGAAAAGTAAGGGGTCTACTCCGTCCTTCTCTATCATAGAAGGGAGAGGGTACGGGCACTCGGGGGAAGCTTGGTGGCTGTCGTGGAAACCTCCGGGGAGGGCTTCTTCTGGGGGCAGACAAATGGCGGGTGCGAGCCATGTATAGGCACGCTGGGAGGGATCGAACGTCGATGAGACCGTCTGAAAAGTATCTACTTCCGAAATCAGCAAAGCAGCCGAAAAGAAAAAACTCTTAGGAATGCCGCGTGAAACTTGCTGCGTAGAAAACTTCCGGTCGGGGTGTTAAGGTGTCCCGAGACCGAGGGGAAGAAGGCCGCGGAGAATGAATCAAAGCGGCGCGTGAGAACAAGGAAAATAGCAAACATCAACCGTACGAAGATTGCCTGAGAAAGGACGTTTTTTTCGGGCTTATGGCCGCACTACTGCAGACCAGGGGGGGGATGGAATATTCCGTTGAATGGGACATGGAAGATGCTGGTCAACCACCAATGAAGGGGAGAAGAACTACTGGAGGGGAAAGAGCGCAATATGGAAAACAAACGTCGACGGTCAAATGGAGCGTCTGAATCTCGAGAAAACAAAATTGAAAAGAAGATTCGAAAGACGCGGGAAGGGCCGTCGCCTGCAAAGAGGAATATTTGCTCAGGAAGAAGCAGGCTCTACACTTGGGGTTCTTGTGGGCGCTCCAGCACCTCAGGCAATGGCCCGCCTAGAAGATACACGAAAAGTCCTATTGTGAAAACAATAGTAGAAAAAGATAAGGACTCATGTTCCGCCACTCTTATCCGGTTCATGGGGGAGGCTAGGGTCTCAAGTCGGCGAAGCTAAGGGAGCCTGAAGCGGGGTCCCGAGTTCCACGAAAAAACCGCCCGAAAAAATTCTCGCAAAGAAATGACGTGTACAGAAAACGATTTCTGTCGAGATTATTGTCGACTGCGGATAATGAAGATTTAGGGAAGAGAGACGGCGATCAGACGCTCAGACGATAATGTCTCTTCCTAAAGGACGCATAAAGGAAGTGGAACCACGCCGTATGGTCCAAAAGAAGACGGCGAGGGTGGGGAGGGCCCTCCTCACTAGGACAACTCAGATGATAGAGCAGACGCCTTAGCAAAAACGGGTGAAGGGGGAGAGGTAATCGAGGGCAATTCGGAGATATTCCCGGGGAAACAACTCTTTGCTGGTGACGGTGATGCAGGCAAAAAAGGGAGGAAGGAGAATGAAAAGTCTTCGTGCAAGGTCTGCGTGAAAGGCGCGCCACACCGAGAAGAAAGAGGAAAATGCGACCCTACCGTAACACCGGAGGCCGGAAGAGATGGGGGTTTGGAGCGTCGAGTAAACCTGTTTTGGGGGGGAAAGAGGAACAAAGGAGCCCTTCCCTTACGACCTTGTGTCCAGTCAAGTGGAACGCACCGTGTTCCGGACTCTTGCAGGTCTGGCAGAAGCCGGTTAGAGAGGTTGCGACGACCTCCCTACCGGGCTTTCTTCTAGAAAGTTGAATAAGAAAGGGGGGAAAAAACCGAAAGCGGAGAATCAGTTCACGCCAGAGGCGGGCAGGGAAGTGGCTGCTACGCCTCCGGGTAATTAAGGGATACACCTAAGTGGAAGCATACAGAATATTGTCAAGGAAAAAAAATAAGAATTCAAAATGAAGTCGTCAATTTTCTGGGAAAGCACACACCCCGAAGCGGTGGCGGAAAGCGGGAATGCCTTTTTAAGACACTCCAGAGAGATGACTCCTTCGCTAAGCCCCCCGCTGAGATCTACAACGCGCAAAAATGCCTGGAAGGGGGAGAGAAGAAGGCGAAAAAAAACCGTGTAGGCAAGAGATAAATAATACCGGCAGAGCAAAAAGGGGAGAAAGGGACGAAACAGGAAGATTCTCCGCAAACACGACGAGTGGGGTCACTTGGCGCAAGAAAGGGACGTTCCCTTCCCGGGCGCATAAAAAAATATAGACACAGGAAGGAAGTTCAAGGGTGTCCCGCCACCAGGACACTCCCATGTGTACAACAAATAACTCGTACAAGAAAAGAAGGAAAAAACCCAAAAACCGAGATCACGGCAGCATCATCGCCTTGCTCGAGGCAACGGTCACCACCAAGACAATGCAAGCGCCATAGGTCATCCATTGAATCCACAAAAGTCAGCCGGCCGGCACTTTATCTATAAATCAGGGAAAGCCAACCCCGCAAGGGGATGGAACTCCGTTAAAAAACCGAACAGTTCAAAGCTTTCAGGAGTAAACGCGCAGACCAGGAGCATAAAGGGAAAGAAGAGAAAACACCACAGAAAAATTGAACTCATAGAAGTCCAAGCGTGGAGACGAAAAAACCTTCCGCCTCGCAAAATCCGACGCCGCCGACATAAAAGGAGTCGCGGCGATGGGCGTTTGCAAAAAAA
>Ga0179593_1396465_pt1 | contig 12981 bp, 16 predicted proteins | sample CZODoug2_1_08_16_FD_185931 | JGI IMG/M metagenome (GOLD analysis project Ga0179593, IMG submission 185931) | Vadose zone soil fungal communities from Angelo Coast Range Reserve, California, USA - CZODoug2_1_08_16fungal (PacBio error correction) | ecosystem: Environmental > Terrestrial > Soil >...
TACCGTTGGGGGGTAGACCAAACGGACGAAGAGGGATTTCTCCGTCATTGACTGCATCAGGCTGCGAGGTCGACTAAGGAGATGGGAGTCCCGGAGCCAAGCCTTAAAGAGAGCAAGGCGATACACTCGCGAAGAAAGATAAAAAAATTCTTCAAAGACAGGCGATCGGGAACAGTGAGGGGGTGGGGGTGCCACGGACATTTGCGGGTTCTCAGATTTAAAGGCGGTAGGTTGGACCGAATCGAACACTGAAGCCATTGAAGGGAAACAATTAGAGGGGGAAGAGAGAACTTTGTCGGAGGGTAGGTGCAGTCAGGGGCTAAGGCGAAGAAAAGAGAAGACAGGCGAAAGGGGCCTTTGTAGAAAGGACAGGTCAAAGCGTTATGGGACGACGGAGATGGATGTGTACTTCCGTCCGAATGGTGAGGGGGAAAGCGCAACTGACGGGGAAGGGAAAAACCCCATACCGCGCATCGAGGGCGTGCAGGAGTCCGCCGGAGAGTTCATCGAGAAGAGATTTGGGAGTAAGCCGGGGTCACATCATGGGATTCGGATTTGGGGGGCGAAAGATTCAAGGTAACCAACAGCAGAATCGTGTGCGCACGGAAAGCGGCTTCGAAGGAGGGCGACCGTGTACGCCATCAAGAGGGGTTGGGGGGTGGAGGGACAATAGAATGAAGGCAGCCGGGCGGTTTGAACGTGAAGACGCTTGCGATGATCTGCTGTGAAGGGGCGCCTGAGGGGGGCCTGTTGCGGACGCAAGGGTACTTGCCATAAGAGATAGGGGAAGGGGGGGGGGGGGGCAAGGACCGCGGGGGAAAACGCGTCTTCTCTGGTGGAAAATTCGATCTTGGGTCATATGGCGTCATAAAATCGGGGTCCACGGATGCATTAACCTTGAGTCCAAAAGGGTGAGTGTGGAGGAAAAAAGGGATTGGACCAGCAATGGTCATGGGAGCCCCAATCGTTGTCTGCAGGGGGAAAAAAAAACGTCCCCAGGACTGTTTTTCGTTTTCAAAGGACGAAGGCGCTGGGAAATATTGGGTTAAAAAAACCTCCGCAGATAAGGGGGGGGGTGGAGACTAAGGAAAAGGGGTCTCACAATAGGGGCAGCGTTAAGAGTCATCCTAGGGGGGGGGGGTATCGGTCAAAAGATCGGTGAAATCCTCGGCCCCGATTCCTCCGCCTTGGATGATTATTAGCAGAGGGGCCATTCAGAAAAAAAAGAATTTCTAAGGGGGCCACCAGTGAGGCTCGGGGGGAAATAATGAGATCAGAGTTATCAAGCGGCTACAAACTCCTCTATGCATGGAGCGGTCAGGCGCAGACGATTGGTGTTGGACAACTTTCGGTGAGAAGGGGGGTGAGGAGCGGAAGAGGTGAAAGAAAAGGAGTTTTGGCGCTGGGATGGATGCAGCCGCCCAAAATCCGATAAAAGCGGGGCGGGAATAAAGAGTTTCAGACCTCCATGTGATTCTTCTCTGATACGGAGCGTGAGGGGAAGGTCCGGAGGCTGGGGCGGAGGGTACAAGAAGAGTGCGAGGAGTTCTAAGTGGCCGTAACGCGTTGACGACCACACCAGGTCGTTGAGCGATGCTATTGCTACTAATTTCGTCGCGGAGGCGAAAAGGGGAGCGGCTCTCAAGGTCAGTGCGAGGATAAGGAAGACGGCATCAATCAAAGGCGGTTGGAGAGCCCATGAGGTAGATTCAGTTAACGGAAATAAGGGATGCCTCACCTTGGGAAGAGTCGGGGGAAGGAGGAGTCCGCAAAAGGACTTTCCGAGACCGAGGGGGGGAACTGGTGGATTCGGAAGACGCAGACGAAAAAAAAAAGCTCAGAAGTTGTTGGGAACAATTCGGCAGACTGTGGGTGACGAATCCGCGAGGGGAAATGGGAGGAGCGCTTCGGCCGTGCAAACGGGGAGTTTAAAGAGGGAAGGGGGGAAAAAGGAAAAGTAAAGAAGAACGAAAGACGGTCGGAAAGAGAACGGATCTGGGAGTGACTGAAAAATGAAGGTCTTGTGGAAAAAAAGCAGTCCGGCGGTCGCCTTACCAAGTGCGGGCCGCGATGAAGTAGGTAATGGAGGAAGAGGGGGATAACCTTGGTCTTACACAAGGGTCTCCATAAACGTGGCGAGGGAGAAGGGTTCGTTTGGTTTTTGTTGTTTTGGTGGGGGTTGTGTTGGTTTGTTTTCAGGAGGCGGGGGCTCCATCTCAAGAGAAAAAAAAAAGAGGAGGGAGATGGGGGACCACTCAGAGGAAGCAGCCCAGGCACAAACCGCCCGGTAAAAAGGGAGAAAAGGGGAAAGAAAATGTCGGCACGATGACGCCAAGTCCCAAGTCACGCGGGGGGAAACGCATTTCGTCCTCCCGCCGGGCCGGGACGAGAAGAAAAAAAAAAAAGATTCCGACAAGAAATTCACCCGATCCAAGAGTAAAAGAAAAGTGAAATCCAGTCCCTCGGGCCGCACTGAACCAATAACTCGCCCCGACGATCATCCTCGCCAGTATTCTTCCGTCACTCACGCGTAAAACTGAAAGACGGGGGGGAACGAATCCAGGGTCCAAAAGAATGCGAGCCTCGTCGGCGCCAGACGAGAGAAGTTTAAATCACCAAAGACGGTCTACAGTACTACTATTATCACGCCGTAAAATTTGAAATTGAGATACCCGGACAGGAAGAAGGGAGAATTCACAGATCACGACAGAAAAAAAGATCAACCTCAATGGTAATCGCGAAGCAAGGAATAGGAAAATGCCGCTCCCAGACTCCAGAGAAAGAAAAAAACGGACTGGGGTAGATGCCATAGAGGACTAAACGTGGGGGCGAAAGAAAGCCTTAATGGCAAAGAGACTCTCAAGCGAGGGGAACTCCGCCTCCGGGTTCCACCATGAAAAAGTAGATAAGGATCAGCGAGGGACCAGTGTGGAAAGGTACAGGAAAAGAGTGAAGTTGGTCCGCGAGAGATAGATGGGGGCTGCATCCCTAAAAAGCCCTGTTTCCTTCACGACGCCGGAGATCCAAAAAGGAAGGAAATAGAAAAGAGCAAAAAATCTGAGAAAGAGCAATGAACGGCGGTTCCGTGGGATGGGAAAAAGCAATTGTTATCAACTATGATCGGAAAAAAGGGGCGGAAAAAAAAACTTGTGGGGAAAGTGCAAAGGTCATCAGATGAGAGAAATTACTAAGGCGGAGGAAAAAGAGTGGGCCTCACTCTGCCGGAAAAGATTCTAGAGTCGTCCAATAGAAAAAGTGATAAGAAAAATAAAGCTTGAACATTATTTTCATTAAGATAACGATCCCCAACCACACCCAATGGGCCAGCTCATCTCTGGGAACGGTAACAAACGACCCGAAAAAAGGGGGGAAGTGCTGGAAAACAAGACCAAAATTTAAAAAGTAAAAGATTGTAACTCTATTGACATGGATTTTCGCGACGCATGCCTTAGGGGAAAAAGGGAGGGGGAGCCAATAAAGAAAAGAGTAACGGAACTGGACCAAAACTCTGAAGCAGCAACCAGCTGCAAGACCCATCCAATCTCTAGTTACGAAGAGGTAAACCGCAAAGCCCCGCCCGTTCGGACAAGCAAAACTATCCCAGTAAGCGAAAAAAAGGAGGAAAAAAAAGGGAAACCGCAAAACGCTCACGTTCAGAAGTGAGCGAAGGGAATGGTATTCGCAACAAAACACCTGGTGCGCAAGGGAAAATGAGGCTGGGGAGCACCGGCGAATACGGATCAAAGCTGCGTTTGGGGGAAAAACGCCTCTAACCGAAAAAAAGAAGCCATAGGGCCTAAAATTCGTAAATACACATCTAAAAGGAAAGGAAAGAGAGACGAATAATGCAAGCAGGCAATGGAGGTATGGGGGAGGGACGTACGCTAGGGAAACGGAGGGGGAGCAAGAAAAATGGAGAAAAGAGGAGAAAGTCAACGTCGATCCGTACTCGTCGGCCGCCACTTTCTCCTGACGAAAAACGGAAAGAACCAAAACTGTTCTTGGGCGGTCGCCTTCGGACTTAAAAACAGACGCAATACCAAAGAATAAGGGGGGAGGAGTAATAATGGGGGGACCTTCCAAAAGGCGTCCCGTGGGACATAGTAACATTGATCAAGTAGATCCTCGAACGCGAAAAGGCAACAAACAAGAACGCGTTGACCCCGGATCAGGAAGGGAGGGGCAAAAAAATTGGGGACCGAGTCCCCAAAAACGCCTAAAACGTCTTTCTTTTCCAGGCGGGGAAGGCCGGAGAATCGCCTAGCCTTCTGTCGACTGCATAAGAGAAAGAAGGAAGGAAAGAAGACGAGAAAAAAAGAGTCCGGGAGGAGGGGTATGAAAAAAAAGATATGGGGGTCAAAAAAAAACAAAAAACACAACAAAAAAAAAACTCGAGAAAAACAAAAAGGGAGATGAGAAAGGAATTTGTTAGAGACGGATTAATGTCTTTTCGTTCCTTCAAAGGAGGGAAATAGGGCGACAAGCGAGGGCGAGCCGTCTTCGCCGCCTGTAAGAAGAAACCGTTTATTCACTAAAACGTCAGAGCAGCGGATACAAGGGATGGAAGAAAGGGACGAGGTTTTTTCCCGAGACTGGAAGGGGGCTCCGATGGAATCTGGAATTCGAATAAGAGAAACGGTGTTACAGTGAAATCGAAAAGGAAGCAGGGAAGGACCAGATTAATGACTGGGATTGCACTGAGAAGCCAAGGAAACCTCCCTCTTTCCGGGAAAGGGGAGAAATTGGCAAGAGAGAGAGGGGGGGCAAGAATACGGCATGGAGAGGGGGACGGCGATGAACCAAGCGGCACCTTGCGGACTCCCATACCGCTCTTGTTCATTGAAGTGAAGGATCGAAAGGCGATGTGGTGAACTCTTGTTCCATCAGGTCTATGCGGTTTGGGGAGGGGAGAGAGGCTCGGGGGACCAATAGATCTTAAAAAAAAACGAGCTTATATCCAGAGATGGAGACCGTTCAAGAGAAGGGGGGTGGGGTTGGAGACGCCATACTTCGCGCGGCCGCCCTTGCCAAAAGGGGAGGGGGGAGTCAAATACGCAGTGTAGGAGGTTCTCGGGAGAGTAACACCTTGGGACGTAGATAACGTTCGCCTGTGGTCGACGGAGGGGGGAAGGACATATGGATTTGGGGACTGCATATCCCTCATGGGACACTTCGAGTTGAGGGAGGGGGGGGGGACTTTGAGGAGGGATTTCATGATGGAAGTAAGAAGAATCAGGGTGGGACAACTTTCACGTATACCTTATCAAAGACATTTGTTCTTAAGGAAGGGTTAACAAAGTCATTGGAAAAAAATCTTTGGGGATCTGAGAAGAGGAGGAAACTCAAAAAAGGTTGGAAAGGTGTCTACCGTGAAAACGAGGAGGCGCGGGGCTGTGTGGGTGAACGAGGGTAAGGGCTTTGGGGCCCTCCTAGGAGAAAATGGGTTCAGCAGAATTTGTCAGCGTGAAGAGGGGAGAAGTTGGAAAAGCAAAAAAAGGAGCAGGATATTTCCCCCAGAGTTTGTCCGGGAGCGCCATGAAGTAACAGTCTGCGATGCAGAGGGGACTTCGCGGGCAAAAAGGAAGCTCGGGAAAAAACTACTGGGGGGGATCGGCATAATTTACCAGTGACTCAGACACGCGTGGGATTCTTCGAAAATTGATCCTACGATTTGGGGGGGCTACTGTGAAGGTTCACAGGCACAGGGTCGGCGATAGAGGTTAGGGGGACCTGTGCTGACTATGGATGACCCAGGCCTTGTCCAATACGAGCGCGCGGGAATGTGGAGGAAAAATTTCAAAAAAGGCCAGGGTCAGGCAACGTCGCGGAATACCTATGGGGGCAAGGGACCCGGCTTGCTACGGAAAGAGGGGGGCTGAACGCAAATAGAGCGTTGATTGAAGTCCGGCGTTAAAAACTGAGCCGAAAAAAACAAAAAAAAAAAAAAAAAAAAAAAAAAAAAAAAAAAACCACCAAAAAAAAAAAAAAAACCACAAAAAAAAAAAAAAAAAAAAAAACCAGTAAGGCTAAAACGGATTTTTCAGTCTACGAAGTTCGGCGAGAGGGAACGTCTCGGATTAACTGGGCGATTATTCTAAGCGGGAAAGAAAAAACAAAACGGGAAAAAGGTTATCCACAGGGGGGAGTTCGGGAGGAGAAATTTGGAAGGGTCCGACGGGGGCTGTCTGATCCGTCATCTGTTGGGACCAAGATAAAGAGGGGACAGTGAGACCATTCGCAATCGCGACGGGGGGCAAGGAAAGGGAAGGTTGAAAGGATGCGGGCGCGTATGAAAAGTGGGGGGCATCCTCTTTCTAAAGAGGCGGAGGGACGGCAGGGAGCTTAAGAGAGTAATTTGGGCTCAGTGAAATAATAGAGCAGAGAAAGAGGGAGAAGCTTTGGGGCTGCCGGATCGGTAAGGAAACTTGGAGGGAAGAGCTTTTTGGGGGGGGGTAGACCAGGCGGGGCCGGCCTCTACTGAGCAGGAAGGTGTCGCACTTGGCGGTCTGTTAAACCGAAAGTGGTCTCCAGACGAGGTGAACTGTGCGAGGAGTGGAGGACAAAGTGGACTACAAATCAAAACCAAAAGGGGGCGAATGGGAAACCATCTACGTTGAATTAAGAAGCCCCCGAAAACTCCGATACCTAGAAACGAAAAGTGTGCGGAGAACACATGAAAGGGACGACCGCAACTAAGAAGAGATTCCCGCACTTGAGAGGGCAACACGGAGATTGCCCAAAGAGTGAACAGACAAAAGTAACGAAATAGTCAACTCCTCCGTTCGGCAAGAAATTCCGGTCAATGGAGAAATAATCGATCAACGCCGAATTTGCACTGTCCCGACTAGGAAGAAAGACCTCGAAAAACGCATGAAAAAAAAAGACGGCCGCCCAATCCAGTTGTCTTAACACGAAACTGCAGCCCGGGACTCATTTTATCGAATGGAGAAGAAAGCTCAAAAACCAAAAAGAGGAGCGATCCGGCGGAACTTATTCCCTAGAAACCCAGACCGATACGATGCAAAGGAGGAGCCCGAGGGACAGAGGCAATGATCACTAAGCAAGGGTCTCCAAAGATGCAAAGGGGACCTATGTGGGGAGAAGGGATTCAGTGTTTTTCCGAAAGAGATTGAAGCGAAGAAGGCCTCTTCAACCATCTCCGAACGAACCGACAAACGAGCAAAGTAAGCTCCTCTAAAGTCACAAGGGGGGGGGGGGGCTGAAAGAACGCCGAAGGCAAAGACTCTCGATACACGCGCAGCAAACGGGAGGGGGGGGAAATGAAGCCAAAGCCGGCAGGCAGGTCCAGTCCGGGTCCATATTCAAGGCGATTTGAATAATTCGAGGGGGAAATTCCCGAGCGCGATGGTCTAAGAAGGAGAGAGGAACAAGAATCCCTGGGCTAATCGAGTAAAAGCACTGTAAAGCGAAATGCAAAAAAAGGAGGTGCCCGGAGGACGCGTCACGCCGTAGGACTTGTATCAAGGGGAGATCCCAAGGAGGGAAAAAGAGAAACTGAAAATTTTCAACTTCGAAGAGGGATGGGACTCGCATAACGGAAAATAAGACGACGATGAAGAACGACAGGGCGGCCGAAAATCTTGCTGAGAAAAAAACGGCAAGAAATCTTATGAAGTTAAGAGCCCACAGAAGTTACTGTAGATTATGCGGACAAACTCCCAAAAAGAGAAGGATCAACCCACTAGCCCAGCGAACTCATCTGAACGTAGCCAAAGAAAAGCCCGGAGGAAGAAAAGAGAAAATGAGACCCAAGGGGGCTCCTGAAAAGCTGGGTAAACCCAGAGCGGGTCTAAAACCGGGGGTCTAACTTGCGCCGTGGGAAAAAAAGAGAAAAAAATCAATGACCGAAAGAGTAGAAGAAAACACTCTTACAGCCAATCAAGTGCAAGAGTAAAGGGCAGAACCCAAGAAGCTATCTCGGAATCGGGAAAAGTACCACAAGCGAAAAAGCCGAACCCAGTCCTCTACAGAAAATCCGAGATTCGAGGACAAGGGAAAACCGCGCAAGTGCTGCGCGACGGCATGGTGATGGACGAAAAAAAAAAAAACGAGTGAGGGCGACAAGATCGGATGCTGGAGCCTAGGATAAGCTTATCTTCTTGGGAAAAAGAAGTTCATCAGAAAAATCCGCCAGAGACGCGATTTCAAATGCGTAATCCACCACACAGGGAAAAGCAATGAACGGAAAAAAGAACCAACAAGAATGAGAGTATGGCAACCTTCTCCGCAGGGAGCCAGCTCCATCCTGGCAGAGGGAAAGGAGCATCGAGGCCAAGAACAAGGGAAGAGGGGGAAGGGGGGGAATGTAAACGGCGTCCGCCGGCGGGCAGACTTTGTCGTGTACCGAAGTCCGAAAGGGCAGCACATGGGGGGGAGGTCCAGTGAACCTTCTGAACGTGGCATATTCAAGAAAAGGTGTGGAATAAGGGAGAAGAGTCAGGCAGGTCTAACAAGGAGACATAAACATACTTTCACCCGGAGTAGGGAACGAATGGTAGACGCAATCCTGAGCGTGGCATCGGGAAGAAAGAGGATCTAAAGATTAGAAGGGGGGTGAGCATAGTCCTCGCCGAGGGGACTATCGCGGGGAAGGATGAAAGGAAGACGCTGCCCTGATTCGTCAGAGGCGGGGATAAAAAAAGAGGTACTCTCTCAACCCCAACAGGAGTAGGGGGGGGGAGTATACCAGATATTGGGAAAAGTAAGCGGAAGAAGAGGATTGGGTGTACTTACCGTATAGGTCAAGGCGGATATAGTAGGGACGAAAGGCGAGGAGGGGGGAAGGTCCATAAGGAGGACTAAGCGACTTCTCATCCGGACAAAAAAAGCGGGCAGACATTCAATACTCATTAGGAGGGGAACAGGGGATGGGGTTGGGGGGTCCCAAAGAGGAAAATTTTCGGAGCCTGAGACTGCGCTACGTAGTCGGGGGGGGACAGACTTGCCAACGGACGCGGGGGAAAACGTACGGACTGAAGAATTCGGCTTATTGCAGGACGGCTAAAGGCGAAGCCAGGAAAAAGAACCTCCTACTGGGCCTTCGCTTTATCGGTCGTGGGGGGGGGGAAGAATGACGTAGAAGGAGATGTGAAGGTCTAAGGGAATGTCGGTTGCAAGCTTCCACGTGAAAAAGAAAACATACGCGCAGGAATGCTTGCAGTATTCCCTAGAGGGGACAGGTTCATCGAGCCTTAAAAGTGGTTGAGCGTCATCTTAAAGATGATTGGAGGGGGGAAGAGGGAGGAGGGGGACACACAGCATCGGCTTTTACGAACCTTATTGAACAAGGAGGAGGAGTCGCGAGTCGCCAGAAAGCAGGTGGTGGGGGGGGTGGGGATGAGGTCGCTCGCCACTTTAACAGGTCAGGAAAGAGGGTCGCAGTTAGGAAGAAAGTCTTTGCTGTAGCGGACAGGGAGGGGGAAGGGGGGGACGCGCAAGCTGTCTTGCCGATTCCGATATGGGATGGGGGGCTGAAGGGGCCATGCTGTGCCGGGATTGCAACGCGTTCGACGAGGAGTGGCAAATAGAGCGTTTTCAAAGAAACGGGGGGGCACGGAAGACAAATCGAGGAAAAATAAGGGGGGGGGGGGGTGCGGGATCCGCGATTTGGGGTAAACCAGCAAATGGTCAAAAAAGGTGGGGCCTTCTGTCTTGGAAGGGACAGGTGGGGGAGGTGGGATACCTGAAACTATTAGAAGGGAGAGTGGGTTGCAAAGAGGGAGAAGCCGGTGTCTACTATCTCGGAAGGATATCAAGAATTTGGAAAGAGTGCTAGGGTCGTGATGACACAGTCTCTGGAGGGGAAGGGTTGGAGGCCGATTGTAACTAACGCCGGAGGGGAGGGACGTCAAGAAGTCAATAAAGGTCCACAAAGCGTCCTCGGACCACCAGTTGTCAGGGGGAGCGTTGCAACACTGGGGTGAGATCAGCTTTATGATACGGCAGACTCGCATTTCCGGGAAAGAAGTTGGTGTTGGCCATTTCGGTTCATCAAGGTGAGGGGACGAAAAATGCGGAGGTGAAGGGACCGGGAGGGTGAGAAAAAGGATTCGGCGAGAGGGGCTCTTTTGCGAAAGAGGTCTCCATGTCGGAAAAAGGGAGCTGAATGAGGAAAAGCGATGCCGGGACCCAGTTCTTGGGGTTGCGGCATTACCAATAGAGTGAGGGAGAAGGGAAACTTCGTGGAATTCACTTCGAGACACACCCAAACGGGGGGAAGGTGTATTCGAATAGGTGGAGTTTCTTCAGGGCGAGAGGGGAAGGGAGGGGATGGATCGATGCCTTGCTATGATTCGGGAGAAGATCAACCAATAGGAGGTTGATCGTAGGAACCAGGATTCCGCGTGACAGTTTTGTAAGGAGGGACTCAACAGGGGGGTCAGGATCTGAGGGGTCCTAATTTACAACAAGACTTCTATGGAGGATGGGGGGGTTGATGCGGAGGGAGCGATCAGGGTCTCCTCGCAGAGGGTCAAAAAACTTGCGAGGTGGAAGAGGTGGAAAAGTATAACGAGATTATAGAGGAGGACAGGGGGGGGGGAGCGGCGTGAAGCATTATTTTGTCTCAGGCCCGATGATAAGAACGGGCGGGAGTTCTTACTAGCGGGTACGAACTTTGGATGAAAGGAGAGAGAAGGAGGAAGGGAGTTAAAAGAGGGCATGGCGCCTTCAATAGGGGATCGAAAAAAAAGGGGGGGGCTTTGAAAAAGATTTTCCTCCATTACTTTGAGGGGTCAGGGCGAGGATTGCTTCAAAGAATATGTTATACCAACACCAACGTGGTAGATTTAGCCAAAAAGATGTGAAAGAAGAGAAAAAAACGCCCCAAAGCAAAGTCCAGGGGAAAGAAGTGTAAAGACTCCAGTTGCGATCCCCAGATAAACCTGAAACTCATCAAAGCGTCCCGCCTTGACTGCCCCTAAGGCCGGTCTGTAAAAAAAAATTCCCGAAAAGACCGTCACAAAGCAAGGGAGGCTTAGAACAGGGCTCCAAGGAAGCTCGGACCGCACTGATCCAACTCGATCAAGCCGGAACGCAATCTCGAGTATTCGTCAAAAGACTAAACGAAAGAAAGACGGTCCGACACAAACTAGCCTTTACTCTTAGAAGAAAGGAAATGGGAAACCAGCTCCCAATAGGGATCGAAAAAGGGCTTAGGTACCGATCCCAACCGGATAGGAGTAAACATCGAGCTAAAGAAAAGCAGTCGATAAAAGAAAGAAGGCGACTAAGCATCCAACAGATCAACCATTTGGTGGGAAGGGTATCGAATCCCTCATAGAAATGCCGCTACCATCGCCGCCGACCGACCAAACGTGTACGGCCTCGGAAACGAAGAAAAAGGGGGGGGGGGGGGGCTCAGCGTAAAGCCCTAATAGCTGAGACGAAAAGAAAGGAGTTGGTAATGCAGAAAAAAAACCGGGGTATGTCCTCGAGTCGTAGGACGACATAGGAAATGGGGAGAAAAAAAATGAAAGCGCGCACAGATTCTGAAGTAGGGTGATGACAGCCATAAGGCAAATCAAGGCTTCACTTGAACGCCGGAGACAGCTCCGAAAATGAAAGAGAAAAAGAAACAAAAAGAGTCGCTCCTTAAAACCAGCAGCAAAGAGGGAGTCGCCGTAGGGAGGACTTGGATCAATATATCTCGAACCCACGGGGGTGGGGAAGTAGGAACGGGCACTGAAACTGGGGGGGGGAAATCTAATTGCGATGGAATCGCAGGGAGGCGGAGACAATTCGGATGGACAACGGAGAAGAAAAGAGGAAAGAAGAGCTGAAGGAAGTCCACCAATACTACTTACGATTAAAAGCCTGCCCACAGGGGGAGAGATTAAAATCTCCTAGATAGAGAAGCCCCAACGGATCTGCCTGGTGGGAATCGGGTAGGGCAACACAACTTAACATAACAGCACGCGCGGGGGGGGAGTAGTAAATCCCCGGGGGACAAAAATCACAAAGAAACAACGATGGTGCCCAATGACAGGCTTGGTAACAACAAATGGGGACAGAGTTCCGCTCAAAAGAAACACCTGGATTTCAGAAGGTAACCTCCGGTTTTGGGAAAAACGATTGACTAACGAACCCGTCAGAAAAAAAAAAAAAACAACCTGAAGCACGAACGTGCCAGAATAAATGGAAAGCAAAAAAAGTATCTTATCCCAGCCGAAGTCCCGCAAACAGAAAAGCACGTGCACTAAAGACTAGCACTGACAAAAAAGAAGACCAGGGTAAAAAGGAAAGCGCAGTTCAAAACCTGCGGAGGACTGCATCCAGTTAAAAACCACAAAAAAAATTCCGGGTGGGGATGGCGACAAGTAAGGAAAAATATTATTCTCGCTGATAAGTCTAATCTTCGGGTTGGGAAAAATCAGAGGGCACCGAACACTCCGACGGAGGAGGAAAAGGAGTAATAAAAAAACCGGAACGAAGGGGAGACGATACCAATGAGGGACTAAGAGCCTCAATAGAAGTGGGTGAAGGCGCTCCACTGCCTCTTGGGGCAATCCATTCAGCGGCGAAGAAAAAGGAGAGGGATCGAAGTCCATCCAGAACGCCGACGCGGAAGGGCAATTCCCCCAATGCAGTCTTTTCTAGGGGGAAAAGCCTGATGAAAGAAGGCCGAAAAAAAAAGAAAGAGGGGGGGGGGAAACCACCCCCCACCTAATAAATGGGTAACGCACATTAGTCCAGTGGACCCAATTTCAAGTGTACTGAGGAGGAAAAGTCGAGCCAGGACCCTCCGGGAAAAAAAAACCACTCGGGTCCCAAAGCCTGCGTATTTCCTATTGGGAGACCAGCGAAGGAAAAGCGAGGGGCGTTAAAAAAAGCAAAGTCTCTTTCCAGCAGGTGACAGCAGGGGTAGAACGGTTCGTCTACGAAAAAATCTAAAAAAAGGGGTGGAGAAAAAAAAGGAGGAAAAAAAGAAGCTCTTAAGGATTAGGGTCTAAAATAAGAGGG
>Ga0179593_1539831_pt1 | contig 12981 bp, 15 predicted proteins | sample CZODoug2_1_08_16_FD_185931 | JGI IMG/M metagenome (GOLD analysis project Ga0179593, IMG submission 185931) | Vadose zone soil fungal communities from Angelo Coast Range Reserve, California, USA - CZODoug2_1_08_16fungal (PacBio error correction) | ecosystem: Environmental > Terrestrial > Soil >...
CAACCTGGTCACGGTTAAAGAAAATGTCAAGGTTAACAGAGCAATCATCATTGACTAGTCAAAAAGGACACACAGCCGTGAGAAATTGGGCGCCACATCTAGCAGGTCACGTCGAAGCAGTGTTGTCCGGAGACGAAATAAGCGGGGAGGCAAAGCGGTGAAAAAACAAAGCTGATCGAATTAAAGCGCCAGCACGTAACACCACCAGCAAGAGGCGAGAACCCGGGGAAAAGTCACCGGTGGGCATGGGGACATATTGAGACCAAACCACTAGGGAGGGGGTACATTCAGGACAGAAGGGGTAAATTTGACAAAAGGGAAAAAAAAATCTTTTGGGCACATAATTTTTGGATAGCGGGTAAAGGGGGAAAAAAACCAGGCCTGCCGCATGAAGAACGTTGACGGAAGTAACCTTGAAGTGACAAAAAAAATGAAAGCATCAGACGAAGAAAGAAAAAAGTGGCAGACCAAGGACAAAAAAAGAAAAGTAGATGTCACCTTGGGGGATGGAGGGTCGGTACGGGTGCTTGGGGAAATGGCAAGGGGAAAAAAAACGTGAAAGCCTGAAAACAGGAGATGCAACTTTCACACAATTGGACGATGGATACAAAGCGGGATAAACGTCTAGGGGGGGGTAGATTTTGGCATTTAAAAAAAAAAAGAATAGTCTGGGTCACCCTTAAAAGTGGAGAAAAAGGAGAACACTCAATTGAGAAGAGAAATCGAATTTTTACCCTGACACTGTTCCCTGCGTTTTTCTGCGTGATGAGGGGGGGGGCAGGTGGAATAGAAGTCAGGCACCAGAAAATTCGAAATACTTTCGAGGATAACAGGAGCCTGAACGGGACGATGGGGGGAAGAACTTAATACTAGGAGGCTCATCGACGCATGGGGGGCCCCTGAAGCTGCACGAAGACGTTTAACAAAGAGGGGAACAAGGTGAATGAAGAAAAGGGGGGGGGGAGAATCTCCATCAAAACCGTTATCACCAAGGAATCGAAAGAAGCATGTCCGGGGGACATCAATACCATAAAACGAGGCGATCTTCTGCTCCTCTGCGAATGAGGAATTCCAGTCACTTAAAAAAAAAGTGAAACCGGTTCAACTGAAAAAATAAAAAAAAAAAGGGGAAGTGGAGGAAAAAGCAGCGCCGTGCCGTCGATCCAAAAAAGTTCACTTGTTCGAGACTAACCAACGCCAGGGAAAAAGAACAGCGACAGCAAAACACTTAAAAAGTAAGGAATGAGTGATGGCAGCAAGAGGGGACAAACAGAGACCCGGCAAAGGGGAAAATACGAAACATCACCATGAAGGGGGAAGCGAAGGTTCGTCAAGTGCCGGAGGTTATCGTTTGCGAAAGACAACAGAGAAAAATGGAATGGGAACCATTCAGAAGAGTCGAAAACATGAAAAAGAGAAGAAACGAGGCCACCCAGCTTTTGAGGTACAGATGTTAAATCTGTTGCTGTCAAAAACTTGAAAAAAAAGGCTTTTTTCGAGTAAGGGGGAAAGGAAAAAATTTGAAACAGAAGGAGGGGGAAGAAAGGATGAAGCACTTACGAAACTGCAAAAAAAAGACGGAAAGAAAGGCAATCTATCGAACGGCGTACAAGGAAAGTCGAGGTCGCCGAAGAAAAAGGGTTCACGGGAAACATTTGACGGAGAAAAAAAGAATGACAAAGGCAGTGACATCACAAAGAGCTGGAGCCCCACCGGCGGGGTCAGGGAGGGGGGAGTTGGGCCTCCTACTTGGGATGGGGGGGGAAAGAGGGCCTGACGTCTGGGACAGAAAAGGAAAAAACTGTTCAGAGTAACACTTTTGGACGTCAGGGATTGCCGAAACCGATTGGTTTGCAGAGGGAAAAGAGGGAGAAAAAACGTGAGGCGGGTTGGGAAAACAACAGTAGGTCAAACCTGAGAAAGTTTTTGACTGCACTCAAGAAGGGGCAGGCCCGGAAACCTGGTCAAAAAAACTGGTACGGCCCCAGAGGGGAAGCCAAATGCTCGGAGGCAAGTCCGATCTCAGCAAAATGGGCACGTACCAAATAGACGTTCGCCATGCCAGTTGCCGAGCAGGTGCCATCTCGCGCGTCACTGGGGCGAAGAAAAAAAGACGGCGGAAACGCAAAAACGAAGGGGAAGGTCAGGGGACTCGTCTTCCTTCGAAGTTAGGAGGGGAGCCCGGATTGTAATGCCGCCCAAATCGGGAAAAGAGGTAGGAGGCCTTTCACGATGGGAAAAAAAGATGGACATGGAATATCCCAAAACCAAAAAAACAACCTTCCTATTGGGGTGACAGGACCTATCGCTGCCCCTGAAAGACGAACACGTTCGGAGGGATCGAGCCGTTACATAAAAAAAGAAGAAATACCGAACGTTCTAGGTTAAGGGAAAGATGAGGGGAAAAAGGTCCAGAGTCAAACCGGTCGGTGCGGAAAAAGGGAAGGAAAAGGAAACGTCCTAACCGGAATCCTGGGGGGGGGTAAGCCAGGTAGTGAATCCAAAAACCCCCATGCTGCACACGGTTGACAATGCTGGGAAAAGAAAAAGAAGGAAGGGGATGGAATGTCTTGATGGAGGAAAAAAAAAAAAAGCTTCAACGAAATTACGGCAAGGTGAAAAAAGTCAGGCTTAATAACCAAAGCCTTCAAGCGGGTCACCCCGCCCAGGATGGCAGACTTTGAAAAAAAAAACCTGAGAGGTGGGGGGGGGCGGCTTTCGAAAAGTAAGAAAAAAGGGAAGGAGAAGCCCACGATAAACCACAAAGAATAGACTTGGGACACATATATGGTGAAGACGGGGAATGAACACATAGATATCACGGAACCATCAAACGAAAAAAAAGGGAAGTCGTTTTCTCATCGAATACAAAAAAACAGAAAAACGGAGGAGAAGAAAGAGAGCGTCCTAAAAAGTTGTTAGGATCGAAGTATCGCCGCAAAACAATCCATAAGGGAACTTCTTCATGTAAATGGGTCCCGGGGCGGAGAGAGAAGGGGGAAAAAAGTTCGGGTACTTCGAATGGGGGGGGGGGCATGCTGTAAAAAAGGTCCGTCCAACCAACCGTCCTCAGCAACTTGGAAAGGGGACACGGTGTTTATCCACACAGGGAGAAGACTGGACCAAAGCTGGCAGGGGGTCTCGGGGGTGGGTATTTTCAAAAGCACCCTTGTAAAAGAAATCCATCCGAAATCATTCTAAGAACTCGGGGTCTGGAAGCAGGGAACTCTTCCAATAAAAGAGGAAGAGACCCGACGGGGGAAAGTTGACGGTCATAACCTGCGAAGCTTATCCGTTTGGTTTGAGGGGAAAAAGAAGGGGGGGCCCGACTCACAACGTAGAAAAAAACCACTAAGGGTTGGTTTCCAGGGGTCAGAATAACAGGAAACGTCGGGGAACTTAACGAAAACAATACCCTAACCTGCTGAGACGTTTGAAAGTTGAGAAGAGATCGAGGGGTTCCGAAGATGAAGAAAAAAAAAATAGAAACTCTTAAACGTAACGTGGGGAAATGGGGGAAAACCTTCATAAGTGGCCACGGCGAAGTACAGAAATGGACTATTGAGATATGTTAAAAGGACGTGGAAAGTTGAAGATTGTGTCGTGACTAGTGGGGGGGCGGGCCTTGAATCTTGGGAGGGGGTCACGTAGGCCTACAGGAAAAAAATCGACAGTCTGCGCTGTCTTCCGCGTCACGACTCGGTGTTTTAGCGGCTCCTCCGCGCGAATGAATGTGAGAAAGCGGCACAAGAATGCCAAAAACTCTAAGTTCTCTGAAGAAATGGCGCTATACGAACTAGCAGATTGCGGCAAAAAAAGAACTATCACCGAAGGGATGTGGTGATCCAGGTGCTCGGGAAAAAGAAAGTTATAGAGACCCTCAAGGAAAAAACAAAAGGGTGGGGCTCTCATCGAAACGGGGGAAAAAAAAGTAAAGACCTGCAATTGTTCCGCAACCAAAAAGGTCAGACGCCAAACCAGGAAAGAACACGGGGAAACAGCTGGGACCCCGCTCCAAACAGGGTGAAAGAGGGAACCGTGTGATAGCGTAGTCACCTGACTATACGTCAAACGAGAAGGGAGAACTCTAACCATTCGCAGTACGCCTGAGGCAGGGGGGGGAAACCACAGAATCCGGCAGGGGAAAGTAAAAGGGGCTGATTGAGGACGAGGGCCTGAAGAGACTTGGTCATCAGGCCCAAATTCACGACGACTGGAAGGGTGCCGCAGAGAAACATGGGATACACGGGCTGCAGAGTGGGGGGGGGGGACTGTTTATTGATTAGAGAGTTCAGCATGGGGAAAAGGCAAAAAATCCGCGGAACCGAATCTCAAAAGTAAGGGAAGAGCAACTTTACGTAGAATAGGGGGTGGTAAAGTTGGGCTACCAAACAGCTTCACGGAAAGGGGGAAGATGTGAATCCAACGCTGGGACAGCCAAAAGGGGGTGGTGCGGAACGAGCCCAGAAAATGGTTTGGCAATCCGGGGGGGTGCGTGGGATGGGGGGAACTGAGGGGAACACCCAATAGCCAGAAACTGACCAAAACTCGAGTCTGGGGACAATGGTTGGGGGGGGCATTTGGATGGGTTTGGCTGAGAAAGCCCAATCTTGTTGGGACGGCATGGGGGGCCACTCAAGTCTAGGTTAGGCGGCGCGATAACAAGGAAAGGAAAACTAAAAATCGGACCCGAAAAAAATCTTTGATGCGTGGGAAACGGTTTTCCGGGGGGAAGACGGGACATGGGGCCTTTTGGGTACAGGGGAAAGAAGGGAGGTGTTGAACGGTGAAGTGACGCTGGGAAAAAAAGAGAGAAAAGAAGCAAGATAACAAAGAGTCCCCGCCGGGGGGGTGGTTTGGGTCTGGGGTTGCTGCCATGCAAGGGGGGGGAAAAGAACTCAGAAGACGAGGCTGTTTGTTGGTCAACAGGACTAGATAAAAGTTTGTGAGGAGGTGGGGGCTTGTTCGGGACTCAGGCGTATTAGCCCGGGTGGGGGAAGGCATGAAAAGACAAAGGGTATGCAGCAAACAAACACCAGCAAAGGTACGTGAGAATGCGGAGAAAAGGAAACTACGCGAAAAAAATGTGGGGAACGCCCAGATTCAGTTGGAAAACGATCGGGCATGTAATAGGGGGGGGGGCGGGGGGGGGCTGAAAAATGGGAGCAAGCGGCGCTGAAATAACAATCCCATAACCTCAGCCGGGGGGGGGGTGATGTTCGTGTGTCCTAAAAGGGCGGAGAGTGCACTAGGTGGGGAACCCGAGGGGGTTTTTTAAGAGCTGAAACCAGAAGTTTCACGAAAAAAAAAAAACGAAATGAATAGGGGGTCACCCGGTGACCCGGGGGGAGTAATGAAACGCTGGTGAAAAAAGTTGGGAACTTTCAGCCGAGTGCAGCTGGGCAAGATAAAAGAATAAAAAAGCACACCGAAAGGGGGCCATATGACAACGAAGAATCTTCATTCATCTAGAAAGGTCGAACAACAAAGGGGACAGGGGGGGAGAGGAGTAAATGGGGGGGGGGAAAGGGGGGGGGGGGGGCGCGTGGGGTAGTCTTGAGGGGGAAGTAGGAAACTTCGGGGGGGGTTGGGGGGAAAAATTACACTTGGAGTCGGGGGGCGTGCCGCCAAGGTCTGCAAAAAAAAAAAGTTGAACAAACCCTTTTACAGACGTGGAAAATCCGTTGGAAAACGATAGTTACTTTTTAAAAGTCAAACTGAAAGCCACCCAAGAAGAAAAAAAAAAAAAAATTGGGAACCATCTAAATCATTGGAAACAAAAAACCAATGCCCACCGGTGCGGGGGGCTGTTCAAACCGGTCGACTATGCTGCTCGTGGTCAAGAGAAAAAAAGGGGAAGACTAAAAGTAACATGGCTCTGGGAATTTGGCCGTGCCTTCGGGATGCTTCGGGAGACCTCAGAAAATTTCAAAAGCTGCTGCTCCTGTTGGTGAAGGGGGAGGGGACAAGTGAGAGAGCCGTTTTATAATAAACCCCCAGGGACATTTAAAAAAATCACCACTCTATGAGAAAAAAAGCAGCGAGGACGCAAAGTCACGGGCATTAAATGGAACAAACTCGCGAGGGTATTTGTGCTCTGCAGCAGCTAAAGTGGGGGAAGATTTGGGAAGTCCTTCCATATTAAGGGACACCAACAACTTAAGAGTGGGGTCAACGTCGGGGGTGACTGCCGCCGTTCGCTGGCGACAAAATGTCAGGGAAAAAAGGGTCAGAAACGTGAACGATAGCAGGGCCGGGGGCATGTGGGGGGTCGTTTGGGGAAAAGAATGGCTGGACAACAAAGAGCGCGGGCGGTCCACATCAAATCAAAAAGGAACTGTCTAACGGGGATGTGACGTCGCGTCACGATGACGGGGGGGTTGTCCTAATAGATACTGGTGGATTTGAACCTTCCAAGCACTTTTGGAGGAAAAAAAAAACGTCACGGGGTTACCGGCTCGAAAGGCCAGCGCTGCACAGATTTCACTCGCAGGGTGAAAAGTTGGAAAAAACACTTTCCAATTCCAGTTCGGAAAGTACCTTACTTTTACAAGAACAAAAAAACGGGGTACCGCGGAATTGGGCCGCAGGCATACTGGCGCAATAAGGATATCCAAAAGACTGACTTTAATACAGCGAGCGCGCCCCTGCCAGGAAGGGGAAGGACGTGGCGGGGGGAGGAAAGGGGGACAACCAACGTCACAGTATCCACTCCTCTCTGATGAAGGTCTGGGAGGTGCGGGGGGGGGGGAAAGGACTGAACATTTTTTCAGAAGCACGATAAAAGCTCGCACCACGTGGGACTGGGTTCAAACTCTTTCTGACTTCGGGGTTGCATTTGGGGCGGCCATTATTCAGCGGGGAAACCAAAAAAATTTAAGAAAAAAAAGGGCCAAGTTTTCTGGAGACAGATACTTGACGGGTGATAGGGGAACAGTTTTACTGGCGGCTAAAGAAACAGGGGGGGGCTGGGCCTGGATCACTCCTTCGGGGGACCAAAGAAAGCACAAGGGCAAATCTGCAAAAATGGTCACGTCATCTCGCATTGACAAAACAGGTAGGAGGGAGCATTACAGGGGGTGTCATTTTTCTTCAAATCGCGCGGGGGGAGGGCCAGGGCGGGAACTCCGGCAAAAGGGCGTGACGAGCGGGGAAGGGTACCTGCCGAGGTCGTTGCTAAGGAAAAGGAAAAAAGAAAGTCCCTCCAAAAAATAGCCCTACGGGGCAGGTTCACTTCCTGTACAACATCCAATCATCTTCCCGAGGTGGGCGGGTGGACTCCCGGGGGAAAAAGAAAGTGCCAAGAAAAAAGTCAACTCGCGAAAATTCGTCATATGTTATGCCACGGCTTACCCTGTCGACTCGAGGGGGGGAAAAAAATCTTCACCTGAAGACCGAGGTTACGTATGGGGCAAGTTTTTCAGTCAAAAAACAAGTTAAAGGGATTACAGGGGAAACCTGGGGGGGGGGTGGGGGGTGAAGAAAAAGGGGGGGGGGAAGAAGGATTGGGGAACGGAAAAAGGGGTTGGGTACGAAATACATAGGGAGGGAACCAAACCTGGGAAGGGGAGTTGGGGGTCTTTGTATGAGAAAGTTGGGAAAAAAGGGCCAACCGCAGTTGCACAACCAAAAAAACCCGGAAGGCACTCGACCTTTGGTTATTGAGGCTATGCAACGCGAGCGCCCCAAATGTCGGGGATTCCCGTCCAAAACTTAGGGGGAATTTCAAAACCGCGCGGCAGCGGCACCAAAAAAAAAAAGGCAGACGGTTTGTACGCCCGACGTAGAGCGGGGTGCGAAGGAAGAAAAGTCCCGGCGTTCCGCCAAAGGACCAGAATTTATTGCCTAGCAGGGAAAATTAGGGAGGGGGACTTATCACGTCCACAACTTTTGAGGGAAAAGAAGAAAGTCGTATCCATCCTGAACTCAACCGAGTAGAGAGAGATGATAAAGACGGAAAAAGGGGTTTATGACGTGAAGGAATCTTAAGTGGAAAAACGCCTGTGCTAGTTGCAGGCTCTCAAAACGAGGGAAAAAGGGAAAAGTTGTGAATCGCAAGGGACTTTGGAACCAGGTTTACTTGCGATGTGGGAAAACCACCAAAAAGGGCCGCAGCACGTCGGCGGACAAACACGGGAAAATCAAGGGGGTCGGGGGTGTCAGAAGGGCAAGCGAGGGGGGAGCGCTGGGGGGGCCCGAAGTCGCTTCTGACGGCAGGGCCAAAGGGGAATTCTAAGCTGCTCGCGGTACAAAAAAGGGAAAGAACTTCATAAACGAGAGTCGAGCAAACAAAAGGCAGTTCCTTGTGCCGGTGCAGAATAGATGAAGGTTGTCGTTCCAGACTGGATCAAAGACTGGGGGGGGGGGGGGGGGGGGGGGCCGTGAAATGAAAAGGATTTCCGTCCGGCATTGGCCCGGTAAATAATTTACGAAAGGTGAATCAATGAACTTCAAAAAAGGGACCAACGTGGAAAGATCGAACCAGGTTGAATATTAGAGAGGGGAAGTTAGCGGGCGCGAGAAGGTCTGGAGCGGGGGTGGGGACAACCCGGAGGAAAAAATCTTGGAATTCGTCGTGGGCGGACACAGAGGATAAAAAACATAATCAGGGGATTCAAGGGAAAAAAAGTAGGGTGGTCCCCACGGCAGAAAAGGGGCCGTCGGTCTGCCTCCGAAAAAACCTTTTTAGGGGGTCAGCCAGACGGGGCGCATGGGAACAGACACTCTGTAAAGATGCAGAAATCCGCGCGTGGTGCTGGCGGGAGGGGGGGTCCCTGAAATTGGAATGCTGCAGAAAAAGGAGAAATGAGACAAGCGGGAAAAGGGGGGGTTGCAGTCAAATAACCGGGTTCAAGGGAAATCAAAAAAGGAGGGCACTGGAAAAAAAAAAAGAAAGACTGCGACGAGGGAGTTTCGGCCGGGGTCAACGCGCCTTCCAAGAAAGAGGGATGTGGCATCTCAGAAACGCTGCCGCCCACCTTCCGCAAAAACTGTATTCCGGAAATCATGAGGAAGTATTCACGGTGCAGCAAAAAAAAGGGGGGGGGGGGTGGGAAAAGCCGCAAGAAAAACGCAACAACAGCAAGCAAAGAAAATCCGTTTGCCGGCAAAACAAGAACCGACTAACGCCAACAGTGGGGAGAGGGACCGGTTTAGCCGCAAAAGTCACATACGGACGTGATTCAACAAGCCGAAGTCGCGCGAGGGGGCTACGTTCTGAAAAGCCTTCCTTTGGGGGTTTGATAAAAAAAAAGTGGGCGATTTGAGTTAACTGAGGGGGGGGGGGGGAAAAGGGGGGTGGTCAAGCATGAAAGCCAATGTCACTGGGACGTTGGTGTCCAAGAGCGCGAAGCAGATTGCCGGAGTGGAGCAAGGGGAAAAGAAATGTGGGCCCAGTGAAGAGTGAACAGGTCGGGAGCAAAATTCCCGCGGCAGACAGGTAAGGAAGTCAAGAAGCCAAATACGGAATTGAAAGTTGTTGAAGAAACAAAGGTACAGGGCGAGTGAAAAATCGAAGCACCGCTGACATCGCAAGCACTAAGTTTCAGGTAAAAACAGGGGACCAAAAGTGCTGAATGAAAGGCAAATTTCTGGGTGAAGAGTTCGCACAAGATCCGCCGACGCTAAGCATAACAGTCAGGGGTGCAATGATGTTGGGGGGTCGAAGGGGGGGACCCGCCGGGGTCTCTTGTGGGGGTACAGTTGGGGAGGCCCTCAAGAAACAGACGTTTGAAGATTGCTGAAAAAAAAGGCGGAAAAAAGGGGGGGGGGGGGTCTCGAAAATGAGGGAAATGCTGAGCAGCGAAATTCCAGGGGCCCGACGGGGGGGGGGGGGAGGGAGGGAACCTATAAGTTTTTTGGACGGGGATTTCAGCAAACAAGACTGAAGAAAAGAATGTAACGAACCTGCTTGTCATTGGGATGCCAAAGCACCTGCCGAGTGTGTTTTTTGAACCTATGCACAGCGCAAAAAGTTTTTGATCGAGTTGGGGGTTGTAAGAGACTGTTTTTCCGGGTGCGTTAAGGGGGCACCTCACCCTCGTTAATTTACTGGCAAGATTTTTTAAAGTTAAAATGAGGGCAGATACCGAGACGCCCCTGAGGGTGCGAAATAAAATGCGCGGATAAATCAAGTGTTTCAGAAGGAGATGGGGTTGTCCAATACATATGCAAGTAAAATATCAGGCAAAAAATTGGGAAGGAGAAACCAAAAGCAGAACAATATAACTTAAACTGCTCGCCATAGCAGAAGAAAACGCATCGGTTTAAAATTTTTACAAAATTAAATTGGCTTCTCTGGATGGAGGGGGGGGGGCCCAGGGAAAATGAGAGCTAAGCGGCACCAAAAAAACCAATAACGTTGCCAATCCGGATTTGAGACGAACGCCGGGGGGGGGGTGTGGGGGGGTCGAACTGCTTGCAACAAACCTTGTGCCCAGCCTGGATAGGGGGGACGTCATTTAAACTTTAGGTTTCAAGCCCATAAAACAAAAACAAAAGAAATCTCAGTGGTGCCAATCCGCAAACAACAACAAGGATGGAAGATGGGAACACTTATATTCTTGGGGGGAAAGGGGCGTGGCCGGGGGGGGTCAAAGCGACGGCCCGGGCCAGGCCCAGGGGCGCAGGGGACGTTTCCACCGGCGGGGACAACCCTGAACAGCCGGAACGAAGAGATGGTGGGCCGTGAAATCCCCAGTAAATGAACACACAGCACAGTCGGTGTTCAACGTGACACTGACCTGCCCAATCACAAAGGGTTCTGGCAGAATGCGAGAACGGCTGCTAAAGCTGGTAACAAATTGCTGCTTGAAGGACATCGGGAGCAAGGGGCGCAAAAACAGGGTCGACGGGGGGCTTTTAGCGACGTCTCACGGGGAACGCGGGCGTAGCTGCGGTCTTGGGGGGTCCGTTTTGAAAAAGCTGGACCAGGGGAAAGTACAGGTTGAAAAAGGGGGGAGGGGGGGGGGGGAGGGGCGCTCGTGGGTGATCACATCAAGAGAACAATATACGACAGTAGGGGGCGAAATGGTTCATCTGGGCATCAAACAAAGGCAGCTGTCTTATTGCAAAGAATCATGCCCCATGGTTTGCCCTGCTGGACAAACTGGGGGAGGGACTGAAACTGAATAGGTTCAAGAAAAAAAAAACCCAAAAAACCTTCAAAAGCAGGAGACGTCGGAGACTTACAACAGAAGGGGGGTTCGAAAGAGAATCGTAAAAAAAAGAAAGTGTGCTATCTTCCTTCGCCAGGACTCTTTAAACGTAGGAGGATGGAGCCATCGGTCCCGGGTAAAAAGATCAATGGGGCCTTTCATCTGGTCGAAATACACTAATCACAAAGGACATGACGGGTTGTTAAGATTGCTAGGTCGCCGTGACTAAGGAAGGCAAAACAATCGAAAAGGAGGAATCAAAGCACTTTGTTTGGGGAAAGGACGAGCGCAAAACGTTAGGAAAGTCCCACAGCGGGGGCTGCGATCCAACTCGCCTTGACAAGGTTGTGGGGCGGGGGCCAACTGAAAAGTTACCGAACTGTCGGGGGGGCAGGGGGGGTACCCCAGGAGGAGAGGGCGGTGTGACCTGGCAAGGTGTCGAAGGTGGGGGTTGTGTGTGGGGGGCCGCCAGGAAGAGAAAGCAACAATAGTCGAACAAGCAATCAACGGAGTAACTACTGTCGCGGCAATCGGGGGGGGGAAGTCGCGCGGAAAAAGACATCCGGGTGACAGTTGCGGTCAAAAGTGAAAAAAAAAAAGCCCAACAACATGGCGAAGGCCAAATCACAGACAGTACCACCGCGATGGCGTTTGAGATTGGACGTACTTTCGGAGTTGTCAGACCGACAGGTCGGGAAAAACTGGGAGACTCGCTAAAAAAGGTTCTAGGGACGGGGTTGGCAAACGGGCGACTGCAGTCGTGGCGGTCCGCAAAAAGGGGTTTGCAGTCGGATGAGGGCGGGGGACAACGGGGGCGGGCAAGTCCGGTGAACGGGGGCGTTCCAGGAGAGGGGAAAAAAAAAGAGAACGGCCTCCGGGGGGAAGAAGTGCACGCAGACAGGGGCACGTCCGGAAAGGGCGGGGGGGGGCACAAAAACATCCCTCCACTCTCTCTGAAGGCCAGCAACACAAAACGGCACCACGGCCTAAAACTCTGCGGTCCTGCTAGTCGCGGGTGGTCCGGGCAGGGAGTCCAGCAGGGAACCGGAAGGCGGGAAAAAAAGGAAAAGTGGTGCCAACATGTGTTCAGCCAGGAGGGGCCGCGGAGGCACAAAGGGAATGGGAACAGGACACCGAAATTAGAAAAAAAAAAAAAATGTGACCTGATGGTGGGTGGGCGGGGGTCGAAGGGTGAAAACAACCCCAGGAGGGGGAGAGGGGAACAACTTGACGGCCTCTGTCTACGGACGCTGGCCAGCAAGACATAAAAAGGTGTGGGGCTGAGAGCCAAAAACCAAGGCGCAAGGGAACGTCGGCGTCAAGAAAAGCCGAAAACGCTTACATCCTGGAAAAACTGGGAATCATTCTAGAAAACGGGAGAGGTTCGGATAAACGAGCGGAAGGTTGAAAGGTCAAAGGGGAAGGTGCGTATTGAATTATGGGAAAAAAAAGACCGGATAACGTTTGGAAAGGAGGTCTGGGGAAAAACGTAATAAGCCTCAGTGACATTTTGACATGGGGCATCACGGGGCGGGGGAGGCGTTGAAGGGGTTCGTGAAAGCAAGAAGGAATGGACTTTTGGAGTTGGAAGACAGCCGGAGGCTAACCAGCGCAAAGAGCTAGGGCCCACCAAGAACCAGGGCTGGTTGACAGAACGAGTCTTAGGGGGAGGGGGGGGGGGGGTGGGGAGGCGGGTAAAAAAGAAAAAACAGGAAGATCTCGCAAGATTAAGGTCCAATTTTGATGCCAGCTGAATAGATTGGTGAAAAACGGAACATAGAGTCACTGGCCACATGACAAAAACAGGGGAATCTGTTGATATCAG
>Ga0179593_1602846_pt1 | contig 12981 bp, 13 predicted proteins | sample CZODoug2_1_08_16_FD_185931 | JGI IMG/M metagenome (GOLD analysis project Ga0179593, IMG submission 185931) | Vadose zone soil fungal communities from Angelo Coast Range Reserve, California, USA - CZODoug2_1_08_16fungal (PacBio error correction) | ecosystem: Environmental > Terrestrial > Soil >...
ATCTGGCCAGTGGGGGCGGTGGGGCGCTTGTCTACCATCGCGGGCGGCGGAAGTCTCTTGGGGAAAACTGCGTAGGGAGGGGGAGGGCATAGATCATGCCCGCAGAAAATGCGCGGATGGAAAAGAGCGAACTCAAACAATATGCGCCCAGAAGCATCTTGAAAAGTGAGGTGTGGAGTCCCATCACTGCTCGGGGCGAGAAGAAAACTATAGGATAAAAACTTCTAGAAACAGTGTGTACGCCAAATACGCGACGATTTCCAATGTGGAGGTGGAGAAAACGCTGGGGAGGGTTGTCTGGGAGGTCCGCGTCCGCCGCCCGAAGGGGGAACTCCAGCAAGAAAAAAACGCATTCGGATGGAAGCGGGTCCTGCAATTAAAAGGGTAGAAGTAAGGGGAGAAAACGAGTTTTTTACGGAGGGTCTCTGTGGCCTACCGATTGAAACCTGCCGATTCAAGGTTGATTAAAAAAGAATCAGGAGGGGAAGTGGGGTTGGATCAGGAGTTAGGGGGGGGGGTAATGATGGATTGGGATAAAAAGGGGGCGGCAGGGGGAGGATGGCGTCTTTCCAGAGGAAGAGGGAACGAAGTGTAAGCAGGCACAAAGAGGTCGGCCACAAAATCGGGAATTATAAAAGAAAAGGTTGTAATCGAGAAGAGTAACACGGGGAATTGGAAAGGACCCAAAGGTCAAACCTACGCCGAAAGACGACCTTTAGTTCCGAACAAGAAAACCGCGGGAATCCGGAGAAAGAAAGAGAAAGGGGTTTTGGCCGACGAAAAAAGCGTGGGTGAAAACAGCGAAACTACTTCTAAATTCCGAACCAAGGGAAATTTCAAATGCCAGTGGGAAAGAGGCGGAAGTAAGCCGCCGGGGGGTGAACCAGCGACAAAGGGAAAACGAAAAATTGATTAGTTAATGCAGCAAGGGGCGTAACTCTCCACGCCCCCATTGACCACGGAAACTACAGGGGGGAGGAAAAGCTTTTATGAGTTCCAACGGGTCTCCACAGGCGAGGTGACGTAGAAAAAACCAGTTGTCAAACCAAAACAATACGGGGGGCGTTAAGACGGATGGGGAGTTAAATACGTTTTCTAAGAATCAAGGGAGTAGTAGAACCGGGGGGGGAGAGGGGGCCATACTAGAGAGAGGGATTCACTGCTGGACTTTTAGCACAGCGCAGGACGCTTCGGTGAAAAACAAGATCGTGGGAAGAGAGGAACAACCGACTTCTTGTCCTTGAGGAGGGCACCGGGAGGGGGGGGAAAAAATTCAAAAGCTTTATGGGTACGAAAGTCGAAAGGTGGGGGTCTACTAAAAAGGGGGGAAACTGACAGGGAGATGTTAATTCCCGGGAAGAGAACAAAGAACGACCTTTTGATTCAAATGCGCTTCTTCGGGCCATTCTAAAGAAGCGCTGAAAGGTATACGTGTTGGAATAAAAACAAGGGAGAGGTTGAGGGGTCACGTGGATCGGGCAGAGAAAAGTCGTGAAACAAAATGGGTCATCTCAGGATATAGAAAGCGCACCTGCCTTTTCGGGGGGAACAGGACTCTAACGTCCTCCTGAACATGGGAGGAGGGTGGAGAAAAGGGGGGGAATTCAAAAGGTGCTAAAGAGGGATCTGTCCAGAAATCAGGCTGACGGGGGTTCGAGGCTTTGTCGAGCCGGGACTTTTTTACGGAGGGGGAAAAGAAAGAGGGAGTCATAAAACAACCGCTAAGCCAAGGAGGGATAGGATTTATCAAGACGCGCGGATCCAAGTTTTCTACTTAGGGGGCTCAAAAGGGAAAAGGAAAAGAATAGAAAACCCCAACGGAGACTGAACAGAAGCATGGATGGAAGGGCGAGATGAAAAAAAAGTACTCTAACCAATTCCACTTGCATAACGGGCGGGCTCTTTTCAGTTTCGTTCACCCATCATCCATTCGGCTGGAACCGACCTCGTTAAGGACAGGTCGGAGACAAAAGTCGCTCCAGGCGGTCGACCCTTGTAAAGCTTTCGAATTCTAAAAAAGGAGGGTTAGCCACGCGGATAACTGGAGATTGGGCGAACGGAATTAGCACACATAAAAACGCTTTTTCGAAGTCGTCCCGCAAAAGGGGACCGACGGAAGAATCGAGCGGACGACAAAAAAGCGGGTGACCTAAGTTGGGAAGAACTGAAGGGCCAAAGACGCAAAAGGTCCAGGGGCCGCCGTATAATGACGCAAAGGTGGGGAAAATATGCAAGTATTCGGAATCTCGAACAAAGAGTAGGAAGAGATCAGAATAAAAACTCTCTATTCGCTGGGCGCCCACCTGATTGGGCAGTCCGTAGTGGAGGAAGGGGATTCAAATGGTCTCGCCGGGAGGAGGGCCTTCATGGGCTTCCCAACAGCGTTTCCAAATCAAGGAGAGTTTTAATCGATTGAATGGATCTTCGTCCGTGTACCCATAGGGAAAGTGGAAGCTGCGCGAACCTGAGGTTAAAAAATCTCAGGAGCCGCGAGCGATCGGATAATCACAAAATCGGGTTAAAGGTTCGGACAGGGAAGTTGTGGTACTTCGACGTTCGGCAGGAGTCGTTTCGCGGAGCAGTAAGATGACAAATCACAGAGACCAAGTACTTAAAAAGTGAATGGTGTAGGGAAAAAATAATGGGAACTTTAGCCCGACTTCGTCGGGCAGCGCCGTCGTTCTGATAACGCTTGTCATGGCTTAGCGGAGGATCTACAAACCTCATGATTCACTCGAAGGGGAAAGAGTTAAAACGCCAATGAGGGCTGGGTGGCAGGCTAACTGGATGACAGATCAGGTCTCAAAAATTAGGAATCGACAGAGTTTTATCTCCCCGCCTATAGCGTCACATGGAAGTAAAAGAACCATTTAGAATAGATAGAAGACGGGGGCGCATGCGTTGAGCGATGGAAAAGCAAAATTCGAATGGCGATTGGTCTGAAGAGGGGATAGAAAATGGGTGTGACTCCTATTCCTGAAAATGAAGCCATCTAAAAAGTGAAGATGAAGAAAAGAGGTATGCATACGAAGCCCCATGTATACAAGATCTCACTATTCCCAATAAGGTGACGAACACGAAGAAATCGGTAATAAAATTGTCTTAGGGTGGGAGTGATAGAGACATTCGGGGGCGCAACAGCCTCATCGACTTTCGTACTCTTCATAATAACGAAGTAAGGGGGGGAAAAAAGGCCTTGCACTTCGAAGTTGCACCATCAATTACAAGGAAGAAAGCGTAGAAACGGGGGCGACGAAATCAGAAAGAGACCGGGCGCGGACCCGTGACGGCACAGCATCGAAGATGGAAAAAAAGGAGGGGGGACGGTGAGAAAGTCCATAGGAGATTTGAAAAGCTTTAAACTCCTAGGCAAACTTCAAGCCAAGGACGGGTATTGAGGGGGGGGAAAACCTGGCAGAGGAAAAGGGCAGCCATTAAAGAGGCCGCATACTGACAAAGGCTCTTTCGCGAACCTGGGTAGCTCTGCAGGGGGGGGGGGAGAGTTACTCCTGGAAAAGACCTACTTGCCCTTGCTTGAGAAACTATGGAGGAGAGCTTTAAAGAAGCCTTTTCTCAAGGAACCGCAACAACGGGGGGGGGGGCGGAAAAAGAATCCCGTCCGATATGTCCTTGTTCGCCTTTTCAGCAAAAACACCTCAAAGAGGGGGGGAAAACCATCGGCTCTGTGGCGGAGAGGGGTGTAGGGGGGGGCGGACTAAACCAGTTCGTCTGCGGAAGGGAGTATTGTGATCAGGCCTGATGTGGGCCGTCTAACACTTCAAAGGGGCTTAAAAAGCACGAAGGTTATAGCAAAGCTTTCACCCTGATGGGGGACTTTGCCGACAGAGCCTGTTGACTTTCTTACAAGTTCGAAAGAGCTCTGAACAACGCAAGAAGAAAACGGCAGCCACAAAACCAAACCCATGAACCTAACTCGCGACTGGCCACACCATTACATAGTCAGACGGTGGGAAAGGGGAAAAGACAAGTAATCGCTCCTCTGTGCGGGCCACAGAGAAAAGCGGGTAAAAGAACGGACCGGGTGAAGCTCCTTGAGGGGAAAGGACCGATGAGAGGAGTTGGGGGAGAGGATGGCGAGTCTCAGAAAGCTGGAATGCGGACGCGGGCACTAATCACAGAGGGGAAAACGGGGAAAAAAGCCCGCGGGGTTCCTTATACACAATCCTTTCGAGCCGGCGGGAGAAAGCGACATGGAGAAACGTGAAGGGGGGAAGCAGCGACCAAACCCCACACCCAAAGAGTGCAGCATCAATGCTAGGACGGGGGGAGGGCCAGCCCACGAGATCCCAGCTAGGGAACATCCGGCGACTAATTGTTACAGGAAGGGAAGGAGACCCTGGGGAAGAAGGCCGCCAAGGAGACGTGAAAGCAAGCGCGCGAAAAGACGCCCATCGCTCGGGCCAAGCTGGAATGAAAAGCGGAAAGGCAAGCCACTCAGGGTGCAAGTCTATTCCGCCATCTCGCTTGTCAAGGATGCGAGCAAACGAAAGGAAGGGGCTGAGGAAGAAAGACTTCTACGACGCAGGGAGTATACTGTGAGTCCTCCACGAAACCAAAAGTCCTTGAGAGGGGGGGAAGAACATGGAAATCGCGGCGCGTCGGACCAACACCACATTATTAAAAGGGGGAAAAGAGAGTATCAGCGACAAGAAAGTTACAAGAGGGGGGACAGAGAAGGGGGGCGAAAGTACCAAAGTATAAAGAAATGGCGAGGCGCCGACCGCCGATTTAGGGCCGTTTTGAAAAAAAGAAAAAAGTAGAAAGTCGTCGTTCTATCTGAATCAGAATCTCGATGGCGGAGTCTCTAACGCAACCGGGGAGGGAAAAGCTGCGCCGTTAAGGGGGAAAAAGAGGGAACAGATGCGAAGGCGCTGTTCCCGTAAGCAGCGGGCCACACGATAACCATGGATTTCAGGGCTGCCGTGACTTTCATCTGTCATGGCGCAAAAATGTTATTAGGAAGGGGAGGGTATCCTAGGAGCGAGCACGAAGAACGATGATCACTGCGGAAAGCCAATCGTGAGGCTCATAGAAGTTCAAAAAGAAAGGTACTCCGTATCTCCTTAAAGAGGAACGTTCCAGATTTTTGGGAGGCAACTACCGAGAGAAAAAAAGGTAATAGTGGAGGAGGATTTCATGCGGCGAAAGCCGCCATTCGCATCTCTAGCACTCTCCATCGATACCATACCCCTAGACTTAGCGGGAGGTCAAATTAGAAAATAGACTGGTCTACCCTTCAAGCCGTGTTTAAGAAAGGTTTCTAGGGCCGACCTTGAGAATAAGGGACGGATGCAGAATAGTCTAGATTGGGTTGGGAGGGTGCGAGAAAAGGGTTATTTTTTGTAAGGAGAATTGTAAATGAAAGTTGGGCTGAAAATGCGGACAGCGATTTTGGGAAAAAGGAAAAGCTGTCGACAAGCGACCATCAGGGTGAGACAGTAAGTCTTAAGAGAGGAGGGTCGTCTTTGGTGGAATCGTCTATATGCACTGTGGAGGGTAAGGGCCCAAGAGAATCAGACGACGACCTTGGAAGTTCCGGCACAAGAAAACATTAAAAGAGCTCGGAAAGGGAAAGAACGCTCGAGGTTTTGAAGACTCTCCTAGCTTTGAAAGAACAGTACGAACAGGCGAGAGACGTGAGAGGAACCGAAAGCGGAGTCCAGAAAGGATCACGGATGGGGAAAGCCTCCGAATGGGGGTGACCAAATGGGCAAATCGAGAGGATTATTATTCGCGCAGGCTTCCCGAGGCAGTTCAAAAGAAGGGTGCTACAGTGAGAGAAGAAGGAAAGGATGTCAGTATAAGACCCGGCTCCAAATGGAGCGGTACGGAGAAGGGGAAAAAGAATCCATCCTACTCTGGAATTAAAAGGGACGTTGTCAGAAGAGAGAATGGGGAAAACCGCGATCTTTTTCAGCGCGCTTGGTTTCCGGGTTGGAGGAAAGGGTTTAAACTTAGGGAAACGGGCACCAGCTCTGTGGGGAAGAAAAAACATCGACCGGAAAAAAAATTGGAGCGGAGAAAGAACGGAGTCGCTTTAAACGAACAGAGGGTATGATAAGCTCAAGCAGAGCATGTATCGGAGGACTCATGACCTATCCTGGAATCTGTTCAGGTACCGAAAACCAAACGAAAAGAGCTTCCGGTCGCTTACCAGTTCTTGGCAGCAGCGCTGCCAATCGTAGTGTAGGGGGGCTAAAAAAAAAACATCGTCGTCGTTTGAGGATTTCTCCCGTTTTGCGAGAACTTCATTAGCATGGAAGAGGCGTCAAACGGCATGTGAGGAGGAAGACGAGCAAAAAGAAGTTCGCACTTTTCCAGCTCAAACGCCTTCCGGCTCCGCAGGAATAAGGGAGAGGGGTATTCCACTGGTGATGGGATGTGAATAGGTACGGGAAGGAAATATGAACGATTCGGTGACCTTTGGGAGCGTTCGACTGAAAAAAACCGTTATAATATCGTCTGAAAAAAAAAAAAAGCTAGGGGACTAAAAACGAAGGGAGGGCGGATTTGCCTTTAAAGATGAAGTCTGGAGATTCATCAATAATTTGGTTTTCGAATAAAGCGTCGCTCAAGCAAAAAGTACAAGAAAAGGGAAACAGGGAGAACTGAGAGCGAATAAGGCGTTGCTCTAAAAAGACTGCAGTAATCTCGTTCAAGGGAGGAAATGAAAAGGTTAAAAAGCGATAGTTTTCTTAAGATTTCCCGCATCCATTCGCAAACCTACTCCTGCCGAACAGTCGCCAGAGAATAAAGGGGAAAAAGGCGCGAACGGGCTCTTTCTAATACTATTAAGAGTATCCCGGAGGTGCGGATCCCTGAGATTGTTGCACAAAAGACACGGAAGATTTGTCTATTATTAACCCTCTACGGTGAAGCTGACGAAGAGGAGGGAGCGCAAGAAGACGAAAACACGGTGAAACCTAGGGGAAGAACTGAATGCCCCGAGGTGAGAGGAAGCCAGGATGCAGTTATAATCGGAGGCAATAGGGGGAGGAAAAAAATCGCGAAAAAAAAGAAGGGGAGGATTAAAGATAGATTAATGCAGAGTGTCGTGGGGGGGGGGGGGTGGGGGTTTGGGGTTGTTCTCCACCTTTCGCGGACGAGAGAAAGGGAAGCCACAGATAGGGTCAAAACGCGGTAGGCCGGGGCACGGAGCGCAATGATTGGGGGGAAACTAGGGAAGGACGATCTTCGTGGAAAATGTAGCTTTAATTAATAGAAACGCGGCCTAACAGGCGGAGGCGCAACAGAGCAAGAGGAAGATAGTAAAAAGCCAGCCGTCCAAGTTTTGGAGAGCAATTTTGAATTTAAGGCAAAACGTTAGAGAGGCTGGGGGAATGGAATGTCTTGAAGAAAGTAAAAGATCCTCCCGTCTGAAATTAATTGGGTTCATTCCGGGATGTAAATTACTGACAGAGGGGGGGGAAAGCAAAGGAGAAATCGAAAAGGAGGTCTTCAGCTTTTTCATGTACGGAGAGGAAGCGTAGACACAAAAACAGGGCGATTCCGAGGAGAAGCTATAAATTCCAATGAAGGCGATGAAAAAAGGCGGCGCTCAGGGATTTATTATCTACGGATGGTCAAGCAAAAAAGGAGGGACGAGGAGGTTCGTCAAAGTCCGTGATACGGAGTCATGGGACAGGAAACACCTGAAAGACCAGCGCCGCATGGGGGAAAGCCTTTCGGCGCCTAAAAGAAAGGAGCAGGACAAGAGGTCATCTATCAACCGGCCTTTTTTTAAAAAACCATTTCCTCTACATGAATTCGAAGGGGAAAGGGCAACAAGGCTGGGTAATTCTTCTCGGAACAACCAGGGACTCAAATGTTTGCAAGGACGAGATGACCGGAAGAATGAGAAACATGTCCTTGTTTCCTGGGAGAGACTGGGGGGGAACATGTAAGTCTCAACAGGAGCAGACTTCGTACCGTAAGCAAACTTCGTTAAGACTACTAAAAAGGGAGAAGGTTACTAAGAATACAATGAATCTTGAGCGGTGCTACGAGCTGGCCACAGGAGAGGGAACACCGGGGAAAGAGGGGAGAAAATTCAGAAACAGTGCGAAAAAGCAGCAGGGAAAATAGCGGTCAGACTCAAAAGAGGAAAAAAAAAGAGGAGTGTAACGCCTTCGGCCAAAGAATTTCGGATTTATGTCGGCAGGCTACTAAGGCCCGCGAAGGAGCAAAGGGCCTCATTAAGGAAGGAAGGGGGAGGACTGGAAGCCCCCCCCAGCCTGTCGCCAGGGTTGCCTGGGCATGGAGGGTGAGGTACGCCTGGCGCGAAAATCCCTTTGGAAGGGTACTCGTTTCCCGTCTATATGGTAAGGGAGGGGGTCGAAGAGGAGGGGGAGACCATTTCTCAGGAGCGCAATTCGTCGGGGGATGGACCTCAGAGGACTTAGAAAAAGGTTTCGTCTTTTCACACTCTTCTTGAGTCTGAAAAACGATAGAAGCGCGAGAAAATCGAGGGGAGGGGGGGCCGAAACAAGGTTCTTCGGCTAACGGCGAGGTTTGTCATCGATGATGAAGGGAAAAGGACAACCTTAACTCACTAGACAAAACAACAAAGGAGATCCCGACTGGTGAGGAACTGCAGGAGTTTATTGAAGGGAAAAGCGCAGGGCCTGTCTTCCACTTCTTGAAGAGCCTCTGGGCCCCAAAAAAAAAAAAAAGTCAAGCAACAGGCAGTAAAGGAGAGTTTTTTTTTTACCCGACTACGCTACACAAAAAAAAAACAATGAGACAGAGGTTCGGAGGGAAGACTTCATCACCATCGGCCGAGCTTGTCTGATCGGTCGAAACCGAAAGAAGAAAAAGGGAAAACGCGGGGGAAGTGAAAACCAGACCCCGCTCACTCCATGAGTGTTTGGATTGAGAGGCGTAGCGAGAAAAGAGGGGCCGGAAAAAAAGCCATCAAAGAAATAGTAAGACACCTATCACCAAGGTACTCGCGGTATTTCCTGATACACAATAGGAGGAAGCCGGCAGAGGGAAAAGGCCGTAGGGGACCAAGGGATTGTGGTCCTCAACCGAAAACGAATCAAAGTGCTGAGCGCGCAAAGGAAAAAGAGTATAAAGACTGGACAATCCGGCGACTATGGACGGCCATCCGAATGATTCAAGACGCAATCATAGCCGGGCCACAGGCGGACGCAACTAAAAAGAAGCACCGAGCAGGAACAGAAAGCTCAAAGACCTGCACTGTGACCGCGAAAAGGGCGGAAGAAATACAAGGGGAAGGCTATTGAGGAAGAAAGAGAGAGAGTCAGAAAAAAACGATAGCACGACGAGGGGGTGTCTCTGTCTGTTGTGCTAAGGAAGAGTAGAAGCTGTTCGAGAGAAGGGGAAGAGGTCGGGAGACTAACCAAAAAAAGGACTGGCCGAACCAATGGGTACAATCTCGGCGCGTACCAAAAAGCTCAATATGAATGAGATAGAGGTCGGGAAAGGAGCAGGGGGGGGTCCCAAACAAAAAAAAAAAACAGGGTTTTCAGGAGGAGAAGGGGAAGGGTGGGAGGGGGACGAAGAACAGAATCTAGGGCTAGAGCGGCTGTAGACTGGGGTAGGGAAACAGAAAAAAAGAACGCACAACACGACTTAAACGTTTTCTTCGCATCGGAAGAGATGAGATTTCGGCATCGCCAGTACAAAAAATGGCACAGTGCGTCACGTACAAGGGAGATGGCCCGATGCGGGGCAACACTGCGGAGAGGTTATCGAGATCTTCTTCCCCACCGCTCTGGAGTCTGGGAGGAACTCTATGGAAGGGGGGGAAAGAGGAAGAAGTGGAAAACTACAATGTGCGTCACGGGAATAAAGATCTGTTTGGAGAAACCAAGGCTTGGAACCAAACGAAGCCGGCCCTTCGGTGGGGAAGCAATCTTGCTTGGAGACGGGGAGAGGCTTCACGAGAAGGGCGACGGAGAACTGTCTCATTGTGCAGGCAAGAAGCACGAGGAAATTTGAGGTTAGGGACTAAAGATTGGTTGTCTTGTTGCCTTCCTCGTCCGCAACATGTCCACCCGTAAAAAAATCGATCCAGAAAAAAAGATGAGAGGAAAAGGGTTCAAGAGAAAGTAAGAAGTAGAAGTGAGAAAAACGATCGTTTTGACTCTGGGGGGGCCGACCGATAAGGCCTCTATTCCTAGGTTATGACAGCCGAGCCGAAAAAAAGGAGTTGGTAAGGCTATTGGGGGGGGGAGAGGTTGGGGGGGGGAGATTGTGAAAGGGGATTGAGACGAGAGAAGAGGTAAGCCAAAAATGAGGGGATACTGCACGACCATTCAGGGGGAGGTCACATCTATAAAGCTTTCGCGCCTTTTGGTAGCAAGAAGTAACACGGTGGTAGACGGCCCCACAGCGCAAGGATCACGAGCACCGGTAAAAAAGAACTACCTTGTTTGTTGAAAGTCACAAGAAAAAAGCCATCAAGGGAAGCACAGGCAAAAGGGTTGCCGACAAGCCAGATCTGTCTTTGGGGGAAACTAGCGAGAAGAGGGGGAAAGTCACCATCCTCATGCTGCGGAGGTTGGTAAACCGTTATAAAAAAAAGAAGGATAAGCCAGGGGCATTGATAAGGAAGGGCAAAAACGAGTGACAAGGTATTAAGGTAGGAGCCGAGTAAAAAGAAGGGAAAAGGAAAAAAGAGGCTACATTTTAGATAGACGCTTTCGTAAAAAAGTAAGGAGAAAAAGGCTCCAGGGTCAAAGACACTACATCGCAAATAACAACACTCTTAGAAAAGTTTAGCAGGGAGAGGCATTATAATCCCGCTAGACCAGAAGATCAAAGAGGGTGCCTTCAACGGGGGAAAGGGGGGACCGGGAAAAGCGGTGGGGAAAACACGAGGTGGCCCAAGCTAGTCTACCTTTCAAGGAGGTCAAATGAGGTCTTGAAGGATGAAAGAGTAGAAATAAGAACGCGCGGGAGTATGAGGGCGAAGTCTAAGCATTAAGCGGGGGGAGAACGCAGGAACATTTAGCTTGTTCTATCATCCGGCAACAAAAAACGAGGCCCAGGCGAAGTCAGCTCGACCATTTTCTTGGCCAAGAAGGGGAAGGTTAGAAAGGGTGGGCGAGAAATACCATACTGCGCTGATGCCCTGCCTCGGGGGGAGAGAATGTAGCAGGCATTGGGAGGACAAAATGGGGGGCTAGCTCTCTGATATCGAAAGAGGGCAGGTAGAAGTTTGAAGGGTGTGCTGAAAAAAAGGAAAGGGAAGAACGATGACGGGACCGAGCTATTGCTATCTGGTCAATGAAGATAGATTGCCATACTCAAAGGGGAGGGGACCTTGCGAGAAAAGGGGTCCAGAGCCGCCGGGAAAAGGGTGGGAGCGGAGGAAGGGAAGGTGAGAGAGGGACAATAATAGCCGAATGAGCGAAGAAAAAATGTAGGGCAGGAAAGTTTGATGGCGCTAAAGCAAGGAGTTTTTTCTACTCCAGCTTCAGCTCCGAAAGCGAGAAAAGCTCGTAACGAATAAGTCATTGTGAGGTAAACTAAAGAAAAAAAGAGACTTCAAATATGGACCGGAAAGAACCAATTCCTGGGTACGAAAAAGGGGAGGAGATCGTGAGGGAAAGAGCAAAGAGAACGCTGACGACCCAAGGAAACTAGGAGCCAAAAAGTCTCTCCGGAATAAACTGTACTTAAGTCTCTTCTACGATTTTAGCGGGCGAAGACTCTAACCTGAGATTGGAAAAAGAATAAGGAGAGAAGTCTTCACGCTAAAAGGGGGATAATAGCGTCCTTCCAGAGGGCCGGTGAAACTCGAATGAGCTCAAAGCCTAGGGGGGGGGGAAGAGGCACCGCGTTCGCTGTCAGAAAGAAGGGACGCCGGATAATCCCGCCGAAATCAGGGAAAATCCGATGGCCCGTATGATACTCCTCACCAACCACGATTCGGATGAAAGAAGAGAGAAGACGGAAGAGGAAGCGTAAAAAAAAAGGGTGGGGGCAAGGATAAAATCCGGAGACCCTGAAAAGCGACTCTTTCATTATTATTGAAAAGTCTTGAAGAAACCTGGACCCACCGGGATCTAATCGAGTTTTTGCAAGAATTGTATGACTCTTTCAAAGGTCCCAGGAACATATAAACGGCGAGGGAAGGCTTGTTTCTCCAATCTCAGGATCCGCGCCACGGACGAGCGAGCAAGAGAAAAAAGAGGAGAACAAAAAGCCAGGTCGCCGCGTGAAGAGGACTTTTGTTATTCGGCGAGCGTTCGGCAGTCGGGGAGGAACAGGGAAAAAAAAAGAAAGTCCGAAGAAAAATGGTGTTCATGAGGGATGGAAGGTAGTTGGGAGCAACGCCGTACTTATCTCTGGGGCAGCGAAGTCGTGGGTTGGAGGGGAGGGTGGGGGGGGGTCGGGAAGGGAACGAGAACACCTCTTATGTGGAGCGGGTCAGAGAAGGCACGCAAAGGGGGGACTCAAGGAGCTGACAGGCAGGCTATCAAGAGAGTCCAGATATAGTGGGGGGGAAGCGCCGGAACGAAAGCGCAAGGTTCAAAAGACCGTCCGAGAGAGTCATGCCTACCATCTAGTAAAGATAATTGGGACAGGAAGCAGAGGAAGAACTCAAAGGGCAGTCTTTTGTCCTGTAAAAAGAAGGGGTCGAAAAGCGAAGGACAAGGCTGCCAAGGGGGAATCCGATATCACGGAAGACAAAAGACAAAAAATTTTGGTTTGACATGCACTAATTCCGCCGGGGGCAAGGGGGAACCACAAGAGAAGGGAAGAGGTGCCCAAGAAAAAGGAAACTTACGACCAGGAAAAAGAGGGTTTCCTGTAGCGGGCCTATTAAGGAAAGGGTCCCAAAGGAAAAAGAATAAGTGTACGTACGTGACAGACAGATTCTTTTACGCGAGCGGGAAGTCGAGGGGAAGCAATGGAAAAAAAATTAATTCTAACTTTTCTACAGATGCACCGAAGAGGGGGGGGAAAGTAAGAAGGGAGGGCTCT
>Ga0179593_1713303_pt1 | contig 12981 bp, 11 predicted proteins | sample CZODoug2_1_08_16_FD_185931 | JGI IMG/M metagenome (GOLD analysis project Ga0179593, IMG submission 185931) | Vadose zone soil fungal communities from Angelo Coast Range Reserve, California, USA - CZODoug2_1_08_16fungal (PacBio error correction) | ecosystem: Environmental > Terrestrial > Soil >...
AAGAGGTAGGCAAAACCTAGTTTCTTTCCTACTCGTCCTACCGCCGGCGTTCCGCGTGATTAGAAAGAGGCCAAAGAGATGGGTTAAGAAGAAGAACTACGCGGGAAAAAGAAAAAAAAGTGATCGGCAATGCTCTTTTTCCTCTTTCCGACGATCGTGGACTGCAGAACAGCTAGAAGGAATAAGCAAAGAAGAAAAGAAAAAAACAAAGAGTGAGAAGAAGAGGAGAAAGGGGAGTCTAGACGCGGTCGCACCCTCCACATTGCCTTCTAACAAACTTCCCGCTACGGAGGCTAAAGAAAGAGAGAAAAAAAAAGGAAGAGGGGAGTGGTTTGGAAAAAAAGGGGGAGGGGAGGAGACCCTCCTCGTACTTCGTGTTATCACCGGCCAAAAGGGAAGAAGAAGAAAGGGGGTCCAGACAGGAGGACGAACCTTCGTCTCTACTTTCGTTGGCGCGAGGTCGGCTTCAGGAAGGAAGGAGGAAAGGGGGGGTGAGGGAGAAGCTCCGCCGCGGTAGCGCTAGCGTCTGAGATGGCCATAACCCAACTTCAACGCCGCGAGAATCCGTAGGGCGGAGGAGAGAAAGAAGAAGGGGAAAGGGCGTCGGAGGAAAGGAGGGAACACCATTGTCTGATTTCATGGCGGCCACTCATCGAGGTACTAAGAAAAGCCGCGCGAAGCGCGACATCACCAGCGGCCATACCAACGCCGTGTGTGAAAAGAAAAGAAAGAAAAAGGGCGTAGGAAAAAGAACGCGCGGGCACTGCCCGGCCCGCGAGGTCTTCCCGGAGGAAATTTTTCCCGTCCTCGGGAAGGAAGCGGGGGGAGTAGAAAAGGAAAGCGGGCGCAACCGGATTCCCCGTGCGTTACTTCGCTTCTGAGCGCGGGAAAAGAAAAAAAAAAAGCGAGAGAAGGGGGCGAACCCCAGTCGAACAGGCTCGCTGCCTGATCCCAAAAAAAAAGGAGGAAAAAAAAAAAGAAAAAAGGGGGCGCGGCGCCGACGAACGTCTTGCGCGCAGGCGTTGGTGAAGCCCGTCTTGTCCGCCGATCCGGAAAAAAAGAGGGGGAGCATGATAGAGAACACACCTTATGCCCATCGCGGCCGCGGAATGACGGAACAAAGAAGTCCAGGAAGAAGGTGTTGTTTCTTCGCTCCGATTTCCGCCGCCTTGGGCGTTAGGGAAAAAAAAAAGGGACAAAAAAGCCGTCGAGCATTGTCTTGCGGTGTCGGTGGAAAGGGGGGACAGGACGGCGACGGAAAACGGTTGCGTCAGGTCCAGGTCGTCCAGCGCCACCAGCGCAGCAGCACCGGGGAGAGAAGCAGAAAAACAACAAAGAGAAAAAAGCCAGAACGCGGTTCACCCTCCCGCGAGCACCATTCAAGTGTAGAATAAAAACAGAGAGCCAGACACCCAGGTCGAGTGCACCTGCTTCGTCGATCAAACCGGGAAAAAAAGAAAAGAAAAAGGAACACGCTGAAATGAAGACGTGGCAAGATGAACTCCATTCTTCTTCCATTTATCGAAAAAAGGGAAAAAAAGGGCTGAAAAAGAACTCCGGCTGCACGACCTGCCGTCATCTTCGGGCTCGATGGGCAATCCGGGGGGAGGGAAAAAAAAGAAAAGAAGACAGCCGATCGTAGAGGAGGCAAAACGGCTTCACCAACTCGCTCGCCAAGACTTCTCGAGAGAAAAGATACGAGGGGAAAGACGTAATTGTGATTCATGCCTCGAGCCGTCGACGGGGGGGGGAGAAAGAAATTGACAAAGAGCCGCGATACAAGAACGCTTCACACTGAATCTGTTCGCTCGAAAGGGAAAAACGCGAAAGGAGAAGAAGGGCCACGAGGACGGTAAACATTTCCTCTGTAACCCGCCTCCGTGTAGTGCCCGCGAGGAGTAGGGAAATTGTTCAAAAAAAGAAGGACTACAACACGGCGTTGGTCTTGCCTCTGGTGATTGTCGCGCAGTATTCCCAGCGCGTGGAAAGAGAAGAAGGAAAGGGATAGCTGAAAGAAAAGGAAGGCCAGGAATTAGCCAATGGTGTCGAAGTTCTTCATCAGCTTTCTCGAACCGAAAAAAGAAGAGGGGGGAAAAAAACCAAAAGAACAGCAGCCCGACGGTTTCTTCTCGTGCGTTTTCCGTTGGGTGAGGGGGGGGAAGCCAGCAAAAGTAACGTCTGCCCGTACCCTCCCGACTGGCCTTTCCTTAATAAAAACACCTAGAGGGGAAATAATGAGAGGCCGCCGTAGAAGGGAACTGTGTCTCGTGTACCCGTCTACGGAAGGAGGGAAAAGAAGGGCCGAAAAAAGTAGAAGGAAGAGAATGAAAAGCGCTTTCCTTGGTACATTACTTTTCCCTTCCATGTGCTTCGCTCCGGGCGCTTGAGAAGAAGGGGAGAAGGGGGGGGTACCAGGTGGGGAGGATTGGGAAGGTGTTGCCTTACTGTTGGTCGTCCCCTCACTTTTCTCTCACCTTTTCTACGAGCACTGAAGGGAGGAAGGCGAGGGGGAAAAAAGCTATCAAAGGAAAGAGAGGAGGAGGGGGGGAAAAACACGGCCTATTTTTCCTTCTGTCTACTTCAGCAGGAAAGAGAGGAAAAAGAGGAAAAAAAAATAACTCATAAAAGGATAAAAGGAAGTGCTGCTAACCGCACGCTGGATCCCTCCTCTTGTTCATTCACAGGGAAAGAAAAAAAGAACATCAGGAAAGAATAAAGAGGGGAAAAGGGCGGTCGCCTTCGGGTGCTCTCTCAGATGCGGCCTCGCTTGGAAAGAAAGGGGGAGAAAAAGAAACGCGGAAGGAAAAAAAAAAAAGACATAAGGAAGAGAGACAGCTTCGCCATCTGTCCAGCTCGCTCGTGTGCCGGACGTGTCGCCAGTGGAGAAAGAAGAAGAAAAAAAAGAGAGAGAAAACGGAGGAAAAGAGAAAAAGAATGGAGAACTGCTCGACGAGGCCCTCGATCGGTGCTCTGCATTTCCGGGATGAAGAGAGAAGAGAAAAAAATAGAAAGACATTAAGGAGAAGAAGGGAAAAAGAAGGTCCGACAGCCCGTGTCCGCGCTGATGTTCTTCCTACCCACCGGATACTAAAAAAGAGAAGGGAGGGAGGAAAAGGTCTAGGAAGGGGTTTGCTGAACAAGCTGCGGGGCAAAAGGTACAGAAAAAAGAGAAGGAAGAGGCACTTCATCGCGCGACCAGATCGAGCGCAACGGTTGCTGCGACGAAGTCCTACGCCGAGGTGCAGGGAGGAGGAGGGAGGGCACCAAGAGGGAAGAGAAAGAAACATGTGGCAAACTATTGCCACGAGCTTGTAGCTTCCCCCGCTCGACGCGTGGTTCATCACGTGATCAGAGAAGTCGAAGAGAACGAGGAAAGAAGAGAACACATTGGTTCCCACGTCGTGCCGATCCACACCTGCTCAACAAAGGAAGGATAAAAAGGAAAAAAAAAAAAAAAGTTGCCAGGGGGAGAAGAGAGGGAAGGGGGGAAAAAAGGAGAGGTGGCCGATTGGTTTGGCATCTGAGCCGGCAAAGAAGCGGCCCGGCCCACCTGGACGATCCGTCGATGGTACCACGAGGGACGAAGGGGAAAGGGGGAAAGGGGGTCAAGAGGGGAGGAGAAGCGTGGGCGCGGCGAGGTCGTCTTCCTTACGTCCTTCCTGAGGGGTACGGGAAAAAGTGAGAGGGAAGAGAGGGAAGGGGTGGCCAGAACAACGGCAACTCCGCGAAGAAACGTCGGGCGGAGGAGAGGGAAAAAGGTAAACATCAGAGAAGAGGGGGGGCGTCGGCGCCTTGTTCCCCACTCTAGGACAAGGCTCCGTCATGCTGGAAACGTTCACCAAGCGAGACCAGGAAAAAAAAAATGGGAGAGGAAAAAAAGAAAAAACAAAGTGTTGTACAACTGATGATCGCCTTCTCGCACCGACGAAAAACTCAGGGAGAAAAGTAAAAGGGAGAGGGGCGCTGCCTCTTCTCCCTATTTCTTCCCGAGAAATGTTTAAAGGAAGAGAAAGAGCCAAAGAGAAGGGAAAGGGGGGAATCGAGGCGCCGGTTCCCTTGCTTCTTTCTCTGCTGAGAGAGGAAAAATGAAAAAAAGGAGAAGCCTCTCTTCCTGGATCAAAAAGCCCGGAAAAAAAAAGAGAGGCGCCGACGAAACTTCCTTTCTCTCTTCTTTTTTTCAGCACGGCGTGCAGAAAATAAGAAAAAGTTATCGCTTTTAAACAAGAGGAAAGCTCGAGTAACAAAAAAAGGAAAAGGGAAGTCGTAGCCTTCTAGGATTCTCTTCCGCAGGAAGAAAGGAAGTTAGAAAGAAGCGACGTCCCGTCCCACCCGCCACTGTGCACGGTGCGCGGCGGCCGGGGAAACACAGAAAGAAAACAAAAAAGAAGGGAAAAGAGAAGGGGAAGAGGAGAAGGGTTGTCGTCGACTTCCTCGAACTACGGTGGAGGAGGAGAGAAACCAGGGATGGGGAACCTCGTTCTTTCTCTTCCGATCTCCCCCACAAACAGGTCTAATAAGAGGGGTCGCCTCCCCGATCCCCCTCAATTTTCTTCTGTCGAGGGAACCGAGAGGAGAATCCGCCGACACCCCTTCGATTTCACTGCGTCGGCGTCAAAAAGGAAAAACGCGAGGGTTTTCGGTTAACTCCTTCCGCGAAAAAAGCTGGGGGAAAAAAGAAGTCGGAGCTACGAAACCTTCTCTTCCACCCGTCGGGCATGGCGAAGAAAACTCGAGACCGGTGTTTCTCGCATGATCACCTCAGACGTAGGAGGGAAAAAGAGCAGAAAAAAAAGAGGGGAGCAAGACGGGCTTCCAACCCCAACTCTCTCTCAATACTTCGTCCGCGCCGCCGCCCGCGGGGGAAGAAAGGGGGATCTGGAAGGGAACGCAGGCCCTTTTCGCTTTTTATTTCTCCCTCACCCGCGGCAGAGGGGAGGGGGTTCTTGAAGAAAAGGGAAAAGAGGGAAGCTGAGGCAGCACGCCTTCACCACCTCTTCCCCTATCTAACACGTTCGTCGACAGATGACTGAAAAAAGAAAGAAATAGCTGCGTCGTATATCTTCTCTTATTACTTCCCCCCGTCCTGCATTGCAAGAAAAAAGCGGGGGAAAAAGTGGTCTGGCCGCTGTTGATTTCTCTCATTATTAAATTCCCAGCGCCGGGAAAGAAAAAAGTCTCTGGGGGGGGGGGAACTGCGACTCCAGTACCCTCCGTATGCCTTTTCCGCCCTGAATCGCCCATGTGTAGAGAAAAAATCAGAGGAAGGTGGCGATGCTGCCTCGAGATCCTCCCTACTTTTTCTTCGCTCGGGGGAAGTGTGCAGAAAAAAAAAACGGAGTAAAAAAGCCGTCTGCCGTAACCTCACGTACTTTCCTTTCCGTAAGACGACCTCGCCAGCCCAAAAAGAAAAGGACCATCAAAAAAAAAAAAAACCCAAACACCTCCCCAAGAAACCCCCAGGAAGAAAGATTCCAGAGGAATAAAAAAGACGATTACGCGCGTTCCGTGACGATTAACTTTTCCCTCCATTTTTTCTTCTCGCGTGCGATTTAGCAGCCGTAGCGTGAAGTGGGAAAGGGAAAGAAAACAACAAAAAAGGGAGGAGTGTTCGTCCACCGCACTTTCTCTCCCCCCCACTTTTTCGAGAAGGAAACACTCCGGAAAAAAAGAGAGTGTAGTGCGGTGCCACACTAATCCCTATTTTGACGCGTTCTAATTCAAAAGAAAACAACGAAAAAAGGAGTACCAGTCCGATTACAACTCTAACTGGACCTGTCAGGTGCTTTAACCGAAAATCAGAAAAAAAAGAATGAAACAAAGCAGAGCCATCCGAAGCCCTTGCTGCCTGTTTAGTATCCTGCTTCTGGTCATTAAGAACATCAGCGCGGACACAGGGAGGGGAAGAAAAAATCCGCGAGGAAAAGAGAAGAAGAAGAACCGGGCCGTCGACTTTTTCGTATCTCCTCTTCCATCCCTTACATGCCGACCACCGCCCTCGAGCGCCTCTCGAAGAGGAGAAAAAGGGAAAAATCAGTCAAGAAAAAAATGACGACACCGTCCGGTGCCCAACCTATTCTCCTTACAATATTTCTAGCGGCTCGACGAGGCGCTCGAGGCCAGGAGAAGAATGCTCTAAACAAAATAAGACGAAAGGGCCTGCCAAGCGCGGGCCTCATTCTTCTATCTCACCCGACGTCGACATCCAAAGAAAAAGGATACCAAAAGGAAAGGGGCGGGCATGTCTTCTTTGTTCGTAGAAAAAAAGAGCTAGAAAGGGAGGGGGAGAAAAGGAATCGGACCTGCCGGTCCTTTATGGTAGTTTCGCGCCGGAACGGCGGCCCTTCATCTGACGAAAAAGGGAGGGAAAAATCACATAGGGAGGAACCTCGTCTACTTCACACGCGTTGATCGTCGAATGCCCGACAAGGCTTTGAGCGGGAAGAGGAAGACGACGCGGAAGAAAAAAAAAAGGAGACTAAACAAATCTCGCCGCCGACCCAGCATCCACATGTTCTTCCGCCGACTCGGGCGCACACCTGCCGCAAAATGGGGGGGAAGAGAAAGAAAACGACTCAAAAAAAAGGGGGGAAGAGTGTTTGCATCGAACTCCGTCACATTTCTTGAGCGAACCGGAGAGGAGAAAAGGACGATCCAAAAGAGAAGCTGCCTGAAGCACGATTGTCATCGCAACGTTCGACCTTCTTCGCGAACGGGATGGAAAAAGGTCCGGGGAGGGGGGAACGGCAGCTCCGTCCCTTATCCTAGCGTCTTATCTTGATATGGGCCTAAACCCAAAGGAAAAAAAGAGAAGCCACCGAAAAGAGGGGAGGTCGGCGACTTTTTCCTCCACTATCACACCGGGGGGAGAAGGGGAGGAGAAAAAAGAAGAATACCTCCGTCCTTCCGGCGCTGGAAACGCGATGGGAAAAAAACCAAAAAAAAAAAAACCGACTATAATCTCAGGAAGACCATTCATACTAATAGATAAAAGGAAAGCAGGGCTTCCCGGAGTAAATTTTCCCTTCCTCTTTTTCACTGCTGAAAGAGGAGAGGGGAGAAAAGGTTTTGGGGAATAAGAGATGAAAGGCGCTGATGAGCGCGGCTTCTTCCGTAATTTTGGCTTTAGGCAAGTCGAGTACAGCGAGAAAGAAGTTGAGAACCAAGAGAGAGACTGTTGCACCAGCCCGTACATCATTCTATCACTCCAGCCGGCCGGCCCCCGCGGAAAAGAGAGTAGCAGAAAAGAGTCCTGGTTGACGATCGGCTGATCACCTTTATCGGCGGGAACATCGCCGACTGCTCGGAGGGGGGGAGAAAAACTCTTCAAAGAAAGAACGACGGGTGGCCTGCGAAGTTTTTGTCGCTCGATGGAAGGACGAAGTAAAATGCGAAAAAAGGGAACCCAAACAGCCGCCGGCCTTCTATCATTTTGCGTGCGGTTTAGGTGTGGCCCTTGGAAAAGGATGGGAGGGGGAAAAAAAGAAAAACAGCGGCACCTTGATTTTTCTCCGTTCTTTTAACCTGCGTTCTTGTCGCGGCGGGAGAGAAAGGAAAAGAAAGGAAAAAAGGGAGGGCAGCTGGTTGCGCTGGACCACCTTTACCTGTACTCCACCGTCTTCGCTGACTTCGCCGACCCCATGTAGAAGGGGAGGATAGGGGGTATCCCTTCTCGACTCCTGCTGCTGTTTCGGGTAACTACGCCGCGAACAAGGGAAACAGAGGGGGGACGCCAAAAACCAACACCTTCGCTTTACTTACCCTTCCTTCCCCTTCGCCTCGCCCTGCTTCACTACCTGGAAGTAAGAGGAAAAAGTCCGGGAGAATAATCCAGCCGTCCGGACAAAAGGCGAGCTTCTTGCGTCGTTATCCCGGGCGCTATCGGCGTCAAACGGGAGGAAAAAAAGGTCGGGGAAAGAGAGGGAGGTGCGACACGGCGGACCGACTATTTTTATCAGGCCTCGAGCCTGTTCGAAGGGGGAAAAGAGAAGGAAGCCCACATTTCGCTCTCCTCTCTCATCATCGCGTCCAGCACTTGAACCAGGTACGAAAAAATGAAAAAAAAGGTCGTCCAGCAGTTCACGATGACGGAAAAAAGGAAAGTAAAGAGAAGCTCGTCTGCTTGTCTCCCGACTTCTCGTCGTGAAAGGGGGGAGGAGGGAAGGGGAGGGGCCGCGCAGTATTCCCAGCGCCTGTTTCCAGCTCCGGCCGTCGGCGGGAGGGAGAACGTAAAGAAAAAGAGACATGTGTCGAGTGTTCTTAACAGGCGCCTACCTCCACCCCCGCGCGCGGGGGGGAAAGAAGAGGCTATGAAAGGGAGGGACATCTACAGACGCTAGCGCTCAGGTCCGGATGCCTGCCTTTCAACCCGCCCGCGTACCGTTCCCGACGAAAAGGAGGAAGAAAGAAGCCGAAGGAAATACCTGCTAGGCCGCCGTATAATTTAACCTTTTCCTCTTGGTACCCGTCGCGATTAGGAAAGGGAGAGGTGCAAAACAAGCCGTCAGCACACCGCGCGTTCCGTGACAGAACGGTGCCCCGGCCAGGTGGGCTTCGCGCTTGCGCTTGAGAGAAGTGAGGGGCAGCCCGCGGGAAAAAAAAGGGGTTGCCGAAGGGGGGAGGGAAAGAAAGGGAGAAAAGAGGAAAAAGAAGGGGAGAGAAAAGAAACGCGTCGTGAAGTCCGCGTTGCCACCGAAGCCGAGTTGGGAGGAGGGAACCAAAAAAAGAGAAACGTCGGCGACGAACCCTCAATACCGTCAGTTCGATTCCGTCCGAGTACAAACGAGGGAAAATGGAAAAAAGGGAAAGAGGAAAGGAGCGTCGGCGGAACAGCGGCTATCCGAACTCCCTTGCTCCCCGTTTGAGTATCCGGCTGCCTGTAGGAGAAAAAAGTGTGAAAAAGAAGTGGACGGCAGCGCGCGCGACCTGAACCGTCTCCGTCTAGCTTGTCGATCCCGCGTCAATCAAGGAAAGGAGGAAATTCGAAAAAAAGGGAGGAGGAAAGAGAGAGATGGTGACTCGGATTTTAGCGCTCCACCTCTGACACACCGTCCGAACAAAGGAAAGAGGAGCGCGAAAAAAGGAGAGAGAGAAGGTCCACTTAGACGGTGGCCGTTAGCTGCTCCGCTGATCAAGTCTGCCGCAAGGCGGGCCAGGAAGAGAAAAAAAAGGGCTGTTCGAAAGGAAAAAAATATGGTGGACGCCGACGCGAAAGGGGGGAAGAGGAGGAAAGGACCAAGAAAGAGAAAGAGATGGTAATACGACGGATCGACCTGCCGGTCTTTGAGATTTCGTCGCCGGAACGGCGGCCCCTTCACCAGAGAGGAAAGAAAAAGAAAACTAAAAACCCGCGACTTTCACTACTCTGTTTATCGTCGAATGCCCTACAAGGAGGGAGAGAAAAAAAGGCCGAAAGAAAGGAAAGAGAAAAACTGTTCTTGGACGACCACCTTCTTCAACCACCTGCCAAGCAGCTCACATCTCGCCCGCCGACCCAGCGAAAAATGAGAAGAGGAAAACATGAAAAAAAAAGGAAGAGAGAACCGAGGTGGCCGATTGGTTTGGCATCTACGCCGGCACATTCGGGAGAGGGAAAAAAAAACAAAGGAAATCGAAACGGAAGCGACCGCGTCGCGACTAGTCTTGGGCGTCGAGTTCGTGTCCGGGGGAAAAGGAGGAAGTCAGAAGGAGGGAGGGGAGAGGGCAAACACAAACGTCAACTCCGCGAATGAACCGTCTTGCGTCTTCTCGAGGCCAGCCTCGCACATCGAGAGAAAAGAAAGGGAAAAGAAAAGAGGGAAAGGGGAGGTCCACTGCATCGTAGTCCTGACAAGGAAGCAGGCGCGGGAAACGGCGCTTGTAATACTTGCTCGAACATCACCAGCGGCCAGAACCAACTAAGGGGGTAATTATAGAAAAAAGTACTCCGCGAAGATCTACTACGCACGCGCGGGCATGCCCGGCGCCCGAGGCTGAAAGGGGGGGGGAAAACTGTTGAGAAGAAAAAACAAGGGGACGAGCTAAGGGAGGAGAGCCTAGCCGGCCTGCTGGTTGAGTGCGAAACCCAACAGGAGAAAGGAACATCCGCCGTTTTTTCAACCCGCCCGTAAGGAGGGGGAGAAGAACATAACAAGAAGGAAGTGGGAAGACCGTCTTTCCGCGATCGCGCCCTTATAACGCGCAAGCAAGATAGATGGGGAAAAGGAAAAAAAAGAGGGGGAAGCCGGGCGCGACACCGTTTGCCCATCGTCTTCCCTTAAATGACGGCCAGGTAGTGAGAGGAAGGGGGAGGGAAAAAAAAAAAAAAGAAAGGATGCCGCCGCCTTTGCGTTCATCTTCCCACGCGGAAAAAGAAGGAAAAACGTGGAGGGGGGCGGTGCGGTTGTATGGTGTGGCCCGTGTTACGCCGACGCAGTTGCAAAGAAAGAAGCGAAAAAGGAGAGAGGGGCGGCGGGGTGAAAAACAGCGTTCTGGTCGCGGCCGATCTCCTCAGAAAAGAGGGAAAAAGAGGAGGGGGGGCGCGGACGACCTGTACCTTAACTCCACCTCGTCATCGTACGTCGAGAAAAAAAGGGAGGGAAAAAGTCCGGAATAAGGGGGTACGTGAACGACGCCGCGAACACTCTGGTCACAGCTGCTTGTTTGGAAGCGGAGAGGGGCGGAAGGGCCGCGGCCACCCCTTCCTTCCCTTTATCCTGACCCGACAGGAAACTTCGAGACCAGGGAAATCAGGTGTTCTCTCCTATCACCTCCAGAACAAGGGGATTACGAAGGGGACGGGCGCGGATCGGTGCTTCCCTCCGGCTTCACCAACGCCGCGAGAAAAGGGAAATACGATGGCGGTGCACCGGCGACCACGTATGTGATCATGCCTCGAGCCTGTTTCGACTGGGAGGGGGGGGCTTAAAGAACCACATTCGGCTCGCCGCGTCAGCGCGCAGTAAAAGGGGAGAGGTTCAACAAAAAAGGATAAGAAGTGGAAACGATGACGGTAAACATTTCCTCCTTGAACCTCGGCGCCGGCATGTGCAACGAAGAGGGACGGAAACGAAAGCGGAATAAGGAGAATGCATACAGTTCGTACACCGTCTTTGTTCTGGCCTCTTGTGATTTCGCGCAGAGGAAAAAAAGGGAGGGGGAAGTTATGGTCCGAAGAAAGGGGGAAAAGGTTGGAAAATAAAAAATGAAAACGAAACTCGTATGATGGTTTCGATGAAAGAAGTTCTGGAAAAAAAGCAATGACGTGGCACCCTCCTCATTACCGTCCCGACGGACAGGGGGGGGAGGAAAGGTCGAAAAAAGAGAGGAATGGGAACATACTTGCTCCATTCGCTATAAGGGAACCGTGTCCTCGTGGGAAAAGGAAAGGAGGAAAAGACCACAGGAAGAGAAAACGAAAGAGGAAATCGACAGGGGAAGGCGATCACCGCGCTTTCCGTGGACAGGAACGGTTCCCCCGGCCAGGTGGCGTCGCGTCCGAGGGAGGGGAAAGGGGGAAACGAATGTTGAAAAAAAGGAAAGGGAGGCGGCGAGCTTGGTTGAGGCTTCTTGGGCCGGTGTTGTCCGACGTGGTCGGAAACAAAGGGGGAAGAACTCGAAAAAAGGGAAAAGCGAAGATCAACCGCGTCGTGAAAGTCGCGGTGCCACAACGAAGGCCCGAGTTACGCGGTCGATTAAGAAAGGAAACTCGAAGAGAAAAAGGAAGGTCGATACAGTCCGATTCACTTCGTACGTACCGTCAGTTGCTGGAACCGCACCGAGGGGAAAAAAGGGGAAAAACAAAGAACGGAAAAAGGGGAGAAGGAGGAGGGTCAAAAAACATCAGCGCTGACACCGTGCTTGTCGACGTCGTGTTCGCTCGGCAGAAGGAGAAGAGAGGGAAAAACACGAAAGAGAAAAAAGAAGAGACACAGGACGAGCGCCTCTTCGAGCATCTTCGCCATTTGTCCATCTCTGCATCGGTTGTCCGGACGGGTAGTAAGTGGGAAAAAGGATTATTAATGGAATTGGACAGATGCGAATCTGCTCGACGATCTCTCTATCCGTTGTCTCGTTCTGTCGGGATGGACGCGGAATAGACAAAGAGAAGGAAAGGGGAGACCAAAGAAAAAGAGGGAGATAAGCGCACCCACGTCGACCAGCCCGTGTCCGCCTCTATGTTTCTTCTGACACATCACCGAGAAAAAGGAGAAGAAAAGCCGCCGAGAGGTGGAGGAAAAAATGCATGCGGGCTCCACGTGCGTTCCCGCACCTGCCGTCCCGTTCTAGTTGGAAGAGAAGGGAAAAGAGAACGGGAAGGAAAGGAAACCGCCGCCTGTTCCGGCTTTAATTCGACCGCTTCAACTCGGTGCCTTCGTGGGAAAAAGCCCCTGAAAGGAGGAGAGAGAAAATTGGAAGGAGAAAATGTGACGGTGAGACTCACCACCGTCGTCACCACCGGCCCAACAGCTCAACAATCTCGCCGCCGACAAAAGAAAGAAAGCCTTGAAAAAAAAGGAAGGGGACCAAGGAAAGATCGGGCATCTCCTGGACCGCCGAGTGCCGATTGTTGTCATCGACGTCGCGGCGCATGGAGGGGGGGGAATGTGATTCGAGGAAAGTGAGAGAGGGCAATGACTGATGGTCAATCGCAACGATGCGACCGTCGTCAGGAGAGAGAATGTCCATTGAAAAAATGGGGCGGTGCAACTGCATGCTCCGTCCTGAGCGCTAGCGTCTGAGATGGCACAAAAGGAAACGGGAAAAACAAAAGGAAGAAGAGGAGGTTAACCAAGCGTCGCGGGTGTGGTCTTTCTGCTCCTTGTTCCAGAAAAGGCCAACAAAGTGCGTCCGTCAGCTGGCAACTGAAAAGGTGGCAAGGAATACAGCATCAACCCGCCGTTTGTCCGACCTTCTTCTCTCCGCTCTCCCTACTAACGCTCATTTTCTCCCCTTCCGGCAAGAAATTACTGCAGACTGCGCGGGTCACTTCCCGCGCCTATTGCT
>Ga0179593_1302400_pt1 | contig 12980 bp, 8 predicted proteins | sample CZODoug2_1_08_16_FD_185931 | JGI IMG/M metagenome (GOLD analysis project Ga0179593, IMG submission 185931) | Vadose zone soil fungal communities from Angelo Coast Range Reserve, California, USA - CZODoug2_1_08_16fungal (PacBio error correction) | ecosystem: Environmental > Terrestrial > Soil >...
GCGAGCGTGGATGGGGGTATGTTCGTTCTTGAAGCTAAAAATAAAGACGACGTAGGGCGACACGGGGAAGCAGGGATGAAAATGCGGTCCTGAAAACACAAATATCTGAAGGGCAGAAGACCATCGAAACCCCCGACAGTGGGCCACTATAAAAGAAAAATTCAATAAAAAAAAACGGGGGCCACATCTCGGACCAAAGGTCTTCATAGGGAAGATTCGACCGAGTGGATAGAGAAAGCGTACTATGTGCCAGCAACTTCCGAAAAGATCACTCGGGCTGTAAAAAGACGAACTATCCGTAGGAAGCCTCAGACCAGTGAAATTTTGAGCAGAGCTTGAGGGGGACTACGAGGGGGGGGGGGGTCGCCGCAACACGTAACGTGCTCAGGGTGATCACTCAAAATCACAAGGGACTACGCTATCGAACCGGGGAAGTGGGTAACTCCTTCTCTGAAGGACGTGAGCAGCGGTCGCTTTCCATTAATAGGAACGCGTGCCACATAAAGGGACAGTCGGAAAAGAAAAGAGTCGCGGGGAAAGCCGTCGTCCACCAGGTTTCTTCAGGGGAAAAAAAAGGGATCGGCGTGCCTTCCCGTGCACAGCGGCTCAAGACAAAAAAACTCTGAGGAATGGCAAAAGGGGGGGGAAGGGGTCGCGAGCTAAGAGAAAGTCGGCAAGCGCATGGGCAAAAGAATTCGTGCACGACCAGCTCCGCCCCTTCCAAAAGCAAAGGGGGAGAAAATACGGCGTGCCTGCGGATAGAGAAGAAAAAAAGGAGCGCGGCCGGGAAAGAAAAAACACCGCCGGGATGCCCTGGTAGGAAGGCAGATGACGCCTGTGCTCAGTCAATTGCGTGAACGTATGCGAGCAGAGGAAGGGGGACCCTGACAGTCCAGCTCGCAGAAAGAGGTGTGAGGTCGCGGACAACCAGGCCTACCCAAAAAAGTGGCAGCGCGCCTGTCGACCGGACGGGTTGGTGAAGAGCGCGCACAAAGGAACCGTGGCGTGCGGAAAAGCAGCTCCAAGGGACTTGTAGGCCGCCACGAAGAAAAGGGTACTGGAACATGATGAAGGGGGTGAAGGGTGGCCTTGGTGAACGCGGGCATCCCACTAAAAGGAAAACGTCCAGCTGAGGAGGAGAAAACCTCCAAAAGAGGGAATCTGCGGCCTTAGCTCGGGGTCGGAAAAAACGGCATGTGCGCGTCAAAAAGGAGGGGGAATCGTGCTCGCCGACAATGCTAGAAGGGGCACCAATACCGCTTTAGGGCTAAGCGCCAAGGGGAGGGGGACAGAGAGGCGTCGCACAAAAGGGGGGCGGACTCGGTGTGAGTCTGCACAACCGGCTTGGGCTGTACTTGAAGACTCGGAATAAGCCGTCTTGCATGGGGGGAAAGGGGGGGTGCCGGGCCGAGGCAAAAACACAGAACAGGGGGACTGCAAAGAAGCTGGCCCTCGTGTCAGAGTCGCCGCGGAACTTGAAGCTGGGGAGGAGGGAGGAAACGCGGCCGGGTGGACCAACGGCAAAACGGGGGGGGAGATCTGTGAGAACGCAAATGTAAGAAGGGAGAGCTCGTCCCGAATCAATGCCATGGAGGAACTGAGAGATTCCAGCATTGGAATCAAAGCTAGCGCGCAAAAGGGCAGACTTGGACAGTCGGTCAGGAGGACAAAAGAATGCCGGTGTGGGTGGTTGCGAAACTCTAGAAGCTACTCCGCCACCAGCCGCAGTGGCAGAGGATAGGCATGAAAAATGCAGGTGGGGGGGGCCGGTGAACTGAGCACAGCACACCGTCCGGCAAGCCTGTCTTGATGAAAAACTTCTCCGTTCAGGAAAAAAAAAAAAAACAAACGTTTCCCTGCCGGGAAAGAAGGAAAAGGGCTGTCCGCTACATACCGCACGGGGAGGGGAAGGAGTCCAGGCAGTCGCGACTCGGCTTCAAACAGCGGCCCGCTCAAGAAAACCTCGAAGCTTACAAAGGGGACTCGACCAGTCCCCGCCAAGTGCGAAGGGGGCAAGCAGCACCACGCTCGGACGCAGTCGCGTCCAAGACTACACAAAAAAAGGGAAGTAAGTGAGGAAAGGGGGGGGGACAAGAAGGGAGCATCTGGTGCAGGGAGCTGCCCGGCGCCAGCTTGTGAGGGTGCTGTGAACGGTCGAACATGGACTTTCAAGGGGAAGAGCTCCGGGCAGTTGAAAGCCTAGTATCCGCAGCCGGAAAAAAGGGGCGAACAGCTCGGCGACCGGGTCAGGTACTCTTCCCAGTCGGCGCAGAACTCTGAAAAGGGCTACGGGATGACGGAGAACGAAATGCTCAAGGAAGAGGACGTTAAGGTAGCTATTAAAGAAAAAAAGGCACGGCCCTGCGCCAAACGACCAGCCGCCAAACGCTGGCCGCAGAGAATTTCGACGAACGATCGATCTGCTCAACACAAAAAAAAAAAAGACGGGCTTGTTAACCTCAACAAAAAAAAGGGGGAAAGCTCGGCACCTTGCGCATACGCCGGCACCGCTTTAAGGATCAGAGGGGTAGCATTAACGGGAGGCAGGGTGGAAAAAAGCTCGCACGACGAAACGGGACGGAGGTTAACGTCCCGCAAAGAAAAACGTCGCAACCCCGGCGCGGCGTCCAAAATCAGCGAAGGCAAAGGGCAGCGCGAACTAAAGTCACGCGGGCCCTCGATCGAAGGAAAACGCCTTTTCAATCGGAAAAAAGGAACAAATTTCCATCCCTGCACCCTAAGAAAGGAGGGAACCAGCAAAAAAAAAAAAAAAAAAGACGCCCTGACGGAGCCTACCCACAACTACTTGAACTCAGAAATGGAAAAAAAACTATCGGACGCCGACAAGTCCAGCGTAAGCATAGAGGGGGGGTAAGGGAGGCCGTCGAGGCAGGTCGGAGAGCACGACACGTTATCTTCTACGCAGCACCGCTAGTGGACTAAAAGAGACTAAAGGAAGGGGAAGCGCTCGCCTGTGTGAAACCAAAAACGTCCTTAGGAAAGGTCTCGCGTCAGTACACCAAGGAACATCAACGTCGCCGGGGAACAGTTAACTATCAACGTAATGGACGCGCGTGCAGCCGGGGGGCTCATCTCGTCTCCAGAAAAGGTCTGCTCGCTATGCACAACCACTACGTGAAAACCTTCGCGCTGGACCAGCAACGGGGGATTCTGTTGCAATCAAATAACCAGCCGATGCCGCTGATTACCAGTTACGCTGGGGGAAAAAGAAGGAAGTCTCGACTACGGTCAAACAAAACTGCGTCAAAGCGTCCATTAAAAGGCACTGGGCCAGAAAAAAAGGGGGGGGTCCGGGCCGGCAGGGAGGCGAAAGGGGTCCGCAAAGATAGAGGCTTCTCCGTGGTCTAGCGGGTGGATTGGACCCTTCTGGGGCCGGGGTCATTCGCTCCTGAACTAAAGGGTGTTTTGCCAGGAAGAAAAAACGACAAGCGCCATAAAAAGACTGAACTCCCCGAGCCGGAACCCAAAGGACATTGCAACGCGATAACAGCGGAAGAAAAAGGGTTTTTCTTGGGGGAAGACGCGGACAACGACGAAAAGAGGCGGGGAAAGGACCTAAAGTGCTCAGGAATATGAGACCTCGACACGCGACTACCCGACGCCCCCGCGGATGCCACCTACCGTGGAAGATCAGCGGCAAAGTTGGTCGCGGGAAAAAAGGAAACATGGACGTCGAAAAAAAAAAGAGGTAGCTAATCTTCCCAGTAGTCCAAGTAAAGTAGAAACCAGGAAAAGAAAAGAAGGCGAGGCATAAAATATCTCAGAAGGCCACCATAGAGAGAGATTCAAGTTGCTGTACATCGTCCGGACTCACTACAGCGCCTTTCGACCTGTTAGGGAGCTAAACGCTTTGAGAGCTGATAAAAAGGTAGCGGTACTGCGTAGTCTATATGGGCACATGAGGGGGGGAAGAAGGGCTGCGGGGGGACTGACCTCATGTCGAGGTGCACGGCCGCACGCTAAGTCAGAACGTGTTCGCCCGACACGTCGACTTTGGGTCAGAATACAGACACAGGGAAAAGCTAAAAAGAGGAAGCTGGTGCAACTAAGAAACGCCAACGCGCTCGTTATGGCGCGGATCCGGGGCTCCGGTTTGGGGCTATTCGTCATGCGCTTCCATAAAAAGAAAATGCGGGTGGAAAGGACGGGCCGAAGAAAAGAAACCTAGGAGAGCGGAAAAAAGTCCGCGAGCTCAGCGGAACGCCGCGCGCCGTGCCCGGAAAAGAATTCCGGGTCCGAGCGTAAAAAATGGGCGCCCGGAAAGAGGACCGACGCGCTGCAGGACTAGATCATATGAACTCGACCATGACAAAAGGGATCGCCAGCAAAAAAAGAATCACGGCCACTAAAGCACAGAACAAGAAAGGGTACCTATCGCACAGACCGTGCAAAGGCACTTTTGGGGAGTAAAATGTCGCAAAAGATTTTCCGTCGGGTCAAAAAAAAGCGTCCGGCGCGGCTTGTACGGGAAACAAGGCGGCTTGCGGGAGTTGCCACGACTGGAGAGCAGCGGGAGGTGACCAAGAGACTCGGAAGCTTGAACGGCGCCACTAGGCAGCTCTCCTTACCAAGGCGAGGGTGAGGGGGAAACGGTCGCGGAACGGGAAAGCAGAACCCGAACACACTCACCCATCCGGGGCCGGCATAGAGGTGTCTACCTCAAAAAAACCGCCTGCGTTGGGGGGAACCAAAAAAACACCCACCACACCCAAAAAAAATCCCCCAAAAAAATCCGTCAACACCCCTCGCCCGGCGGGGAACGTGCTTTCCCCGTTCCCCACCACCTTTGGTGGCCCAACCCCACCCAAAATCGGGTATAACAACAGGATCTAGACCTAAAGCTTAGGGGCACTTTCTCACAAAGCACCCTGTGATCAGGGGACTTTCGGACGGGTGACCTCGAAGATCCGTGGCAGTCTTGGGTGAAAAGAGAGGTCGGGCAGGGCGGTCTTTACCAAAGTCACTGGTTAAGGGATCTCGCGTTGCTCCGAAAGGAGTATCCGCGCTGCGGTAGAAAAACTGTGGAGCAGGGGAAAAAAGGTTGCCCCTTCGAAAGCTCACCGGGAGAATTCACCACACGCACTAGGTCGGCACGGCACATCCGGCCGCAAGTGGACAGCACATATTATCTCCATGGCGGAGGCGGGGGGGTATGGAGACAGCCCCTCAGCCATCCAGAAAGACCTCTGCGGATAAAAACGGAAAAAAACACTCCGGGAGCGCGCGAAGACTCTCTCCTCGGGAAAACCTGCGCAAAACGCAGCCGTGAGGCAGCTCTGAGTCCCTTGGACTGGAACTAGGATCCATCAAAGACTGACCCGGCACAAAAAAGGCTTTTTGCTTGAACCAACGCGAAACCGAACGAGAGGGCCGCTCAAGAGGAAGTCATCATTACGATCAGCCGGACAAGAGAGGGAGAGGATGCAAGGGGCAGGCACCTTTAAGGGGTGGCAGGCGGGTCATGCCTCAACCCAGATAAGACCGATAGAAGAAAGCCCTGCTCTGCCGAGCGTTTAGCGTAGAAAGGTTGGTGCGGAGTAAGCAGGGGAAGACCGGGGGGGGTTCCCCGTGAATGAAGACCACGGACGGCCAGGCTTTTCCGTGGGGGCGGCCGAATCTCAAGGGGATCAGGGAAAATCGCGCGGACGTCCAAGGGGGGGAGAACTCTTCAAGAGGACATCGACGCAATGGGTGAGACAAAGAAACTGTCCCGCGCCCGAACACAAAAAACGGAAAAAAAGCGTTTGCGTCCGAATTCGGTATCAGCAACAACCACACAGATGGGAAGAAAAAGAAAAACATAGCGCACTAACGATAAAAGGGGCCCGGGGGGGGGGAGAGCTACGCTTTCTTCGGGGTCGGAGTGCTAGGCAAACGGCCGACAAAAACTGGCCGCAAAGAGAAATTTCGGAGCTCCCAAGACTAAGAACACACGAAAGTCAGACGCCGCAAAAAGGACACCTCTATGAGTTCAAACTCTCAAGCGGACAACCTCTGCCAAAGATCCCGCACCCATCCAGACTACGCCTACAACGAGAGTCTTGACAGAAAGGAAAAAGAAGTTGCGGCGCGCGAGGATAATCTGGTTAAATGCCCGCCGGGAACAACTTCCAAATATGGCCGGCCACAGAACAGCTTGCTTTGCCGCTGAAATAGTCCGCGGAGGGTCGAAGGGAATCACCCGCCGCGGGTTCGGACCAATGTCCGACGAAGGGGAAGAACGTGTTCCGTAGGGGGGCCAAAGACTAGTCCGCGGAAGAAAAAGGACACTAGCTGCGACTCACTGCGGGTGCGGAAGGTAATTGGCGTGCGAAAAAAAGGCGGTCCCTGATGGGACGCCCAGGGGGGCTGAAAAAAAAAGCAGCCGTGGAGGGGTGATTTCCTAGGGAGCTAACTAAATAAACACGCTATAAAACCCGGGAAGATCATCTGCGGGAACCCCAGGGTAAATGTTCCATTACCCGGGCGACTGGTGTCCGAAGAAAACTTGACCTACTGGTCACAAACGGAAACTGCTCACACGGTCCTAGATCGAGGAGAAACTACAGGCCCGAGCTCGAATTAAAACGAGGAAGGGGTACTCAGCAGAGGCGGACCTCTGCCGGCGTAAACCCTACTTAAAAAAATGATCGGCTTGGGAAGTAGAAAAAAGTAAAAATGAGAAGAGGTTTGGGGTATAAGAGGGTCCGCCGGAATGATAAAAAGGGGAGAGAACGTGAGGGGTTGCGAGGGCGCAGACTGTGGCCAGGCCGGACCCGTATATGTTGTAGGAGGTCTATGCGGCCTTGCTTTGAAGAAAAAAAGCCAAAATCAACCATCGGGACTAGGAACCGCCTCCCGACGAGCTCAAGCCAGGGCGAAGGGGTACATCAGGAACGAGGAGCAAACTTAGATGAATTGAACAAAACTGTATTCAAAGAATCACAAAAAGCTCCGACTCTACACGCCCGCCGGGCCAGAAATCCGCACCTGAACCGCCGACCAGAAAGGCACAAACCTACAGAAGGCAAACAGGGACATTCTCACATGTCTTTGCGAGACGGTATGTGCGGGAGAGCGTGGGAAGTTTGACAGGAGGCTGAGGGGGAACCAAAGTGGCTCGACGCGGCAGCTCATACGGAGGCAACGGACTAGGGGAGGGAAATTAGCGGCATCCCACAGGGGTGGGTCTAAAATGGAGCCATATTGAACTATCTGGGCCAAAAACGGCGAGATCGAGAAGGAAACGGCAAGAGAAGCACGGTGGAACTTCTCGTAGGCTTAAGCAGAAAATAGACCAGCCAGCGGCGTCAGTCCTGCTAAGCAAAAAATCAGAACAACGGAAGACAACCCCGGATCCGGCGCATCCCTAGCGCGCGGCGTCGTGGAACCGCGAATCGGCGAGCGTTTCTTGTTGTCGGCCGTGAAGGTGCGAGAGAAAGTGGATTTGGCGAAAACGGACGCCTTGAGCAAAGAGTCGGGACCTAAATCAGTACAATGATTCCCACAGACAAGTAAGGTCACCCCCCCACGAAAATTAGACCGGGTCGCAGAACGCGATCACTAGCCGAAAGAGAGGAAAGAGGAGCAATCAGGGGTGGAAAAAATAGGTCCGACAGAGTGTGCAGACGGAAGATTGGCAACCAACGCTACTCAGCACTTCTGGGGACGGGCAAAGACGGCCGGATGCCAGACATAACGAGGAACGGTTTGGAAAGCCTGGCGGGCAATGGGCATATAGAACTTTTTGGGGAAAGCAAAGCCCCCCGCCATTGGTGCGCAGGGTGATAAGCAAAAAAATAATCCACGATACGTAGGTTTACTCCTGCGCTTATTAGGGACAAAGTTCGCTGTCCACAGGAAAAGCCGTTGCGGGAAAATAACGGCCAGACCCACCAACCGAGTCTCGGTGACAGGGTTCGGCCACCAAACCCGAGCCGCAAGCGAAAGGAATAGTTCTTGGAAGGCCCGGTGGAAACCGGATAGGACGCGTCGGAAAGTACTGGATTGCCGGTCTTGCTAGCTCCTCTACGGTCGCGGCAGGCAAAGTTGAACGCGCTCGTAAGACCAGCTCTCCACGGCTCCTTTCAACAGCGAGACGCATGCATAGTCGATCTCCAGCAACTTACGGACACGGCACCCACCACACCCGGGATAAAAATTTCGCGTGAGGACTGTTGGTAGAGGTGCCGTTCGAGACAAATGAAGTGAACAAACCCCTTTCCAGGGAGGAGACGCCGTTCTGGGGTGGAAAAAAAACGGACACCAAGAACGACCATCAAGGGTCTGTTAACGCCCGGTCCAGTAAAACCTTCTGTGGGGTGCAATCGGCACCCACAAAATCGCCTGCCGAACGCGACTGAAGGAGGACCCGCACAATGCGACAAGTTAAGGTAGAGGGAGTCGGAAAAGACTTCGGGGGAACTTGGGGACCGCGGAAACACTCCCAGGAGGAGCACGAGGAACCAACCTTCCTACGCGGTATCTTCCGGGGTTAAGGAGAAAGCCAAGTGGACAGGAGGAGAAAATGACGGACTCCTTTCAAAATAAACTGCTACGTTGAGGCAACACCCCGAGCTCTCAGGAGGTGAGGGTCGAATGAAAAGAAAAACGAAAAGTTGTTTTATGCTGCAGACAGGAGGGTGAGGGTGAAGGTGAGCCCTTCTGAGGGGAGGGGGGGCCAGAATTGGGTGGGCAGTTCCGAGGACAGAAGTGGGACGCGCCGAAAAAAAAATAGGGGGGCAAGAACCGGATGCAGCCGAGAAAAGCACTATTAGGTCCGGTCGAAAACCGGGGCGTCAAGGGTTTTGAACAGTCGTTGTTTAAGACTCGGGAAGAAGCGTATAGTAAACGAATCGTAAAACGGCATTTTCTCTCATCTATCAAACCTCACCTGATAAAGTCTCAGGAGGGTCAGCAAGCGAAGCTGCGGCCAAAAGGTTTTTCAGAAGTTGGAATGAATGTCGCCTTGTACCAAAAAACAAAAAATCAAGTTGCCGGGGTGGTTTTGTTGGGAAAAAAGCGCGTCCCCTGGTCTTCTAAACTCCCGAGGAGGAAAGATGGCGCTTTTCTGGAAGTCATGAATTTTAGAGGTTGTTCACTGTGAACGAAAAAACAGTACAAGACAACTCCGCGTAGACGCGGAAGAAGGAACCCTGTCAGCATACCTGTGAAGTAGCCAGTCACGAAGGAAACCTTGAAAATGTCCTGACAGGGGACAGAAAAGCAGACCTTGGCGTAAGAAGGCGGAACGAGAGGCGGCCGAGGGACTGATTCGCACCTCCTGCCTCGCTTAAACGGGGAAAAAAACCCATCAAACAGGGGAGCCGGCAAAAAAAACACTTACGCAAAGGTTGGTAGAAATCTCTCTAAAAAAAAAAAAAAAACAAAAAAACAACGAGATGAAAAGAAGAGATTGAAGAAGAAAAACGGAACCTAGCGGGGGGATTCTGCTATGGAAAGGAAAAAACTGGTATGGGGCAGGGGGGGGATTAAATCAGTCCTAGCGGAAGCCTGGGGGAGAGGACTGGCCGGGAAAGATTAGTCAGAAGTACTGGGACTCAAGGCAGCAATCTCGCTAACAAGGAAAAAAATCGGTCCTCGGGGAAAAAACGTCGGGCCGCCGATGAAAGTATGAAAGTGTCGCGAAAGGAGGCCGGTACAAAAAAGAATGAGTGAAAACGAAGTCGGGAATCGTTAACCACGCTAAGGATGCAAAACAAAACCCACCAGCAACTATTGACTCTAGGATCGAAGGTCACGAAAAGATCGGAGAATGAGCACAAAAACCACAAGGCACCGTCTGGTGTGACCCCGGAAAAGCATGTCAAGCTCTGAAAAGGGAGGCGATAGTCCTGCACAGGGGACATCCGCCACTAAAATGCAGAAAAAAAAAGGCTGCCGTGGAAGATGATCGCCAAAAAACCGGACAGATCAGAAAAAACTTCCAGACCTACCACCGAATCGACCCAGGAGCGGCACGACAAATGGTACGCAGGGTGGGGTAAACCCCAAGCTCCATCACCACGAAGATCGGCGAGGGAAAAAGGCCGGGCTAAAGGGGGAAAGAACAACCTAAAAAGGGCACCCGCCGAGCGCTGGAAACTCAAACACCGCCCGTCTTCAGCAGGAAAAAAAAGCGGCAAAAAGCTTGTGCAAAGCGATCACGCCGCCACGGGAGGCAAGAACGGTCCTTGTTGCTAAAAAGGGCTTCAGCACGAGCCTTCAAAGAGGAAGTGAACCTGGCTGTGACACCAGGAGCTAAGGCCACACCCCGCCAACGAGCTCGCCGGGTGTGACTAGGCGTATAGCACTAAGGCTGCGTGTTTCTAATCACCACGGAAAAAGAAAATCGCCTCCATGTTTTTTGACCCCCGATCCGTAACTTTCGAGCGGGCACGCCAAGAATTCCTCTAGGATCAAAGCCATAACTGCGCTGGACGAGGAAAAAAAAACTGGTAGTATCCAGGATGCCAAAGCCCTTAGGGAATGCTTGGTGTCCGCAGACCGTCACCCCAGCAGAAGGGCAAAAAAAAGGAAAGGACGGTAAAGGGTTCAGCCGTCTGCTCAACGGAAGAAAACGACTGCGCACACTTAAATAAGGATACCCGCAACATTTCATCAAAGTGGGTGGGGGACGGGCCGCAGGGGCGGGGTGAGATCGCCAGCCGCTACTCTGGGGAAAGGGCGTGTCGAGCTTGGAGGGTACCCGAGCAAACGGGCCACTTCGTCAAACTTCTCCTAAAGTGCCGTAGGTCGCATACCGGAAGACCAATAAACGAAAGCTAATCCTATGAAAAGGCCACGGGACGCAACCTGTACAAGGGAGAGCGAACCTGGGTTAGTGCCGACGCGGTCACCTCGAAAAGGAGGGGTAACGAACGGGCCGGCTTGAAACGGAGTGAACTCTTTCCGTACAAGGAAAAGGGCGTAAACCTGAAAGGAAGAAAATACAGTGTATATCAGAGGGGACAGGGGCGGGCTGACGGGAAAAGCGCACCCTTTTACGTGTAAGTAAAACATGAAAATGCACCATGAAAAAGAGACCCGGCCGACGGCTGACTGCATCCGAGCTCGCGGGACCGACCCGATCTGCTAATATCAGGGGATGGCCATCGTCCTGGTCGCGTGCACGACCGAAAAACCTGTCCCGCGATGATACTAAACGAGGGCGACATGACTGGGGGCTGAGCGGCGGAAGACTGGCGCCTGGTCGGTCGGTGGTCCAAGTGGCTGCTGGGAGTTCAAAAAAGGTCAGTACGTCCCCTCTCGCAATGTTCCTCCACGGGAGGGAAAACTTCTTCAGCATCGGCAAGAAATACCGTGACCAAATAGCACAGGAGTAAAGACTTAGAGGGGCAACGAAGACAGAAAAGCGCTCGGGGAGCATGGTAAGTCGCCAGGGGGGAGGTGGGATGTCTGAAACGCAAGCGCAGGAGAAAGAAGGGGGGCGGTCTGCGTTAAGGAAGGCCGAAGTAGAGCAGCCACCGACTGCTGTCTTGAGTCAGCGAAAGTACAAACAGTCAAACCGCGCCGCAAGGGCCTCTTCAAGACGAGGAACGAGAGGTCGACCTTTATGAGAAAAGAGAAAGGGCAGACATCAGCGCTGCTCGCGAATCGACGCACTTAAGAAAAAAAGGTCCCCTAGAAAACCGAGAACACGGACCACTCTCGGAAAGCAAAGACTCGTTACCTACGCAACAGAAATTCAAAAAGTCTGGGGGGGTAAATTGGGAGTGTGTTTGACAGAGGGAAAAAGGGGCGGCGTACGGCCAGGATCGCAATTCGGCGGACAGGGCTTTACGTGGACGGCTTGCCAGGAACGGGCCGGTTAAGAGATGACGGTGACCATCGAAGAAGCGTGAACAGCAAAAACTCGCGAACTCAAGGATCTCGGAAAACGGCGAGGTACTTGGGGGGGGGAAAAGGTGAGCGTCCAAATAACACTCAGACCCGCTCACCCAGCGAGGGGGCCATCATTTAAACAAATGCGACCTCGCTGAACCTCCTAAAACTGAGACAGGGGTAGAGAAAGAACGGCGGAAACCACTTATCACCCGCCAAGTTCAGGGTCCTGAGCTGGGCCCTCGACGAATAATGGTGCCGAGGTTCTCCTGGAGAGGCGCCCAAATACACTAAAGAATAGGTTAAGTCGAGACGATGCAGTAACACCATCAAGGGGCAGGGGCGCGTGCGTTGGGAAAAAGGGGTGATCAGCTAACATGTATTCAAGCGATCGGTTGCTCGGACAACCAGTCTGAACACCTCGTAATGTCAAAACGGGCAAGAGGAAAGGGAACCTGGTCGCAATTAAAATCTAAAAGACGTGGCGGAGGTTATAAAAAACGCTTCCATCAATGGTAAAGGCAAAGGGTCGCCCCACAGCAGAACTGGACGAAAGCAGGGCGAGCGAGGAAAGAGAGGAAAGAACCGACCCGACAAGAACCCGAAAAAGAAGAGGAAAGCTCGTCGGCCCCGGTGGTAAAATAACGTACTCAACAAGCCAGCGGGCTGTAACGTCAAGTCAAACGGTGGGCGTACCCAAAAAAAACGGACGATGTCCGGAACGGAAAAACCGCGACGGAAAGACAGGCCCGCCGGCCAGCAGCGGGAAAAAATGATGCCGGGGTCAGCAAGCGGGGAAAAAGCTGTGACCACGGGCAATGCGACAAAAGAAAACAGTGCTGCCCTACCGCGAAGAGACTGCCCCTGAGGAGGAGGTCGTCGTTGTGTGCGGAGAAAAATCGGGAGCCCTGTGTGTGACTCCTAGGCAAGGGGAAGACTCGACGTGGAAAGTCTGGACGTGGGGCGGCGGCCAGAGGGGAGCAGAACCTCCGGATCTGTCTATTAGGAAGAGAAAGCTGAGAGCAGTTAGAAGCGCCGGCGGCCATTCGTCGCCGGCACTAAGGAAAAGGTGCCGTACAGGCAAAACGCGCCCGACAAACGCAAAGGGACGAGCCACTCGTGCGCTAGTTTTAGGG
>Ga0179593_1309927_pt1 | contig 12980 bp, 14 predicted proteins | sample CZODoug2_1_08_16_FD_185931 | JGI IMG/M metagenome (GOLD analysis project Ga0179593, IMG submission 185931) | Vadose zone soil fungal communities from Angelo Coast Range Reserve, California, USA - CZODoug2_1_08_16fungal (PacBio error correction) | ecosystem: Environmental > Terrestrial > Soil >...
GGGCGCCAGGACATGACCAAAAGAAGGACCGATCTGGGGATATAACGGGAAGGTCTTAAGGAAAAAAATCTCGCCGCGGTCATTAAGAAGTGCTCCTCAAGCGAACGATCGCCGAAGGTTGCGCTATAGCGCTTCTCATTGGATTATCGGATATCGGGAAACAAAAAAAGCCAGGAGTTCGGTGCCGTTAGAAAGGGAGTTGACCAAGTGTGGAGCAGGGGTCTGCGTCTGGTAAAGGGGAAGATCATGTTAAAAACCGATCCCTGACGGCGACAGGCCAGGGGGTGAAAACGTCCTCACATCTGAGGGACCGGAAAGGTACCTGGAATCCGGGAGGGAGGGTCAGAGGAAGAAAATCGATGGGCCTTCAACGGAACGTGCGCCAATGATGGGGGGCGAAGAGGGAAAAGCATTCAGGCGAAGAAAAGATTGTTGCGGGACTAGGACCGCCCATTCCTGTGGACCTTTGGACCGTAAGGAAGGGGACGGCCTAAGTGAAACTCGCTCCGAAAAAGAAGCGGCATACCTGTAATATTCGGGTTGCCGAACCATCATCCAGCACTCCCAGGGTTCACCGACAGGAAGGCGGCCGGCTCATCGTGAAACGGGTGAGAGGCTGATAAAGAAAAGGGGTTGAAGGGGCGCCCAAAAACGTCGTGGAAACCGAGTTGTTGCAGGGTCCTAGACCTCAAAAAGCCTTATTGGGCGCCAAAAACGGCAAAAGTCAAAGGTTAATTCCATGGAAATCGAAATATCTCCCTAGGAGAGCGGAAACCTCTTTCTTAGGGGAGACCGGCCCTCGGGCAATTCGACGCGGTCGAATAAAATTCACCCACCGGACCAGTAGGTTCAGAAGGTCGTGAAACTGACCTTGAGAGGCAAGAAAACTGGGGGAGGAAAAGAAAACTAAGAAAAAGGGGTGGAATTCTTCAAAAAACTTGAAAAGGGAATCCGACTGGTTCTGATCTGCTGAGGGGGATTCCGCCAGGCGCTTTGGGAAGCATGACTTTAAACTGACGGGGACTTGAAAAAAGGTTCATCAAAAAAAGGAACGGGGAAGGCTCTTTGCTACAGCGTGAGGGTTTTCGAGGTAGGTGGCTCAAAATACTGGTGGGAAAAGCCATCAGAGCCCATGCGGTCAGGTGAAACCGAACCAAGAGATTAACAAAAGCTACGAAAAGAGGATTCCATCAATAAAATTTCACCTGAGCCACTTCAAGAGAAAAGAGGAAGGTGGAGGAAGGTCAGCGGGGCGGTCGGAGGTTCCATCACGAAGACTGCGGCCTGGATCTGAGTTGGAGGCTGTGGCCTCAGCGGGGAAATACCATGTAGCTTATCGCGCAAAGGAGTGGAGTGGTGGGGTAAATTAAGGGATAGAGAGGGTCGGAAGGCATCACAGCGGTGATAGGATCCAGAAAATCCCATGAATCAGCGCACCGAGAGGGAGGCAGGAAAGGTAAGTGAGACAAATCGTGAGAAAAGTTGGGCAAAAAAAAAATGTCTTAAACAGAGGGAGTCAGACTCACTGATTGCGTGGGTAAAAACCTGATAATTGTGGCAAATGTGCACCAATACAAGGATTCAAAATCAAAAAAAAAGGAAAGAAGGACGGATGTATGGTTCAAAATGGTGCGGACAGGGGTGTAGGAGGGGACTAGGGAAGATGCCGGGGGGGGAGGAAAACAACTCGTATCTAGATAAGGTGGGACCCAATGGAAACGTCGTGTCCTAGGATCCGTAGCGTTCCTGTTCAGGGGTATCGGAAAAAGAGGTTGGTGTGGGAGTGGAAAGGGGGGGAAGGGCTAGGAAAACCCGCCATGGGCATCAGCGTTACCGGGTTCAGTATCAACAGAGGGAATCCTCAAAAAAACACATGAGGAAAGAAGATTCAAAAGATTTGGGGTAGGAGAAAAAGAGTCCGGGAGGTCAAAAAGAGGGAAGGAAAGCGGGAGACATCATTACACACCAACTATTCACGTACTAGTAAAACCAATCCAAAAAGACCGGGCCAAGTGTAGAACGACTTCAGTTGGGGAAAGGCGAAATACTCGCAACCGCAGATTTGACCTTAACTCAGAAAGAGAAGAGAAGTCTTGACATCTGAAGAAGAAGGGAAAAGATAAAAGAAGGAAGCAAAAAAACACTCGGAATTGGAATACAAATTTCGCGCACATTTGGCACAGCCAATAAGTTTTGAAAAAAAAGGGGCATAGAAGGAGGAGGTTTGCAGATCTTCGTTTTGCACTGTCTCACGATGGGGGTGCGAGGAAACAGTAAGCCAAAAAGGAGCTCTCGGATGCGCTGACTTAAAGTGCTGATGGGGGCTGGGCAAGACTACCAACGGGAGGGGGAATGAAGAATTCGCGTAAAATCCCGGCGTAACCCCTGATAGCACCGCATCACGGCACATGGTTATGAACACGCTTAGTGAAAAAGAGGAAAAAGGAAAAAGAAAAGAAAGTTATGAGGAATATCCGACGACAGCTTACAGGCAATAAAAACTTCACTTCGCGCGACGTCTAGAAACGGGCGCCGGTTACGGAGAAGAGGAGTGGCTTGAGAGGAAATTCGGGGGGGCAAAAAAAAGAAAGAATTGGCAAAGATGAGGGATTTTACAAAAACAGTAAGGATGACAGACGCTAAAACCGACAAGAGAGAAAAGAGAATTGACGCCTTCTTGAAGAGGGAAGTGTGAAAAAAAAAAGTCTCCCGTTCATGAGGCCAGCGACTGGCGGAACCCGGCCGAATATCACAGAGGATCAGTAAAGGGCACAAATTGGGGGGTGAAGGCAAGAAAAAAAGTTCTTTAATTCTGGAATGAGAAAAGACAAAGACAGCGCAGGAATGCCAAAGAGCTGGACCACCGGCGGCAAGTGGTGAAGTCGACAGCGTCAAAAAGGCGGATGAGGCAGAAGAGGTGAACATCTGCAATCTCTGGAATGGTGAATGGATGACAACCATGTGAACCAGTTGAAGGGATTGGCCGCCAATAAGAGTGAAGGTCGAGACCCGGCACAAACACGGTTTCACGGGTGGGCATTCCTTGTTAGAGAAGGAGATAAAACGGAAAAATTCTCAACTCAGAAAAAGAGGAGGGTAAAAAAAAAGGGCGGTGAATGGAAACAAACCGATATACAGGTTGGCGCGTTTTTCGCGTCAGACAACTTGTCAAAATTAACTGTAAGAAGGACTCGTCAGTGCAACGCAGTAAAGTCGAAAAGGGAGGGGCTAGGGGGGAAGAAGAAGAAGATTACTGCAAGCCCCTAAGTGATCAAACCCAAAGATTTTGCGTGTTTCATGGGAGGCCCAGACGGGAAGCTGACAATGCCGCACGGGCAGATTCAGGTCTATTGAGAACGGGGATCCGACTGGCAACTTGGCACCCTGCGCCACTAATAAGTTCACGAGGGTTAGGGCTGGAACAAGGGGTTCGTAACAAACAAGGGAAGAGCCGAACTGATGAACCCCGATTGGGGTCAACCTCGGGATGCAACGCAAAGGAAAAGGGCTGCTGGTTGGTTGGCCCGAATATCCCAAGATTAAGAGGGGCGGCAGCATACAGTCACGAGAGGGGAAGAGGAGAATGTAGTCAAAGAAATTAAAAGAACGGACAAAAAGAGTTAATTGGCAAAAAGGTATAGATAACCAAGTTTATATACCCCTCGGCAATTAGAGTGTCAGGGGATTGCAGCAAAAGCGAGAGTCACAACAAAACAAAGGGGAGAGGAGTAAAAATATATATAAGGGATTTGCGCCAGGCATGACCATCGATATTGCCAGAGAAGAGGATATAAATTGGTCTAGCGGGGAAAAGCGCGGAACAGGAGGGGCATCTGCTGACTCAGGCGGAGATGAACTGCTCAGAAGACAGTCCAGCGGTTGTAGGGGCCACCAGAACCCGAAAGCCAAAATGGGGGGCCCTTTGAAGGCAAGAGGGGTACCATGGGGGTAAAGCAGGTCGCAGAATTGGGGAAGAAACAGGGGGGCCAGAGGGAAATAGGACAGAGACTTTAGGCTGGTTTCTGCAAGGGGACCCAGTCAGCAGCGCGCCTGCACATCGACCGGGAAGAGGCGGTAAAAGGAGCTGTGACAGAGGCCCGCCTGGCAGGATAAAAGACTAGGAATGCGCCAGATCACGACTGGGCCTTGCCGTAAATAACGATGAGCGTAGCAAGAGGGCGCCAGGACGCACAGGAGGGGGTGCTGGGGGTACAGGCAAGTCAACGAGGGCCTCAGTGGCCAAGCCGCAAACACAGAAAACCGCGCCCATGTAATAGAGTTGTGCCGAAAAGGCGCAAGAACGGGGACATGAGGTTGGAGATCCCTTAAGGAGGCGAAGAAAAAAGGGGCTTTACGGTGGCGAGAAAAGGATAATGATGGGAAAGTACGACCAACCGCCTGGGACGATTTGGGAAGAAACATTAAAATCCCGCGGCCCAGCACGGGCAAAAGGTCAAAGGTGTCATTCCAGAAAGCGATATCGACCGAGTGAAAAAAGAAAGGTTAAACGCGGGGCCGGTCTCCTCCGAACTAGGGAGAAGGCGAAAAAAATGAAAACAAATTGAAACCTGACGGAGTTCCAGCGCTTCCTTGCCGAAATAGTCCTTTTCTGAGATATAACCGCCGGCAAGAAGGGTGGGAAAAATTCTGAATGACCCACGGAAAAGTGAGACCTAGAAGGGAAATCTACTCGCGGACGGCGTTCCGACAGCTCTTTGCAGAATGAACGGGAAAAAAAACTTTAGGGAAAAAATAGTTCCAGCAACAAAGCCGGGAGCTTGGGTATATTCAGCGGGGCTTGGGCCAAATGGCATCCCGAAGTGGTAAAATCCATCAGCTTACTGACCATAATCTGAACCAAAAATCATGGTCAGAGAATCCAACCAAATCCTTCCGAAGTTCAACCGAAACGTAGGGCCACGGTCAGACCGTCAAACAGCGGAAGGGTAGGTCATCGGGACGGAGGGAGATGTTGACCAAGAAGAAAGAGTCTTAGGGATATTGGGGGGTTTCATTGTGGAAAAGGGTGTACACCATGTGAGCGTGATAAACGCGCCGGAAGTAGGGAAAGGTGGCAAAGGGATCGATTAAGAACTTATCGGAAGAAGAAAGGCGGGTTGCAATGGGGGCGGAGACAGCAAATCAAGCCAGTGCCATCGTCAGCCGAGAGGGTCAAGGTCAATATTTACGGGCGCCCACGTGGCGTTGGGGAAAAAACAGAGAGTGAAACAAAAAAAGATACTCGAATGTGAACTGGTCAAAAAAACTGAATTGGTTTGGGGAAATTTGGCGCACGAACTGTTGGGGACAGAAAAAGGGCTTAAGGAAAAAGCGGGGGGTCTTTAAGGGTCCGAAAGGTGGAAGTTCAAAATGGAATAAATAGCAAAACATCTGCTCTCGAGCCATGTCATTTGACCCATTCGAGGGTCGTACACGGGGAATAAGTACTGGGAGGTCGTCTAATTGAAATAGTTGGTGGAGGGTACTGAGATCGGGAATCAGTAAGAAGGTGGGCATCATCACGGAATGGGAGGCCCCAAACAGAGGGTGGGGGAAAGACGAACAAGCAACACCGAGGAAGAAAAGAGATAATGGCAAACATCTGTTTGATGAGGCCCGACCATAGTTACTATGAGGAAAAGGTCGTCCTGGGGAAAAGGGAAGGCATAAACACCAGTTACCTAACAAGTACAGAAAATCCTCCTACAGTCCTTCTCCGACGGAAAGATTTGGGAAAAAGGCGAAAGACGATCTGAAAGAACAGGGGTTTGCAAGATTTGACAAAGAAGAGGGAATCACTTAGGACATCGCAAAGGAAAAAGAGAAAATAACTCGGGAAACTTGACGCAGCAATCGGAGGGAAGACCAAGTGCATATTGAGCAAATTTAAAAAAACAAACAATTATAGGGTGGCAGTGGAAAATAAGGGAGAGAGCGGATTTTAAAATCGCAGTGTGTGCAAAAACGTCTCACCGATTTGGAACGTACCGACTGGAGGAAAGCAGTGCAATCAAGGCTGCGCTGCTTGAAGGCCGGGGGCAAGACAGCTCCCACCGGGGGGGGCTGGGAAGTTTCCTACCTCCGCGTACGATAAAACCGAGGTCTGCAAAAACGCAAGACAATCAATCAACAGGGGGAAAAGGCTACATGGGTTTAGACCGACGCGGCCACAGCGCCAGGGCAAGAATCCAATCACGGGGGGGAAGTGGGAGGGGGGAACGCGAAAAAGACGACAAAATGACCTATCACCTTCGCCGCGCGACGGTCTGGCATGATTCTAACGGGGGGGTCGTGAAAAGGGGCGTGGTCTTCCGCGAAAATGGGTCAACGAAAGTAATGGCAAGAAGACTGAGGGATTGGAAAAAAAAGATTGGGTGGAAACAAAGCTCGAAAAAATAACTTGAAAAAGAAGACAAAAGCCTTACGTCATGGTGGCTAAAGATGGTGGGGGGGGGAGGAAACCTGCAAAACGTCGTACCGTTATTAAAAAAAACGAAAAGATGGCAAACGCCGTCCTGACAGTCCTATCAGAACAACAAGAGCGGGAAGTCCGGTAACGGAAAAGGTTTGTAAGGCAGAATTACATCAACAAAACTAAGGCGGGGAATGTGAGAGACAAGGCTAATGTAAGCGCGCGCCGAAAAAAAGACAGAGTGGGGGAAGGGTCGAAATCGACAAGGGGAAGAGGGGCATTATGACGCAGAAGAGCGGTGAACATCAACTCATCTGGCGAGTAGAGTCTTGACATGGAAAATTACAGAAGGGTGAAACTTGGGAAAAGAGGCTGCATCACATTGGAAGGTAAGGAGACCCTGAAACCAACAGTTCCAGAGAAGGGGGGGGGGGCGAATGAACACTTGAAGGGATCCGCCCGAACAAAGTAAATGAAAAAAGATCACGCCTCCGGGCGGGTAACCCAAGGAGGGCTGAATGAACGATATTAAACAACGGATACATTTATATGGCGAGTTTTGAAGGCGAGGGAAAGCCGGTCCCCAAAATAAGACCGGCAATGCACGGCAAGGGCGGAACGCAAAGAGGTCAGAGGGACATACTAAACTATTACGGAAAAAAATCATGGAGATAATGGAGAAAATCTGAGTAGGGGTTTTGGAAATAATGCCCAGACGTTACGCTGACAGCAACCAACAAACGGCTGCAAGTTGCAGGGGAGAGGCCACGGGGAAAGGTTACTCAAAGGCACCACGAGCGCAGATAGCCAAATGAACTGTTCGGTGCAACCATTGAAAACCCGCGCCACGCATGATGACAGACATTGGCAACAATAGTGGGGGGGGGAACGAGAGAAAAAATGGTGCGGACTGTTTTAAAAAAGCCCATACATGACAGCGATAAAGCGAAACCAGGGAAAAAAGCATTAAGGGATCCGGAGGGAAAAGGAAGGGGAAAAAAGATCGCTTGGGAAAGTGATTCATGGTCTACGAAAAAGGATGGAAACGCTGGGAATATCGATTGGAAAATTACTGGGAGTAAAATCGCTAATCTCTCAAAAACAAGGATGAGAGGGCGGGAAAGATGCAGTTACCAAAGATCGGGGGGGAAAGAGGGAAGTAAAAATTAAGGGTAAGAGAGGGTCCTAGGAAAGAAACGATCTTCTCTGACTCCTCAGGCGAACTGAGGGGGAGCTAAGTATCGCGCAGAATGGACCAGCGGTTTCGTAACCAAAAAGCCGCCATTCTTGCCTGTCCGTGTGGAGAAAGGGGGGGAAAGAAGGGGTTGGGTGACAGTAGGCGAGGGGGGTCATTGGGAATCCACCTGAAAGCCTGACTGGCTGTTAGAAGGTTGAACCACGGAAAATTACAGGAGCGTCCTGCACATCGACCTGAACTCAGGCTTGAGACAGGAGCTGTTGCCTGAGAAGAGAGAAGGAGGGGAAGTCATAAACAACTAGAGAAGGAGGGTTAGAATCTCACACGGCTTGCACCGGCCGTATAATAAAGCAAGCGGTTCAAAACGAAACAAGTGCAAGGGAAATATAATTTCCAACAAACGAAAGACAAGCGTTAAAGAGAGCAGACAAAAAAAAAACGGGTCCCCCCAGAACTAAATAGTTAGACGGGGTGAGCCATAAGATCCAGCACGACCTTCGGGGGAAAAAAACTCCCGATAGGGAGGGGAGGAGGCATCATCTTCCTGTCGGAAGGGCGATAAAGGTAGTCTCGGCGCCCAAAAGGGATGGAATCCGAATTGTATGTAGAGAAAGGAAAAAAGAAGTGGGGGAGGGCCAATAACCAAATCAAAAGGTGGGAGTTAAAAGATAACGCCGAGAGGCGTTCACCGTCTGCGCTCACCAAAGCGTGAGCCATTGGAGAGGGACTACCGAAAAGAAATCAAAAAGAGCCGCCGGAGGTCCGCTCACTGCGCTTCATTGCGCGGTACAGAGTCAAACACAAAAATCTTCTCCAGCAGCTCCTTAACACAGGGGGGGGCAGTTCTCAAGGAACAACTTGAAAGGGATATCCTAGTACATGTGGCAGATCTGCTGGCCGGGACGGCGTTGAACCTGACCATTGCTGGGCCAATGTAACCAAGGGGAAAGGGGGAAGATGCAAATCAAAAAAGGAGTAACTCGGGCTTAAGGGTTGTCGCGGCAAAGGTGGATCCATCAGCTTCTGGCCACTGTGATTTGAAAAGAAAAGTCAGCGAAAAGAAAAACAATCGTAAGCCTTAAAGGAGCAACTGTCCCCTTCAAAAGAAAACAGCGGGAAGTGGTGTCAGATTTCGTCGGAGATTTTCCATCCAAAAAATTGGAGAAAGTGAAAGGAGGGGTGGCCATAAAAGGTGTCCATAAACAAAAGATCAGCTTGGGGAGGTAGCAGGGGAAAGCCTGTATCGTACGCGGAGGGCGATGCAACAAACACAAGGGTGATGGGGGTCTTGGAAGAATCATCTCCAAAAAGGCAACCAAAAATCCACAGAGGTCGTTTGAAAAGACACAATCGTATGTGACGAGGCTAAAGTCGATAGATCGATATGATGGGAAAAAGGGGTGCACTAACGATAAGTGGTGCAAGGTGGAAAAAAAGAACTTGGTATTCCAATTACCTGCAAATCCGAGGGGGCTGAGGGTCACTCCGGGGGAGGGGATTGTGGAAAGGGGAGGGGAAGTGGCGAAGGTCCCATTGATTACCGCTCTTTACAGTGGGGAGCGGAAAACATGCAAACTATGTGAAAAAAGAAGGATAAGGGTGGGAAAAATTCTTATCGGAGGACTTTCAGCAGGGTCTAAATGGCGTTGAAAAATAGTTGTGCGTGTGTGAAGTAGCAGCACAAGAAGCATGGGGGAACTAAGAGGGAAGAAGTTAAGCAGCATCATCAGATGTTGAATCACAAAAAAACAACTATGAGGAAAAGAAAAGGAAGATTTCCACATTGAGTGCAACGGAAAAAGGAAGGCCATCGGGAAAAAATGCGACAGGGGCCAAGATACTCAGGACGCAACAAACCTATTTCAACAGGGAATATACGACAACAGAGCTACAGGAAAACTGCCAAGACGGACGAGTTGGCAACAAGGATATCCTCTAAAGAGCAGAAGTTTTCCGATTACCCCTGAAAGCGGACTCGCTGTAGTAAAGAAGCACATGTCAGAGTTATCATAAGCTGGGAAACCTTGAAAAAAAATCGGGGGAGTGAAGTCCACAATAAACGTACGCACAATGGCAAAAAAAGACAGGTTTGTGGGAACAGTTGAGCAGAGAGAATGTGGAGATCTCTTTGTTACAAACAGACTCACGATGGGGAAAAAGGGGAAAAAGTATGGGCCCTGGAAAGGAAAAAAAGGAACTGTCACTGGAAGATTGCTGAGGACAAGACCATCCCGCGGGAAAAAAGGGTCCGACCAAAGAAGACAGAGAAAGGGCTTTCGAGCCAAGGAGCGAAACGCGCGAGCAAAGACAAAAGGGGGGGAAAAGAGACTTAAATGCAGAAATTCAAAAAACCCATGATGGCGGATTGGTAAAATCTAAAAAAAAACAGTGACCCCTACAAAGACACGCTGTACGACGGGGAGAAAGGGGGGGAAACTTAGAAGGGGGAAGGCGGAGATTTCTTTCTGAGACGGAAGCGCTTTCAAAAAAGCAAGGCACCGAAGCTGATGGGTGTACTCAAATGTAAACAGGAAAGAGGACCAAAAGCATCTAACTAATATCAGCACGGGGGAATCGAGGTAAAACCGGAAACTTACGGACATTGCTGAAGAGGCCAGGAGAAAAGTTAAACTAGAAACGGCAGAAGAAAAAGATCGAAACGGTCCCGTCAAGTTTGTGGCGGAAAATTAAAAAAACGGCGGAGAGGTCGGTCTATAGAAGAAAAAGGCTTTGGTACCGAGAGGAAAAACGAAAAGGGGACCTAAGGAGGTAATTTTAAGACGTCGAATGGAAAAAGCGGTGACGCAGACCGAGTGCACTCAGCTGTCGCGGTCAAAAAATAGCTATGGAACATTACACCGGGGGGAAACCTTTTTCCGGCTGCCGCAATATAGGAAAATGAACAAAAAGGGTTCCAGACTTTGGAGAAAATGAAAAGGCCTTTATCCGCCCCTACAAAGGGGAAATGGACAAGAGAAGGGGAGGCAGGAGTTAAAAAAAGACTCTTGGGGAAGAAATCGCCAAATAAGGTATGCGGCGCGGTTTTCTCATCTCGAAACAGTTGGAAACAACTGGGCAGCGCGAATAGAGTCAGGGTAAGGGGGGGAAAACGAATGAGGGAAAATACTGAAGTGCGAAAAAAGACTAAAAAAGTTATGACTGAAAGAAACATTTATCATGGCGCCCGTCGACTCGTGGTTCAGAAGGCCCAGCTGGCTCTTCACACGAATAGAAAAAGTCACATGGTAGAGAAGCCGCAGAATGTAACGTGAACAATGCGACCAAATCCGCAAACCAAGGGAGAGAAAGGACATGTTCTTACCAATTTACAAACGGTAAGAAACGAGGAACCCCATTAAACCTCTTATCAAACAAGAATGTGCAGGGAGGGGGCCAGATAATCCCCAGGAAGAGAGGGGAGATCTTCATCAAGGAAAAAATAGGAGCAATGAAGATCGCGCCGAGATCACAGGAAGTCTACGACCAGTAATTTATATCCCCATCTTGACATTCGAGTGGCAATGCCGGCGGTATCAAAACTCACCAACAACAACGTAGAGGGAAAAGAAAAATGAGGGGACAGTCATGTAAAAAAGAGGGTGTACCCTAGCTGGGAGAACGGGGTAACCTCATAAGCGGCCGCGAGGAAAAAAAAAAAACAGGCACTAGAAACGCGCGAAGGTATAATCAAAGCAAAAAATTCCATACGGGGCAACCCGACCGCCGACTGGTTGGGGGAATGTCAGAAATGGGGACAGGGAGGAGTCTGGGTTTTTGGGGAAGAACAGTAAAGCCGCATCCTTGGAACGACTATAAGGTTCGCCTGCCGGGGGCCAAAGGTCTGCCAGTAGGGAATGACATCTAATGGAAGCCGCGCGCATTAAAGGAAAGACAAATGAGGAGGAACTTTCAAATCACAGAGGAAAAAAGAGGGGGGCGCCATTGCTAAAGAGGGCGGATAAAATCCGGAGCATATTTTTCGCTTTCAAGCCCGCAGTTGCCTTGCGAAACTATAAATGAATGGGGGACAACGAGACTGGGCAACACGAAAAAAATCTCATCATAAACATGGTAATGGTTGCCGACCATCGCAGCCATCACTTCCTTAGGGGAAGCCAGAAAGGCGGCGCTGCTCTCGACGGGTGGGGTCGAGGCCGAAAATAATTGAAGAGCACAAACAAGAGGGGAACCTGGTGGGGTGAAGGGGCTCTACCTTCAAAAAGGATTGGCGAACACACCGGCAATAAGGTCAAAAGGGGTCATTTCATGAACGATCTCGCCGGGGCAGCGAAGTTCACACAAAAGCGTGAAAGCTCCGCCTCCAAATTCAAAAAAAAAAGGGGGAAAAAAAAAAAACTGACTCACCCCTGCAGAAGGAGGTCCCTAAGAAGAAAGAGGGGAGAAGTGAAAGAGGAAAGTGGGACTTCTCAAGACCGCCATAAAAAAAAAAATGGGTGTGAATTCTGAACAAAAAGGGAGGGGCCGAAAAACTATAAAAGTGTTAAAAGGGAATGCGTCGTGTCAGGGGAAGTCGCGGGGTCCTCAGAACACGGAAGGAAGTAGACGGGTTTTACCATCGCAAAAACACACGTAAGGCGAAGGTCGGAAATCATGGGGAGGGAGGAGGGGGGGAGTCCATAAGGGGGAAAATCAAATCAAAAGGAAGGCTGTCAAATTATTCATTGACACATCAGCTCATCGACGCACGTCAAATCTCCGCCGGAACCAGGCGCAAAAAGAATCCACTTGAAAAGGAAAGCGGGAAAAGGGGGGGGGAGCTTTTCGGAGGGGGGAAAAACAAATAAAGAACGCTGAGAGGGGGGGACTGTTGAACAAGCGTTCATAAACCATGGGGAAGTGATAAAAATAGTGGGTCAGGATGTGGGAAGGATTACGAGTTCGGAATGAATCACCGCTTTTGAATGGTCTTGAACAACAATAAAAATTAATTGAAGAAAAAAGGTGCAGGGGGGAACGGGGAAAGTTACTGCTCCAAAATAGTGAAGTGAAACAAAACGAAAGCTGAACGATCATCTCCTGAACTGTGGGTCAAAACCTGAAAAGGGGTTTAAAAAATGGGGGGGACTCACGAAAACGGGGGGGAGAAATTCCGCGTAGTGCGAAGGGTTCCGATTCGGGGCTTAAATCTTTCGGACATGGTGAAAATGTCCGAGTGATCCCTTTCAAGGGGTAAAGTGAAAAAGAAAAACGCTCGAAGCGTTACTTTGACCACAATTCACGGAAGTAAGACGGAGACCGGTAGCGGGTCGCGGACGAGTCGTTGAAGGTTGGTGGGGCGTTAATGGAACGGAAGCGGGGAGAACCGCCATGGTGGGGGAAAAAGGCGGGTAACACTAAAACAGATGTGGA
>Ga0179593_1318526_pt1 | contig 12980 bp, 19 predicted proteins | sample CZODoug2_1_08_16_FD_185931 | JGI IMG/M metagenome (GOLD analysis project Ga0179593, IMG submission 185931) | Vadose zone soil fungal communities from Angelo Coast Range Reserve, California, USA - CZODoug2_1_08_16fungal (PacBio error correction) | ecosystem: Environmental > Terrestrial > Soil >...
CGTCGACCAAAAAAGCAGAGGGGGGGAAGAAGTCTCCGCAACGAAAGTCAGCACACGCCGAAAAAGGTACAATTTCAGTGTTAAAACGCGCCTTTGCAGGTCGAAAGGGGAAGGTACAAAAAGAAAAAAAAAAGTCCGAAAAGGGAAAAAATAGGACGACAGGAAAAACAATACGCGAGACGGCCGAAGAGGGAACCCAAAAGTTTTCCCCCAAAAAGCGAAGGGGGGCAGGAAAGGGACTCAGGCGGGGGCGAAAGCAATGGGCAGTTGGTTCAAAAACCACAACAAAAAAAAAAAAAAAAAAAGAAGAAAAAAAAAAAAAGAAGACACCACCCCACCCCACCCCACAAAAACACCAAACAGAAAAGAAACCAGACAAAAAAAAAAAATACGGAGCAATTTAACAGGTTCTTCGGAACAGGGAGGGGGCAGTGGGAAAAAGTGGAAATCAAACCCGACTACCACCGTTACCACTGAAAGGAAAAGATGCAGCTGGATGGAAAAAAAAATCGAAAAAGTGACGAAAGTCGGAGGGTGGCAATCGAGAACAGGGTATAAGGGAAAAAAAAAAGGGGGTAAGGTGGAACGTGAAAAAAGTTAATATTTCAACAAATCCAACTGAGGGGCGGTACTGGGGTGAAAAAAACATCAGGAAAAAGGAAGAAAAACGGAAGGAACAACGGGATTCACAAACATCTTTGGCGAAAAATCATGGGGGTACACTTGGTGTAAGCAAAAAGGGAAATTGATGAAGGGCCCCCAAAGGGAGCTTGCTCTTCCAAACGTGCTTCATAAACAGCAACACAGGGGGTGCGAACTAGGGAGAGCCACCAAGACGAAACGGTTGTAAGGGGGTGTCGCCCGTCCGAAAACAAAAAAAAAAAAAACGGGAGGAGTGGGGGCAGTCCATCCCACGCTCCGAAGCAGTTGGGTGAGAAAGAAAAGCCTTCTTAAAAAAGGACATGACCAGCAACAAATACACAAACGTCAATTCATCAAAAAAAGTTCTAAAAAGAGGGGGGGGGGCATCCACCCGCGGTGGCCAAAACCCTAGGGGGGGGGACAGAACTCAACCCAAAACTTTTGTACAAAAACCCTGAGTTGAGCCAAAGCGAAAAAAAAAAAAGAAACAACAACAGGGAACACCGAAAAAAAGCATAAGAAAAAAGGGCCAGCCAAAAACGAACCAGCCAGAGGAACCTACTTATAGTTTGTCAAGAGAAGCTTGACCGAAAAAAACGCGTTAAGTTCCTCGAAAACGAAAGTCAGGAGCGGAGACTGACAGAAAAAAAGCCAGAAGGACATGGGTTGAAAAACAGACAGCAAAAAAAAAAAGTGGAAGGGAGACCTAAAGGCAGGTCGAGCACCAAAAGGTTGTCTTGCAAAAAAAAAAAAAAAAAAATAAAAGGGGTAGAAAGGCGTTTTAATCTGCGACATCATCCAAAGAAAGGACAAAAGAATTATGGGGGGTCACCAGTAATCCAAGAGAAAATCCGAAAATACACCAAAGGAGAAAACAAAAGTTTGAAGGTTAGCCTCTCGGGGCGGGAAAATATTAGGGTAATTGAATGTAGGAAGAATGAAGAAGGGTAAAATTTACCGCTTCCAGGATTCAAAAAGGGACAATTAATAAAAAGGGTAAAAAAAACCTCCCGCAAAATTGCTAGGAGGGGGGACAAAAAGATGCAAAAAACTAGATCAAAAAAACGGGCTGCAAGGGGGGGGAAAGGGGGTTTGAACGAATTTCGGGGGGGGAGGAAAAAAGTCTCTTTCAAAACAGAACCACATGGGGGAAATGGGTGGGGGAACAAAAGCATTTCCAAGAGGGTCTAAGAAGAGGAAAGATTTGCCACCAAAACACGTGCAAGTCATCATAGACAGACAGGGGAGGAAGGGGGATCTCTTTGAAGCGAAAAGGAATAATGGAAGGAAAGGATAAAGGAAAAAAGGAAGGACAAAACAAGAATGGAAGTAGCACAAACGTACAGGAAAGCGGGGGGAGACGGGAATCTGAACCAAACCAGCCGCCCATCCATAGGGAAAATACGTCATGAGACAAAGGACTACAGGGAAAGAAAAGAAAGGAATAGGAAAGGTAAGACAAGTCGGTACAAAAAAAAATTAGGAGAAGGGGAGAGATCCCCGAAAAACTTGATACCGTTTGGTCATTAGAAAACAAAACGCGAAAAAACACAGGGAGAAAAAGAATTGAAAATTACTTTCGGGGGTTCAAAGCTAGTAAAGGAAAACCACGGAAGGGAAAACTCATCCTAGAAATCAGACCACCGCCTTGGGAGGGAAAGAAAATGTTGGGACGTCGGGGATCAACGCTTGGAGGCTAGCGATGTGGCAACAAAAATAGGGATGGTTCACACGGCTCGTAAGACGGGATTCAAAAAGGGGGAAGGCAAAGAGAGCCGACACGGGAAGCGATAGAGGGAAAATCCTTGTCGGGAGAAGAAAAAATCAACCCAGTTAAAAAAAAGAAAAATAGGAAAAAACTGCAACAGAGAAAAGGTTGAGAGAAAAATACCGGACAAAAAGACCGGAATGAAAAAAGGGGAAAACGACGAGAGGGAATAACGATAACTCAAAGGGAAAGCCGTCAGTACGCCGAAAAGGTCTGGGGAAGGGGTTATCAGAAAAATTAGGGGGGGGGACCATCGAGTCAATGAAAAAAATCAAAAAAAAATCAGCTAGGAAGCTCCGACAGGGAGGACGGAAGGACGCGAGCGTTAGAAAGAAAGGGGGGAGACATATTTGGAAGGTGGTTTCATGAAAAAAAACGACAAGGAGGAACAACAGGAAAAAGAATTATTTCAACTAACCGGCTCGGACGTGGGGTTATAGGGGGATGTCGGAAGGGAAGATTCCAGAATATCCTGTTTTTCAGGGAAATGTGGATGGGGCTCCGGACCCAACCAAAATTTTTTGCAGGGGAAATTGGGAGGGAAGTAAGGGGGGGGAAAAAGGGGAGCTTCGGGGCCGATCGAAACCGAGGGGCCCCGTGCAAAACGGAAAAGAATGTCGTCTATCCGTGGAAAGTTAAACACAACAAAAAAGGAGGAAAGGGGGGGAGTTCTGATTAAGCAGCCGGAATCACTTTCAAGGAAAGGAGAACAGGAAGAATGAAAAACGGAAAGGCGTTTGCCCTTACGGCTAGGGGGAAAATCCAAGAGAGACATAGGGGAGAGAATTAGATGACTAGAGCCAGGTTCCTCACAGGAAGAAATTTGGGGGTTGGGGGCCAACGCAAAATTCAAGGAATAGAGGGCTGGGGGTTGAAAAAAAAAACGATGGGAAATAAGGGGGGAAGTTCCTACGCCCAAAAAAAACAAAATTATTATACAAGAGAGTAGGGGAGCCACTATCAAAACATAAAAGAAAAAAGAAGGATATTCAGTATACTTGGAGTGTGACAACGAGGAAAAATGTAGATCCCATTCTTATAACAGAGGAAACCATATGACTAAAGGAAAAGACAAGCTTATCTAACGCCTAAGAGAGCACGCGCAGTAAACGTGGTACAAAGGAACTAAGAAATAAATATTTCCCAGAAGAGACCCTCTTTTATCCACAAGGGTAGTGTGGGGAAGGGGGGAAAAACAGTCGACCGACATCAGCAATATTGATCGAGGGCCTGGCAAAGCTAAACCGAACTCAAACGAAAAAGTGCGGCCCAAAGCTGCGGTAGAGAAAATAGGCAAGGAAGGAAAGGACATGGAATAAGCCACCAAAAAAGATGAAAAAGTATCAAAGGAAACCGATTAATTCCGGGGAACTCAAAGGCTGTTTCGGTGCTGCTGGCGCGAGAAAAATCAATTTCAGGAGTCATTCTGGAAACAAAGGGAGAGGAAAACCAGAAAGACAAAGTGAGAGCCTTCCAAGAGACGGGGGAGGGGAAGTGCCAGTTTAACTAAAGAATCGAATCAAGATAACCCTCGAAAAAACCACTCAAAAACTGGGAGCGTCTGAGGCACAAAAAAAAAGACCGGGGGGGCTGGAGGGGTAGAAGAAGGAGGAGCATCCGGAGGGTTTTGAAGGTTTTATGGGGGTGCTAAAACAAGAAAAAAATAAGCAGGGGAAATGGGGGCGATGGGGGGGAGGGAATGGGGGATGGCGAATACGAATTATCCCTAGTCTCAAACCAACTAGAGGAGCTACGAGTGTGGAAGCGAGAAAAGCTACCGTTTTACCAAAGACAGAAAAAGGTTGGGCCCGAGCGGAGAAACTGTGTTCAAAAAGCGGGTGGGTGGACTCCAAACACGTTGTCAGGGATAAGCCCCATGCCGGTGGCCCCTTCGGGGGAGAGGTCATCAGGACTATTTCCCCCAGTCAATGTGGAAAAAAAAAACGGTAGTGGATAGAGAGAACCTACGCAGTAAAGGAAGGATGGGAGGGGGGGAGGGGGGGTCGCCGGGAGATTTGAGGAATTCCAAAAAGGAGGAGAAAAGGGTTGGTCGGGGGGAGTAGCAACCCCTTTGACGTGCAACCGAAAATTCAGGGGCAAAAAAGGAAAGAGGGCCATTGGAAGTCGTCGGGTTGGGGGCGGTCGATCGCCATGACGAAAATGGGGAAAAGGGCGGCGGGGGGCAGGGAACGCCCTCTTGGGGGGCGCGGAGGGAACGGCTCGCAGCAAATCGGAACGCGAGAGGAAGAAAAGGTCGGAAGGGGGATAAAGGTGGAAGGGGAGTGGAACAGGAAGCAAAAGTCGAGTTGGTGAGAGGTGGGAGGGGGAAAGGGTTCGAATCATCATTATCAAGGGTGGAAAAAAACCATGAGCTCGAAAAAAATCAGCAACCTGCGCACTGAAATACGTGGTTGTGGAAAAGAGCTTTAGCTTGGGGTAGGAAAAAAAGAAGGGGAAGATTGGTGTCCCCAATAAAGGGTGGTACAGTGTTGGGCGGGCGAAGACTGTGGGAAATTACCAAAAAAAATGATCAGTCCAACTGGAGGGACATTTCCCCAAATAGTTTGGCAAAACCCTTGGGGGAAGGGACCCGAAAGGAGCAAAAAAGGAGGGGTGGGGGGAAAGGTGGCCATGGGGGGTCCCAAAAACTGAACTGCAAAAAGGGAAGAAAAGATGTCATCAATGAAAAAAAGGCCCGACACACAGGATCCAAAGTGGGAAAACACGGCATCGCTGAGTCAAAAAAGATGCTTCAAAAGCAGGCCGGTCCGTAAAGGGGGGGGGGGGGGGGGGTCGGGGCAAAAAAGAAAATTTTGCATGGGCCATTCGGAGAAGCAGATTCAAAAGGAAGGTAAAAAAGATTCAAGTGCAGCAGAAAATTTGGGGAAAGTGCTAAAAAAAGGGATTGGGAAGGGCAAGGGGAAAAAAACAGGACAGTCTCTGAACAGTTGGGAAACAAGGCTGGTGGATGGCGGGACACCGGAGTGACCTTCGTCCCAGACCGGCGCAGAAAAAAGCCAGCGAAGCAGGTTAAGAAACAGAACGGGCAAGGGGTTGGAAGTTTGCCGGAAGGCACGTGCATGAAAAAAAACAAAAAACATAGGGGGTCAAAACGCGGTTTTAGAAAACCGCGGGTGGAGCAAAAACCTCTGTGGGAGCAAAAATAAAGAGTGCCGGTGTGGGGGGGGAAAAAAAAGCAAAGCTTGGCGCGACGGCCAACCTCGAAGTGAAAAGCATTAAGGAAGACACCACCGGATCGCTGAACCTAGTCGAAAAACAAAGAAAGTCGGGGTTCGTCTAGGTGATGAGAACTGGAAAATCAATGGGGATAGGAAACAGGTTTGTGGGAGCAGGGGGAAGAATATAAAATTAAACGGAGAACATCGGCCAACGACGGAAAAAAAGGAGGGGGCGAATCCCAAGGGGGGGGTTTCAAAAAGGCCGTTGGTCGGGGAAAAAGGCTGGGAATCAGTGAAGCACCAAAAAAATGGACGGGGGCCCCATATGGACATAGCAAGGTCCAAACGAAAACTTGGACTTCTTGGGGGGGAAGAAAGAAAAGGGGGGGGGGGTAGGTGTCAGATGCCACCCAGATTTGGAAGGGGGGAAAGGTGGGTGAATATCAAAACCAAGGGACAGCTGAGGGAAGAAAAGCGGGACCGTTGGGGGTCCGCCGTGATTTTAAAAGGCAACTCTACGTCGAAAAACAGGAAAAAGGAGGTGGGGGTTGAAAACCAACGATTGATTCCGACCCCCCACAAAAAATGGGCCTGAAACAGCTGAAGTTGGGAAGGGGGGGGGTGGGGAGATTTGAAAGGAAAGTGAAAAAATTCGCGTTAAGGCAAAGCCTCAAAAGTGGAACGCGAAAGGGAAGGGGAAACAGGAAATATGTCGTTGCTCAAAGGAAGAACTGAAAGCTTGACGTTTGTTGGCAGAAAAATAATTGACGTGGGAAGAGGTGCTGGAAAAAAGGGGAGTGGGGGGTTCATCTCGAATTCCCCAAACAGGGAGGGCTGGGGGGGGTCCGACTAATCGCTGAGAAAAAAAAAAAACAAAGGGAGGAAGGAAAAAAGGAGAAGGAGAAAGAAACAACCCCCCTACGGTGGGCAAAAAACAATATCGGGAAGGGAAAAAGAAAAACAGAGGAAAAGACAAAAACTCTCCACGCGGAAAATAGACAAGTTGTTGTTGGGGCCAAAAAAAAAAAAAAACAACAATTTACAGGGGCCGACTTTTGGGGAGACCAAAGACCAATACGGCGGAATTCCTTCATCGGAAACTCCCCGGAAAAAGGGGTGCAGAACAGAAGAAACGCGAAGAAGGGAGCAAAAACCAAGGAAAATCAAGGCAAAAAAAGTTCAACGACCAAGAGAAAGTTTTCAAAAAAAGACCGGGAAAAAAGGAAGGGGGGTCGGTGAAAATCAATAAGGGTGGGGTCAACACGACAGTTTCAAGTTGTGGAGAAGACGAGCGGCGTTGGGGGGGGGAAAAAAAAGTGGGGGGGGAAAAAGAAAAGAACCATCCCAATACAAGCATGAATGAAAAAGCTGAAAGGGGGGAAGATCATCTCCACGTGGAGAGAACAAAATTTCAATCTGGTGGGAAAAGGCAAGAAAATCAAAAAAAATGTTATCAACAAAAGGAAGTGACGTTTGAAAACAAGGGGAAAAATGGAACAGGGGACAAAAAGTAAGGCGAAATGAGAACAAGCAGGAGTAAAAGGAACAAACACTGCCAGGAAAAAACCGGGGGATTTCGCAAAAATTCAAGAAAAAAAAAATCGGACAGAATGGTTTCTCAAAAGGGGGAAAGCATATTGTGATAAGAAGCACCAACAAGAAAACTTCAAGGGCGTGCCGCCAAGACAAAAAGGGGGTGAAACGGACCCAGCGGACGAAAGAAAGATAAAAAACGGAGGGTGTCGCCCCGGCAAAGGCCTCATAGAAAGGTGGGGGGTGCATCTGAAATACGCACAAAGAAGAAGGGGAGTGGTAAACGCAAACAAAGAACCCTGAGGGGGGAAGCTCAAAACACAAGTTCAAGGGTGCCGACCGGGGGCGAACCCGCGGTTGCAAAAAACCAACACCCCGCAGGGTTTGCATAACAAAACCCTCGGGGGTGACACCAACGCGGTGAAAAAAAAAGCAACGGCAACCCGCCCCGGGGGGGGCTAAAACACACCTTCCCCTGCTAAAAACAGAAACCCCAGTTCAAACTAAAAAAGAAAAAAAAACGCCAAAAAAACGAGCAAACTGGCCAATGAGTCCAAACACCGCCTCGCGAGTCCTGACAAGGAGAAGGGGGGCACGGAGAATGATGAAAGGGGTAACAGAAACCAAGGGGTCAAAAAAGCAATCAAAGTCATCCAGGTGGAAGTGGAAAAAACGTCAAAAAAGAGACCATCACGTTTTCCAGGGGACAGAAAGCCAGTTTCGGGCAAAAGGTCTTGCGCCGGAAAACGGGACAAAGGATGCTGAAAGACTACGGAAAGAACTATTGCCGTGCCAAGACATCCTGAAAAAACAGGGACATCAATTAAAGCAGAGGGTGACGGTGAGCCAACGAAGCACCCGGACGAAGAAAGCCATTTCAAGTGATCTGGGGGGACCCGAGGGGAAGTCGTCTTCAAACAGGGAGGCAGCCAGGGAACCAAAAAGTTTTTTTGGGAACATTTCCCGAAAAAAAATTTGCGATGCGGGACCTCACAAGCTGCCAAAAAAGAAGATGACGGGACAAGCAGAAAAAAAGCGGTTTAAAAAAGTCAATGGGAGGGGAAAAAGGACCAACCAGTTCCATCAGAAAAGAAAAAAAACTGTAACCGGGTGTTGGACAATCCTTCAGCCGGTGGGTGGCAGGTAACAAGTCAAAAACGGATCGAAAAAAAAAAAAGTAAGGAAAGGAGGAAAAGGAAAATGGAACGTTGGACGAAGAAAAACTCATTGTCATAAAACTTGCAAGAATGATTATGTCTCCAACGTACATTGCCGTTCCAAAAAGGAGATCGTAGCCTGTCTAAAAAAGAGCGGATCGGGAAAGATCACAAGAGACAAAAATTCGTCCAATGGAAAGAGAACTGGAAAGAGAAAAACGACGACCGTACATAAGCCTTTCGGTCAAAAGGAAATTTCTGGAACGGAAGATCATAACCGTGGGGGATAACTGGTGGGGAAGAGGCGTCAAGCATACTCTGGGGTAGAAAAACATAGGGGGTCCGACAATAAAGGGTTTAAGTACTTGCGGGTTGGACCCCCTTCTATACATGGACTGAAAAATAACACACGGGGGTACTGGGGGGAAAAAAAAGGCAGCAATTCAGGAAAATTCACGAAATGAAAAAGAAGGGGGAGGGGCAGAACGGTGGAAGTCCTATAAAAACATTTAAAAAGGAAAGAAGTTTACAAAAAATCCAGAAAGGGTTGGAGTGTTGAAAAGCTGTCAGGAGTAGTGCACAGTGATAAAGGAGACACAATCGGTTGGTAAGACTATCAGAGGGGGGAAAGTCCTGGTAAGATCACGATCAGGAAACATCCCACCAAACGGGGAAAAACGAGAAATAAGCCCAGTTGGACAGAACCAAAGAAGAAGGTTTCTGCTTCTCAAATAAAAAGGGAGAAAAAACAAAACCCTCAATCACAGATCTGAACGAGTAAAAAACAAGAATCAAAAGGGGGAAAGGGAAGGAAACAGCATCAAGGGAAGTGGACCAGGAGGGTGATCTCTGAGGTCGTGGGAACATGTTGCCCACTGACGATCAATGAAACAGTAGCAAAGGAATGTGTAAGATCAAACGAAAGGAGGGGGGGGGGAGAGATGGACAGAGTTATCCATACAATCCGGAATCTGGGGAGTGGGAACAGAAGACAGGCCAATCCTAAACAATAAATCCTGGAGGGCAACGGGGAATGGGAATTCAGGTAAAAAGGGTGTTTTAGAGAGTAAAGAAATGAAGGATTTTAAGAAAAAAGAAAGTCCTGTTCCCTTTCGGGACTGAAGAAGCAAGCCGGGGGGGGGGAACGTCAACTTTATGGGGGGATGTTTGTCACGGGCACTTTTCCAGGCCAGTCGTCACTCATGGACCGGCGGGGATGAGGGGGAGCCGTTTCAACGGCACATAAATGGGGGGAAAACTAAAAAGAAGAGAAGAGGGAAGGAAGGGGAAAGGATTGGGGGACCCTCGGGGGGTCTGCCGGATCCGTACGGCCCCCTTCTGGAAATGGAACGGACTTTCAAAGGGGAAAAAGCGAGGGGAAATGCCAGCAGCGGCGAGACAAGAAAGGGACCGGGAGTTGTGCGAGTGCGCCCGCTCAGGCTTCATCCAGAAATGGAAGGGGTGGGTTGACAAGAACGGAGAAGGGCCACAACCCTAGTGATGAGGTTTCTGTCGTCTGCTCGGGGTGACAGTCGCTCTGAGGAAACACAAAAAACAGAGGAGGAAAAGGGAAAAAAAAGAAAGAAGGGGGGAAAAAAAAATTCACAACCAACAGAAGAAACCCGACAGGAAGTAAAAAAATTCACAGTCCAACGGGCGTGGGAACATGAGGTAAGGTAGAGAACAGAGGGCAGAGCATTAGACAAGGAAAAAAAAACTGCAAAAAGGGTCGCATGGGGGGGGAGAAAACGAGACAGAAGAAAAACGCGATTTTAAACGTTGGGGAGAGGTTCGAAGTAACAGGCAGAAAGGAGTCAAAAAGAGCCAGTCAAGAACGAGCGCCGACCGGGGTAAAGAACAGACGGGTGTTGGTAAGTGACCTTCACAGAGAAAGGAATGCAAGCAAGAGGGGAGCCTCGGAACGGGGGGAGCTAAAAAAGAATCCATCAAACGAAATGGACCGGCCCCCCCCGGCAAAATGCAAGGGTCGGAGAACTAGGGAAAACAAGGACAGGAATCTTCTGAATCGAGAAGATACATTAAACCAGGGGCCTAAAGGGGAGAGGGGACAAAAAAGGGGAGGGTGAGGTGGGGAGATGAACCCAGAATGACGTCAAGAAGACATATTCAAGAAAAAAGGCTAAACGCATTGCAGCGGGGAAAATCTCCAGTGGCGTAAGCGGGAACAGCGATTGAGCGCGGTGGCTTGGGTACCATCCCGAACGGAAAATTGGGGGAAAGGAAAGAAGGGACAAATCGGGGGGGGGTAAAATCCGTTAGAGGATGACAGGCGCCGGGTTTGTGCTGGAGATTAGGATACCGTCCGAGCTGCATTCAGAGGTTGGTACAGGTTTAGGGGAGCAGGGAAACATAGTTACTGTGGGGAAAAGAGAAGTTTTCACTGTAAAAGGGGTAACGTTGGGGTCTCAGAGGAAGAAACAAAGGATCCCGAAATGCGTTGCGCGAAACCAAAAAAGGAGATCTACGATCCAAAGGTGGGGAAACGCGAAGAACCAGGTGGAAACTTCCAGAATAGGTGCCATCAAACTGGTGCCCAAAGCTGTTTGGGTAAATAGGCGGGAACAAACACGGTATGGACACGAAAAAAGGGAGGTGACACTGGCTTATAGTCAAGGGACAACATTCGGGACGTGTTTCCCCAAACAAAGTTCCGTGTGGGACGTAAGTTGGAGAGGAGGAGGGAAACCCTACGCAAGTACTTCACTATTGTGCGGGAACCGGGGGGGGAGAATAGTGGACAAAGGGAAAAAAGAGGCGAACAAAGGGTGGAGGGGTACACTTCAGGGTTCCCGAACCAGTCCAAAAGGGGGAAAAGAAGCCCTTGTCCGGCGTCAGTCATTTGTGGAGGGCGAAAGCATTAAAAAGAAATGCTGGTGAAAAAAAGGGGGGGCAAGGGGTCAGTGTGTGACAAGGCCCGCCCAAAATCAGGGGACAAGTCTGGTACTCAAGGCAGACGCGCCAAATGGAACAGGCCAAGGTAATGGGATAAGAAAATGATGGCTTCAAAGGCAAAATGGATCACTAGGAGAAACGGAACACAGGACCGCCGATAAATGGTGTTTTGGGGAAAAAGGAGAACTGTTTATACGGGGGTTCGAACAAGCTGAAACGTTCCCAAACAGGGGTAAAAGGGGGGGGGCAGTGGCGTAGAAAAAGGGGGGTGGGCAGGAAACAAGCACCGTTAAAAAGAGTACACAGACGCCCCGAACGGCGGAGAAAGACCAGGTCAGCGGGGGGAGGGAAAAAGAAGAGGCAAAGTCCAAGTCGGAGGTAACGGGGGGGGAGGGGGAACCGTCCTTCACCAGAAAATGGGGAATAAGAGAAACGGTAAGAGAAGACCTTAAAGAAAAGCAAGGAGGAACCAAGGCGCGCGTGAGCAAAACCGTCAAGAAGTAAGTCTCCCGGCGTTTAAAGGTATGTTTAGGGGAAAATATGGCAATATTTGGGCTTGAAAGAAAAGAGAGCAGAAATTGGGAAAAAACAAGGTGTAAAAAAAGGAGGACGCGAAATACCCCAGGGGGGGGATGAGCCTTTATGAAGGACAGATGAGACAGGACTGCTGTTGTGACAAAAAAATCAACAGGGAGAAAAGTTTATGGAGAACAAAGCAAAAAAAAAACAAAAAAAATTAAAAGAAACATCCCTTTCGAAAAACGGGAGAAGAAGCGGGGAAAAAGAAAGCGGCGACGGTGTCGGGTTGAGGGAGTTAATGGTCTTCTTAACGGGGGAGCAAGGAGGAGCAAAGAGGGAACAGAGAAAAAAGGGGAAGGAATCAAAAAGAGGTTTGAAACAACCGAACGGGGTGGAGCAACACAAGCGGGTGGGATCAAACAAGGGAGAAAGTGCCGGGTGGGTTTAGACTGAAAAAATCAAGGCAACGGATCGGCGCAACCCCGCTTAGGCAGGGAGGTAAGAGGAAAAAAAGTTAGAGAACCAGGGGAACTACAAAAAAAAGGGCTTTAACATAGGGGGGGGGAAAAGACGAAGGGTTCCCGCAAATTGTGAGGGGGTGAACGAAGATCAGCTTCGTTGGGGGGAGCATTTGAATCAAGAAAAAAAAAATTAAAAGGGGGAGACAAATCGGCCCCAGGAGACGGTAAGGGAGGAATAAAGGGGTTACAGGACCCAGTGGGTAATTTGGAAGCACTGGGGTCAAGACATGAAGACCCCACGGTGCCAAGGGGAACATTTCATCCGCCACTGCAAACGGCCAAAGGGGGAGGTTAAAAATGGGCCAGATATCCGGGATCGATTCCACAAGAAGGAAAAAGGAGGACCACTTTGGGATTCCATAGAAAGCAAAACTAGGAGGAAAGGACAGGGGGGGATGGGTTCCACGCCGTTGTTGACCACTGGAAAGACTGCTATAGAAATGAAAACTGCGTGTTGAACAAAGAGTGTATTCAAAAAAACGCCAGGAGGGCTGTCTGAAAATGCAGATGGGAGGGGGGGGGGGGAACTTGGGGGACAAAAAGGGGAAGTAAGTCTTCGACGGTTGTGGCGGCGGAGGTCACTTTGAGGAATGGAAAAGACGCCTTATTGGTTTTAGCTAAAAGGCCGAACGGAAAAGGAAGGGGGAGGGGGGGGGGGTGGCAACACCAGGGAAATAGGTCCAACAAAAAAGGGAAGGAATGACTGGGAAGCACCTATTCCAAAAACGTAGGCATGGTGGTCCGGCTG
>Ga0179593_1518470_pt1 | contig 12980 bp, 14 predicted proteins | sample CZODoug2_1_08_16_FD_185931 | JGI IMG/M metagenome (GOLD analysis project Ga0179593, IMG submission 185931) | Vadose zone soil fungal communities from Angelo Coast Range Reserve, California, USA - CZODoug2_1_08_16fungal (PacBio error correction) | ecosystem: Environmental > Terrestrial > Soil >...
ATATTGCTGCTTGAAATTCGGGAATGGGACTCTCGTACAACGGTGGGAATTCTGGCTGAGCGTCGCAAAGTGGACGAGAAACGAAAACCCCCCAAAAAAGGATTCGGTCCAAGTACAATCTCTGAGGAAATACAACGGGAAAGAAAAAAGGAAAAAAAAAAAGATCGACAGGCATGAAGAAGAAATAGGCCACATGATCTGGCTGGAGCTAGCCTAATTCGACAAAACTGCACCGGGGTACCTTCATCACAAGACCTCAAGGCTCAGAAAAAGGCTGCGATTTAATACGAATCCGCGTCTGAAGGAGGGGGGCCGGAAAGAGAAAAAAGGGGGGGAAACGAAGGTCGAGGGAAAATCGCCTCGAGAAAAGTCGCCGGCCAGGGCGCCGCGCGGGTCGAAGGGAGGCAGGGAAAACAACTGGGGGCCCCTCCCCCAGAACGCCTCGGCGCGCTGTTGCGGAAAAGAAAAAGGGCAGGATCAGCAGGGAGAAGATTGAAAAGGGAAAAAAAAAGTATATTCAACGCCGACAAGAAAAAGAGAAGTGGGAAAACTTCCTATATTAATCCTCTTGGAATGAGTCGCCCGTCTCGACAGGGGGGGACTCCCCCAAAGGGAAGGGAACACCGTGTCATTTCCGGGTCAACACATCCTGCGAACCCGGAAGAGGAAAAAAAGGAAGGGAAATAGTTGCGGGTCTCGCTATGCTAGAAAAGGATGACGGGGGCCAACTGACTAGTTAAGCCCCGGCGCATGCCCGGAAGGAAGGAGGCGGAGCGAGGGGGGGAACCGCCAGCTCAACCCAGTCGTCGCGTGAAAAAAAGAACAGAAAAAGCCCATACCTGCAGCCAAATAGCGCGGGGGGCCAGGTGCCGGCTCAAGGGAAGAAGGTCAACCGGGGTATCACTGTCGCATCCTTACTAACGCACCTTTCCCGATTCGAAGCTGGGAAAAGGGAACGGGTCACGAAACAGTCGCTATACCTTCTGTCGAAGGGGCATCCGGCTTCACGAAAACATCATGAAAGACCCGTGCTCGCAGACCCGACGAGGCGAGAAAGAAACTCTGAAGAGAAAAAGGATTCAGAACTTGCTAAATAAGGATATCGAAGGGCCTTGCAAGCGCAGTGGCTTTCTCGTCTCGGGAATACTAAACGGGCGGATGCTATACGCTGGGGGTCTGAAAAGGTTGGGCTAGCGGGAAGTGGAAGGGGTGGGGAAGAATTCAACCGCTGTTGAAGAAAAAAGGGGGAAGGGGAAATCGCCCCTGCGTCATGGGATCGACGCTACACATCTTGCTGCTGCAGAGCTTTTGGGGGGGAAGGGAAGCAAACCACAAGATTTCCCACGACCTAGCATGGGGAAATGGATCCCGCTTAAAAATTGAACAGGGAAATGGGCTGAAGGAACACACGTTAATGCGGTTGGGGGGGGTCGAGATGCAATCGTCAACCTCTATAATCTCCGGGGTACTGGGGAAATACGACGCTGGTCATGGACGGCGAGCGTAAGGAGGAGTCTCCGGGTACTAGGAACCTCCATGGGCGTAAGTGAATGAGCATTCTCTCTCAACAACAACAGCGTAGGATTAAGATGGGGGGGGGGGGAACTCCTCCGCAGAAGCCCCGGCTTGAGAAAAACGAAAGGAGTCTAATGGAACGTGAACCTTCCTTTCGGCATGGGAAACAGTCAAAGGGGAGATGCTCGAATTGCGAAATGTAATTCTCTCTTCTAAAAAAGAGGCAGGGATTCATGGTGCCCTTCGCCGCCACGTGAATGTTCCAACGGAAAAACTTTATCCACCAGAACAAAATTCGCTAGGAGTGGGGCCCATCGCCGTGTTAAAAAAGACACTCTGGAAAAAGCAAAAAAGAAAAGACGGTCGAGCCGGAAGAACCTCGTTGCAGAAGAAATCCCAACGCGGGGTTCAAAAGAGGAAAATCGGGGGGGGAAATCCTATGACGTTGGAAACAGAGCCAGCGGGGTATAGCCTCCTTCCTATTAGGGAAAAAACAAGGGAAAACCTTGAATTACGATCCTCTATCTAATCAATTTCCAAAAGAGACCTTCCAAGAACAGGAACAGGGGGGGGGGGGGGCGTGGAGAAGCAGCTCGTCTAAACGGCCGGCCGGATATTTTAGTAAGGGCAAGAAATAAAAACCTGTGTTAAAAAAAAAAGGGTCATATGGGCTCTGGGCGTGCCGAGAGAGGAAAGAAAAAACGGTCTCCTCTGTAATTTGAGCTCCTTATCAGATCGCCAGGACATTCTCTTCATGCATCAAAGCGGGGATGGCACCGGAGGAACGAGGGAAACAGGGTAAGCGTGTCTTCTGCAAAAAAAAAACGAAAAAAAGACGACAGTTCTGATATGTGCTCAGCAAGAATGCCGATAGCGACGCCATCGAGCAGCGCCTGGGAAAAAGAAGTGGGGGTTGGAAAATTTCGGTGACCGAAACTGGGCCTGAGGATCGAGGGGGGGAAAAGGGGAAAGAATATTCCCGGAGGGGGAACCTGGGAGGACTTTCTCTACTCTTGTTCGTCGAAAAGTCAATGACAAAAGGTTTTCACCTCCGGCTCGGTGCCCCGAACAAAAGAAGGGATAGGCGCCCCATCGGGTCTGAACGCAGGAACGTATCGGGCTAGGAGAGCAAAGGTGGGGGGATAAGGAATCTCTCCGTATCGGCCCAACCCTGGGGCAAAACGCGCCGATGCGCGGAGTAAAGGAGGGAGGCGACGAAGCTTCCGAAAAAAAGGAACGTCGGGAGGAAAGAGCCGGAAAAAGAAATCGAAGGCCTTCTCCCAGGTGATCTGCCGGCAAAAGCAGAAGAAAATAGCCTGAGCGCCGGCTAGCAGGCGCGGGCGTGAGAAGTTTTTGCTTTGCACCCCAGAAGACGCCCCGGGGATAAGGACGGAGAAGAAGGCTCTGGATCGACATGCAATTTTGTCTGGGGGGACGAAGCACGTTCCGAGCGCTGAAGTACTCAGCTGCACAGGAAAACGTTGCCGTGGCTGTTCGCGGGAAGAAAGACACGGGAGGTACAGAGCCATATTGGAGGGGCTCCGAGAAAAACTAGGGAAAAACAGATCGATCTCTCAACGAGGAGAAGATTGAGGACTTGCGTTCGAGGGAAAGCTCGGGCACCCACCAACGAGGAGGGAGGGGATACGGTAGGGCTTCTACTGACGCGACAAACGGCCAACGGCCTCACCCAATATAATACCACAATACCGTCGTGCAGACTGCCAGGACATAGAAGAGAAAAAGGCCGGCGGCGGAATACCAAGCTGCGGGAGAGCAGACTCTCTCCCATGTCCAAGGGGAGGGAGCTAGCAAAAAGAAATCTCGGGGGGGACCACCGGAAAAAAAACCCGACAACTCCCTCTCCACTCAGGAAAAGGAAGAAAGTGGAGATTCGGGAAGATTTGCCCGGTCACTCTGGTATCGAAGGGGGGTCTGCTAACCTGTAAGGGACTGTTTTAAGGAAGATGCGCGCCGCGGGAGAAAAACAACCGGAAAAAAAGAAACCGCTAGCGCAAAAGGAACTGGGTTGTCGCCACAGAAGGCGAAAAGGGAGTCGGCGGAAAGCCTATTACATCAAGTTCGGGAAAGAAAGAAGCAGATCCGGGCAAGCCATGCCGAAAAAGCGGACTACGAAAATATCGAAGTTGTCTAAGGGCCTAGACTTCCCGAAAACCCTTTGTGTCATTCAAAGGAGGCACAGGGCAGCCTAGGAATCCATTAAAACAAAGGCCTCGTAATATGGATGAGGGTGCTCGCTATGCTCAGAAACGGATGCGGGGAGAAGGAACCACCATTGAAGCTCAAAAAGGGCAAAACCTTCGAACAAACTTCTCTATGGGAGTCGCATACCTCGAAGAGGAACCGTCGAATCGTCCGCTCTGGGAAACGAGAAGACCAAGACGAGTACCTGAACAGGGTCGAAATCAGGGAGGTCTCTCAAGCCGATGATGAAAGACCTTAAAGGGAATCCTACCTAGCTCAAGAAACCTTCAAACGATAAAAGCTGTTGCGGGACAAACGCAAAACGCCCTAAACTGTCGCAAGAGGAAGATCTGTCGGAAAAGGGAATTCACTCACCAAGATAGGCCGCCCGAGACAGATCCACGCAATCTGAAGGCGACAGAAAGAAAGGTGAAGGGAGGCCTAGAGCGCCTTAACTGAAGAAAAGGATTGCTGCCGTTCGGGCATACCACTCGTCGAAGGAAAATTCTACTCGCGGGTGATAAGAGGCGTATTGCGGTCGAAGATGATAATTGAACAAAAACAAAAAAAACCGTTGAAGGGTCAGCGCAAATAAGGGGCTCGAAAAAAAAAAAACATGCTGCAGAGCTGATTTTTGCAGAACTGTGCCCACTCCAGATGGGGGGGGGGGGGACCGGTGGATCGGGCTTAAAAAAGGGAAAAGACGGGGGCAAGACCACGGGAATGAGGAAGAGGACGCGAGCCCATTCTCACCGGCCAGACGATGAGTGTTAAAGAAAGCGTAAGGGATTCATGGGGCGAGCGGAAGGAGACCAGAGAAGGGATCCAAACCGAAGGAGGCCCGGAACAACGAGCTTTACATCTTACAAAACAAAGAGGAATGAGGTATAGCTTCCATCTTATCGAGACACGGCTGCGAGTCAACCGTCGATTCGACGGAAAAAGACGATCACCAGTAAGAAAGGGGCACGGAAAGGGAAATGCGATAATTGCAGAGGGCGAATGGGGTCGGCTCGGGGAGGAAACCCTCAGAAGAAGAAAAGGGGGACCGTCACCCCACGGACTTTTGAAGGGGGGATCCAGAGAAAAAGAACATCGATGGGACCGGCTGCTGTCTTGATGCGGTAAAAATCATAGGACTCAAACTCTTCTCTCGGTTCTATCACCAATGACAAGGGGAGGGCAGGGGGACCGCCGTTCCTTCCACGCAGTGGGGGACCACTGGAAGTCTGCAAGCAAAGAAAAAAGTAGAAAAACCATAGGCCTTCCAGGCTCCTAGGGAGAAACGAAAGGACTTGCTATCAGCCGTCGAAGAATAAAATCCCGAAATTCTCCTTTGCCTGTTCGCCTGAGTAAAGGAAGACGGACTAGAAAACACCTGCGCGGACGGGAAGGACGGTGACCCAGGTCGACAGATTGTCATACGACAGAGATCATTTCTCGTCAACAGAGTCATAGGGGGGGGATAGATCGTATCAGAGGGATAGGGGTGTCAATCGGGAAAAAACCTTGAATCTCCCGAATTGAAAAACCTTGGTGTCAGGGAAGTGGTCTGGCTCGAACGAAATAGCGGACAAATGGGTTGGGGGGGAGACCGGGGAAGTCGAGAGCATATAGAGAGAAAAACGAGCAGGCGGGCAGGGGAATAAAAGGTCAGCCTGGGGGTCGTCCTTAGCGGGAAAAAATCCGTAGCAAGGTTCCGAAGAAGATCCAGGGTAGGCCAGGGGGTTCATGGGGTACAGGGTCTGCCCGGGGACCCCAAAACAAAGTTGTCAAAGGGGGGGGACGATCGTTGACACCTGGACCAGCGGAATATATCTGGCTATGTCTCGCACGAGGGAGAGGGATCCGAAGCGGGCATTGCTGCCTTCGGGGAGGAAGAGAAAAGTTGAGGGGTTCATTCAAGGCTGGAAAAGCCTCTCGGGGGCCTTAGGGCCCCAAGAGTGTAAAAAATCTTCTCTATCGCTGTATTAGGTGCGGGGGGGGACCGCGGGAGGGGGAACAGCTGACTTCGTAAGATGCTGCCTCGAAAATAGAATTCGACCAAAAGGGGGGGGATGAATGCGCCGCTGGAAATCGCCTTAAATCGCAAAAGGAACGGAGCGGGCTGTGATTAGGGTTTTTCTTTTCAAAAAAAAACGGGAGGTCTTAAGGCTCCTCCCTTGTATCCTTGAAGGAAATTGAAAAAAACTGAAAGGGCCGGTCGAGGGAACATGTTGGGAGCTGGCAACGCAGGGGGGAAGGGTCTAAAACAGCTGCACGAAGGCAAGGGCAAGGTGCGCGGTGAAACACCCAGGAAAAACTAAAAGTCCTCGTTTCTGGGGAGCTCCGCCATCAATCGACCGGACAAAAAAGAGACAATCAAAACAAACAACTTATGAGGAAAAAGAGAAAAGGTGCTGCCTTCCAGAAAACTATTTGAGGGGATCCGACACAACGCTGCGGGAGGAAGGACAGGGGGTCTCGCGAAAAAGGCCGTGCCTCGTTCATCTGCCCAGGAAACGCAAAACGAAAAGGAAAATTCTGAAAGAAAAAAAGGCTGGGGGAAGAGGAGAAAGAAAAAAAAGGGCTCCACATATCCCGCTTGCTTTTCTAGAAGGGCTGGAATCAGTCAACCGCATCAAAACGAATATCAACTGAAGAATCGGTCAGCTGTGCGAGGTTCCTGGAATCAAGGGTCAATGCTATGGTCGAAATGGGAGGGGAAAGAGAAGCGGCCTAGAAATCCTGAAGGGAGAAAACCGCTGCAGCCGCGGGGAGAGCAAACGAACCCCTCCGACTAGGCGACAGCGCTTTTACCACGAAAAGCTGAGAAGGATATTAACCGACAAGAGGCTATTCACCGCGCTCCCCTAGGAGCCATGCGGGGATAAGCCTCTGGGCGGCGGAGGCGCAAAACTCTCTATAAAAGAAAAAGTGGAAGGCAAGGGAAACTAAGAAGAAAGGAGAAAACTTTGCTCCATCACAAGGGGAAGAGAATCCCTTAACAAACCTAACTCAAAAAGAACCACCCTCTCTAGCTCGCGGTAAGTTAACAAAGATACGGATACACCAGGAGGAAAAGTGGAAACCGCGCCTGGAAGAGCTTCGTCAAAGGATCTGCTCTCGGGAAACGAGACAAAAAAAAAAGCATACCTCATTTCTTAGAGGCTGGAGGGCGAGAAGAACAGAAGTACCTGAAACAATGGCAATTCGCTCACAAGGAGGGAGAAAAGGGGGAAATAATACAGCTTTTCTCTAGAAAAGAAACTATGGCGCGCATTTTCCGATGAAAGGGCCGACCGAACCATCTCTGCACCGGACCCTCACGGAACTCATATGACCTAGAGTTCTAAAGAAAAAAAAGGGCTCATGCTCAAGGGCCAAGGGGAACCGAAAGGGCCCCAGAAACAATCATTCTAACCTTCAGAAGAATTGGAAAGTGAGGAGAGGACGGCTTCTCGCCGGCAAGGAGCTTGAGAGGATCAAAACGAACGTAAAATACTCGGTTGGGGGAGGTCTAAAGTGTGATTTCCAGTAGGAAAGAGTTAGGGCAAACCGAGTTGGAAGGAAAACCGGAATGCACGCCCACGGAAAAGGCAGCTTAGTGCTGTCTAATATTTTACTAAAGCCCCTACGAAAGAAGGGGAACTCCGCCGCGGGATATTGGTGGGGACCTTCTTCCCCACTTAACAATTCCGGGGGGGGTCTTAAGGGGAAAAGGGAGGGAGTGTATGACGCAGAATTCCAATAACATGGAATTGGGGGAGAATATTCCTTTGAAAAACTACAGTAAGGGACGCGACCTCGCTACTCTGGGGGACTCTCTCAGAAGCCTGGGGAGCGCGTACTGACCTAGAGGAGAGAAAAAAAAGGAGGAGGTATGAAAGGAGAGAATAATAGACGGGAAAAAAAAAGAGCGCCGCAATCTCGGGGGGAAAGACCCCGGACTTATTTGTCGGGAGAATGGATCAGAGCAGGTACCTGCCGGGACGTCTTTCACAGGGGACTCGTAGGACTAAAGAATTCTCCTCTTGAAGAAAAGAGAGTACAGGGGGCCTTCATCCACTTACTTTTTAACTGGGGAAACCCATCGACCAACAGTCCCGAGGGGCAAACTTCTCGTCTTGTAGGGAACGGGAATCGCAGCAAAAACAAAACTCTCTTCAAGAGTTGAAAGGGGGAAGGGACAGAGTAGCTTTCAAAAGGAAGGCCACGAGGGGGGAAGGGACGATTCGCAAGGGAAAACGGAAGCCCTCAGCCTTAGACGCGTAAAAATAAAGTATTTAAAGAAAGGGGGGATCAAAATACTCCCCCGGCTATCAGTCCTTCATCTCCTTAGGGTCAAACAGAAAGAAAACTTTTCCTTCTGCCTTCAGAGGGACGGAAGGAGGGACTCGGACTGCGGGCCGCATGGATGTGCGTGAAGGCCGGAAAGGAAAAAAGGAAGGGGGGAAACATACGGGCAATGCTGTCCGAGTTCAAAAAGGAAAAGTCGTCTCGGGTGATGCGCGCGATAGAGTCCAGATCGGGCGAACCCTTAATTCATCATAGGGGGGCTTGGGGAAGGAAAAGTGCCGCGAGAATTGAAAAACTTGCAGTAAAGGCGTCGCAAAAAAACCAGTGCGCGACCTGTGGGATAGAGAAGGGGAGACAGAATCGCGATAGCGGGGAAAGACACCGAGGAAACGCAAAAAACGTCATCATTTTGGGGTGGACTACCGGGAGTTGAAATTCTTCCTGGGGGGAAGGAAGAATAGCGGGGAAGAAAATGATATCAAACCCACGGTGTTCATGGGGGTCCGTGTCGCCGCTTTGAAAAAAAGTAAACCAAATGTTTTCACCTTGCAAGGAAGGACCAGGACCAAGCGGTCGAGTCGGCGAGGTCGAGAAGGAGGGAAAGAAGGCCTTACTTCGGCAGGCGAATACGTTGCTAGCGACGAGTGATTTTACAAGCGGCTGAAGCTCGTCCGTATCGGCACTCCGGGGGAGGGGGGGGAGAAAGGGGGGAGCGGAGGGGTATTCTTCTGGAGTGGGGACCAAAAACTCGTCGCCAGAGCTTCGGGGAATGGCGGAGGAGTCCGAAAGATAGGCGCAATTGCCATAACGTGATAGGAAGGCAAATCTCATCCAGCATCAAGTCAATGCTGAGGATAATATGAGGTCTACGGATTTATGGAGGGGGGGGGGATGCGACCCCCTAGACGGGCAGGAGGAGGCTAGAAAAGAGGGGGAATGTGGAAAAAGTAGGATGTATGAACTGCAACGGCCCAGCAGAATAAGGTAGGTTCCTTCGACCAGGGGGGGGGGGAAATGGCTAATCAGCACCGACTTCATTCCAGGCTGTTTCGGAAGTACCGCGCAGAACTACCTGCTTTGGAAGAAGAAGGTCATTGGGAAAAAAGCCAAGAACAGAAAAAAAAAAGCAGACAGACATCCGGAAAGGCTATATGGAGATTTCAGGAGGAGGGGAGGCGGCCTCTCGCACTAAAGAGGAGGTCGGGGAGCCTCGTGAAAAAAGAACACCGGCCACAGTGCAGGGAAACTGAGCAGCAACTCCTCTCGGGGAAACGAAGAAGTCGCCCTTCCATAAAGCGGAAGGGGAATACAAAATCTTATTAAAGTACCGCGGGAGCGGAACCAGAAATCTTCGTGCTTCCTGGCAAAAAAAATTATCAAACACATCCCGAGAAGAGAGGGCACGCGGCGAGTGATAGATGAAGGATTGCTCTTTGGCCAAATACCTGGTTTTAAGAAAAGAAGGAGAAGAGCGAAGGCTCGGACCGGGAGAAAATTGAGGAAGAGAAACTGGATAGACCACGTCCCCTCCCACCGAATATTGGAACTCGGGCGCTGGGGACGCAACAAAAGCGGGGGACACGATACGCGAGCTTTCATCCGGATGAATAGCAGAACACAAGCTCAGCCAAGAACTTGTAAATCGATAGGAATCCTTGAGGGGAAAAAAACTAACTATCTCTACGCTTGGCTCAGGGGCAAAGAAGGAAGGGGGGAAAACTGTGTCATTCACCTGGGGAGGAATAAAGAGGGACGGGGAGCCTCAAGAAAATGAACCGGCCGATGTGGGGGATATGGATCCGAATCTATAAGAACCAGGCCAAGGGAAATGAAGGTTACAGGAAAAAAAAAAAGGCTTAAGCTCTTGTATGCCCCGAGTCGGGGAGGGGACGCTTATAGCATCAGGAGAGCCCGCGCGCAAGAAAAAAGGGGAGGATCATGTCGCAGCGACCAAGAATCCAAGCGGCAAGTGACGGGAAGGGGTCCCTTCAGAACGAGATGACATCCTGAAAGAGAAGGAGAGTACTTCCCGCGCACAATAAAGAGAGGAATAAATGGCACCGACAAATCACTAGCAATGGTGAGAATATGGAGAGGGGGGAGAAATGGCGTCATCCTGAAGTCACGCAACAGAAAGAGAAAAGGAGTTAAGGGCGACTCAACGAAAAGAACAATACTTAAAAACCGGCATGAAGAAAAATGGATGGAAATGAGACGGAAACTCGCCTGCAAGGAGTGCATTCGGAAAAATAGAAACAGGTAACGTAGTCGATGGTGAAAGTAAGGGGGAAAACAAAAAGGGGGGGGGGCCCGCTAAAGGGGGAAGGACCACCCGCGTTGAAGACCAGGGGCAAAACCCTCGTTCAGGAAGGGAGAGAACGCGAGCATAGAGGGGAGATCGGAAAGTTTTAACAAAATCCAGAAGGAAGGGGGCACACGAAGGCATTGGCAAGGGGTGTATCCGGCTCCCCACGGAACAAAAGAATCTCTTAGTTTAGGACGCTGAAGAATGTCAGGAGGAAAACGGCGAGCAACTCTCGAGTCGTTGAACGACCGGCAGGGGGAAAAGAGAGATCAGAAAGCGCGGACCTTTTACCGAGAAAAGGCCTTTGGCGAGGACCGCTGGAAGGGGGAAGAAAAACTTGATAAGAGTAAATAGATTTAGGGAAAAAACGGTGCCCGAGAAAAGTATGTCGATCGCACGTAAAAAAGTATACTCCTTTCTGGCGGAAACGACTAGGGGGGGGGGAGAGCCGGGGAATGGGCCATTCTCCGAGCTCCCTAAGCAGGAGGAAAAAAAGGAAAATACTTGTGACCGTGGGAGCCGTGATCCCCAAATGAGGAGAGGAGGGTGCGGGGGGGGGGGTGCGGGGTTCTTCTGGCTGCGGGAATAAGAGGACAACCAAAAAAAAAAAAAAAAAAAAAAAACAACAAAAAACAAAAAAAAAGACTCGCGGGGGAACGATTCACAACTTCTGACCTCGGCGCTGGAACCGGTAACGTTCTTTACTCTTAGAAGGGCAATACCTATACCGCGGAAAATCATTAAACACTAGCAGGCAAAGGAACGATTATTGCGAAGAGAGCAACTTGCCGGACAGGCAAAAAATCGATCCAACACTGAAGAAAGGGAGCTCCCAGGTCGAAGGCAATTGGAGGAGAAGCGTTGTTCGCTAAACAGGGGGCATGATTGAGGAATTCCTTATACACCGGATAGGATTCTAACATTTCTCGGTCTTGTGAAAAGGACTTACAGGTCCAGTCCAACATCTTCTGCCACGGGAAAAAAAGGGGAAGGAAGATGGGCTCACATGAGAAAGTAATCAACATCGGGTATGAGCTCGGCCACCTGGGGAAATGGGGAAAGGTGTTCAGTTCTCTGGGGATTGGGAGGAGAGAAAGGGGAGAAAGAGGCGGACGAAGTCTGATATGGCGCGCCGTCTTCGAGAAAGGGGAGAGGGAAAGGCCTGAGGAAGAAGGGGGGGTCAAGAAGACGGAATGTGGGTCTCCTTGATCTTTTAACCGTCAGAACAACTCCTATGCGATGGAAACAAGGGAAGACAGATTCCATAGTCCGTGTGGCAGGAGGGAAAAAGGGAGAGAGTGGGGCTTAGCGAACGTAATTACCCGGGAAACGGGGATCGGTTGCCGCCAAAAAGATCTCTGTAGGTCTCTCCGCGAAAGACCGCGGAGGGGCGCCGGCATCGGGGCTGACGCATGGAAGAAAAAAGGGGTAAAGGGAAAGGCATCAGCAAGGGTATAAAAACGCCGGTTTTGAGCAACAAAAAAACCTTAAAATTCTTTTGAGGGGCTGTTTTGAAAGGCGCGCAGCGTGAAAACTGAAGGAAGGGAAGATAAAGGAGGGAGCGACTGAAGGAAGACAAGGGGAAATGAGAAATAAGAGAAACTGCTTCATGCAGCATTCTAATCTGAGAAGAGACGCTGAAAAGGAAAGGTTTAGGGGCAGCCCGAAAGCCGGGGAGGGAAAATTAAGGAGAATCACATCCCGGGAGAGGGAGAGGACTCTTTCAGTGGGCCATGCTCGAAGTCCTCAGCTGTGGTTGCCGACATGTGGTATGACGTGAGCGGAAGGGGGGAGCACAGACGAAGGAAATGGAGGGAGAGTGGTTTCAACGCGCAAGACCGGCAAGAAGCGCGCGTTCTTGGCCGAGCTGACCCAATAAAGACACAGAAAAAAACAACTATGAGGATGTAAAATAGATAAATGGGATGCCGGTCTGATTGCGGAAGCAGGAAAAAAAAAAGATTCGCAGGAAGAAAATGGCCGATGAAGAAGGGGGGAGGTGTGCTGAACCAGAAAGGGAAAGGAAAACATTCAAAATTCATCTTCTACAGACAGCTCTAAAATTGTCGGGGGAGAAAGAAAAAAGATGCGGCATTGAGAAGAGAAAAAGGAGATCAAACATGAAACCAAGGGGCTTATCTAGAATATGAAGACGAGGTCTGCAAAGGAAAAAACTTCGACAAAGCGAAGTGATAGGGTCCTGTCTTCTATGGGAAGGAGGAGGGAGGAGTCTCTTTGACCTTTCATCTCAAAGGGGATATTGGAAGAGGGGGGCTAGTCGGCAAGTGGCCGGGTTTTCACGGCCACTCTGCGGGCTCCGCGGAAGGAAACAACACAACTGACGCCTCTCTCTGAAAGAGCTTTGAGAAAGAAAGGAGGGGAAGGAGAGCTTTAGCCGATTAACAATTGAGATAAAACGCGCAAACGAATCTAGAGTAAAGGAGAGGAGACAACGCAGATCTCGGAACTCTTGTTCTAGGCACCGGGAAGGAAGGTTTTTCATTTCGGGGCGACTGCAAGGGAGGAAAGGAAAAAATCCCTTACCACGCTCTGGGAAAGGGGGGGATTCCTGGTGGCACTTAATTGAGTCCCGGAATGGACGTTGAAAGAAACCCAGGCTTGAACGAGGAAAAAGTCTTAATGCTCTATGGCGTAGCACGCGGCTAGGGAAAAGAAA
>Ga0179593_1358541_pt1 | contig 12979 bp, 13 predicted proteins | sample CZODoug2_1_08_16_FD_185931 | JGI IMG/M metagenome (GOLD analysis project Ga0179593, IMG submission 185931) | Vadose zone soil fungal communities from Angelo Coast Range Reserve, California, USA - CZODoug2_1_08_16fungal (PacBio error correction) | ecosystem: Environmental > Terrestrial > Soil >...
TGAGGGGTATGCTTTCAGGGGGGGTTGTTGGACAGGAATGTGCACGGGATCTGGGAAGCCAAAGCCACTGGTGAATATCATCCCTTACTGCCGTACTCAAAGTTTGGATAGGTCGGTCATTACCTGAGTTGGTTGGCAGTTGGGTGAGGGTTGACATTCTAAGATTGGATATAGGGGGGGTGCATTTGAAGGTGTAAACTGGGGGGCATTAACTGGATTTTGCGGGTTTTATATGGGGGGGTAGTACCACCACGAAGGGATCTGAAGGGGAGGGGAATGATAGAACAGTCAACTCGATAGAAGAAGTCTAGCAGGGGGGGGGAGACGAAAAAATAGGTACACAACTTTGGACACAGTGTTCATCCTAATTTCTGTAGGAACATAAAAGATGGGGGAACAGTACCAAACGGGTGGTTCCTAAGGGAAGAGTAAAACATGTTTCAGCAACTAGATAGAAGGGGCAAGGGAGGTGAGTCCACATTGGAAAGGGAACAAAGGGACGTAAAGATGAGGGAAGTATCGAAAAAGTAAAGTTTGGAAAGTAAATTTAGGGGCAGAGCAATCATACAAGGGGTGGGTTTAAAAAGAGAATAAGACATCGGCAAATGAAAGGGTGGGGGGTCTGATCCAAGGACTGAGGGGGTTCGGAAATGGGTGAAACAACCTGCTGGGATAATCGTTTGAGACATGGGTGGAAAGTTAGGGGAAGCAAGAATCCATCCATGATGGGGCTACTGGGGACCCCTTAAAGGTGGCCTACAGATATGGAAGAAAAAAAATAACCGACTGGGGGTTCAGCATAGTACTAAACAATGGGCCGACTTAAAATATCCTGGGAAATTGTAACGGTAAAAGACTTTGTCGTGTGACATCAATGGGGGGAAAACTGGGTGGTTGCTTCCAATACAGCAGTTTCAAGACAGATTGGGTTGGGGGGGGGTTATGTGTGGTCATTTTATGTATGAGCCAAAACTCCAGTAGGGCCTCCCAAATCTTGTCATGCTTGGCACTAAAAGACGGCTGTTCGGTCGAGCTGTGGGGGAGAGCCGTGGGGCTAAAATTAAGTAGGCTGAAACGCATCCGCAGGGGCCTGTTTCTGGTGCAATGAGGAAAACAGAGACCACTGAGAGGAAGGTGGGGATGAAGGAAGTGTCAATTTGTGAGCCCCATTGAGACATATTTTATTTACTGGGGGGGTCTACACCTATGCCGTTAGAAGGGCATAAGACTTAACAGTTAACCTGGGTATTAATAGCCTGTGAACGATCCGGATGGGAAGGTTTTGAGGAATGGAGTGTAAGAAAGTCCAACACGCAAGAGGTTGACCTCAGGAATGGTTACTGGGGCGGGGGAATTGCAAGCCGGAAGGGGACACTGAGGGGGTTTTGTTCCATGTTCAATACAACCAGGTGGCATAAATGGTAGTTTGGGTATCGAATAGTCCGGGAGGGTCACCCGGCTTAGTGCGATCCTGTGGTGGAAAAAAATAGGGGGAAAGGGGCTGTATGGGGGGGGGGGGAGTGGGCTATGATGACGGGTTGAAAAGAAAAATCCTTGTAGATGAGGTATGTTAGGAACCACATCCGGGTTAGGAAATTGAGCAGGGTTCATATCCGAGTGCGGGCAAGCGTCCAAATGGAAAAGGGGAAAACCGGTGTTAGTCCATGGATGATGGAATGTGTTTGGGGGCACTGTGAGCACTGCCATAGAGGGGGAAAAAAGTGTGTTTTGGGGGGGCCCAGGTGAGTTTCGAAAACCTTGCACAAAGCACCGGGGCCTATTGCAGGGAGGGCCACCACGTGCTGGGGCATCATTGTGTCTGAGATAGTCACACTATGATGTTGCTGAGATGAAGATACACGACGTGGTTCAAACAGACCACTCCCACAGGCTGAAAAACTCTTCGAGGATGGGTTGGGGAAAGAACGACCGGATTTTGGGGAGGACTCGTCCTAACATTAAGGGGAAGGGGATCAAGGGAATTCTAGTGGACACTTGGGAAGGATGAGTTGATAAATCAGGGGTCACAGGGAATTTGTTTCAAATCAAGTTGGAGGGAGGGGCGGAGGTGTGGTCGTGTCACTGGGGGAGACTTGTCGAAACTGGTGAAAGGAGTCCAGGATGGAGTGTTGGAGGTAAGCCTTGATGTCACAGATAACTCAAAATTGAGGATAAACAAAAGGGAGAACAATGGAAATGTTTGGACATCAAAACAAAGCGGAAGGCTAGGGAAGTGTAACTTACGCTTGGGCATACTCACAGATGCCGGAGGGGCAGGGGCTTAATAGAGACTCCAAGGTTGGGGAGCTTGTAGATGGGAAAAAATGGCCGGTTTGGGTGGTGGGGCAATGCCGTGTTATTACAGGCTTTGGAGAAGGGGGCAAGTGGTAATTCAAAGGGTGATGGTGAAGTAGCTCAACCTTTTTATCAACTTGTGGGGGGGGTTTTAATAGAATAAAACCATATGGGGGAGTGAAAGGAAGTTGACTTGTTGTGTTTGGTGTAAAAAACAAAGTCGTTAAGGGGGGGGCGGCATAGGGGGGGGGAACACTGTGTGTGGTAATACAAAAAAAAATTGTCAAAAAAATGAAAGACATTGGGGGGACCCTCACTCAATAATGTTCGGGACACGGGGGGGTCAAGGCAATAAGAAGAGATTAGGTGAAGGGAAGTCATGAAAAAGGGAGTAGGAAAATGACTTCAGGACATCACCGTAGATGGGGGGGGGGTGGGGAGGGGAAACCTTAAAAAAAACACAAAGGGATAGTCTAAAGTAAGGGTGCGCTCTTTGCACTCGACAAGGGGTGGCCCATTCTACCCGGTTTCATAAATCGTTCTCGAAAGTGGGGGGGTCCACGCGATAATAATCTAAGAGACGAACACCACAAAATGAAGGGTAGCATAGGCTCACACCCCAAATTCATAAATGGCAGACATTCCTATCAGATGGGTTTTCTTTTCAGTATGGCGGGTCCATACGAAAATAAGTTGGGGGGGTGGGTAGTGGAGAGGTAATACACGGCACATTACAGTAAAGGGATTATGGTGCGTCTCCACGCGTTAAACCAAACAAAAGAGGGGGCAGTGGGGGGGGCCCTTCAAGTAAGAAGTGGGGTTTAAGTGTGAAAAAAACAAAGAAATCCAGGTATTCTGTCATGGGAGTAATCACGGTGAGTTAGCAATCTGATCGCTCATGAAAAAAAAAAGTATGGAGAAAAAGATGGAACAATGAGATGATGAACTAACAGGAAAAATGCAAGGGGTTATCTGGGGGTGGCTATAACGAGAGAAACCTGGCCATAGGAAAAAGGGGGGGGGAAAAAACTACTGACAAAATTCATTGCGGTAAGAGGAGAAGAACATCAGGCATTGACGTCTGGGGTTGGGGATTAACACAAAGAAAACACATTAAACATTCCATGTGTCTGAGACCAGAAAAGGCAGGGAAACCTTAACATCGGGTTTAGTGATTGGGGGGGGGGGGGCAGATGGAAACTGACGGTTCGCTGAGATTAGTCTCATAGAAGGTTACAACAACCGTGCTCTCCAATTGCAGGACACAGGGGGGGACATAGCGGGTACCCCTGCTGAGTAAAGCCAAGCTCTTAGGCCAAATTTGGGGTAAATGGGGGTAGACGGAAACACAATCTAATGTCATATAGAAGCATCAAGTGTCAGTATAAGGCCTGGGCTTAGGTTGAAAGTGAGGAGGAAAAAGGTTTACAATGTCAAAGTATGTGGGATTGGAGGGAGAAGAAAAGATGGATGGTATATGTTGGTGGGGGGGGGACAAAAACAGTGGTTGGCTTCAAAAATGTCAAAAAAAAGAATAAAAAACACACCCAGGCTAAATTCTCCTCAGAGCAAAGAGGGTAGGAATGCTTAGATCTCAGGGAAGCCAAGGAGCTCAAACGGCACCCAGTTTGAAGTGGGAACTGTGAAACAGTGAACTGCTACAACTGAAGGAATACTATAAGGGGCAACAAGAACATAGAGGGGAACTAGCACAAGACGCTCAAGTGGGGATCATGGAAAGGACCGGAAAGGCACTCCAGCTCAAGGGAAAAATGTAGATGCCAAAATCGAAACTGGACTAGGATGTAGGAGTGGGAGCTTGATTAACAATTGGGGAACGGGGGTATGACGGATAAGGGGGAAGTTTATATCTCCTCTTGACGGGAGAAGAGGAGCAGCCAAAGAACGGCTGGGATACCAGGAACGAGGAACGTTACCAAACACGGATGCCTGACAAGTGAAAACAAAGCCGGCAGGGACAGGGAAATCATGCAAACCATGATCATCATATCTAAGGGAAGCACAAGGGAGAAAAATAAAGGGGAGGAAGCGAACTGTCACCTAACCAAAAAGCCATATGTAAGCAAAACAAGCTGCAAATTGGTGGGTCCGTTGGGGGGGACTGGGGGGGTTTGGGGGGGCTGTGCACCAATGTAAGATGGGGACTCGAAATAGAAACTCATCGTGTAAGTCTCAGTACTATGGGCCAGCAAGGGCCTATGAGAAAAGCTCAGGTGCAACCGGGAAGAAAAAAGGCAATTGAATCAAAAGGAAAACTTAAACTGGGAACATGGGACATGGTACCAAGGAAACAGCCTGCCAATGAGTAAAAATGGGTCTTGGGAAAAAAATACCCTTGGGGGAAGCGACGCAAGGATGGCTGAAATGCAACCTAAAAAAGGTGTGGTATCAATGGAGGACATCAAGGACAGGGCTGTTCTGAAGGTGCTCACGCCAGGAAAAAACCACTAAGCATAAAGAAAACTCGAAAAACAACTATGGGTGTGAACCAAATAGTACTGAAGAGGGTGACATCTAAAGGGGTGCACTATGTTGCCAAATAACAAAATGGAGGCAAGGTGGATTTAAAACAATGGAAAAAAAAAACCGGTGCGACCGATGAAAGGGGAACGGGGGGGATGAGACAGGAAAACTTATAATCAAGAGTCACACATCGTCCGAGGGTGGGCATGGGGAGGGTAAACGGGCAATAAAAAAGAGTAAGAGGTTTCACAGTGGCTTGGAAAGGGTAGTACGGAAAAACCCGGATGATGTAAGGCCCTGGTACACAGCATGTTGAGCACAGGTCCCTGCAAGGAAAAGAGAAAATGGGTATGGAAACGTAATAATTAAGAAACCTTCCTAGGAAATTTTGAAAGGAGGGAAGTGTTAAAAAATGAAGAACGAGGCCAGCTTATCGAGATGTAAAGCAGATGAAGAAAGACCTAACCACCAAAACTTACTACCTCTCAATGAGCTGAAATGGAAAAAAGAGGGGGGGGTCCCCAACTTGAAAGGGGGTCATGCAATACCGCAAAACTAAACCCACACAAACCAGTGAAATCCAGAGAATGGTACTTGCGCCCCCACACATAGGGTTCCCCTAATGTGGACAAAAAGCAACTGTAGGGTTTGACCAGGGAACCAAAGCTCTTGAGGGGGAAGCGCTGCAAGAATGTGGGTTTTCTGGTACCATATGGCGGAACATACAGTTTAGGGGATTTCTGCAAAACTTCTCTGAGTCAATATTCCGGGGGACCAGGAAAGAATGGGATGTGAGGGTTACGGAAACTAACTACACGGCAGTAAAAGCATCGCCCTACAAAGGTAACCCAGTTTCCGAACCCTTGAATTGGCAAGAAAAAAACGGGCAATGGGGGGGGCCAGATGGGTGGGTCTTCGGCAAAAACAGGGTATGTGGGGGTTTATCGGAAACTTTAAACTGATACACTAAGCCCTGGAAGTGCAGGGAAAAGAAAAGAGAGACGGAAGAGAGGGTAAGGCTTAAGGGTGAGAACTCACATCCCTGACTAGAATATATTGGGGGGGCAAGGGGGACTAAAGCTGGGATCTGGGATTCGGGGTGGGTAAGGGGAAGGGGTTGCACTGTCAGCTCTTGTTGGAACAGTATATTAGATAGAAAACTGTTCACAAGGGGGGATGTTAGGGGGTCGAGCAAAAAGGAATATTCTTCCTATAAGAGTGGCAGAGGAAGAGGTGGAAAAAAAAAAGAAGGAAAAACACTGCTACTAGAGGGACTGCACACACATAGAAAACAATAAGTAATGACCAAGGTGGTAGGCCCATAAAGTATTGGTCCATTTATTGATACAATACTGAGGAAGGCACAGGAACACAGAACAAAAAGAGAAAAAACGGACGGAAGCCAAAGTGTGAAAGGACACAAGACAAACTTGATGATCGGCCATTTTGCGTTGGCTAAAGCTGAAGCAGGGGAACCCGCAAAAAACCCCCATGCCAGCAGCCAAGAAAAGCAGAAAACAAACACAGGGAGGGGGATAGAAGGATTTTATCTTAATGGGGTGTTGGCGAAGGCATGGTGAAAAAAGTATGAATGCTTGTAGGAACAATAAAATTTAGCAACAAGGGTTGTCGGGGAAGAAAGGTTTGAGGAAGGCGTTCGGGGTATTTCCAAGGAGGTTGTGGGGCAGGGAGGTTAGGGTGGGGGCCCTCGAATTTGTGTAGAATGGGGACCATTTGAAGGGGGGAAGACCAGAATAAATTGGGTCTTCAGGAAAAAGGAGTTGGGAAGGGGGTGGAGTAGACAGAAGGTAGAGATAGACTGATTTGGACAAGGGGAGAGAGGGGGCCAACGACGTTATCTTATATACTCATAGGAAGGGGAAAACGAACATAGGCAGGAAACAGTGGGGAGCAATAAAATTCTATAAAGCATAGATTGAAAACAGGGAAAAAATACCTGAACAAACGTTTTACTCCCAGGCAAGCTTGAAGTTCAAAAAATGTGGGGAGAAAGGCTCAGCTATTCATGAGATTGCAAAACTATGGTGGAGCGGAAAAGAAAGTCACGGGGATATGGAGGGATCGATGTAAACTTTTCTTTGACGTAAGGGGGAAGGAGAAAAAAGAAAGGGTTTTGAAAAAATAACAGAGTCAAAATAAAAGTGGGTGCGTAGGGGACTAAGAAATTGTGTTAAAAAGGTGGTTACCCGTCGGTTTTATATTCGAAGGGGAAGGGGGGGGGAAGTGGGGGGAAAATGAAAAGACCCCATGAGGGATTTAATGGAACCAGTACTTTCAATTAGAGAGTCTTACATCCACAAAGGGTGCAGGCCATAGGCACCACAATGGGTGAATCCAAGGGGCCGGGGGGGGGGTAACACCAGGCGAATTGACTTTGTCCAGCAATGGGATGAGGCAAAATAGTTTGGCTCCATAACAATTCGGAAAATGGGTTTGGGTGGTTTGTAGTGTTGTCATTTGTAGTCCCTGATCAACCTAACCGGGTGGGGGTAACCAGAAAAAACGCCCCTCTGGTACTAAAATGTCACCGACTGAGATTTGAGGAGCTGTGGAAAGGAGTCAAGGGGCTCGGTGAGGTCTACATCCATCGGGATGCGAAAGGGTGGGATAGCTCAGGTGAAAAGTCAACATTACCACCAACTACAACTTAGCGTGGGAGGGGGGGCGTGAATGGTCAAGGGTAACAGCCAACAGTCCGGCAGTGTCTTGAAGGCGACACTTGGGGGTCAGGGAGACAAGGAGCATTGACTGAAAGTTATACAATTTCCCGGGGGTTATGGCAAGAAAGGGCCATCTCAAGGGGGGAAAACTCGACTTCTTTGATGGTTTTGAATGAAGGAAACGGCAGGGAAAACACGTCGATGTTGGTAGATTAAGTTGGAACTGGAAGGGGTAAGGAAGGGGACCGTATGGGCCCTGATGTTGTTGGGACTTGGGGGAGAAACCTAATGTCAACAATATGGGTGGGGGGGGCAGAAATGTGGAAGGCTGGGGGCTTGTTCAAAGGCTTATGGAAGCTGTACTGGGGTAACACCATATTGGGGGCGAGGTCTGAGGGTGGGGGGGGGGTGGGGGCCGCTGGCCGGGTATGAGCACTCCCTATCATGGATTGTACATTGAACGGGATCCCCCAAATGTTGATGAGGGGTGATTCAGGCAGACATCTTGAGCAGGAAGGGAACAAGTTCTGGAAAGAACTGTATGTCCGATGGGACATGGGGTGTACTAAGTGAGTGGTTTGACAGTTGTTAACTGCCCTAGGGTGGCCTTGTTCCCCGGTGAGTGTTATAATGGCTCTATGAAAGGTCAACTGACTGTACATGAGGTGCCCCCACTTGCGGGAATCATTCGTGGTCCTTAGAGGAAACGTGATTTTGGCAATAGCATCAGAAAACGAGTGTCAAAACACACGTCCCCTGAAATGAAATGGGCAAGGTCAAGTGTGTGTTTCTACTAGCCCGCCGAGGATTTTGTAACAGCTGCCTACTTCAGTGTATTGCGAAAAATCAACTTCTGATGGGGACCACATTTGGATAGGGTTATGAGCTGAACGGGTATAGGGGGGATTTCTTTGGTCATGGCAAATTTGGCTTGAGGGGGGAGGCGTCGGGTTGTCACGGGTTCTAGGGAGGGGTAGAGAAACGCAAGGTCAGGGGGCTGAGAAAGGGTAGAAAGGGTCCAAGACCTCAAGGATCAAGGGGGGGGAAGAATCAACAGGAAACCAAGGTAAAAATGGGGGTCGCACAACAAAAGATCTGATGGCCAACGTAAACGCTTGGGTCATCCGCAGAGATGCGATGGAGAATGGGGCCAGCCGGTTCAAATAGTCTCATCCATTGGAGAGTGGAGAGGGTTGACCTTGCCTGTGGTTGTGGTGGGGAAGAAAGAAAGAGCATTTTCGCAGTTTTTCACGTGGGGGGGAAAGTGCAATAAAAGGGGATGGTGAAAAGATCCTTGGAGTAGACTTTTGAGAATAGTGGAAGTAAAAAGGGGGACAAACTAGGGGGGGAAGGGGGGAATGAGAGGGGATTCTCCCTGGTTGGGAGGGTGGGGAAGATCGGTTTCTTGGGGAAGGTGAAAACCAATGGGGGGGGCAGCAAACACAAAATTGAAATATAAGACAGATTTTTGGGACACAAACAAATCACTAAATGTCTTAGATGGAAAGTCAATACTAAGAGCTGCCAAATGTGCAGTCAAGACGAGAGGATACTGCCGCGCATCCTAGGCGGAGGTTGGGTGGGGGGGGGGGGGTTGGGACAGAACCTCCAAGTGCGCTGGAGAGTTGAGCTTCTTGGACACGCGCAAGGGGGTGCCCATATGTGTCCAAAAGTGTTGTTGAAACGAAGATATGGAGCTCTACCTGTTTTGGTTCACCCAGCGGGAGAGATACAGAGGAATAACTGGTGTCAGGAGGAAACCTTTTCATAAAATTTACGGACTAAAACGAATGGTGAGGGACCTTCAGGGTGTGTGTCTTTGGTCATCTCACATGGAAGTGTTTGGTAGTGCTTACTGATCTCAGGCGGATTCCACCATGGAAGCAATTCTGGGTAGTGTGCTTCCAAATAACGGCAACTACGTTTTAAGAACCCATAAGTGGGAGGTAGTTTTGTTAGGCCCTTAAAGCATGGGGCAAAGGGTGGGGGTGGGTTGAGAGGTAAACCAGAAAATGAAAAGTCAATGAGGCATGGGAGTCATCATCGTTAACGAATTAGGGCAAGCAGATCTCACAACAACACTTAGAGGGAAAGGATAAGGCACAAGGTGAAAGTATTACATCAAGGCCATAAGGTATGGGACTGGGGAAATAGGGTTCCTACTAACCACCAAATGGGTAACTAAAGGAGAAACTATGCCAAAACAGCAATGGCGGAAATTGGAACGCCATACATCTGACTGTTTTGGTGGTGCCACCCCAGCAGGTATGTCTAGACTCAGACTTCCCCATTCCTGGGGAGTCGGCTAAACACACGCCGAAACTGGTACAAATTGCCAAAGCGGGAAGAGGTATGGGGGTGGGGGACGGAAACATGAAGTTCGGAAACAGGTGGGGAAGAAAACGCGGGGGTGCAAAGGCAGAAAAGGTTTGTCCTTTGTCTGAACACTTGGGGGGCAAAAAGGGGCGGGGGCTCAGGGCTAAATGTTTGGGAGTGTGGGGGGGCAAGCGACCAACAAGATGGGGCATTTATTCGCCAGGGCCCTTTGACGAAGTAGAAATTAACTGAAGGGGAGGGGGGGGGAGGAAAGGGAATTATGTCACGAATAGTGTTGGGGAAGGGCCAAGCAAATCTGTGAGTTGTGTGTAATGTTGGGTGGGCCCCAACAGTGGGTGTTGCGGGGGGGGGGAACCACTAGACCAAAGAAAGAGGACAAAACCCCAAGGAAACCAAAAAAAGCAGCTCACCCAAAATAGGTTATCAGCTATAAAGGTAGCAAAGTAGAATAACAAAAATGATCTCACCATACAATGGTTCTTTGCAAAATGAAAGGGGGAAAATAAAAAAAGGGAATGTCAGATAGGGGCATGTGTGCAAGACAGCCAGGGAAATAGAAGAAAAAAGAACACCTTGGAGGATTTGGAAGGGACAAGGAAAAGACGCATTCATATCCAAAGCGTAGGAAACTAATAAAGGAACGATTAGCTTGGGGGAAAACTTGTGACCCGTGGGGAGGGTGGAAAAAGGCAAAAACTTGGAGACCGTTACCATCTCAGACCTACAAAGAAGGGGGAAAAAAGATAAAAAAAGGGAAACAACAGCACGCCCTTTAACAAAAGACAGAAACTAATATCAACTGTATCCTCAGTCAGTGCACAGGGGGGAAAAAAGGAAGAATCTGATCAGCTACACTGAGGAGTAAAAGGCTGAGTCCAAAGCCGAGCTCGCAACAAGAAAGAAGGGGGACGTTGGAAGCTGTGTGGGCGTGAATGGGGGTTTTGGGCTGGGGGAGAAACGAATGTTATTTGCTCAGAGATATCAAATCAAAATGGACTTTAGCGGACACGAAATGGCTTAAACCGAAATTTTGACACGCGACGGGGTCAGACAAACCAAAGACATTAGGGAAAAAGAACAGGGGACAGGTCCTCCTGGGGCATGAGAACAAGTCAAAGCCCCCAAAGTGCAAACCTGCCCATTCAGTAACCGGGGAGGAGAACAGAACATTTTTAAAGCGCCTCAAGACGGCACGGAAACTAGAACCTCTCACTCGGGTGGATCGAAAAGCAGACATCAGACACATGCTTTCTTGAGTTGAGACAAACAAGCTCAGGGGGGCCACCCACCCACTAAGCAAGACCTCGCCAACATCTGTTTTGCACAAAATAAGAAAGAGCAAAGTGGCACAGCCACTTGAAGAACATATTTATGAAAACTCCAAGGATGTCAAGAGTGGAGTGCCCATTGTGCAAAAACCTCAGAGAGGTGGGTACCAGAACCTTTTTCAATGACACAAAAGTCCAACTTAAATGACAGGACGGGTTGGCATTGGGTTAAATCCGCTGGGATCAAAAGTCCAAAAGGGAGCGGTTGATGGCGTGGGGGGAGATATTCCCACAAATGGGAAAAATTGTATGACATTGTAAAACGAGATCGGGGGGGGAACTCAGGGGGACGCCGCAGAAGACAATGACACGGGTGGGGGACACAGGGACAATGGGAAGTCACCAAACATTACTAGCGCATGGACGGCGGGCTGGGCATCTTCAAACAGCCCAGGAAGATCAGAGAGGTAATGTCCCAAACTGGGAATCCTAAAAATCTAAAAACTCAGAACATAGTGATAAGCGAAAGATGGGTATACCAAAGCAGTGTGAGTTTTATAACCTACTTACAAAAAAACCAAAGAAACAATGGATTCCAACCCTACTGGCTCTGCGACCACACAGCAATATTGACTGGAGGGCACCAGATTAACGTGTTTGGTGGGGTCCCTGGGGACCAAGCATACATGCCAGGACATGGACATGGTTTGGCAGTTAAATAGGAATAACCTCTTAGGCTTTCTGGCTGTCAGACTTCTAAAAGGAAGGGGTTGAACCAGAAGAAAATCAATGATGGGGGGCATGGTCTTCCCCTAGATTCCTTAAAATCACTCACAGACTACTAAGGTGGAAACCATTCAAAATTTCTGGGGGGGGCCGCAAACCGAACCAACTGTGGGTAGTGGACTATGGCATTATGTTTGACCAAAAAGTTGTAAAATGTGGTTTCTTTGTCTCGTTCCTTTACCTGTGTCACATAAGAAAACTGGGGTTAAGTAATCCCCGAAAACATACAGTCCTTAACTTCTGTAAAAGTGGCCAGTGAACGGCGTCCCTGAGAGCTATATAGGGTGCATGAAAGTTGAAGACAGCATCTTGAGTAAAGGGGTATTAACACTGTGGTCATGGGGGTTCCTGTATAGTTTGGCCATGGTGATTTCAATATAGAACTGAAGGATTACCACGGGTAGGTTGGACGGAAAAGTCTCACCCCTGCCTTAAGAGTCTACTTCCGCACTATAGGGGCCTCGGAAGGGAAAAACCAATCAAGCTAACATATGACTCCACACACAATAGGAACAAAAAAGAAAGGTAGAAGGACCCCAGAGTAGTGGGAGGTCCCCTTCAGGAATTTGCCATTAAAGATGTCGGAGCCACGAAAAAAAGAAAACAACTCAGTTGAAGGAAGAGGTTCCTCAAATGGGTGAAACAGACAAACGGGATGATATACAAATGGGGTTGCTTTTTGGCATCGTTGGGCACAGGAGGCACCAAACAAAAGAAAGGCATAAAACACAAAGACACAAGATAAAAAAAAAAGGAGAGGAAGAATACAAAAAAAGAGAGATGGGGTGGCGGCATTGGTTTTGTTCTTAAAGTGCATAGGGGGCTGGGAAAATTGGGGGGTAGATCATCCCCGTTTGGTCATTTTAAGAAAGGTGTGGAGGGAAGGGAGTTCACTGAGTTGTTAAGTTTTTCTTGGGGTTGAAAGGAAGAGTCAATAATGTGGGCAGGGGGGGGGGTACTTGGGGACTCCCAAGAAATGGGGAGGAAGTCACAACGGGGTCGGGTTTCTATGGGGTTTAGGAGAGTTTCTAGCTGATATTCACTGTTGGGGGGGAACTTGAAAAGCACACACGTATGGAAGATACTCTAGAAAGGGGGGAAAGCAGAACAATTTTAAAAAATGCCCAA
>Ga0179593_1507602_pt1 | contig 12979 bp, 11 predicted proteins | sample CZODoug2_1_08_16_FD_185931 | JGI IMG/M metagenome (GOLD analysis project Ga0179593, IMG submission 185931) | Vadose zone soil fungal communities from Angelo Coast Range Reserve, California, USA - CZODoug2_1_08_16fungal (PacBio error correction) | ecosystem: Environmental > Terrestrial > Soil >...
CGGGGGGTGCAGTATACCAAAAAAAGGCCAGCTTAAACTTCCTCAAGGATAACAAAACAGAGTTGCAGGTCCAGGAAGAACGGTGGAAGAGAAGGAATCACAGTTTCCGAAAAATGGAGGTGCATGAGGTACATCAAGGGAAGAAAAAAGGGGAACGGGCTCAAGCTCAGTTCTTTTGTATACGGCCAGCGGGGGAGAGAAGGGAGTTCCCTAACAATGGTAGGTAAAAAGAAAGGCTTACTGGGTGTGGATAATGAACCCTTGGGGGGAGGAGTTTGGAGTCAGCTTCAAAGGAAAAACCCAACAAACGCCTAAGCAGAAGAATTTTTTAACACAGGAAACAAACAGAAAAAAAAACTAGTCACGATGGGCCAATATCTATGAATGGTACGTGCGGAGAGAGAACCGTGCGGAGGACAAAGAGCGAAAATATCTGTTCGTACGTTCAAAACCTAGAGAAATGTGAAAAACAATCCGGAAAGCATTAACAAGGGAGAAATAAAACAACAGTCTGGAACACAAAGGTTGGGAATCTAAAGAAAAAAAAAAACAGATAGACTTGACTTGGAGCTGCGGGGGATTCAGAAAAGATGGAAAAAAAATAACGCACCTCAAAGAAAGAGGCAAGGGTTCTTACTCATCCAAAAAGGGAAGTCTTAAACAGGAAACGGGGGCAGACAGGACCAAGACATGGCGGGGAAAAAAACTAAAGCTTCTCACAAAGACGAGCTCGGATCAGCATAACCAAGTGCTTCCGCAGGAGGAGGTCGAAAATGGAGGAGCAAGAAGGGCTTGAATCTCTAGTCCTGAAGGGATATTTGGGGGGGGGATGCCTGGAACCGGGGGCAGGGAACGTTTTCGGGGGAAAAACGAAAAAGGAACGAGACTGGCAACAGGGACCAATAAACTCACAGTGACGAAGGCACCATCTTGCCGTGCTTCGGGAAAAGCAGTTTGGAGGACCGCGGGGAGGTCAAAGGCTTAGACAGTGTAAGAAGAGTTGAAACCATTAAGCATGAACCAAAACGAGGCGAAACAATTGATTGTGGCTTGGCTACGCTGCGCTCAAGTCCGACAAAAGGGGGGTGGAGGCCTCGGAGATGCGTACAGGGAAACAGTCAAAACCCGCCCTTCCAGGAACAATACCAAGCCGGACAGCCCGACGAGAGAATGATTCACCGCAAAGGGCAACTGTCGCTACTTGGGCAGAAGTGAAACGGGATACGAGGACGAATGATGGAAAAAAAGCTGAAGACCCCTGGCAGGGAGGGACGAAGGGGAGACGAGATAAATAGGAGCAAGGACTACAATCTTGCTTCCCCTTGCTAAAGCTACAGAGCATGCTCCGACGATCACGGGGGGAAATAGTGGGAAAAGCTGGTTGGGGAAGGGGGGGAAAGGTGGAAGGTGGGAAGGAAACGTATTAAAATGTCATGGAAAAAAAAGGGTGAGGGTACGGTGGAATAACGCGAAGGACGAAAAGTGGAAACTCGACCGCGGGGGCGCAATTTCAAGGGTCACCGGGAGGGCTCGAAAAATTGGGATTTCACAGTTTTACGCCGACAAGGGGGGAAATGGAACGAAGGCCTCAGAGGAACTCGCGGCGCGAATAAAACATAATTGGAAGAAAGGGGGACGCAAGGTAATCGCGCGCACCCCTTACAACAGCCCGAAGCTCACCCCTTTCAGAAAGGGGCATTAAAGGATGGAGGAACGGCACCTGAGTGAAAAACCCAGAATCCCCTAACGACTCCTCTTGCGGGTCATCCGGTTGACGTTGGCTGGGGGGTATTCTTGAGTGAAAATACCGGAGAAAAGAGGCAGAGTTCTTCCTTTCGAGGGAGTGAAAAATCGTCAAAGAACGTGCAAGGAATCAGGACTTGGGGGGGGACAAGAACAGGTGACAGGGGACAGAGGGACCTCAAAACCGGCATAAAGAAGAGAACAACAGAATACATAGGGAAAATCTGGACAACGCAGAGCAAGATGGATACAAACGAAGGGCATGGGCGTGACCAGGGGAAGTCAACAATGAATAAAGGGGCAGCAAGGGAACAGCAGTCTAATTGGGGGTCGATCTACTTCTCCCACAGGATCCGGCAAGAACGCAGAAATGACCAGCAAGCATAGCGTCAGCTGCACTATCAAGTAATTGCCGGTGTCAAAAAAGGGGGAAGAGAGGCGAATGTCCTAAGATAGGTAAGGCGGGTCCCTTTGAAAAACGTTAGGTATTTTTTATCGGGGCCCCTGCAATGCCGTTGACATCTTCGGCGCGGGAGAGTTAAAAGGGGGGGCCCTGTACGAATGAGGGTTGGCTTTGGGTCAGGGGGGAGAGCAGTTGTTTACGCATGTACTCAAGGGGCACGCACGGTACGACACTCGAACACCCGCAGGGAGGTTGGAAGGAGGACGATTTCGAGGGCGGGACAGCCCTCCCGAAGAAAGGAAAAGACCAGTGGAGCGGCCGAGAACAAATACCAATACGCAACACCAACACCAGTTCTAAAAACCGAGCAGTCAGAAGGGTCAATCTTTTCAGGGAGGCCTTTCCGGAAAATAAATCAAACGGGAGGTGGGGTCGGTCAGAGGAGAGGGAGGGGAAGGAAACGGCTACCTCTCGTTGCCTTGATGTCTTAAAAAAAAAGAGACGGTCTCCTTCGCAATTCAGTGAGGGAAAAAAAAAAAGAATAGTGTGAAAGAAGAAGGAATGAAATCCCTATGTTCTAAGGCTCGAGGGCCAAAAGCGAAAAGAAGAACGTAATAAGCTCCTTTGCCAGGCTCATCAGCTTAAGAGGGGGCAAAAATGAAGATGCCCGCTGGAAAACACAAGGAAGGGTCCCACTCCCAAAATAGAGGCTTCAGGAAGCTCGTTCGCTTTTAAGTGAAAGAAAAACACTGGGGGGTCAAAATAATCCTGACGTCTACGAGAGAAGGACAGTGAGCAAGCGAAGAGACTGCAGGTCGTTCTGCACCTGGAGCGTCATCAAAATCGGGAGACCGTCGAATGCCAAATGTAGAAAAAGGAATGGACTTCGTGTTCACAATAAAATATCCCGGGTGCTGAAGCTTTATGGGAAGTCGTTGGGCGGGGGGCGTCCATGAAGTTTCCTTTTGAATGATGAGCCGTAGTTACTCAAGGAAACAAGTGGCAGAGAAAGGGGAAAGAGAGCAACAATAAAGAAATCTGCAGTTGTCCGGCTGAACAAGATGGGGGGGAAAAAGCGGGAGTCCCTTTAAAAGGGGGGGAATCGAGGAAAACGCCCTCGGGGAGCATAGGAAAGGGAGGTGGGCAGGAAATGACGAGTAAGGTTAAGAGAGTTTTCACAAGGAAGGGGGTATAAAACACGCTTAACAACTTGACAAACCTCAAATGCAGGAACAGAAGCCTAGGGTTTATAATCGCTTCTGTCTCACTAAAATGGGAGAAAGAAAGAGGAAAAGGAATTTATTCCGAGCCAAGAAGGGGGACTCAAAACGTCGAGAGGAAATTTTGGGATCTAACACAAGCAGGGACAGGAGGGAGGTGTCGCCAGCTGGCCGGAAGAAAGTATACGGAGTGGGGAAAAGGCCGCATGGGTCTTCATGGGGGACGAGATTTCAAAAATTGAGAATTCCGGCTGAAAAGCCCTCCACAGACTAAACATCCCTTGGGGGGTTGGGTTTTCTTAGACTACAAAACGGGGGGCAAAAGAACTGTTGGTTGTTTACCCCGTGGGAGTGGGGGGACCGGGCTATTATGACTCTGATTCGGGCTTCAACGGAAGCGACAGTGGTGTTCAAACATGAGCAAAAGAGTAATTCCGCGCCAGGGGGGAAAAAGCCTGTCTATGCGGCAGCACGGGGACTCGTCGGCCCCCCTCACAGAAAAAAGACATCCGCAGGTCGAAGAAGAAAGATTGTTGGGGGTCGGCTTCAAAGGTACTTTCGTCTATGGCGGCCCCAAAGGAGGCGCTGTTAGAGCGTTTGGTGGGCGAAGAATAACGACGACGAACGCAATGACTCAAGTGAACCAACTCGGCAAAGCACTCTCGTGCTCACAGAAAGCAGGGAAAGAAATTATGAATAAACATAAAAGCTCAGCCGGAAAGAGGCGCGAGCGGAAGAGACATGTGTCGAATCGGAGGACTGGAAGATCGCAACGCATGAGGGGATGAGGGAGGGGGGGCCGGAGCCAAATAGTGAGGCCGTCGAGCCGCACCCGAGGCGACGGGGGGCGGGGGGCGACTGATGCAGAGGTCAAAAAGCATATAGGGTTAGAATTACGGAGGGGAGATGTAATGTCAAAGGTCAGCAGGCTGGCAACGGTCTTGGGTGGAAAGGTCATCGACGGACAAAACCCAGAAGGGAGGGAGGAGAAGACGTGGCAAGACCACAAGCGCAGAATCTGAAACCGGACCTCTAAAAAGAAACTAAAAACGGAGTCACCTGGAGCGCACTTGCATGTCCACGTGAAAGAATGACCCTCGAGACAGCTAAATGTGATGACAGGGCACTAAAGGTGGCGGGGAGCAAGACCTCAGCGAGGCCCTGTGCATATGGAGAGGGGCAATCAGGCAGCTGTGGTAACATGCACCGGGGGTGCAAGGGCCTCTCCGGGGGAGGAAGGGAAGGTGGCCAGTGGAGGGTCCGAAACGGGGAGGAAGGTGATTGACGTCGAGGTGCTTAGCTTCACCGAAAAACAAAAGGCCAGAGAAGCGAGACTTCCTAAACAGGGGGGCAACTATCAATACGGGAAAGGCGGGAAGTCACCGTAGGGGGGACACGATGATGCACGCTTAAACTTGCGACGACAGCAACAGGGAGAGAGGGCCTCCGCCGACAAGAGGAAGACACGGACAGTTCAGAATGACGCCCAACGAAGAAAATAACGAATGGAAGAACCTGAAGACGAAAGAAATAAAGATGGGGGTGTGGACAACGTGGAACTGTCAAACGTTCCGGACAATGCTAGCGAACAAAAAAAAACTCTAGACTGGTAGAAATGGGTGGAAGACGGAGACGGATGCCAGGGTGAGAGTTGAAAAGACGAGGCAACCTAGGACATGAGTAGCCACTCCGGAGAGTGCTCGCGGGGAACAACGTTTCGAACCTAAGACAGGCGCATATAAAGATCAACTGCCGACACAGAAAAACATTCGATTCAGCAGAAAAGACTTCTGTCAGCGGGCATGGCGACAGAGAGAAGCGCCGGACAACTCTTGGGGCTAGAGGGGGAAAGCTTCTCGTGAGCTGGGAAGAGGGGACGGGGCCAATGGGGTACGCGGGGGGAATTATGCAGGTAAAGCCGGGACGATCAGAGACGCGACATACCCAGGGGAGAAGCGTGAAGCGCAAAATCGTCCAGGGGGGGAGTAGGGAGACAAAGAGCACACGATAGAACCTACAAATTTCAAAGGTAAGTTGGGAAACCCCATCCTAAAAAAGAGGACACAAAGGAAAGGCGCAAGGTGGCTGAGGTTTACGGCGCGAGCGTTCCGACAAAGAGAAAGGGTAGGGAGGACATACTGGGGCACCAAAATCACTGATTTCACAGAACGAGAAGACGCCCAAACGCACGGACATCAGAACGGAAACGAGAATTGCTGAACCAAGCAAGTGTCCGACCAAGTTGCTGGTGCAAGGTGGTGCTTCATTAGAAAGGAAGGAAAGCAGAGGCTCCACCCAGTGTTTCTCCCCGCCCCTGGGGGAAAAAAGACCTCATCACGATGAGTCAGCGGGAGAGGGGGGAAAACGTGGTTATGCGAAGGGAGCGGCAACAGAGCAGTCGGAGTATCACACCTGCACACCCCAAAAAACGACAATCGGGCATTTCCCCTCACTGACAACACGAAAGCGCTCATAGAGCTCAGGCGGCTAGGGGATCTCGACTCTCCCCAAGGAAAAAAGAAAAGTCAGAGGTCCAGGGCAAGGGGAATTGGGTAGGGGAAAAAGCCGTGTAAACACAACAGGGGACACCTCGTAAAATGGCATAAGGGTAATAGCTACCGAAAGGTTGGGCACAACCGGACTAGGGGTGTCGGGGTACTTCCGTCAAGCCGTGGAAATTGTCGGAGCCGCCCCGGCGACCTAGGCGCAATTTAAGCGGGCATTGTCTTGTCGCATAAGGCAACCGCTAGGGGAGAAGAAAAAGGGCCCCTTACTAACGGGTCAGCGTGCACACGTGCGCAGAACAGACGGGGGGGGAGGCAGAAACATCAAAAGGGGGGGCAGTAAAACTTCCCAGATGAGCCTACCCAGAGGAACCGGGAAAAAGGACATGAAACCAGCCTAATTAAAAGTCGAAGGGTAGGGAGGGGAAGGGGAACGGCAGCCCTGAAAAGATTGAAAACACACTACTAGATGGGTCTAGCACAGGTTTAGCTGGAACGGGGCGGGTAAGTCAGGCGGGTGGTCAAGGGGCCGCTACCGAAGCGTGACAAGGGGGGGAAGACTCCCACAATCTACTCAAGGCGAGGGAGGTCCCCGCATCAGAGCACAGAGGGAGGGAAAAGTGACCGGGCAGGGAAGGGCAGAAAAAAAAACTGGCAGAGATGACACAAAAGGAAAACAAAAAAGCAAAAATGAAATCCGCACAGCTTGTACACAACGCCGACGCAGAGAATCGGGGGACGGAAGGGAGTGGAACCAACATGTGGGCATATCATACAACCAGGGGGGACAAGAGAATGATCTCTCCGCAGGGAAAAATGCCAAGAACAAAAGTCAGGCAGCTAGGGTGGCGAAAAAGGCATGCGCAGCAACTGACAATAAAAGAAAAAGCCCAAACGCTTTCAGAGGCAATTAAGCTGCGGGACTATAAAGGCTTAAAAGACAATTTCGTCGACTAACACACCTACATCAATGACTGCGAAAAAAGGTCTGAGGGATGGTGTATGATCATGGCAAAAACGACAAGGGAAAAAATGGGTGCATTGAAACACTTCTGCGAAGGCGGCGTAGGGGGTAAAAAACTTCAATGTGACTCTGGGGGAAGACAAAGCTATAGGGGATTCTGTCACTAGACCTAACTGCAGGGATGTGAAACATAATTCAACTCTGCGAAAAGTCTAAAAAAAGGAGGAGTTCGGGGGTAATCGCCCGTTGGCGAAGAAAATCGATAAACACTACCTCCGCACGGCCAAGACAATCAGAAAGGGGGGAGACGAGAACGAAATACCAATTACGTCACCGGCACAAAAAAACTCCAAAACGACAAGACGTGACACACGGGGACAACATCGGGGATGTGGGACGCCTGGGTAAGAGGGACATCCTGAGAAGATCAAAGTGAGAGTCGGAGACTGGGGTGGGGTGTCAACACAACGCAGATGTCGCGTAAGAAAGAGGACAGGTGTTGTGCTAAGCCGCGCGGGACTTTGGCGGGGGCGGGGGATGCTCTCTCAAAAAAAAAAAAGCCAGGCATGAGGACTGTCAGGACTTTGTCGAAGCTCGTGGTAACTGGCGCTCCATGGGTGCAAAACGAAAGAACCAGGGAAGATGAAAAGCAAAAAGGGAGCAAGGGGATACTGGCGCCAGAGCACGGGACAGAATCCGTACATAAAAGCGGGCTTTTTCCAACTCAAGGGGGCGACCTGAAAAAGAGACGGATGGACAAAAGGGACATACGCCAAGAGAGGGAAGCACCTTGCGAGTTAGCAAGGGAAAGCCTCAAGCATGGGTGAAGGGAGATAGCATGCACTTGAAGAAAGAAAACATCAAGGAAAAACACTGCAAGGTCGCGGCATCCTGAGAGGAAGCGGACCCGGATGAGAATCACAAGGCGAGGAAGTCGGCCTTGCGGGCCCATCAAGCTAACTGGGCTGAACGGCTTGGATGGGAGGGGGGGCGGACTTCCTGCTCGATGGGAAGGGGGAAATGAGCCATGTACAAAACCAGGATTGGGCGGGGTTGAAACGTGAAAAGACACAAGCAACACCAACTAAGAGGCAAAAGTGTGTGGGACGACCGTCTCAGGAGGGGGGGACAAAAAGTTCACAACAGGACAGAAGGGGAAGGGATGCCGGCGAAGTCTAGGAATAGGTGAAACCATCCAATACACCCCATCCGGGGGGTTTAATGAGGGTAAGGCATTACACGGAAGATGGCCACCCTGAGGAAAAGGGGGACAGTTCGAATTCAATACGGGGTGCACCACGCGCGCACCTGAGGCGCTCACCAGAAACGGCAAGGACGCACAAGGAAAACAGGAGAGAGCGAAAAGGATAAGGTGGGTCATGGTTGGAATGTTGGATGACGGAAAAGAGAGGACACCAAGAGTGCGGTATGATCAGAAGATCATAGCAAATGTGGACTCAAACTAAGAACACACTTTACGGGCTTCCGAAGAGGGACTAAGGGAGTGAACGAGGTGGGTGATAATTTGGTAAGGACGTAAGGTCAAAGAAAGATTGTCTCGCAATGGCCAAAAGACGAAGGAGGCTGAGAAAGAACCGCAAAAATGTCCTTGGCACACACCGGTCAATCTACAAAGGGTGCTCTTCTGCAGCGGGCCAGTCTCAGGAAAGGAGGTTGCAGACCCACGTGAACGGGAGCCATCGGAAACATCACCTGAGTCGGGGCTTGAATCCCTGGGGGGTGGGTCTGCATAAAATGATCACCCAGGTGAAGAATTGAAAAGCTGGGGAGTGAGGTAAATCACGTTCGACGCTAGGAGGCGGGGTGGGGGGGAAAACGCAGAGTATTCCTCAAGGCTGGGGCACTAAGAGCCTGGCTCGACATCCGGTAGGGAAAAACCGATTGGCGCACCAAGGAAAAAGGTGACTTCGCGGTGCGCTGGGGACATTGGCCGGTTGGAAACAAAGGAGACTGGGAGTACGTTGTTGGTGGGGGTCAAGGGACCTAACTGAAGAACAACGAAAAAAAAAACCCGAAAGAAGGGTTGAAAAACTCTACACCATGGGGAGAGAATATCATGGTCAGACTGGTGGGAAAAAAGAGGAAAATGCAAAAAATAAAAGCGGGAAAAGGGCATGAGCGCACAAGGGATGGGCACACAGTGAGGGTGGGGGAAAATTCTTGCAAAATCATGGGAGCTGGGAACGGGAAGTGGCCGGCTGTCGCACGCGTTAAAAAAGGTTATGACTCGACTGAAAAAGGAAACCAGGGAAGCCACCTGTTACCGGGCTCTACCGGAACGGTCGATCAATAAAAAGGTGGGGTCTCAATGCGACAAGGCTCCTGCAAAACGATGAAAACCCTCTGCAATATCAAATGGAGGGAGAAGGGGAAAAGAGAGTCCGCACGTAGTACAGGACACAAAAAGGTTAGCGATAAATTTGAACCCTATCTATGATGCGTGTACAAAGGGCAATATAAAACGGACACAGTTCAGAAGGTCGCCGATAAGCGGGGGTGGGCCCTCGGGAATCCATGGCCCGGACCAACTCATTTGATGTCGGCGATTGACGCGAACAGGACACTCAATGTGCCCTGCTACGAGCGGAGAAGAAATTGGGTCGAAAATTACGGGGCAGCGAGGTGACGGTGTCGGGGCCGAAGGAGGCACTGAGTCCGAAAACGGGAGGAGAGGGAGTCGTGAAGTGAAAACAAACAGGGACAAAACAGGAAAATCACCCATATCATTCACGTGTCCGTGGGGCTGGAACACACGACGGGGGGGGGGGAAAGAGAGGCGCAAGCAAAGTGCAAACGGGCCCAGCGAGAGGGGAACACAGGGATCCGTGCTGCGCGCCAAAAGGGCCTGATGGTCGGGGGGGGGTGAGAGTGGGTACCCCGAGCCATGGACTACTCCGGCAGCGTACGGCAAAACACGTCGATGGGTGAAGAAAGACAAGAAAAGTACAAAGCAATTAAAAGGGAAGGAAAAAAAAGGGGACACAGGGGTGCCAGTTAAATCATAAAACCAGATACGTGGGAATTAGAATGGGCTGGAAGAAAGAGAGGACACTTGGAAAATACGATGCAGAAAAATGAAGAAAATCGCGGGGAAAGTCAAAACCCCAGTGAGGTCTTAAAAGCGGGCGAAACGTCGACAAGGGCAGTCAAAAAGTCACAACATGTTCTATAAGGGAGAAACTCCGATGAGGGGATAAAGCTACCGAAAGGGTGATTCCGTCCGCGTCGGTGAGCATAGTGCACGAAAACGCTTTCACACTTTCTGTACGCGAGGGGGTGGGGTAAGGTGGGGAGTAACTTGCAAAATGTTGGGACGGAAGGAATTGGCCATTGTTCGGGGAAAGAATTATAAAGGGAAAGGGGAAGGCTAAAAAACCCAGGATTAAGTCAGGCGCAAGTAAAAGAGATGTACAAAGTTTTATGCCCCTCAGTTAAAGCAGGTCAGGGTACGGCGAATTTCGAAAACCCTAACTTAACAGACCAACCAGAGGCTGCACTACCATAAAAGGGTGGGGCGTGGTGATGGTACGAAGAAAGCCGGCCACTGTCAAGGGGGGGCGAATCAAAGACGGCTGCTGTCTCAATACTGAGAAGGCAAACACAAAAATGCAGGAGATAGTTAACAAATCAGCAGGAAGCCCGGACAACGCTATTAACACCCAGTTGAAAGAAAAAAACCACGAGAAAGTGCTGTAAACCTCAGGCGACCTAGCTACTTTTGGAGACTTATAAAAGGACGCGATAAATCCCAGGGAATGAAGAAATACCATGGGGGAAGGGAGCGATTGCAAACTTTTCTCTGGGATCAGCGGATAAGCTGTATGGATATCGCCTGGCACAAGAAGCGGGGACCACTCAGAAAGCGCAAGAGCGCAACTGACGAAAATCTTGAAGGTGGGGGATTCTGGGGGGTTTGCAGCGGGGTTTGAGTTGGTACGGACAGTACAATGATGAGACCTACCAAAGCATGAAGTGGGTGGGGGATCGCGGAATGCCAATGTGGAAAAAAAGGAAAGAGTCATTTAAGAAGAGGCAAACCTGCAAAGTGTCAACGGCCAATCTCGTATGATGGGTATCATTCCTGCCTTCAAAGAACTGGAAGGGACACACGTGGAAAAGCACAGTCGAAGCGTGACAAACAACACGGAACCAAATTGGGGGTAAAATATGGAGGGGTTGAATCTGAGTCCATCGAGGGCAGCCCTGCGGTAACCGGGGGAACCAGACTATCTCCCGTGAGGGAACACTATCATCGAAGGAGGGTAAACAACCCTGTGGGCAACTGAGGGCCTGGTTAAGACACGACGGTGATTGCGAGGGGGGGGGAGGAAGGGGGGGGAGGAGGTTTTCGTGACCGCGCCACGTTCCAAAGCTGGAAATAAGTAGGATTGAGAACCTGCGTCGAGCGATTACTCACCTATCAAGGAAATCGAGGGGTCGAGGTGGCGCGGGGAAGGTGGGGGGGACATGCGAACAAAAAAGGGGCAGAGGAACAGGGGAACTACAAAACTAACCAGCAAAAGTACTTCGCAAAGTAAAAAATCAACTCAGAGCGCAGAAGAGGGATGCAAGGGACGACTTGGAGGGTCGCGACGAATGAAAGGAAAAAAAACTCCTAACGGAAGAAAACAAAAACACCAGTCTATTGGGTAGAAGAACTATCGGCTCCTTGGGACAAATCAAAAAAAACGATTCATGAAGCAGCGCGGGCGCCCCCTCTCAGATGAAAGAGGGGGAAAGAGCCGATCGGGTCGGCGCCAGGACTACCAAAAGCTAGGAACTTAGGTAGGGAGAGGTTGAAGTAAGTGGAAACCTGCCAGGCGCCCCCTGGAAGCCAGGTCGATGCAAGAGGGTGTCAAGTTGCCGCGGGACGAAGCAACTTTGTTGGTTGTGTGAGGACAGAGGGGCGAGTGTGTGCGAAGGCCTCGAGGGGGCCGTGGTCACACGACAACCCATATGTCAGGGGACGGGGAATTGGTCGGAGGGCCGGACATTAAAGCCGCAAGCACACAGGGCAAGAGGACGGAAAACGTGGAACCACGAAGGAAACAGACGCCCCCCAAAGGGGCGGCGAGAACCACCCGAGCAAATTCATTTTCAGGGGATGCGTAGCATCTAAGAGAAAGGGATGGGGTCTGTGGAGGAAACCGCGAAGGGTCGCCGTGAAACTTCTGAGAAAAACACACAGGCGCATATGTCCAAGCAGGGGGAAGAGCGATAAGTGGGGGTCTCGAAACACGAAAAGAAATTGAAAGTTGAAAGGAGACGTGCCATCACGAGAGTGGTTGCCTGGAGGAGACCAGGTGAATCATGAGGAGCAAACAAAAAGAGACCTAGCCAGATCCACTGGCCGAGATGGGACCGGTACCTCAAACAATCAGTACCGAAGGCGGACTTTTTTCCAAGGAAGATCGTATACCGGGGGGGTACTGAAGCTGCCCCTGGCAAAAACACCAGAAGACAGAGCCTCCCGGAGAAAGGTCGAGCATCGGGTGCGCGGGGATAAAGCCTCAGTTGTTCGGGGGGGCGAGAAAGACCTGCCCAATTTATACAAGGGGAAAATTTGCATGCGCAAGCCATGGGGAAGTTTGCATCATAGGGAATAGGGTCACAGCTCGTCTCGGGTTCGGAATGAATGAAAGTCGCAGTCGGGCCTTGCGAAAAATCAACGCTGGGCGAAAATTGGAGGGAGTGGTTTCCCGGGCGGGGAAGCCGATTGGGAAGGAAACTAACTGAGCCGAGTTAACACTGTAATGGTGGAGGGCTGAATGCCGTGGGGGAAAAACATCACAACAACTTGGCGCGAAGCTCATTTGTCCAGAGAGGAAGGGGGTTTAAAAACGCTGCTTAACCGTGATAGGGTGCTAAACGTGAGGGCCTAAAAAGGCTTCCAGCAATATCTGGGATATTTCATTTAGGCACCTGGATTTGGAGTCCTATCAAGAGAGGGTTTAAGCTTGGCAAAAATGGAAAATTGAAACGACGGACCACTACTCACAAATATAAGGAACGGCGCGCAGAAAGGTGATAAGACGCTTCGGTAACGAGACAGGCAGCTACAGGATCATTCGGGAAGCTAGTCTGAGGCGGAAATGAAGAGGGTGGGATCTGACAGGGAAGGCCT
>Ga0179593_1531600_pt1 | contig 12979 bp, 18 predicted proteins | sample CZODoug2_1_08_16_FD_185931 | JGI IMG/M metagenome (GOLD analysis project Ga0179593, IMG submission 185931) | Vadose zone soil fungal communities from Angelo Coast Range Reserve, California, USA - CZODoug2_1_08_16fungal (PacBio error correction) | ecosystem: Environmental > Terrestrial > Soil >...
AGAAGGTGAATCTTTCGCCGAGTGGAGAGCGGAAGAGCGAACAAGAAACGTGACCAAAGTCAAAAAAAAGTAAAACCCCATTGGGGGTAAGGAAATCCCAGGGATAGGCCACGCCGCCAGCTAGGGAAAATCCGGACCAAGGGAAGAACATAGGGAGAAAAAAAAAAAAAAGCGCGGGCTCACAGAACAGGAGCACGATGGGAGGGACGTCAAAGGAATGAGCTGCTTGGAGGGAGGAGAGAGAAAAGGGGATAAAAAGAGAAGCGAGCGACAATCGAAGTAAGGCCAGGCGAAAAAAAAAGGGAAAGAAGAGTATTTGCTGACCGAGCATTATCTTGACGACACAGGAATTCAGAGATGAATAACGCTACGGGATAAGGAAAGCCCGATAGAGTGGAGGGCGAGGTACTCGGGGGAAGAGATCCACAAGAAAGGAATGTTACTTTAAAAAGAGGAGAACACGATCAACAATCGCCCGCTCTAGAAAGGGGGGACCTTGAACGATCGGGAACTAGAAAAAAGGAAGAGGCTGATCGAAGCTAAAATCAAACAAACGCGGACAAACCTAAGAAGCAAGTGATCTTACAGCCGTAGAAGGAAGGGGGAAAAGGGGCCCGTGGGATAGACTGAAAAGGGAGGATGAATACTAACTGATCCTATTAAGAAGAGGAGAAAAAACCAAAGTTGTCACCGCAGCCTTGTCGGCAAGGAAAAACGAGTCACATGCCGTGTAAAAGACCAAGGGGTTACACGGGATACCCGACAATAGAGTCTCCCGATAGGGCATTCCACGCGGGATGACGGGACTACGTAAGAAGAAAAAAGCCACCCTCCAGGATTCGAGGAAGGGGTGAAAAATGATTGCCCGGGGTTTGCATGACCGAGAGGAGTAGGTTAAAAGGGAGAACATTCTGGGCTAACTGGCAGTTCTGGAGGGGAGGGTCAAAGGAAAGGCGGTGGCAGAAGTGTAATGGAGGAGACAGATACGGACGAGAGCAACTTTAAAAAGGGGACCGCGGCAGCAAAGACGTTATACGTCGCGGTGATAACTAATAAGGGAAAAGGGGGGTCAATGGCGAAACCAAAAGGAAAACGCAGACCGTGGGGCCACTCTGTCGCTGAAAGGAGGAGGATCTCCCCGATGCCGGTGGTAACCTGTATACTACGAAGAAAAAGTAAGATTGGGGGGTGGTGGAAGAAGCTGATAGGAAAGAATGGAGAAAGAAGCTGGCTATTTCGAGGAGGGAAGAACAGGTGAAATCTCGGGGGAGAAGCAGAGCGGTGTAGCGGGGACAAAAAGGGTGTTCCGAGAATCGCGGGACCGATTCTGTATGCCGGCAAAAAAGGGGAGAAAGTACGTCGAAGAAACACGCGCGGAGAAAGTCGCGCGCCTAAAAACCTGCTTGCGACGATGCTCGTGAAGAAAGAAAAAAAAAGGCGAAACAAAACAACGGAGGAGAAAGAGGAAAAAAGTATTTTAAGGGAAGGAACGTCCGCATCTGTTGAGTGGAGGAAAGGGAGGGAAGGGGAGTGTTTAGAAGCGCGACCGATGAAGGGGGTTTCCTTCGGATGGGAGGGGCTGACCGGAATCGGAGCAAGAAAAAGAAAATCGTTGGGCTGAGAAGGAACCTTGGAATACCTTTTATGCCAGAGGGACTAAAACTATCAAGGTACGCGAAAGAAAATGTAAAGGAAGGCGCAGGAGAGAACCAATCAGGAAGGGATCGAAAGGGGAGGTCAGGAGGCACACAAGGAAATGAAAGTCAGGTTGACCCGGTGAATGAGGGGGAGAGAAACGCAACAAAAAAAAAGAGGACTTCGAAATAAGTTAAGTTTGAGGGTGCTTTGTCGGCGGGGGGAAGATCTGAGGAGAAAGTGCTGAGGCAGGGGGCATCAACCGACGAAGATCCGGAAAGGTCGAACCGGGGGGGCCGTTCCAAAGGTTCGGACGTCCGGGGTCGAGGGGGAAAATACTACAAAGGTGTGGACCAAGAAAAAAAAAAAAAGAAGAAGAAAAGATGACAGGTCGACACGAATTTTGAGGCACAAAAGGAAGCTGCTCGGAATCAAAAAAGGGAAGGGAAATAAAACAGCGAAGAGAAGGGGCATAGGCGGCAAGGATACGTAACACATCTGAACGAAGTCGTATCGACGATTTCAAAGGAGGGTATCAGTGTTAAGGGGTGAAGACACAGGGACAACGTAGGGGGACAGGGGGGGAAAGAAGCACGGGCTTAACAGCAAGATGGTGAAGAGAAACCAGGTCGCCTCGTCACGGACAGAAAAATCGCTTCATCCCTCGGAAAAAAAAAAGATGATCAAGGCATAAAGGACAGATCATTGGAGGCAAGGGCGGGAAGCCTGTAGTTGTTTGAGGTGGCTCAAAAAGGGGGTTGGTGGGTGTCTTCGAGGCGATCACAGCCGAAGGGGAAAAGAAAGGAGTAGTCGCCATCCAGGACCCACCAAGTTTTTTCAGGGAAAAGGCGATGTCTCCTAGAAGGGCGGAAGACAGGGTCGCATTGGGGGCTGATAAAGATAAGGAGGGACAACGGTAAATTTTATGGACTAAGGCCGCGATCCGGGGAAACAGAAAGATCTTTAAAGGACAGAGGCAGGGGGGGCTCATCGTGAGCTCCGGAATGGGTTCTTCAATATAAGGAAAAGGGAGAAGGCTACCGGGAGAGGAAGGGGGAAAAACTGGTTTCGAGAAAAAATAAATGTGTCGGTCCGGGGGAAAGCGCGGAGGGGGGGAAGACAACCGGCTCCCGAGGCAACTCGAAACATCAAGGCCTAAAGAATCACAACGTCCAGCGAAGATAAAAAAAGAAGACTGGGGGCGCCCCGCGTGGGGGAGCTCAAAATAAAACTGTGGCACCGAAGCAAATTCAGCCCACGCGAATGAGCGGATAACGGACAAGCTGAACTGTTAGGCGGAAGAGCCTGCGTAAAAAGAAGAGGTGGTCCAAGGGGGACGGAGGGTGGGCGCGGAATATCTCGAGCAGTAAGGCGCCCGATCAAGAGGGGAGGATATCTCTAGAAAAAAAAAAACACCCGGAGTTAGGGGGAAAAGAGTCATCCATCTTCAAATAAGGACGAGTAGCGAGCGGCAGCGAGAAAGAAACCGTGAACCACCTGGGGAGGAGGGGAGAGCAGGAGAGGCGCCTGAAAGCAAAAGAAGTCGCGACGCGGGAGAGAAAGGGGGGGGAGGTTTTCCGCCGCAAAGAAATAAGACATCACTCCCACGGGGGACCTCAAGCACGACGCGTAGCCTGAGGGGAAAGGGGAAGGAACAGCTCGTGCGTGACGCTAGTGGAATGAGGATGCGTGCAAGGTAACAGATTCCTGGAGGACGAGAAAAGAAAGAGGAAAGGAGCGAAACGAGGAAAAAGAAGGGGTGATTAGCGCCGGGCGACGTGACGACCAAATAGATTTCGAACTCAAGACTGAATTGCTACACCCCGAAGGAGAAATAAGTGGGGCGGACGAAGCGGCCTCGCGGAAAACCGGGGGGGCGCCGCTCTCCACAAAACGTAAAAAGGAAAAGAAAATGGTAACGTGGAGCGAAATCACATAAAGGATCCAAAAAAAATAGGAAACGCAGCCCTTGATCTATCAGGGAATCGGGCATATTAAAAAAGGCTGATCAAGAGAAAGAACTTCAAACAACCAGTCTTGGAAAAAATACAACCCCGGGGGACAGAAGGAAACCTCCGCGCGAAGGAAAGGGGGGCAACTTGATGAATGAAAGGAAGGAAGCTATTAATCAAAATAAGGCCTGTGAAAGAAAAAGAAAAACGACTACCCAAGTTCACAAGAACCTTTGCAAGGAGGGGGGCAAAGGTAACCTAGTAATGGGTGCACGGCGCCAACGGCTGAGTACCCGACGGGACGACCTCCAGGAAGACCGAAATTTAAGGTGAAACGGAAGAGGGGGGGGGGCGACGTCTAGAAAGACGCCGCAGACGAGGGGTCGAGGAGGGGAATGTGGACGCTGAAAGTTTTGTTGCATGAAAAAAAAAACTGTGCTTCAGGGGAGAAAGGGAGTACGCGGAGAAACATGAGGGGTCGAACGCGCGGGGAGGGTACTGCGTGGGTGGTCAGGTCCAAAAGCCGGGGAAGTGTGGACCGCGACAGGAGAGAAACAGGGCAAACGGTTGTCAAGCTTAGGGAAGATCGGAAGAGTCGGGCGGGAAGCATCCTCCGAAAAAAAAATATTAGCGAAAGAAGACCAATCTCATCAAAGCCGAAAGAAAAGGGCCCATTATGGAGAGAGGAGACGGAGCGGCAAGGAAGGGGGGGGAGTCCAGGACTAAACTAATGGATGCGATGATACTATCGAAAGTGTAAAAAAAAAGGGGACATTTCTATAAAGGGGTAAGGATGGTCTCGAAGAGGAGGGGTCGGGCACTCGTTGACATCTCAAAGGAGGGAGTTGCACAGAAAAAGTATAGGTGGATATCGTAATCGGGCAGAGAAAAAGGATTTAGGCGTCTCGCAGATCATTGAGGGAGACGAGAGGAAAGGGAACCGTCCATTCGGCATGATCAACAGAGGTCCGCTCTATCAGGCACAGAAAAAAAAAAAAAAAAAAAAAAAAGAAAATGCGGCAATTCCGCGAAAATACGCCGGAGCTCGAGCAACAAAAAGAGGGGAGAAAAGGAGATCGGATTATTTATCTTGAAAAAGGCATCCCCCCCCCGTCGAAAGGTGGGGAAAACCTTAGCGCGATTTTGAAAGAAGGAAGGACCTGGTTCCAAGAGGACGTTAAGGAAAAAAATTTCCGAGACGCAAGGAGAGGTCGGAGCGGTTACGGTGAAAAAAATACTTTGAATGCCCCGGCAAGAAAAAGGGGGGGGAAAAGGAACGACGAAACTTGAACAACAGTTGTGGCCAAAAGCCTCGCAGATAATAGCAGATTAAAAAGGAAGGATGAACGATCAGTCCCACCAAGGGAAGGAGTCGAGGGGAAAAAAACCAGAGGTGGGGGGATAGGGGGACTCACCGGCAGCGGAGGAAAAAAGACGAATTCGGCTAATAAAGGAGCCAGTGGGGTCAGAGTTAGAGGCAAGACTCGGAAGATAAAAAAGTTAGTTCGGATTCTGCAGGAACAAAAAAAAAAAGGCGTAAGGAAATGACCTCCTCAATGCTAGACCAAAAAAAGGGGGGGAGAGGGACTGCCTTCTTCTAGGACAACAATGCGGGGCAGAATGCCATTTAAGGACCGAGAAAAGGAACAAGACCCGCAAAATCTTTAAAGGAAAAGACGTTCTACACTAAAGGTCGCGAGTACTCCGAGCATAAAAAAGAATTGCCGGAAAAAAAGCACTTTCACATAGAAAAGGAGGGAAGAGGAACCTGGCATGTAGGAAGGGGAAAAGGAAGGAGACGCCATAATCGCCGCAGAGAGGTAGCACTTTCTCGGAGATCGGTGAAAAGAGCCTGAACCATTGGACCGGGCAAGGGACTCGGTTGAGGGCACGAAAAGAGCTCTGGTGAAAAAATGTTCCGAATGGAAAGGGCGGAAGACGGGGGGGGAACAGAAAGAAAGGATCATCGCCTCGGACGAAGGAAAGAAAGGCCATAGACTTGAAAGTCGACGGCGGTAAGAGTAGTCCTGGCCAAGAGGTGGGACTAGAACTCTCCTTGGGTGGGGGGGGGATTCGCTTGATGATCATCCAAGGGTCCATCTATTTTCCGCTCGGACAAGGAGGAGAGAGAGAGGGCGGGGAGACATGGAAGGCTGAATAAAAACGCAAGGGAAGAGGTGGAGAGCGCGACTTCGACGGGCTTTCGAAGAGAACTTATAAAAGGGAAAAGAAGCAGGCGTGAGATCCGGACTCGGATCATAAGGGCCAAGGCGCTAATGAATAACCGGAAGCGCAGCTCATTGGAGGCGAGAACCGAAATTATAGGGGAAAGTCCTTGCTGAACGCTAAGAAAATCAGCGGGAACTGCGACGGGAAAAAAGCGCTCATGCATGGACCGGAAGGGAAAGAAAAGACAATCCGGCTAAGCGTAAAAATTGGAAGGGCGTCACCAGAAGGGGGGGGCGGTGCTCAGAGTTGAGGAGAATGGGGGCCATCAGCCCAGCTAAGGGCTCGCCGCGCGGAAGGAACTTACACAATCTACACGGGACGAAAGAAGTCGGCTCGGGGGGAAAAGGGTAAGTTTCTGCGGGTCGAGAACAGGTAGCCCTAAAAAGGAGACGGAAACTCGGGGAACGAGATAAAAAAAAAAGGGAGGAAGATATTAGGGGCCCCGGGGGGGAAACCTTACCGAGAAAAAAGAAAGCAGGAAAAATAGGCCGTGAACAAAAAAAGTCGGCGCCAGTGGAGAAGAAAACAAGAAAAACGCCTTCGGGACGACCGGTCAGTTGGCGGGGCCGAAAGAAAAATAATATGAGCAACCCCAAAAGGGATAGGAACAAGCACCGACGCGTACCTGAAATAGGGGAAAGGGGGAGAGGACTCCATTTCCCGGCGCGGGACGGATCGGTTTGGAAAGATCGTAGGTGGATAAAAAGAGCAGCGTGAAGGCAAGACTACAGGAGATCGAAAACGAAGGAAACAGAGGACTCTAAAGAAAAGCGGTATTTAAGCGAGGGGAAAAAACCTGAGAGGGGAACGACCAAAGAGATAGGGGAAGAGAACCGAGGAACTATTCTAGCCCGTATAGGGGGGAGCGGAAGGGATCGGCCGACGAGAAAAAAAATCCGACAATGGTTGGCAGGGTTTAGTTTCGTCAGCAGGAGACTGCGACCCGGGCAGAACCTAGACCTCTCACATCAAGAGGTACAGCCTGACCGTCTAAAGATTCCACTCTCTGGAATGGCCTACTCCAGGAAACCCAGGAAAAGACTCACCCACCCCGTCGCTGAAAACTCAACCAAGGGAAAAGGTGGAAGAGGTACTGAAAAGGTAATTAGATTTCCCTTTTATTGAGTAATTGGGGGCCGATCGAGATGGTAGTTTTCCTCAATCCTATCCACGGCGTCAGCATCTGGAAGAGGTTACCATGACAGCCCAAGGGTAGTGCACTCTTTCTCCAAACCTCTGAAACCGCCGTGGGAACTTTCTAGGGAGGACGCAGTGGTTTCCACCCTGAGGGAACCTTGGCACTCCCGCGATCTGGCGAGACCCCACGATGAACTGGAATGACTTCCTGAGTATAGGGTGGCAGATAAGAGAACGTTACTGTTCTTGAACCTGCTTCGCAATTGTGCGCAAGTGGGGCTTAGGGGGGGCTCACGGACTACGCCTCACAAAGGAATCCCGCGTAGGTCTGAGGTCTAGGGAAAGGATTGTAGAGGGGCGTGTAGGGTTTGTTTCCTCTGAGGATCCGCAGTGTTGGGTTCAGCGGTCAGGACAGCCCTTCGGACAAGCTCGGTTACTCGAGGGAGGGGGACTCTATAACATAAGGGGAGCATGGACTTGAGTTCATGGAGTGTCTCGCTTGGGGGGGTCTTTGCGCTTTCCCGCTTGGGCCTTCTTTTGGGGCCTTTTTGCACTGGTCGCGGGCTACAGGTAAAAATAGGGGGCTGCCATGTAAAAGGAGTCTCAAGGACGCTCGTGTCATGGAGCAACGTCTGCTTTGAACAAAAAGAAAGAACAAAGAGCAGGGCGCCTTGTGGTGAGGAGCTCCTTTCACCGGCAAAAAAGAAACCCCCCTTGAGAAAAGAGTACGACCTTCTACTGAGACGGAAGCCGAAACGGTTGAAAAAAGGAGAAAAAAGGTTACTTCTCATTCTCAGAATGGGGGGGGGGGGGAAACGGTCTGATCGTGGAGGATAGTGAAGTCTTGCTATGGAGAGAACGGCGGGAATCCGACACATTACCTCCCGAGGGAAAAGGAGACGGTGTACGCGGGCATCAAGGAAAAAGGGTGGCAGAATCGTAATCTCTCCTCTAAATCAGCAAGGATCAGGGGCTCAAAACCGGTCACGTCAAGGAGAAAAAAAAAATGCCGCGCTACAAGAAAATCCCCCCGGCGACAGACCTAAGAGGAGAAAGATCGACAAAAAAGAAAAAAAAGGGGGGAAAGAGAGAGATCGTAGGGTTCGAGAAAAAGGGCAAGAGTCGAGTTGGAATGAGCGCGAGCGTGAAAGGAAAACAGAGGAACCTGGGAACTGATGACGGCTTGTCCTCGGACCAAAAAGGAAACTCCGATGAAGCGATTGGCGGGATGAGACACAAAAAGATCGAAAATGTTTATACCTTTATGCCCGGAAAAAACCGAAATACCGGCGGACGCCAATGAGGAAAGAGTGCCGCGGCGACCGAACGGAAAGAAAGCTTACGATCGAACTGCTGTCCCAAGATCAGCACACACCCTCAGGCCGGGAGGACAAAGCATTAGTGTGGACAGGTGGGAACAAAATCGGGATAAAGCCGCCTTCGAATTGGAAGGGACTTCCAGTCAGGGTCGGGTGAGGTTGGCAAGTCGCGAAAAAAGGCCGAGCCTTAGGGGAATGGAAGCAACGCCTGACGGTCGAAGGAGAAAACTCATGGGAAAGACCTGTTTCGGGAGGCGGCCGTATGTCAAAACAGGGCAAAAATGCGACAAGAAACATGTTGGACCGAGAACAGAGACATCAGGCAAACACTTTGGGGGAAACAGAATGGTCTCAGGGATTAGACACCTGACATTGAAAAGCAAGAAAGCTAAAAAACAGGGCAGCCAACGGACCATCGAATCGACCTAAGGTGGGAGGGGCCGGGCTTCAAAGGGAAGAAAAGGCCCATATCCGAAGAGGAAGGACAGGAGAGTCGGGCTCGCGGTCGAGGGTCAAGGAGGGGGATAAGTGGTGCACGGTGAAAGAAAGTGGAACACGGCAGGTTGACGGACGGTTTTCCACAGGGAGAAAAACATCTTCACTGTTCAAATTTCCTCATGGAAAGAACGGAGTAAAGGGCCATACGGCTCGAGAGAATAAAGCTGACAAAGGATTACTCCTAAATGTCGGGGGAAGGAGTCAGTCACTGATCCGTACCCCCAAGTTATGGTTTGGGAGAAAAGGGGGGTTTTTTGGGACTGAGAAGATAAGCGTTCAGGTAGGTCATCCATCGATCTTTGTCCAGAGTATCAAGGGTCGTCGTTCTCCGAGAGCGGCGGGAGTGGAGCGCCAGTGTCCAGGGAGGGGGGAGACAATTCTGCTATAAAGAAACTGAAGGAGGAAGCAACGGGGCATGGGGGGGGAGACAGTCCGACGAGGCCATCAGACGAATATAGAGGGCGCTGGTGCGCGAATAGAAGAGGAGAGGGCCTCGCTGGAGCTTATGGGGGGTCGTCAAGAGAATGCCCAAGGGGGATATAAAATACAGGAGGGGAGACAAGACCAGGGTAGGAGACGAAATAGATCCTATACTTTTCGATTGAAAAGGGTCGGGAAACGCTCGGTTTATCCAAAAGCTCTGGGAAAGCATTCCGGAAAGAATTGAAGTCCTTTCACACAAGAGGACGATGAACTTCACGTGATTGAGCGCCAAAAAAGGGTGGGAGGGGGTTCTAAGAAGGGTGAAAAGCAAACGGAAGCACATGGACGGCTCGCGGACGGGGACGCTTGTCATCTATCGAAAAAGCTGCCAAGACTGGGAAGGGGTCCACGGGGGGAAAAAAAAGGGTTCGGACGCTTGGGATGGAAGAGGGAACCGGGGGCCGCGAAAGTGGGGGAGTCTAGGCGCCCTTCCAAGGGGGGATCTCTACCCAAAAAGAAAAGGGGGTGGGGAGAACTCTCTCGGATAGTGGAATGATTTCTCCGATAAGAAATAATCCGATTCTTCCCTTCTACATCGAAAAGGAAAAAAAAGGCTCCTTATTCGATCGCATTGGAAATCAGGGAAGACGGCCGGAAAAAGATCCGGAAAGGGGGAGGGAAGTATCTTGTTCTTTCGGGTGCAGAGGGAGAAACAGAGTTAGCATCAAAAAACTCTTCGTGCTCCCTTCAAGCACCGAGGAGGAAAGAGGGTGGATTGAGGGACTTCAGTGCCTTAGGGAGAAAAACTAGTTTTGGAGGAAAGGAGAAGGTGGTAAAGATCGTCTTCCAGCAAAAAAAAGTAGTGATCGCAGAGCTAACGAGAGTCCGGCACAAGAGAGGAAATTTACATTATCACTGAGACTTATCTGAACACATCAAAATAGGGGGGAAGGGGGACTCGACCGGAGCTGAGAGCGGGACCCGCGCTATTGGGTATCGGGAGACACACCTTACCGAGAAACTCTGCCACAATGAAAACGTTGAAGGAGAGGGGGGGGAGGTCTTGATCAACCGAGAAAAAAGAGAAAGCTCTCCCTCGCAATACTATTAGAACCAAGGGGAGCAACTAAGCGATTTTCAGAGAAGAAAACCTGCTGATAACGAAGCACCCCACAACCAGGGGAGAAAAAAACCGAAACCAAAGTCAGGGGAAAATCAAAGTCTACTTGAAGTAATAGAGGTTGGTGGTACCTGAAAGACGCGAGATCGAGTGGGCCGAATACTATTCACCACAAAGAGTTGTCCCATAAAAAGTTTTTCCGTGCAAGAAAGCAACGGGGCCGTTTTCCACGGGGAAGGCAGAGGGAAAAAGGACCCACTGACGGAAATACCTACTTCGGAAGGAGAAAAGGCGGGCTAGCACTTAAAGTCCACCGGCCGCACCTCGAAAGTAGGATAGATGTTAAGGATTGCCGGGCGGCATTTAGGGAAACACTTCGTGTTCATGAAAGGAAAAGGAAAAAGTCGGGGTTTCTCTGGAGGACATAGCGGGGGAGGGATGGGGGCTGCGTAAACGTGCTCGTTGGGGCAAGGAAGGTCTAAAGTCTCTACAAAAAGAGCAAACGGTCTTTTCTCAGGGGAGGGAAGGTCATCTTCTAGGACGTCTTCGTGGGGAAACTCAAAAGCTCCGACCCTAAGGAGAGGAGAAGGGCAAGACTTGCCACCTCATAAAGCAAAAACGACGCACCTTGGAGATTCTTCAAAAAGAAAGTGCTCTCCCGTTCCGGTTCCACAGAAAAAAAAAGAAACTGGGGTACTGCTCTCTACGAAACTCAGGGGGTGTGTTTGCCGAAAGGGAAGAGGAGAGAATTTCGGGATTAAGAACTGCAAGGAGTGGAATCTGCGCCGGGAGCGCGGGGAGAGAAAGGAGGGGGGACATTCTTTGCGTAAGCAAAGGAGGGGGAAGAGGGGGCATCAATTGTGATAACTAAATCGCTCATCCAAGGGAAGGGAGGGGATCGGGAGTCAGATCAGGGTTGTAAACCAGGGAGAAAGAAAGGGAAAGTGAAAGTAGGGCAAGAGAACACTTCCTCTCTATCAGAACAAGCCACGAACGGGGAAATTCCTCTAAATTCTTAGCAAAAACCAAGAAGGTAGTAGAGAGAGAGGAGGAAGGGAGGGGGGACGGGGCAATTCAGGCCGGCGGGGGGGAAGGCTTTGACCTGAAACGAAGGGACAGACGCTTACCTGTTGAAACCTGGGAAGTGGTATCGAACCCGCTGGCCGCATAAGAAGTGGGAGGCGGAAAAGAAGAGCACACTTTTAGAGGGAACCAGGCTAAAAACCGACGGGAAAAGGAAAAGGACTAGATTCACGAGTGCCCTGGAAAGAAATCAGAAAGAAATGAAGGCTTGGAGCGACGGGAGTCTCTCTCAGCGCAAAAAAAAAAGAGGATAATCGCAGGGAAGTAGTTGATGAAAGGAGAAGAACCACGGGGGGAGAGTAACGCCGGCAACGGGAAAGTGCAAGTGGTCGGCGGGGCGGCGAAATTAAGAAAAAGGGGTGGCAATGGCGCGAAACCATCGCACGAGACTTGAATTTTCTTATTCGAGGGGGAGAACAGCACGCCCTTTTCGAGAGATGACGACAGGCGGGGAAAGAGAAAGACCTTTGAGCTCCCGGCGTCGCTGTCGCTTCAACAAAGGAAGGGAAACCGAAGAAGTGGGGGGACCGAGCACCGGGAAAAGGGAAAATCTTCCGAGACGGGAGGACACAATTGGATCGGCGTACAGAGTAATCACTCTAAGTGCGCGTCAAGTAAAAAAAAAAAAGGCACGGCAACCTCATAGAACCGAAAAAACGACGGCACTAGGGGGGAGGAGGGGGGGCGGGAGCCGAAGTAAGCATGCAGGGAGAGAAGAGCTAGTGGCGTGCGTCTCGGAGGGGAGTCTTGTCAAGGGGAAGGACTTGGCCCATGGCCGGGAGTTTGAAGAGGTTGAGGTTCCATAAGTTAAAAGAATAGAAAGAGGGTACAACGCCAGGGGTCAGCCGAGGAGGACAGTCCCAACGTAAGAGGAAAGAAAAACTTTCCAGGGGGAGGAAGAATGGGTGCAAAAGGGAAGAGGGACGGGCGGAGGCGGGGATAGAAACGGGTGGGAGGGTTTTGCTCCGCGCCGGGGGGGGCTGTTTTGATGAAGCAGAAAAAGTAGTCTGGCCCCCGAGGGAAAGGAACAAGTCGCGTTCCATAGAGCGAAGGTTCAAGGGGCGGTCTAAAGAAACGTCCATCGAGGGGAAGGGAAGGGTGGGGTCTTCTCAGAAGAGAAGAGGAAGACGAAGCCTTAGGAAGAAAAAAAACGGCCTACTATCAGCTCAGAATTGACGAGGAAAAGCTCGGGATTTGGTCGGGGGACGCCAGTTTTAAAATAACAAGGGAACTGGCAAACTACTCCGGAGGGAGGAGCGGCGGGAAATCCGGGGGTCAGGGGTCTTGCGCAGCTGCGAAAGTTAGGAGATGGAAAAACATAAAAAGGCTCAAGGAGGGAAGTAAATGAAAAGCAGGAAAAGAGAGAGAGAGTGGGGGGAGGGAACCCGAGGGGGGCGTGATGCTCAAAAGATTGGTAGAAAAGAGCTTCATTCCCCATCAAGGAAAGGAAATTCGAGCGTGGACCGGAGGGAAGAGATCTCCCTGGAGAGAAACGTCCATCTTGGTCCCAGGGGTGGTCGATGTTCGAGGGGATCGGGAAAAAATCAAGAAGTTATAACTTCTCTACCGAGCACCTCAGATTT
>Ga0179593_1542487_pt1 | contig 12978 bp, 12 predicted proteins | sample CZODoug2_1_08_16_FD_185931 | JGI IMG/M metagenome (GOLD analysis project Ga0179593, IMG submission 185931) | Vadose zone soil fungal communities from Angelo Coast Range Reserve, California, USA - CZODoug2_1_08_16fungal (PacBio error correction) | ecosystem: Environmental > Terrestrial > Soil >...
GGAGTGCTCAAGACGGCACCAAAGGATAGCACCGCCTAGGAGAGTTAGTTCAATGGTCTCGGGGCGCGAGAGTGCAAGGTCGAAATATAGGCGATGAGGAAAAAGGCAAAGAATGAATAAGGCATGGTCAGGGTGGTGGGGGGTCGGGGGGCAGGAAGAAATGTGTTCTGTCAGCTCTTCCTAAATTGGCGAAGAAGTCAAAGAAATCGCTGGACCTGGAAAAAGGGCTGCGGCGGAGCTAAAAACATCGCCGTCAAGCTGAGGCCGAAAGGCGAGGGGGAATGGGTAAATACCGAACAGACAAAAAGGAAAATCTGGAGGCATGAAAAAGCACTAGAGCCATGCGCATCGCCTCAGGGAGGAGAAAATTCCGATCGTGGAAGGGAAAGGGGATCGACAGACCAAGTCCCAGGTATCGCTGGAAAACAAATAATCGTTTGGTCCCATCAAAAAATCTCGAGGGGTCGAATCATTTAGTTGGGGAAGGGGAATTGTTCCGGAAAAAAAAGGACGCTTTCTGCAAAAAAAAGAAGCTAGGAAAAACGGAAGAAAAGGGCTCATCTTCCTCGGATGACGCCGGCAGCGCAAGAAGGGGGAGAACGAGACAGCTCCTATAGAAAGGAAAAAAACTGAAACGAAGGGAAAAAAGAAAGCTCGACTTTCGCTAGTCAGTTTGTAAATTCCCTAACGATTGCTTCAGGAGTTGAGGTCGAGTTAGGGGGAAGACTTGGCAAAAAGGGAGGGAAACCTTCCTTCGAGAAATCAATAGTTGTAGATGCGCGCGTGAGCAAAAAAAAAGGAAACGAGGGGGACTGAATTCTTAAAGGAGTGGCATTAACCCCGAAAGGGTTACGATCACCGAGACCAATGAAGCTCCAGAAGACCAAGGCCGACACGGGGGGGGGGGGGGGAAAAGAAGGAGCAAACAAAGGAAAAGGTTGACCCTTCTGCTGCTCTTGGTGAGCAGGCGCATAAAAGAGGGGAAAGGAAAGAAACCCGGAGCCTCAGCCCAAGGTATGCGAGGCGGGTTGTGCGGAGGCGGGAGTTTGAAGAAAAAAAAGGAAAGGAGACTTTGTTCTTGGGTCGGGCGAATGAGAGGGGGGGAAAGGTCCCGCCCCGTACTCAAATGGGAATAGGAGTTAGCCCTAAGGGGGGGTTCGACCCCACGGCGAGGAGGATGCAAAGATTGTCCCCTTACGCGGAAAAATGAACCAAAAGAAACGAGGAAAACAATCACTTGTCTTGCAACGAAAGGCGATTTTAAAGGAAGCCGTTGTGCGCAATGCAAATGCGCAAAGGAGAAAGAAATGAGTGCCGATCGGGGGCGGAGAAAAGAATGCGAAAAAGGGCATCCCCAGGATAGGGGTCGAAAGAAAACCGCTCTAACAGCTGGACTGCATAGAGGCCGAGTTCCGCGCGTGCTAGAGGAGAGGTTGACGGGTCTCCACGCCGAACGATACCGAGAACAAGGGTGGAAATGCAGAGGAGGGGACTCCGGCACAGAGATAGTATCGTTTCAAAAGAAGCAAAGCGAACCGCTAATCGTGGAAAAGGAAAGCCTATCACGGCCGCAGACAAAAGGGCGAGGGGGCATCGGCAAGATCCAAGGGGAGCTGAAAGGGGCTGAGGAAGAGCCACCAGAGCGCCTGGTGGGGGGTGAAGAGTAGGGAGGGGGAGGGGAGATTTGCAGGTCCGCGTGGCTTCCGGGTCGCGGACGGCTCTAAACCGGGGGTCCTAGCGTGAAATAGGTGGTTAACGGGTTCGGGGGGTTCTTGCATCCTCTAGGGGCGATTGCCCGGGCGAAACGGCTCCGATCGTATCTTCTATGAGAAGAAAAAAAAAATTGAATCCACCGGAGACTTACAACAAAGTAGGGGAGACACAAATTTGTAGGCCCACTGATAGACAGGGAGCAGTTCGTCGGGGAAGGCAGCCTCTCTATCTAAAGCCAATGCAACGAAATCTTACCCAGAAACCTATGCCAAACTCGAAATGACGTTATGAGAAGAGGGGGAAGGAGTCTGTGCCAAAAAAACTTGACGATCAAAGCCGTCTGCCGATGTGCCAGGTTATGCGACACGCCGAATGGGGAAGGGTCGGACGTGACTGGATGCACGGACAACTAGAGACCAAAAAAGCTTCGCCGATCGGAAGCCGAGACAAGGCAGACTCGCGAACAGAACGAGGTCACGAAAATAGGTGCGGCGCGGCTAACAAAAAGAAGAAAACGGTCCCACGAAGGCAGCGTATGGTTCCGCGGGAAAAAAGAGCACTCTCCGGCGAGCTGATCGGAAACTGGCCGCGAGCGCCGCAGAACGGGAACGGGGGGATGAAAATCGCCTTGTGAAGCGGCGGCGCCTTTAGAATGCCAGGGGGGGAGGAACCGATTCGAGCAAGGGGGAGACGCGTGCTCGCAAAGACATTGCTCGAAAAGAAATGCATCTCTGGAGGACTTCCCAGGAGGATCAAGATCGGGTGGCGACTTTGTTTAGAGGAGCCAAGGCAGAAGGGGCTCGTTCGCCTGGGTACTGAATGGGCAGGCTCGAACGGGGGAAGAGCGCCTAGCAGGGCGAGGCTTCACATGCCAGAGCAATTGAAGGGAAAAACCGCGACCGCCCGATCTTGCCCGCACACTCACCATCCATCGCCTGGCTACGCTGCGACCGGGTACAGCGAGGAAAAAAGGGAACCAGAGGGTATCTGGGGGGTAAACTGAGAAAAAGCGACGTCACCGGAAGGGCCCGAAGTCAACCATGAGCCGGACAAGCGAACATTAGGAAAATGATCCCACGGCGAGACGAACCGCAGAGAAGGGGGACTGACTTGCGCAGAGGGAATCGACCTCTCCTAAAGCTGTGGTGGGAAGGAAAGAACAAGTCTGGAATCGAAGAAAAAACCGGAGGGGGAAAGAGGGGCTGACGGGGCTGTCCGCTAGGGCGGAAGAAGAAGGCAGTTCCCCTCCAATGCAGCCGATGAGAAGGAAAAAAACTAAAGAACAAAAACTATCACTCTGGAAAGAGGGGGGACAAATCGACTGGAAAAGGGAGCCCTAGACGCGGATGCTTCCTTCGGGATCTTAAGGGGGGAACCCCGTCTTTGGGGGAAAGACAGTGCCGGGCGGACGACTAAGGGAGAGGTTCCGATTCACAAAAGAATATATAACTCGTCAGCAGAACGAAGTGGAGGGCCAGGAAAGGGAGGGGCGTCGGATCTTCTGAGGGCAGCCCCTGATCGAGACTTAAAGGACCCCTGGGCCCGCCTTTCGCGGGGGAGGAAGCAAAATAGTCGGTCGATCACACGGGAGAGAGAAAATTCAGAAGGGAAGGAGGGGAATCGAACGTCTGTAGGAATCGCATCCGTGCAGCGGGGTCAACGTCAAGTGAAAGAGTGCCGGGACATCTTCACCGATCGCGAAACTCAGAGGAAGCTTTGCTAGCAGAGGGATCGGGAAGAAGTAACCTAAAGGAAAAAAAAAGTGGGGGACTTCTCCTGTGGGAGAGCGGGCGAGAGAAAATACCGGCCGCTCTGTCACGAGCGGAAAACATCACGTACGCCAAGAGAGGATTGAGCAGAGGGAAAAGAGGCGGGTTTAGTAAAAAAAAAAGCAGGCAGCCGACTTCGAGGAAAAGAGACTGGGGGGCGTCTCACTTGCCGCCATTGAGGGGGAAAAAAATCAAATCCAAAGAGGGAGCCGGCTCTACTTCTGTAGGGATTCCCGCACATAGGGGGGAAGAAAAAAGGGGATTGATTCTCCGGTCCTGGGGAAAGGAGTGCCCCCTCTAGCCGGGCGGATGCGAGGGGAAAAAGGCTCAGAGGGAAAGGAGCGGGTTGGATGCATCTCCGGGAGAGGAGAGGAGATGGGAATTAAATCCAGATCGCCAGCTTTATAGAACCGAGGCGCCGCCGCTACCTCATAGTGAAGAAGGGGGGGGAGGAAAAAAACCGGCTCTAGATAGGGGAAAAAACCCCCAAGCTCAAAAAGGGAAAGAAAAGCGTAGGGGGCGGGAACAAGATGATGAGCAGGAAGAAAAAAGATGTCCCCAAGGTAGCTCTCACAAAAAAACGGAAAAAGGAAAATTCGCCTCTACTCAGGGGGAACGTTCCTGGTTGGAAGGGGACACGGGGGAGGAGAAAATGGTACTGTTTAAAAGGAAAAGATGCGCGACCATCTGACAGAAAATCGCATCAATTAGATCGGGGGGGACCGAGATTGATTCAGATGCGGGCTCCGCTCGCAGCGGTTTCCGCAGAAAAGGGAGGGAGATGCTAAAGAATAGGGAGGGGAGAACGCACCGATCAATGCCACCGATGGACCCCCCACCAAAGGGAAACCGGGGGAGCCAAAACCCGACGACCCAGACTCGAAGTGGCTTAAGACCCAGAAGAAAAAAGACGGAGAAAAGAGGGGAGAGGCGTCTCCTAAAGGCGGAATCAAGGGCAGAGGAAGGGGGGAGAGCCTAAAATATATAGATGTCTTGTCGGAAAAAAGGAGGATATGAAAAGCAGGGTCCTCTCTAGAGAGGGAGGGAAAGAAAGGGGACTCTAAAAAAACGCGACCATCCCAGTGACGAAAGACACTGCGTCGACTGGGCGGGTGGAAGACAGGTCGAGAAGAACATATCTTTGCCCCGGTTGAGCTACGATCGCCAGAATCCATCCCGATAGTCAAGAAAAGCTGGGAGGTGAGGGGTCTCAAAATCACGAGGTCGCGAGGGAAAAAGCGCGAAGGGCTGAAAAAGGGAGCCGCCCGGTCAGGAGAAGAGCTGACAAGAGGAAACAGGAAAGAAGTTTGCGCCTCCGAAAAGAAGGGAACGCGGAACAGGAGAAACGGCATGCCAGGTCGAGAGACCTCTATTTATCGATAGACCATCGGCGACACTCTAGGTGAAAAACGGACGCGACTCGACCAAGGCCGTCGAATCCGAGAACGCGACCAGGAGAAGACTCTCATCGGCCACGCCTTCCGCGGGGGAGGACGTGAACGTCCTCGTGAAATCCGTTTGAATCAGGGAGAGAGGAAAAAAGCGTCGGCACCTCCAAGGAGAGTCGTGTTTCGGCAGAAGAAAGAACGGGGTCCAACCTATAAATAGGACAGTACCGAGGAAAGTGGCATCCTAGGGGGAAAAGGGCCACGGGAAGAAAACCCGATGCAGACGTGTCTTCTCGCTTGGAGAGGGGAGGAAGAGAGATGGCGGGCGGGGGGGGAAAAAGTGATAAGAAAAGCACCCGGCGCTCAAGTATGTTCAGAGTGATCAGACCGCCGAAAAGGAAATGAGTAGGCTGACCCAGCATTGATAGATGCGTGGAAGTTCACGCCGCGGGAATTCGCCATTCAAAGAGACCGGAAGTCTGTCGGGATAGAGGGCTCTCTACGGCACCATTGCGCGCGGGTGAAAAAAAGGGAGTGATCCGTCATAGGGGGCCTTAGTGGGCCGCAGGGTCCGAAGCAGCTCCATCCTGGAGGCAAATTGCACGCTGGTGACGAATATGTCAACATCCGAGCCAGGCGATAGAGGGAGGGGGAGTGAAAGGTCCAATGCGGGGGAGGAGGGGGTAAAGCCGCCGACATTACTCCTCAGGGGAGGGGACGTGCAGCGCATGAAAAATAAGAAGGATGGCCATCAGAAAACTCCCAGTCGCTCAAGCGGCAGAGCCACATGGTGCCAAGAGCCCGGAGAGAAGGAGATCAGAAACCCCCGTCCTTCCACTAACGCTGGCAAAAAATAAAAGCAGCAGACCACGAAGAAGCTTTTCCGCGCCAGGTCGCTCCGCGCGAGGCCGACTCGGGGGAGGAGGGCCAAAGGTCGATGAAAAAAGCGATGAAGAAGGGGAGGGCCGTTAAACTCTGTTCATCACGTCGTCCGTGGATCTCACTCTATCGGAAGAGAAACTCGCCCAAGACTCGAGAATCTCTTAAGAAGGGGAGAAACGATCCGCCTCAAGAGAGGAAAAAGAGAACCACTGCACTGCGGCTTCGTGGGAAGGAAAAAAAAACTCGGCTCCCGAAAAGGGAGAAAATGATCGAACCGGGCAAACCTCTCCGGGGAAAAGTTGCCTCGATCAGCATGCGGAAGGGAGACTCCTAGTACCTAGTTTATCGGGGGTAAAGCGAAGTGTCAGACCGCGGGCCGGACCGGAAAAACTGCGCTACAGGCGAAATAATCAAACAGTTAGTTCCGCGTCAGTTCAGGATCTCCAAGAACGATTCTTCTACCGAAACGAAGCACATTGCCCTCGCTGGGAAACAAGATCGGCATGTATTATCTCGGTGGGGGCTGGGGTACTTGGCATTGCAGTCGAAAATCGACAAGCGCAGCATCTGAGGGGACTTTACGGGCTAATACAGTCGCCCGGCGCTAGGACCTCCAGCCACCAAGGGTGAAAACCTCAACGTGGCGTAGGACGGCCCAGGGGGACGCACGCCTAAAGCGCCAAAAGTCGCTTCGCGGTATCCTCCGGCGCAGGGGAAAAAGGGCGGAACTTCTCGACAAACACAGCTACCTGCCCTCGAACGACTTTAGCAGATCTAAGTCGGCCACGGAACTCAGCGTTTGCGCACCTCGACATTTTATACCTGGTATCCGCCTTGTCAGCAGCCCAAGGCTAGCGAAAAACCGCTGATAAACTGGGCCTGTGAGAATCTGAAAGAGGCTAGGGAAGATTAGGGAAATCTCCGGCGAATGGGCCGAAGCGGGGAAAGGCAAAAAAGGCCACGAACGGAAGGGGGATCGTCAGGACCTCAGTAGTTTGCAAACAGCAGAGGGAAAACGCGTCTATGCGGCCAAAAGTAGCGGGGCAACGGACCAGGTAAGACGGCTGGGGCGAGGACCGTAAGGCTCAGAGCGCGGACTTATAAAAAAGAGGTCGGCCGCCGAAAAGGGGAGATCTCCCGTAAAGGCTCCGGGGGCCGTGCACTGAATGAGCCGCGAGGAAACTTTTCATGAGAAACCGGTGGGAAACGAGAAGAAAATCAGAGACAGTTGCGTGGAAAAAAAAAAAGAAATGATGGGAAATCGCAGGGTTGGGATGCTGGCGGGGCCTAACCGAGAGTGTCACCACGCTTGGCGAACTAGGGGTCGAAAACCCCAACCTTTAACCTAGGATACTGGAAGAAATTGAGCTAGGGGCAATCAAATCAGGCGGGGGGGGGGGAGACCAAACAAACGCTAGCGAAAAACTATGGTTATCGCTGACCTTCATGCCGTCAGACATACCGAGCGCTACGCGGGGTATAGAGATAAACAGGTACCACTAACGATTTTATTATAGCAGGTATCGAGTAGGGGAAATACAGGAATAAGAATTCTCAGACGAAACCATTTTCAATGTTGGGGAAACTGGAGAGGGGTTACCAACCGGGTCAAGGGGGGAGGGAGGGGGGGTATCATTTTGTGGGGGGGCAAGGGGGATCTGGGATCCAAGGTCGGTTGGGGGAGAATTCACGGGGCTGGGGAGTAACATTGCGAATTGTAACGGGGTTTGGACCGCAATTAAGACGCGCAGACAAAGATTGATGGTCAGAGAAGGAAATAGTCCGTGGAAAGGCTGAATGGGATCTCCATCGCAAAGTTCAAATAATAAAAGAAGACATCGGGCAATAAAACGAATGAAGAAAATTACTTGACGGGGCAAACGTTTGCACCTCGTGTCTGTTAGTAGTTTCCTCAAGCCGTGTTGGGCGCTCAGCAAACAAAAGAAACTGCAGAGGGGGAACGACCGTTCGAATCGCCGTAAAGAGATTTGCCGGAAGTGCCGGTAGGGACCGGTGGCCCAGGGGAGGGGGAAGGCAGTGAAAGTGAGCCACGAAAAAAAGACAGTAAGATGCTAAACAACTGGATCATCGAGCTATTACGATGAGGGGGGTCGAAAAAAACAACCGATCCATGGAATTGGTGATGTCCGCACATGGAGTAGGAAAAATATTTGAGGCGCACCGGAAGGGAGCGATCGATTAGCGAGGCGGGCGCTCGCGGCCGCCAGATAATTCCGCGATGGAGCCGGGTCCTTAACAATCCAGGTCAAGGACGGGCCAATAAGAGGGGCGGTGATACAGTTTGATAGAGTTCGAAAATCAGCAAGCTGAGGACCAATTGGCGACTAAGGAATGAGTAGTACTTCTGCTCCCATTTCAGTACTTCGACATAAATGCAGTGGGAGTGCAACGCCAGGACAAAAGTACCTGAAGGTGGTGGGAAAACGGGGAATCATCGCCGCTCGGGCTAGCCAAAAAGCTTCTCTGAGAGGCATTGGGATGAACATCTCCAGTACTGGGAGAGGGGCGAGAAAGGAGTTCCTAGGTCTCAATCACACAAAATTCCTTTGAAAATACGGTACAGGAAACGACCGGCGGCGATATCTGACAAGTCTAAAAAGAAGATAGCAGAGAAAAACACTTTGTGGGAGAAGTAAAACGAGGATTGAGAAGTTGGGTCAGAAAGCGGGGAAGCGGTTTATCACAAGAACGTGAGGGCGTCAGGAGATTGACGGTCTGCGTGTTCGAGGAATAAGGAGCTCGCTTTTAACGGGGGGCTTGAAAAGGGGTAGGCCGTTTGGTCTTGGGCGGCTGAAGGCCAGACGCGGAAAATTAATCCAAAAAAGATCTCTCAAAAAGAGGAGGCTGACAAAGGTTTTGAAGGACCTCCCCGCGGAGGGGGGACCTCAGATAAAAGAACGAAAAAACCGACCTCTAGTCCGATTGTCAGGGTAACAAGCCAGAAGACCGCCCTTCGAGACTCGTTTTTTGGGGTCACACCAACGCGGCAAAGGGACACCGATGTCTTGTTACTAGGAAAAACATAGGGTGGGATCTGTCGCGGTCAAGAGGTAGGGCTCGCCGCCAGGAATTACGGTTTGGATCCACGAAGGTGGGGAAAGAATCAGCATCCAAACTAAAGACTGTCGACGGAGATGTGGACCAGGGTAATTCGAGCGCGAGAAGCGTGGTTAGGAGAGAAAGAGAAAGTCGACTTGGATCGGAAATCCAAAATGTGGGTCTTGTTCGGTGCGGTTATGTCTAAAAGTATGACGTAGGGGGGGCGAGCAAAGCAGACGACTGCGCCATGTGAGAGAAATTCGAATGCTCCAACTGTATTCAAAAATGGCAACTAAGAAGGGTGATGGAAAGACTAAATGCGGAAAAAGGACGTGAGAGGATCGGACAAGAGATAGCCCATTCTATCGCCCTAATGCTGCGAAAATATGATCTGGAGGTCAATTTTATGACGACAATCCCAATTGCTAAAAGGAGGTCTCTTTTTAAAAAAGGCTCCTATGGCCTTTGCGGGGTCTACCTGTGAAAGAGAGAGTTGGGGTAATCAATTTAAAGGGGGGGGACAAAAAAGGTTTGTCGAGTTTTTCAGTGCCAATCAGCCACACGTCAGAGGGGGGGGGAACAAAAAAAGGCCTCACGCCGGGGATCTTAAAGAAAGGCGGCTCGAATGATTTTCGGAAGAAAAAGGACGCAGCGAACATGCGAAGAAAAAAAGGAAAACGAGGAAACTGAAAAATGGAAGATTCTTCCTTGAGCATTCAGCTTGGGCCCTAACTTTCTATCGCTGTATGTGAACGGGCGGAGGGTGCACAGAGTGGCACGACGGATTGCCGGACGTATCAATCTGGGTTGAGAGTAGAGAGGGGGCGGGAAAACACGTTAACAAAAAAGTAAAAGAAAAAACCCGCAAATTGGTTGCATTGGAAAAAACTTTGGGCGTCCGAAAAGACGCCGAAAAAATTATCAAAGAGCCTGTATCATTCGACGCACCGGGGGGGTGCAAACATTCTGGTCTAGCCGGGAAACGGGGGGCGAAATTCTGCTTCCTTGTCGATGAGAGCACAGAATCGGGAGGGCCAAGGTGACCGGAAGAAGTAGCACTCTCGCTAACGGGGTGGATGCAGATGGTGGCGGAGGCATGCCTGGGCAGACGGCCCTCTAAAAGGGAGTGAGAAGAGCTGGTTGGATTGGTCGATACAAATAGATCTCACCTGGCCGGGAGCAACTGCGGTTCGCAGAAAGGGCTAAGGTTGTGGGGGAGAAAAAAGAAAGGGGTCCAAATGATTAACATCGAGAAAATGAGCGCCAGGAATCCCATAATTGCAACATCACTTTACATTTGCACAGGGAAAAAGGCGATTTTACGAAAAGAAAGAAAAGGTTCTAGAAAGCAGACAGGTTGAGACAAAGGCGGACGTCAGGATTCCATACTTGTCCGAGGGATAGGGTAACTATTCGACCCCGGAGAATCCATGAGAGGCCGATACCCGCTAAGAGGAATCAGAAGGGGAAGGCAAAATATGGGGGGGTACAGCCGTTCTCCGGAGTGACAAAAAAGATGGGCCAAAGGGGGGTGAGCGCCGATGAAGGACCCGCGCAGCCTGGGAAAGGAATATAATTTTGTCGCCAGAGAGAGAAGGATAATCCCGCACCAAGACTCATCAAACTACTTCTTCTCTAATTGGAGAAGAAGAAAACGAAGCGGGGTACTAAAAACATGGGATGCTGTGCAAAGGACTTCTAATGGTAGCTGAACCTGTTTCTAACGGGCGTCGAACCGAGGAGAGGCTCTTGTTCGCTGGGAAGTTCCCCCCTATGAGCCGTCAGGACTATAAGATCTTAGGCTGGATCGAAGGACAGAGAGGGAATTTAACGCGGGGCTGACGACAGGGGAGATACTGCTAGGCTCGGGATGCGACCTTAGCAGGAACTGACACCGAGATTGGTACAACGGTTGTCCCAATCTCCGGATATCGAGCCTCGGACTGGCTTCGCCTCTCGTTAGAAATTCTCCATGCAAAACAACCCTACACCTCAATGATAAATAGACGAATTTCCTAGAACTCTAAGCGCTTTGCGAAAACCAGTTGGCGGTCATCTTTAGGTAATTTACGTGTTACTTGGGATCATCTCAAAATGACCTCTGCTAAATTGGGGGCGGGATTCAGGAAAAGTGTCGTTTATAGAAAAGAGAAGGAACGGGCAAAAGCGAACAAAAGGAGCGCGTTCGCCAAAGATAAGATCTTCCGCATGCTGAGAGCAGAACGTAAGCAAAACTCGGCAGGATGAGGTGGCGAGAAAGGCTCGAAAGCCGAAAGTTGGGCGACACGAACGTGAAAGGTGAGGGGGGGCGCGCCTGAGGAGCAAGCTTCGTGAACTCTAAGAGAGCAGGCCCGGGGCGCGAAAAGAGGAAACTACGCGATGAAACGAATAAGGGGAAAACGCGTCGCGTGTTGGCCGTACGGGCCTGATAAGTCCGCCTGGAGAGGTCCATCGAGAGCGAGCCGAGGATCAGGCAGAGAAAAGACGTTCAGCGGAGTCACGGGGGTAGGAGACCCAAGGAGTGGTGTTCGATCGGCAGAGTGTCAAGTTGGGCGGCTCGCCCAGAGCGCAGGGCGTTTACAAAACGGAAAAAAGGGGAGGCGCGGACTCGGGGGGCGGTCGAGAAACTACAAGGGCGGAGTCATTCGAAACGTTAAAGGAGACAGTGGGGCAAATGAAAGGGGAGACCGCCGCGCAGAGGGCCTGCAGTCACGACCCACCAAAACCCACCCGGCTCCTGGCGACTAAGGTAGGTATGGTCAAGGGGCGATGTGCCAGCGGAGAAGGAGAGGGGTAACGGACTAAAACTAGCTCACCTGCGGTGCAACTGCGCACCTTTCGTTAAAAACCGCGCTGAACAGGGAAGGATTGTGTAGAGGGACTAAAGATCTTGCGTCCTTGTCAGGATCAAGCACTGAGAGAGTGCACTTGATATAAATAGGTTTTGCAGAGAAAAGAACGTCTTCCTAATCCGTGGGGCTGAAAATGAACGTGTGGAGGGGTTCTTGCCGACTAGCAAGGCCGAAGCGTGCGCAGTGCAGTGAAAGCTTCGATCGGACACAACGAAGAAAAGCGAGAAATGATCAAAGCTGAATCTGCAAGGGGACCAAGACGGGAAAACTGAAAAGAACTCTGATCGCTGCAGGAGGGCCAGTTGGGGGGAGGAGAGTGGTTCACACGTCGGGTAAGAGCTACCACTACAGACAGGTTCCGCAAAAAGGGGAGGGAGTTCGGGAGTGCCGAGACGGCACGCAGGAAGGACCGCAGAAGCTGCGTCAAGGCCCTTGTTCTGCAACGCGGCTGGCCAAAAAAGAGCCCTCCGGGGAGAGAGGACGCCGGAATCTATGGCGCCGAAAGGCGGAACCTCAGGGCGCGAAGTAGAGGCTCTCATACCGATTAAGAAGGGTTGCGTTCGCTCGTCAAAGGGAAAAGAGAAGTTCGGGGCAGGGGGAAAGTGACGTGGTCGTCGGACATACGGAGAAGGGGCCCACAGAGCGTGCCGCGGAGCACGGGCGTCGATGGGGGGAAAGAAGGAGGTTAGACCTGTTCTACGTCAGTCCCTAACGAAGAACGGGCAAGACGGAATAGGGCGGAGACTAAACTAGGAACCCACGCTCTGTCGCGCCTCAAGAAAGGAAAAAAGGAAAGCTCACGCGAACCGAAAGACTGTACGGAAAGAGGGGGTTTTCAACTCTTCCCCGTTCAGAGGAGAAGAAGGAGGATTAAAACCTAGGAAAGGGAGGGGGAGAAGACGGACGAGACAAGTACGTGGAAAGATCGGAAAAGTAGGCCCAAGAGGGCAGGACGACATCTCCACGACCACCAGAGGAGGAGAAAATCTGGACTAGACTTTGCCATGGAAAAGATTTAGCAAAGAGATCTCGGGGAGACGTGGGCGGACGCTGGCGAGGGGGGATAACTCTCCGTGGAGATGGTAAGAGTAGAAGAAAATGCAAAAAGCAGAAAAGAGACATAGTTATGGAGGGAGAACAAGAGGAAAGAGCGCAAGGACGGACAGAGGGAAAAAAGAAGACACCGCAGAGAGAGTGAAGGGGTTCAAGAAGCTTAATGGTCGCTCATCAGTTGCTAGTCCTGAAAAAAAGGGGAAAACAGTTGAGCAAAACGCAACGAGAAAAAAAAGGAACTAACATGCGTATACTGAGGAG
>Ga0179593_1577223_pt1 | contig 12978 bp, 30 predicted proteins | sample CZODoug2_1_08_16_FD_185931 | JGI IMG/M metagenome (GOLD analysis project Ga0179593, IMG submission 185931) | Vadose zone soil fungal communities from Angelo Coast Range Reserve, California, USA - CZODoug2_1_08_16fungal (PacBio error correction) | ecosystem: Environmental > Terrestrial > Soil >...
GAAGAGAAAAAGAGACAATTTGGAAAAGTGAGGGGGAGGGAGAGGGTGGTAAAAGGTGGGGAGGGAGTGAGAGGGGTATAGAGAGGTGCGCTGGGGGCAGGGACGGGGGATGGCAGAAGTAGGGTGAGTACCGAAGATGGAAGAGATAGAGTGGAAGCCAAGAGAAGATGGAAGAAGGAAAGCTAATTATTAACTGGATACTTAAACCAGTAGGGTGGAGAGAAAGAGCGAAGGGAAAGGAGGTAAATGGAGATCCGTCAAAACTTGGCAGAGCGGGAGCTAGAGGAAGGGAAGAGAAAGGGAGAAGCTTGGAGATAGAATGTAGAGAAGGAAGAGACGAGAGGAAAGGAGCAGGGCAGTGGGGGATATGGGCGCTGGGGAGAGGGAGATGGCTATAAAAAGAGGGGGGGGGTGGAGGAGGAGAAACAGAAGACGAGGGAAGACAAGACAGCAGGGGAGAAGGGGGTTGGAGGAGACGGCGAGGTGAGGTGGTGCAGAGAGTCTAAGACTAAATAGAGGACGACCATAAAAATGGAAGAATGAGGGAGGGAGGAAGTATGAAGGTCTATTCAAGGAAGTGAACGTGAGGCCGTAATGTACTTGACGGGACATTATATGAGGCATAATGAGGATTGGGTGGAGGAGAGGGGGAGGAAGGGAGGGCGGTAAGGGAGGGGCTGGGTAAGGGAGGGGAGAGGTTACAGAAACTGGGGGAGTGGGATCCGAGTAAAATAAAAGGTAGATGCGCAAGGAGGCTAGTAGGAACCCAGGGGCGGGGGCTAATTGGGGGCAGGGGATAGCTGCGTGGAGAAGCAAGGAAGGGACTTCAAGAGATAGACGCAACACACACCAGTAGGAGAGGGCTAGGGGTGGTGAGGGGAAGGAAAATGAAAAGGGGGGGAACGGGAGGATTTGGTAAAGGCAGCACTGGAGGGGTGGGGGGGGGGAAAAAGGAGAATCGTCTTCCCTGTTGGGAAGGGGAAAAAAGGGGGAAGGAGCCCACTTGGTAACCTGGGGGTGAATGCGGGGGGAGGGGAAGAAACTTTGGGGGACGATCCACTGCCTTCCGGCTCAGGGGGCGAAGGGCAAAGTGCTTCAAAGGAGGGGCTCCTGACCCGGGAAAAGGAATGGAGGGGGAAAAAAAAGAAAGGAGTACCAGCCTTAAAGGGGAAAAAAATAAGCTCTTTTTGCAGATCCAAGAAGAAAACTCTCCCTTCTCTCAAGGGAAAAAGGGGGGGTCCTCATATTACTCCGCGGGTCTCAAAAGGGAGCGATAAAAGAAAAAAAAAAAGGGAGGAGTCACTTTTTATACGGGAAGAAAAGGGAAAAAGAACACGTCTTTATTCAGTGGAAAAAAAAAGAAGGAACCAAGACGGAATGGGAAGAAAAAGAAAAAGGGTTTATTACAATTTCGCGAAAAGAAAAAAAAGGAAACCCTTCAAAGTCCCAACGAAGGGGAAAAAAAAGGGGGGGGTGTATTTGGTTGTTTGTAGAATATGAAAAAAAAATCACCGTCAAGGAAAAGGGGGATCTAATTCCAGGAGGGAGGAAAGAAAGAAATTTCCGCAAAGGAAGAAAAAAATTTCCTCGAGCGGAGGGAGGGTTCCTCTGAAAAAAAAGAGAGAGGGCAATCACGAATCTTCCCTCTTCGACACAAAGAGGACTCATGGACGGAGAAGGGGAAAGGGGAACTTCCCGGAAAAAGGGGGGGAAAACGTGTCATGGAGGGGCGAAATGTTAGGGGGGGGGAAAATGGCCTCCTCTCTACAGAAAAAAGAAAAAAAAAAAAAGGCCCTACATACCCAGCGGTGGCCAAAAGAAAGGGGAAAAAACCTTCATCCTAAGGGGGGATAAGATAAAAAAAAAAAAAAAATATGGGCTGTAAAGGAAATCCAAGGGGAACAGTAGAAGAGTAGTTACTCCTAACCTAAAATGTGGGGGAAAACATGAGAGGAAGGTGTGAAAAAGAGAGGTGTTTCCTAAAAAAAAAGGAATCGCCCGGAAAAAAAGGAAGAAAGAAGGGAGCATCATCCCCAAAGGGGGAAGAGGGATGGGCTTCCCTCGTTAAGGGGACCATTGGGGGGAAAGGGGGGGAGAAAAAGGGGGGGAAATTTTATATTCAAAAAAAAAGAGAGTTCTCCAACGGAAGAAACCATGGGGGGGTCAGCCTCCCCACAGAGGGGGGGGGGGGGAACGCCTCTTTATGTAGGGGACGATAAAAAAACCCCAAAGGGGGGAGGACAGTTCTCTTTCCCGAAGGAGAAAAAAAGAAGACCCCCCTTCAAGGGGAGGAAAAGGATCAGGTGGGAGCGAATCAAGGAGGGAGGAGGAGGGGGGAAGGACTGCCATCTTGGAAGAAAAAGGGAAGGAAGGCAGAGTTCCGTCTTAAAAAAGGCGTTAGGAAGGGGAGGAGGGGGGGTGTGCCAGTAAAAAAAAAAGGGGTCGCCTGCGCGGGGGGGGCCGAGGGGCAATACAGGGAAGAAAAAAAAAAGAAGGCTTGCTGTAATTTAAGGGAGGGAAAAAGAATTTTCTTCGTCAGGGGAGTGGACCGAGGTAAAAAAAGAAGAAGACTCAGCTGTCACAGGAAAAAAAGGGGGGAAAAGGGGTGGCAATTACCATCCTTATAAGGAAAAAAGAAATCAACCCGTGTGGAAAAAGGTTTTGAGGGGGGAGGGGAGGAAAGAGGTGTCCACCGTTTGGTCAGCCAAAAGGACGTGGGGAAAGGCTCCAAGGAGAAAGGGGGGGGGGGGGAAAAAAAAAAAAAAGGGTTAATTCCCCTGGAAAAAAAAAAAGAAAGGAAAACTCCTCACGGGGTGTTCGAAAAGCCACGGGGGAAAGGGCATATCATCCCGAAGGAAAAAGGAAAGGGAAGAGAAGGCCACCCTCGGTTCCGGAAAAATTGGCTGGGAAACGGTCAGTGAAAGGAAAAAAAAGACATTAGCAGGAAAAAAGAAGGGGGGAGGGGGAAATAGATTACTTGAACTCAGGAGGTCAGGACTGGTCGGAAAGAAAAGGGGAAAGTTTTGCAGGAGGAAAAAAGAAGGAAAAGGCCAAATGCGTGGGGGGAAAAAAAGAAAGCTCGGCCATGGAAAGGCAGGGGGGGGGGGAAAGAAAACTGCCGTGTAATTCCGAAGAATAGGACAGGGGACGGTACTTTGTGTAGGGAAAAAACGCGGGGGAATGCCCAAGGGGGAAAAAAAAAAATGCATATTGAAGTTAAGGAGAAAAGAGAGGTCGCCGTCCCCGCCTCCAAAAAAAAAATGAGGAACGCAAAAAAAAATCCTCATATACTCAAACAGGAAAAAAAGGTGGGCGGTTATTCCCATTGGGGGGGAGAGGGGGGGGGGTTGCAAAAGAGCCCTCGGCAGGAAGAAAAGAAATTCCCCTTTTTTGGGGAAAAAAAAGTACGTTAAAAGGCTTCGAAAAATGTGGGTCCGGTGGAGGGCAAAAAAAAAAAATTTTGTCATTTTCCCCCGGAAAAGGGGGGGGGGGAAAAAAGAAGTTTTCACAACGTGCAAGAAAAAAACGGGGAGGGAGAGCCGGGGCATTGGAAGGAGGGGGGAGGGGGAAAGAGTCCCATTTCAAACCTTTGGGAAGGGGGGGCAAAAGCCTTTTAAATTCAGAGGGGAAGGGGATTAAAGAGCCAGAAAAGAAGAAAAGAGGAAAGGAAACCTATATTGATTGGCCAAGCAAAGGGAAAGGGGAATGCGACCCTTAAAAAGGTGGGAAAAAGAGGGGGGATAAAGCGTCCGTTGGGGGGGGGGGGAAACTGGTCTGTACTTTGGGAAAAAAAAAAAAAAGCACCCAATCGAAAAAAAAAAAAAGGGACATAAAAGAGAGAGGGGGTGTTTTTGCCGACGGGGGCACAGTAAAAAAAGGGGGGGGGAAAAGTAGAATTTTGAAGAAAGGGGAGGGCCAATTCGTATAGGGGAAAGGGGGGGTCCCTAAAAAGGGGGGGGAAAAAAAAAAAAAAAAAGGGGGTCTGAAAAGGAAAAGAGAAGAAACACACCGAGTCTTGAAACTGGGAAAAGAAAGTGCCAGGAAGAAAAAAAAGGAGAATTGCGGCCGTCGGGGGAGGAAAAAAAAAGGAAGGGCCTCGTTGCAAACGGCAATAGAAAAAAATGGACGTAAAAAAAATTGCGTTGTGAGGGAAAAAAAAAAAAAAAAAAAAAGGAAGGGGTTAATAATAACACCGGGGGGAAAAAGGGGGTTGTACCTTTGCCGGGGGTAATCAAGGGGACGTCAGCGAAAGGAAGAGGGAAAAAAAGGGGGTCAGTTCCTACTCCAGAGGGGGGAAGGGCTAAAAAAAAATAAAAGGCCAGCGGACAAAAAAGGAAAAAAGACGTTTTACCCCTAGTGGAAAGGAAAAAGGGGGGAAAAGACCCTCAATTTATTCAGAAAACGGGTGGGGGTCTGTATTTCTTCAAAAAAGAAAAAAAAAGGGTGCAGACTGGTAACTATTTTTCAAAAGTGAGGAAAAGAAGAGGTAAAAAAAACAGAGGGAGAAGAAGAAAAAAAAAAAAGGTCCGGTTTGAAGGAAGGAAAAAGAAAGGTAAACTGGAGGGGGAACAAAGAAAAGGAAAAGGGAGGCCCCCTTTCTTACCCATCCAGAAAAAAAGGAAAAAAAGACAGGACGATCAATCTGTCCTCCGAGAGGAAAAAGTTACCTAATTGAATCCGGGGGGAAGGGAAAAAGAAAAGAAAAGAGACCCCCGACCTCTATCGGATAGAGGGAAAAAAGGGGAAAGGTATAATAGATCTCTATTAAAAAAAAAAAAAAAAAGGAAAAGAGAGAGATCTCTTACTAAGAAAAGGAGGATTAAAACCTGGCGGAAAAAAAAGAGTCAGGCCTCGAGGGGGAAAAAGAGGAAAAAAAGGGGGGGAGTCCAATTCTAATGTTCGGAATTAATGAGGGTAACCCCGGAGGGGGAAGAGGGGGGGGGAAAAAGGCCTCTCTCGGGGAAGGGGGGGAGGAGACACTTTTTCTTTGGGGAAAAGGGGGGGTAGAAACGGGGCTCATCTCCAATCGGAGGGGGGCTGGCGGGGTAGGAGGGGGGAAAACCACATTTACATCTAAGAGGGGAACCTTTTCAACCCGAAAAGTGTGGGGCCCTTTCAGCGGGAGGAAAGGGAAGAGGGGGGTACTTTTCTTTGGGAAAAGAAAAAATCGTTCCTTCTCGCAAAAGACTGTGTTGGAGGCAAAGGAAAAGGGAAAGAGAAAAAAAATCCAAATTGGGGAAAAGGGATATATCCCCGCAAAGAAAAAAGAAGTCCAACAAAAAAGACCTGGCTCCTTGGTCCGCCCTGAAGGAGGGAAAATCGCGTTGGGACAGCGCTGAAAGACCTGACCAAAAGGGGGAAAGAAAAGAAGGAAATCCCTGGTCTCTGCCAGGGGAAAAGACAGAACTACCAGGTGCAATGGAAATAACACTCATGAAAATAGGGGGATTCCTTAACCAAAAAAAAAAATGGGCCCCTCTCATCACAAAGAGAGACCCGACGAAGAAAAAAGGGGGGCCTTTTTTCCACTAGGAAAAAGCCGAGAAGGGGGGGGGGAGGAAAACAACGATCCAAAAAAAGGGTCTCGACGGAAGGAAAAATCCTTTGGAAAAAAAAGAAAGACCTCGTGGGTTGGGGTGGGATGGACTAGGGGGAAAGGCACTTTTTCCCCGACTCAGCTGAAAAAGAAAAAAGAAAAACGCTTTGCCCGCAAAGAACAAGGAAGGAGAAAACTTTTGGTAAAAGGAGAAGGGTTCTGGAGGAGAATAAACAAGGGGGTTTTACCTTTGGGGTGGTAGACAACCAAAATAGGGGGCTTCTTTTCTTTGAAAAGGGAAAGGGAGGAAGGGGAGTTTCTGGGGGGGGACAGAGGGGGGTTTTAACACTACAAGAAACAAGGAGGACTACCTCCTATAAAGGAAAATCTGCCAAAAAAAAGGGTCGACTGGAAAGAGCGACCGAAAAAATAAGCGACGGCCTGGGGAGGGGGGAAAGGCTTCATCCCATAAAAAATCGTTGGATTATCCAAATCCTGGAGAGGTCCCCTCCCTTTGGTAAAAAAGTTGGGTGACCGGAAAAAAAGGGAAAAAAAAAGGGGGGGGGAAAATTTCGGGTCGACGAAAAAAGAAAAAAAGCTGCTGGCATAAAAAGGAAAAGCAAAGGCAGGTGGGGGGAGGGATTTGACCCAAGGGTGAAAAAGAAAAAAAAGGGGGGCACCTACCTTTTTCGCAAAAGACAAACAGTTGTGAAAAAGCCCTTTTAGGGGGGGGTCCCCGAAATCTTTCCGGAAAAAAAAAAAAGAAGAGGCCTAAAAAGGAACGTTTTCATGCAGGAAGGAAAGGTGAGCACAAAAAGGGAAAAAACAACCCGCCCAAAAAGGGGGGGGGAGGAGAAGGGGAGTATCTTCAGAGGATCTGGGAAAGGCGTAAATGCCTGTGTGGGGGGGAAGGGGGGAAGATCTATTTCAAAAAAAGTAAATATTTCATTCGTGGGGGGAGGAAGGGGAAAGTAATCCCAAAAGAGCTTAACAGAGGCACATTCAAAGGGAAAAAGTCTAAGGGGGGGAGGAAAATCCTTGTGTGAAAAAAAAAGAAGAGGAAAGAGGAGTCTCAAAAGAAACCGCCCGTTTTTAGGGAAAGTCTCTGGAAAGGGGAAAAAAAAAAACCCCCCCCCTTGGCCGAGAAAAAAAAAAAGGGACATCGATCCGGTCCAAAGAACAGGGGGGGTCCGGGGAAAGGAAAAAAAAAAAAAGGACTCCATGCCCCTGAGGGGGAAAGGAAAGGGGAAGAAAACAAAGGAAAAAGCGGTGGACTTTGAGAAGACGGAACCAGACAGGGGATCTTTAAAAAAGGGGGACAAAAGACACCCGGCAAAGGGAAAAATGGGGGGGGAAATATGTTTTTTTCGGGGAAAAGAAAAAAAAAGGACGTCCCTCTTTTCGTGTATTGCTTACGGGGAAAAAAATTGGGGGGGGGGGAGTTTACAGCATTTTGCGCGTTGGAAGGGAAGGGGGGAAGTTAAAGGGGGGGGGGGGGGAGGTCTTCTTTGTCCTTTTGAAAAAATGTGCGATCCCCAAAAAAAAAAGGGAGAAAAAACGCCAAAAAAAGTAGCAAAACATCTTTCCGCTTTGCGAAGAAAAACAACACCCAGAAGGGGGAAAAAAAAAAGGTTTTTTCTAATTGGGAAAAAGGGTCCCGATTTGAGGGAGAAAAAGGGGGGGGGGAAAAAGGCCAACAATTTTCTGTAAAAATGGGTTTTAGGGGGGAACGTGACCGTCCCGCAGGGAAGGGAAGGGGGGCGTCCTTTTGACAGGAGGGAGACAACTACTTGGAAAGGAAACAGAGAGGAAAAAGGAAAGAAAATATCCAGGGGGGGGAAAAAAAAGAAAGTTTTTTTCTAGGGGGGCAAGGCCGTCCACCCAAGAGCTCACCTTCCCCCGGGGGAGGGGGAAGCTTAAAGAAAAGAAGGGGGGGGGGTAACTACTTAGAAGTACTTTGGGGACACGGGGGGGGGTGGGGGGAAGGGACAAAGGGGAGAAGGAAAAAGTTTTAAAAAAAAAAAAAAAGCATCCGTCGGTTAAAAAAAAAAAAGAATGGCAGCCTACTGCCAAAGAGAGAAAAAAGAGACTCGCTCAATCAAAAGAAAAAGGGGCCTGTGAGGGGGAAAAAAGGTGGGGATTGAAGTCAGCTTCGGGAAAAAAAAAACACAGAAAGTCATCTTTTGGGGGGGGGGGGGGGGGGGGGGAGGAGGTATTTTTTCTTTTCAGGGGGGACAGAGGGGGGGGGGGGGGACTCCGCTGAATTCAAAAAAAAAGAAAAAAAAAGAGGAGACACTATTTGGGGTGGAAAAAAACAGTTAAGGAAAAGGGGGGGAAAAAGGGGGGGGGAGACTCTATCCGGAAAAAAAAAGAGGGGAAACGGGTCCCCCGAAACACCCAAACTTGAAAAAGAGGGAAAGAAAGATATGTTTTCCTGTTCAACAGGGGGGGGAGAAGAAACCCATGTCCGAAGGAAAAAGAGGGGGGGTCGCCAAAGTCCGTTGGAGGGAAACAATCGATTGATTTGGGAAAGAGGGAAAAAAGGCATGGGGGGTCCCCGACAAAAAGGGAGGGGGAAGGGTACCTACTGAAAAATGAAGGGGGGGGGTCAAAAATTGGAAGGGGGGGGGCAGTCATGGGGGGGGAAGAGGAAGGGGAACGTTTTCTCCACTGGAGAGGAAAAGGACCTTTCCCTAACTATGAGGGGTTGTAGGAAGAAAGGGGTTTCTTTTCTATCCGGAAAAAAAGGAATAAGGAAGCCAAGAGGAACAAAAGGGGTGGTTCCGCGCAAAGAAAAAGGGGGGGTTTCTCTACGGCAGGGGGAGGGGGAGGTCCTCGAGCCATGAAAAAGGGAGTTGGAGGAAGGGGTCCTTATCAGGGGAGGGGGAAAAGGATTCTTCGAAAAAAAAACGACGGGGGGGGACATCACCAGAAAGGGGGAAAGTTTCTGTTTGAGGGGAGGGGGGGGGAAGGGGGTACTGGGGGGAAAAAAAGCTGTGCGCCGAAAAAAAGGGAAAAAACCCTGTGGCGCCTGCGGGGAAAGGCGCGGGCGGGGGAAAGGCGCCAATTGTGAAGAAGAGGAATCTATCCCAAAGGGGGGGAAACGTGGAAGGGACCCGAGGCAAGAAAAAAGGGGGAAAAAGAAAAGCCGTTTAGGGGGAAAAGGGGAAGTAGAAAACAAACAGTGGGAACAAAGCATTGAAAAAAAGAAATAACGAAAAAGGAAAAGGATTCGCTCAAGGGAGAGTGGAAAAAAACATATCGGGCCCAAAAAGGAAAAAAAAAAAAAAAGCCAAAAAAACCAAAGAGGATTTTTAGGGGGGGGGAAAACCGGAAAAAGAAAAAAAAGGGAAAAGTTTTTGTTTGGGAAAAAAAGAACGATTACGAAAAGGAGTCCTCCCTAATGGCAAAAAAAAAAGGAAAGGAAGAAAATCAGAAGCTGAAATTAGGGTGAAGGATTGACCCCAAAGAATCCAATCCGAAAAAAGGAAGGATCTCTCCCCAAAGGAAGAAACCAAAAAAAAAAACAGACCCCAATAACCCCCGCGGGGGGGGACAGCAGGAAATCCCTGAGGAAGAAAAAAAAACTTTGAAAGAAAAAGGGGGGTGATCCTAAGAAGAAGAAAGATTAATCTCTTAGCGGGGAAATCAGTCTTAGAGAAGGGGGGGGAAGTCTCCTAAAAAAAAAAGGGTCACGGAGATATTTCCCAGGAAGGAGAGAAAAGGGGGGAAATCTTATCGGGAAAAAAAAAAAGAAGGGTCCCGTTGGGCGGAAAGAAAAATCCCACTGGAAAGGGAGGGGCCGATCCGGGGGGGGAGGGGGGAGGGACGGTGTAGCGAGAAAAAAGAAATTTCCAAAATGCGAGGGGAAAAGGGGTGCAATTTTGCTGAAAGGGGAAGAAGGGGGGCGGGACTCGGTAAAAGGGGGTAGGAAGGCCCAGGAAAAAAAAGGGCGTCTCGGGGGGGAAAAGGAAAAAGTACCATCTGAAAAAAAAGGGGAAACGAAATGGCGCCGGTGGAAAAGGAAGAAGAAATGCTCCTTATCGCTGGGAGGAGGAAAGGGAAAAGGGAGGACCTCCTCTCGCGGAAGGGAAAAAGCCGACGGAAAGGGGAGGGACACTGTTGTATAATTAAGAAATTTCCCGACAAAGGGAGTGGGTGCGAATCGACTAGGAAAAAAAAAAAGAAAAAAAACCTGACAATTTTCAGGAAGAAGGGGGAAAAAAAAGGTCTCTCCTCCGGAGAAAAAAGCCGGAAAGCAAAAAAAAAGGCCAGCCATTTCTCAAAAAAAAGGAAAAAGAAGGGAAAAAAAAGGAAAAAAAAAAATTCATGGCAAAAGGGGAACTTAAAAAAAAGACCCAACGCAAAAGGGGAAGCTATTTCTTTCGCAGGGGCCTGTTGACGACTCAAGGAGGAAGATCCCTAATCTTCAACTCTGGGAGAAAAAGAAGGAAAAAAAGGGGAAACCTTCATTTCTAGAAGCAATGACCCGGAAGGAAGGAGGGGGTCATTTCTTGAGCGGAAAAAAAAAGGGAAGAAACAGGGCCGAGTGAAAAAAAGGCACGAGAGGGAAAAAAAAAACGACCTTTCTAAAAAAGGAAAAAAAAAAAGGAAGACCACAACTCCTAGTTTCGAAAAAAAACACGAAAAGGGGAGAACCGTGGAAAATAAAGGAGGAGGGGACTTCCCATAAAGGGGAAAACTAATCGGGGGGGAAAGGGTTATGGAACAGAAACCGAAAAAAAAGGGGGGGAAGAAAAAAGAGGTTACCCATCCATCGAAAAGGGGGGGGGGGGGAAGGAAAAGGGAAAAAAGCTATATCTCCTACAGCGAAGAAGGATACAGTTAGGAAGCTCCTCAAAAGGGGGAAAAAGAATTATTTTCTGGTCAAAAGGAGGGGGGGTCATTTTTTTTCCATGGGGAAAAAAGGAAAAGTTAAGGGTCCTGCGCGGGACGAGGAAGAAGGGAAAAAGGCCTTCAAAATTTCCTTGGGGAAAAAAAAAAAAAAAAAAAAAAAGGGAAGAAAGATTGAGTTAGGTTGCCAGAGAAAAAAACCCAACAGGGGGGGCTGATTGCCTGCGGGAAAAAAAAAAGGAAGAGGGAAAGGAGCTTGCCATCAATCAACGGCAAGAAAGAGGGGAGGAAAAAAAAGAGGAGGAAAGCCGAGGAGAGTGGGGGAGAGTGCCTGGAGACGGGGGGGGGAAAGAAAAGAGCGTCCGTTGAGGGAAAGAAAAGGAGTGTACCCTTCGTGGGGGGGGAAAAGCACATGTGAGGAAAGGGGAGGGGGGGGAAAAAGCACTTTCCAATACATGAGAAAAAAAAAAAAGGGAGAGATGTCCTTGCTGAACGTACCCGGAAGAAAAAAAAGAGGGAAGTGTAGAGTTTCGAAAGGAGACCTCTCCCGAGAGAAAGAAAAATGGGACACGCCTTCCTAAATCTGAAAAAGGAAGAAGAAAAAAGAAAAAAAATCCATCCCATCATGAAAAAAAACAAAGTCATTGAGAAAAGGGGGGTTTTAGGGGAAAGGAAAGAACAAAAGGGGGCGGACTATTTCCACCTTTGTAAGGAAAGAATTGGTGAAAGTGTGGGAAGGGAAAAAAAGAAAAAAAAAGTCGTTACTCCCAAGAAGGGGAAGAGGACCTCCCTCCCTCAATACGCTACAAGGGGGGGGGTCAAATCCAGGGGGGGGGGAGGGACCCCTACTAAGGGGCAGAATTACGGGGAAAAGGAGGAAAAAAGCCTTTCCACCGAAGGGGGGGTGGGGAAGAAAGAAGGGGGGTTTCTTAGGAAACAGGAACCAAGGCGGGGGGAAGGAAGGATCTTAGAAAAGAGGAAAAAGGGGGATCTGATTCTTGAGAAGAGGAAACCCCTGGCAAGGAAAAAAAGTGACACTATTCCGGGGGGGAAGGAAAGGAAGAGGGAAGACCTTCAGTCATCGGGGGAAAAGGAAGTCAAACTCTCTTGCCAAATGGAGAAAGAAAGGGGGGAACACCAACTTAGGGGGGGGGAATCACCCAAGGAAGTAACGATTGTGGTAGGGGAAAAAAAAAAAAAAAGGGAAGGCCCACTTTTGAAAAAGGGGATGCATATTTGAAGGAAAGGGGGAGTGAAAAGCTTTCAGGAAAGGAAACACACCACAGTAGAGGAAAGAAAAAAAAAAAAAGAGCGATCACAATTCCTCAAGCGACAAATGAGAAAAAAAAAAAGAAGGGGGGGTTATTCCCAGTTTGTACCGAAATGGGGGGGGGAAGAAGGGAAGAGGCTTCATTAAAACAAGCTAGGGGGAACTTCCTGTTTGAAGGGAGAAGGGAGGGAGTTTTCTGAAGAAAAAAAAAAAGGGTTGCTCCCTATCAAAAGGGGGGGGGTCAAAGGGGGGGCCCCGTAACTGGGGGGGGGGGGGAGAAAACCATCTCTTCACAACAAGGAAAAAAAGGAAAAGGAAAAAAAAGACCAGCGTTTTCATTGCCTCAAAAAAGGACAAAAAGAACCGACTTCGGGAAAAAAAGGGAGGACGTTTTTGTCGAAAGGGGAGGGGGGGAAGGGAAAAAAGAAGGGGCTTTGGGTATGGGGGGAGCCATAAAAAGAGCCGCCCGGAGAAAAAAGGGTTCCGACCGTGAAGGAAAAAAAAAGGAGGACTTGGCGAGAGGGATGAAGGTAGGAAACAAGGGGAAAAAGGGGGGGTCTGTAAAAAAAAAAAAGCGACAAAAGGGGGTTTCAAGGAAAAAAAAAAAAAGGTGGTTTTCCGAAAAACCACCAGGTCAAACAAGGCAGTAGAAGTGGAGAGAAGACTGGCCAATCGGAGGGGGGGGGGGGAGCCTTATTCTCAAAAAAAAGGGAAAAACTTTCCCGTGGGAGGGGAAGGGGGCCATCACCTCAAGAAAAAAAAAAGGGAAAAAGTTTTAGTCTGGGGATCACAAAACCGGCAGGGAGGGAAGAAAAAAGAAAGAAAAGCTTTTTTTGGGGAAAGAGAAAAAAAAGGGAAAGACGTTTTCCTCTTTCAAAAGAAGGAGGGGAGTCCGATGCCCCGTCGGAAGTTGGGGGGGAGAGGGGAAAATTGCGCCTCCGGGGAAAAAGGAAGGGAAAAAGGGGAAAGGGAACTTATTGTTGAATTTACTTGGGAAAAATTAAGTATCGAAAGTCGGAAAAGGGACTGTAATTTCCCATGGGGGGGGGAGGAAAAGAAAGGCACGCTATTGAAGATTAAGCACCCGTCATGGAAAAAAGAGGGGGGGAAAGCGCTTTTTGAAAAAAAAAAAGGGGGGGAGAAGAAACTTCCTCCATTGAAAGGAGGAACCAAGGAAAAAAAAGGATTGCTTAAAAAAGAGAGAAAAAAAAGGGAAACGATTTCCGCAGGGAGGAAAACTTCACTATTGAGAGAGGAGAAACCAAAAAGGAAAGCCCACTGTGGTAGGGGGGAGGGGATGCCTACATCTCCCGGGGAA
>Ga0179593_1605545_pt1 | contig 12978 bp, 11 predicted proteins | sample CZODoug2_1_08_16_FD_185931 | JGI IMG/M metagenome (GOLD analysis project Ga0179593, IMG submission 185931) | Vadose zone soil fungal communities from Angelo Coast Range Reserve, California, USA - CZODoug2_1_08_16fungal (PacBio error correction) | ecosystem: Environmental > Terrestrial > Soil >...
GACAGGGGGGAACAAAGCAAAAACAGGACAATTCTGAGCATGCCATAGGAAAGCACTTCCGACATCCATCATTCATCTACACACGGGCGAGGGGGACGGGAAGACCGAACTTTCTCCCAATACAGGGAGATAAAAGCGGAGAATCGTACTCGTCAAGCGTAGGATGGTCCAAATGTGACGCCAACTGGAACGGACCCGGGGACAAAAATACGCGCCACACAAACGGTTCGTGCAGGTAGGCCGACACTTGGAGGCGACACGGGGTCAAGAGCGATAGTGATTGACAAAGAGATGACACTCCGCTTGAGGGTTCCAATGCAGTTACAGTAAGGGGAGCAGACCGCATTGAAAATGGAACTCACTTGGAAAAGAGGTAAGTCCCGCCTGCCGCGAAAAAAAAAGCGAATGACACAGCTCTGCAAACCAGACCGCCAACACACCCACGAGAGGCAAAGAGCCGGCCGCGCTTCATCGGCACGAGGACGCGCGTGCCCTCCATTCGGAGAGAAGGAACGAGGCTTGCTCATAAAGCGGAATAATTACCCATTCAACACCTTTACTAGAAGGAGGGCGGCAACTGCGTGACCGGGAATGCCGGCAAGGGGTCCAGCTTGGAAGCGGAAAAGGAGCCATCATTGCCTAGTGGTGGATACTTCCAATACTAAGACACGTCTGAAGCTGGCAGTTAAGTTGACCTGGGCCGGACAAGATGGGGAACCATCCCCCGAAAGGAGGAGATGCTTATGAATGACGAAAAAAAATCGCGAGCGTTTGGCTATCCAATGGCGTGCAGCATCCGCGGGGGGGACAAAAGGGGCCATTGATCTAACACTTCGATGACACGATGAATCGCTGCGAACCATAATCGAAAGCCGGCACGGGAAACACCGAAACGCGATAACCGAAACCGTCATTGTTGACCAGGGACCGTGGATTACAAGCAATCAAGTTTCAAAAAGAGGGACCGGCGAGACTCGACGGCGCAATCAGACCTACGCGCAAGTATTCGAGTCGAAGGGTCGGTACTATACTGGGTCAACAATGGCCTTTGTGTCAATCAAACGGAAACTCAACGGCTGGGTCCGCTGGATGAGCCCTAGAAAACCCAGTGGCACCGTCTGACCAAACTCTCCCGCGGGGGGAGGATTTTTAACAAGTCACAAGTAGCAGGATACCGCATGACAGGATTACGCTGGGAACAGGAGACGCACAAACGCTGGTGAAGCGAGTTCCCTCAGACATCTCTCGGGAATACTCCATCGACGTGGGGCTAAAAACGATAGCGGTGACTTTCATTGACTAGAAAGCAGCTATAACCAAGGTCAACAGGCGGCTGAAAACGGGGACATTATACTCATGCTGGTACCGGACTCGAGTTGCACCGGGGCATCAACGAGGACAACTAGCGGGTCACCATGGTATTTTTCCACCGAACCATGCAGCAAAGAGCGCCTTGAAAGGGCCATTCTTCTCATCAGAGAGGAAAGCGCGCCGGCTACGCCCTAGCGAGGTGAGCTGTCTGGTCTCCACTTAGCACAGGCCGGTCGGCGGCAGCGGGAATCTACGAATGGTAAAAGGGAACGCGAGGGTGGGTGATTTCATCACGAAAACTGGGCGGGGAGAGATGCCTTAAAGACGATTTCAAGTAAAAACCGCAGTCGTGGAGCCTGAAGGCGTAATCAGCGCGAGGGGCCCTCGAGGCAGGACTTGCGGTGCCACCCCGGCGGTCGCTCCCAATAGAGGTCGGGTAGCGCACCACTCAGAGATATTTTGGCACAAAAAGGGCCGGGCGGTTTACTTCAGGGTGAGGTGGATTGTCCCCGCGGAAACCACGCAGGAGACCCAATAAGCCAGATAGAGTCCAGAATCCGCAGTCCATGCCCCTCGCCCGGGTAGCACGAACGGACTGTATAAGAAGATTCAGCCGCCTATGCATGGCATCAGAATTCAAGGGAAGGGCGAAGAGGTCGATATCGTGGTTCCAAACGACCAGTTAGACGTGTTCTACGAAGGTGAGGCTTCACATCGTGCATGTAGTTGTAGAATAAGCCGAACCACTTGAATCGAAAAGAGGATGAGTCGTATGCGGATCTTTCCGTGCTGAGGGGGGTAAAGGGGAATCCGGGAGAATCGGGGCAATCCGTGCTCAGCCGTAGTAAGACCGCCCCAAGGGAGACTTAAAGATCAAAGGGGAAGACCATCCTCATCAACAAAGGGGCGGCGGCGACAGCGGCTTTGAAGACCCGCAGTCGACAAGACGTGAAGGGACCACGGAAGCACCACATGCATCATGAAGGCCGGCCGCGAGGATTCCGCCGGTCAACCAACCAAGCGCTCACTGTGAACAGCACTCGGCTGGGGAGAGACCAGGCAGGACGTGGTGGATGAGGCGACGCAAATCGCCATTCCAAAAAATCGCAGACAATGTAAGATACGAGGTGAAGCTCTCGCCCAATACCGTAGCGCGCGGGACGCGACCTAGAGAAAGGAAGGCATCATTAAAAAGCCTGAAAAAGGTCATGGGGTCTCAAGCCGGGCGAAATGACACAAAATGCGCCGAAAACGGGAGGCGCAAGTCCATGAACCAAATGAGGTTAAGTCATACCACATCTGCCAATTCAGCCGCGTAAAACCTGCACCATCTGAATCCATCGATGGACATGGAACTAATCTTTATGGTCGGCGGGGGGAGCCGGCAAGCTCAGGCCCTCTTATAAAGGATAGGGAAGTAGATTGTCATGGCCAAAGACTGCTCCACATCCGAGTACGCAACAGCGCGGGCGACCTCCCACGGAGCAATCGGCGGTCACCCACCACCGAGGGCAAAGGAGAAGTACTAATGAGCGCAAAGGGACCCGCTGCCACACAACGCGCGTGCGGCGGGTGGCGCGATGATAGGAAAGGCCAAACGACGCTCCGTCTGGGGGGCTACCAAGTCTGGCGAATTGGGTGAGTAATGTCTCGGAAAAAAAAGCTCTTCCTTCAATTGTCCAAAGGCGCGAGAGGGGACAAAGCTGCGCATTTCGGGTAGTTCACCACGAGGGGGAAAGGTGCCAGCCGTGTAATTCTGGAAGCATCAGCACATCGCAGAAACATTGAAAAGCAGGCATATTGGCCGAATGAAGTCATACCGTGGATTCCGTCACAGTCGCACAACCACTTCGTCATCAAATGTCAACGTCCGCGGTTGTGATCTACATAATCTAGCAGGGAATAGACGCGTCGCCGTCTCCGCGGTCGAGGGAGACGAAAAGGGGGGGATGGTGAGGGAGTTGTTATCTCCATCGCCGGAGCCGCCGTAAACGAGGAATCCACAAAGAGAATGTCAGTCCGAAATCAATCGCCCGTCATTACTCCATAGGGACGAACAGAGGATTCAACGAGCGGGGGCAACGCCCCGTCTCCATTATGTGTGACGAAAGTCGCGATGACTTTAAGGAGGTACCTGGAGACTCCAAGCAAACGATCGGCCGCGCCGCCTGGACTGTCCCGCCAAGGTCAAGAGGGGTTGGTTGTCGGAAAGCGGGGCCAGCATGGGCCAAAGACGGTCCACCGGGGCGTTATTGATTGGGAAGGTAACCTCTGAAATCCAGCAGCTTGAGCGTCGGACGGAACAAGTGACAAAAAAGTGGAGCCAGACATGCGCATGTGAACCCGACGCTTGGAGTCGAGAAAAATCGTGACGATCACGCCAAAAAACTCACGGAGATAGGTCAACAAAAGAAGATACTCTCGACTCCAAAACGAGACCGGGACGGGGTGACGCGCGAAAACGTGGACGAAAGAGCACGCTAAGGGAAAGGGGGTCGGCGGTCTGTTGACCAGCGAGAAAAGCATGTGATCAAGCTTGCTGGATTTAACAGCGGGGACGAGAGGGACACTCTCTCCGGTCAGGATTGTAACGTCTGGCAGGGCAAGGCGTAATAATACCCCTAACGCACTTCTATCCAAAAGGACAAAAGCGACCCAGGCCGGCGGCACCCATAGACCAGGGGGTTGCGAGAACGTAGAACGCTAACAGCGAATCGCATAACTGGAGAGCCAGGGTCTGTGTCAATACTGACACCATCATGTGCTCATCCTCCAGAAGCGGATGTGTCGATACAGATCGTCTATCGCACGCTTTCAGGAAGAACAAATCGAACTGTCGGCTCCCAACTCGTAGATCTGGAGGAGATAAACGAAGGAGAAGCTGCTCTAAGCCTGCACAAGAGGAGGCCGGCGCCGCGCGTCATCTACGCTCCGTCCGCCTGGAGGAAACATATGCCTAATTGTCGCGAAGAGAAAAGGGAACAATACACAGGCGAAGCATGAATTAGATGGCGGGTCGGGGAACTTCGGTTCAACGGGCGGCGTGATGATGAAGATAGGAGACGTTGCGCTGGAGGCGGTCACAGGGCGAGAAGTCACGGGGGTTCGAGGAAGTCACACGCTTATCTAAAGAAAACGACATGCGCAGAAGGGGGAGTGGGAGAGCGCGAAATTCTTCCTCGTAAGGGTAGGACGGCCACTTGCCAGGGCAACGCGATTTAGTGAAAAACAAGGCTCGATCGGAACCAGGGAATATCGAAAACGAGCGCAAGAGGTTAGCGGGTACCATTTCTAGGGGGTCCGCTTACGCCCGCCTCTCGTATGGTATAGTGTCTGGGACAATGCGAGGTCGAGCCAGGGTGCCAGCCAGTAAATGGGAGGGGGGGGCCGTCGGATTTCCACTGCCTGGCAACAAACTCACAGGGGTGGAGCGAGACGCACGGGAGTCGGCAACTCTGCAACAGCTAAACAAAAGGAGAGGATCGAGATTGTGCGCACGTACGGGGCCACAGTGGGGAAAGAATATGTGTGAGCGCCAGAGGGGCCTGAGCTTGCCGGCGCGCGGATGGGCAAAAAGCCCGACATGGAGCAAGAGCACAAAAAATTGATTCGTATGTGCATAAAAACTGTAGCCGCGACGCACGCTCTGCTGAAGCATCGCGACGTCATCAATAGGAAGAGGACCAGGAATCACCCAATGTTCATCGGACACTGCACGTCTGCACACGAGTCGGCTATCCATGCCAAAGGGGAGTGGGCGGGCCCGGAACCATCACGCCCTGCTGCATAGGGCTACCGCTGGTTTTCAGCCGGGAACCCGCAGAGGAAAGGCAACCCAGGCGAATGGCCCGGCGAGGGAGGAAGGGGGGGGGGGCCGGGCATCGACGCGGCTTGGCCCGAAGGGGTTGGAAAGGGGCCCATTGACAAGAGAGTGGGGTTTGACCGGCGAAGCGAAGTGGGCCGTGACTCAACGAGCCGCTCAAAGCCGCTGGGAGACCGGCGGGAGCAGCGATTGGCTGTCGTACACTAAAGCGATGCGTGGATGATTCCCTACTGCGGGCAAAGGAAGGGAAAGAAAATCAATCCCGCCATCAACTACATGCACTCTGTGAAGAAGACCGACATCGCCTATGGAGGAACCGATTCGAATGTCCGGCGCCGCAAACGCAGGAAGGCGGGGGAAAGAAAGAGGATCTACTACCCGGGAAAAAAAAAGCCGGAGCATCTGGCTGATGCGGAGCGCGTAAGCGCAGGGTTCGACAAATACCTGAAGTAAACGCCAGGAGCGCGAGATGGGTGCAGACACAAAGCACTGGCCGCGAGCAGCTGCGTCGGGGGAGCGCGTGATGTTCAATCAGGCACGAGAAAAAAAGGGTGAGATCCTCCCGCCATTGATGGAAAGCTGCCCGTAATGTAGCCCGCCTGACCCGCAAAAAAAAAAAAACCACCCGTCGGGCGAGACGGCGAAAGAAGGAATCATCGTCAAGGCGAGATTGCTCATGTCTGTGTAAATAATAGCCGGGCTTGTTTACCGTGATGCCCGCTCGCACCCGAGCTAATGTGCCCTTGGGGGAAGGGGCCGCGCGTATTTGACCTTTCCGAGAGGGCAGGGAGAAGAGGATGCGGCCCCAGCGTGTGCGATAAGCCCGGAAAGACAGGGCAAAGTGACGTTTAAAATCCATTGAGCGACACGGAGGGAGAGAAGGAGCAGCCCGGAAACACCGCTGTGTACAATGCACAAGGAAGGGGGAGGGGGGCCCCTCCTCGAGCATCTTCTCGATATCACAAGATGATGAAAGAGACGCAATCGACAAGATCTCGAGAGGGGCCCATACAAAGGGTGCATTACTACGCGGTGTTTGACACGGGGATGAAAAAAAAGTGTGATCAATGGATTTTATACCGTCACGCAGACGCGGAAGGCTGAAGCCGCACACTCTGGGGCCGCTCATCAGCATCGAAAGGGAAGCGAGGCCAGTTCAACTACTCATCTCCAAGGGAGAGGATGAAAAGAGAGGAAAAAAAGAAAGGCATCACGTCACTCCTTTGCGCCCTGTATTATTTCCACCGAAAGAAAAGAAAGAACGCAGGAAAATAGGCTATCAACAGCCTAGTGCCAAAAAGAGCCCGACTAGGTGTCTTGCTGGGGGGGGAAAAAGCGTCGCGGCAGGCGGGTACAGTTAGGCCATGATTTCCATCAATTGCGTATGATAGAAAGGGGAGTCCGGCGGTGAAGGAGGGGGGAAGGAGCAGACTGCTCGCGGCCCGTGTCGGTCGCTCAAAAGGGATGCACCATCTCGCGCAAGGTCGGGAAGGGACTTCCGGTATTTTGTCCGTAACCACCGAGAGACTCGGAAAAACCCGCAGTCCATGCCCTCGCCCGGGAGAGCAAGGATGGTCGCACGTTCATCGCCTCCATGGCATGCCAGAATGAAAAAAAGGCGTATCGTGTTCCCCCGAACTATGCTAATGTCGGGGGATGAAAATAGGGGGAGGGGGCGGGATGAGTGCGGCTAGACCGCAGTATCGTCTATGAGGACTTGCAGGTCGGAATCATCCCCGCATCGATGCCGGGGGGAGTAAGACAGCCCACTCTCTGAGGAGAGACAGCGGCTTTGTAATCTGGCCCTCGTTTGGAGGAAACGCACAACATTGCCGCGTAGATGACGAAGGGAGAAAACGGGTCGCAACCTCGTCAGCCTCTTAGAAGGAGGAAAGAAAAAGGAGAAGAAAGGGAAAATGCCCGACATCGGGCTTCGCCTGGGTAATCGGACAAAGAAGGTAATGCCGGAAGGTTCGGCTGAAACAGCGTGCAAGGAGGAAAGGTTCCCTTTCCCTCAACGCCCTCGGGAAAGAAGAGAGGGGGGGGAGAAGAAATCCTCTGAGGCAGCAGCAGCCATCCTGCAACAATAGAAAACCCAAAAATATTTCTTGGACACTCTCGCCGGCAATCTAAAGAAAAACGTCAGATTTGCCATGGCCGAAGAGAAATGAGAGATCTCCCGGCGGTTGGGTGAAAAAAACGGTCGGTCACCCCTATTGGCAGGGGAAAGGGGAAGAAAAAGCACGAATGACTCTCCCCGCTCCACAAACAGAGGGAGGTCAGGTAAAAGCCCGAACGCGCCGCGGAAATAAGGGAAAAAAGCTCTGCTTCACTTGGCGTCTCATCGCCAGAGAGAGGAAGGGGGAAAAGGGAAGGTCCAGATTGGTCGCTGTTGCCGAAGGACAAGAGGAAACGACAGAGCCGCCCTTGAACCGAAGGAAGAAAAGAAGAAGGAAGGCGCCCGTTTATCCGAAAGGAGAAAAAAGGCAGCGCCCGATCGTAGATGACGCGGGCTCGGCGCCGATCAGAGGGAAGGGGGCTAGAGGCGCGGTCCACCTTTGGTTATCGCAATCGCAGGGGAAGGATCTCCAGTCAACTCCTACCTACAAGTCGGGAAGGGAGAGAAAAAAAAAAAAATCCAGTATTGCTATTCTCTGTTCCGGAGGGAGGGGACTTAAAATCAAACGCGGACGGCGCGCCAAGGAAGGGGGGAAGGGTGAATGTCCCATCATGCCATACGTCACAGAAGGAAGAGAAAAAGCTGACATCCAGCATCTTGATCAGTTCAGAGGAAGGAAGAAAAAAAGGCGTAAAGAGAGAATGGTTCCGGGAGCGCGCAAGGTGAACCAAAAAGATGGGGAGGAAAAAAAAGAAAAATAGAGATATTCTCTACTCCAAAAGGAAGGGGGAGGGGAGGAAAAAAAAAAAATGAACGCTCCGTGTACTCGTTGTTCTTGACGCCGCAAAATGATAAAAAGGGAAGGCAGCAAGGGAGAACACCAGAGATAAAGGCCATTCAAAACTCAACCAAGGAGGTCACGGAGAGAAAAAAGGAAAAAGGGGGCGCCGCACCACAAGCGACTAGGGAAAAGAAAGGGGTCTCGCCTCCCGACTTGTTCTTAGAGGGGAAGCAATCGGAACTGCTGCTCCCGGCGATGGCGAGACAAAGGGGGAAACAGCGAAACATAACTTTCCCGAGAAGCGGAGACGGAGAAAAGAAAAAAAAAAAGGGAATCGCAACCTCTTTCGATCCGGAAAAAGTGGGAAGAGGGGAAGAAAGAAATCCTGATCGACTTCGGTTCAACTGGCAGAAAAGGGGGCGTAAGCTTGGACGGCGGAAAGGGGGGAACCAATCGACATAAAGAAGAGGACGATCGCCTTGCGCTGCGACGGCCACTTGGAAGGAGAGAGTGCCGGCGACAAACACCCCATTCGCGAATGAGGAACTGACGCAACCTGCGCGTTTTTTGAGCGGGGGAGGGGAAGGAAAGGAGCCGTCGGAATTTCCACGGCCTGCCACGAGGGGGGGGAAAAGCAAATTCGAAAGAACATTCACCTCAACCAAGAGATCAAATGACGAGAGAATAAGAGCCTCAGGAGGTGGAAAGCGGGGGTTTAAGAACTATGTTAGAGGGGGGAGGGAGTCCTCCTCAGAGGTGGGAAGGGGGAGGAGTCCCCGCTCTGCTTTCAAGAAGGGAGGGTTCTAAGGTACCCCTCATCTCACTTAGGAAGAAAAAGGGGGTTTCAGCCTGAACCCAAGAGCGCTTCCCAAGGAGAGGGAAGCATAGGGCATGGGCTATTTGAGACGAAATATGGGGGAAGAAAGGCTTCTAATTGTTTGGAAAAGTCGCGCTTGGGTTGAAAGGGGGCAGGGGCGGCTTCATGATCATTTGGGCCAGTGACAGAAAAAAAAAAGGGACGCCTCCGCCGGAAGAAGAGAGGAACTAAAGGAAAAGGACACGATGCTTGTATGGAGTCACAAAAGAAAAGAAGGACCGCATATTTAAGAAGAAGAATGAGAGAAATCCGCCATCACTACCTGTCACTATTGAAAAGGAACAGTCGGAAATACGGTCGGGGAACACGATGAGAAGGAAAAAAGGAAGGGCATGCCATGAATTCGATTCACTTTGCCGAAAGATAAAGAGGAAAAAAAGAAAAAGGGCATTGACTGCGGGATCCAGGAGCAAGAGGATGCGAAAAGGAGCAACGTACTCTCAGCGGGGGGGGCGAAAGAGGAGAAGGCCATCGGCTCCACTACTTGGCTCGAGAAAGGGGGGGGGGGAGAAAAAAAAGAAAGGGCCGCGGAGCAGTCGCTCGATGAAGCGTGAAAAATCATGCACGCGGCATGAATAGAGGAAAGAGGGGGAAAAAAAAAATTGATTGCAATCCCTTTTGCACAGGAAGGAGAAAGAGACTCGAGAAATGCCACCAATAACACCTAAGGCGAGCCGGCGAGAGGACAAAGAAAAGGGGGGGATCCTCATCGTAGAAAAGGAAAGGGGGGGGGGGTTCGTTTTAAATAAACCGGGGGAGCAAGGAGTGACTCTGATGCCCCCGGATAGGGAAAAATCATTCTCATTGCCTGGGGGGATAAAGGGAAAAAAAAGGGATGCTTCAGTTGACCTGCCGCGATTTGCCGAGAAAGAGAGGAGAAGATGATTTCCTTCACCGCGTTGGACCGAAAAGAAGAGGAAGAAAAAAAAAAGGAGGGGAAAATCCATTTTATCGACACTCGAGAAAAAAAAAGAGGAAAAGGGGAGAAAAGGGCTCATCCCGTAAACACCGAGGTGCGAAAACTCCCACGCCAGGGGGGAGAAAAAAAAAGAGCTAGAATCTTGTCGTCTCACCGAGGAGGAAAGGGAAAAAGACGATCGACAAGATTCTCGAGGAGGGTACAAGAAGGAAGGGGAACAATGGGGGTTCATGACGACGCGGTGTTTCCCGGAGGAGAAAGGGAGAGAAAAGGGAGCAATGGATTTATAACTCACTCATCCGCTGAGGGGAATGACGGAAGGGCCCGCATCAGAAAAAAAAAGAGAGGGGACAGGCCTGGAACGCAATAGCGAAAAGAGGCCAATGTCTCTCTGAACGCGGGGAAACAGAAAAGGGAAGAGGGGAAAAACCGGGGCATCACGGTTCAACGCCGGGGGGAAAAGGGGAATTAAACCGACATGAGCAAGCTCGAATGAGAAAAAAATAGTGCCGATAATCTCTCCTGCTAGAAAGGAGAAGGGGGGGGGGGCATTTCTCTCGTCGCGGCAGGCGGGAGAAAGAACGGTCCAAATTCATCACTGGCGGTTGAAAGAGAAGATAAAAAAAGAAGAAAGGCCTGAATTTTAACCTCACGGCCCGGAAGAAGAAAAAAAGCGGTTCGCTTCCCTGTGGAAAAAAAGTCGGAAGGCAGTGGCGCCGATGAAGGGAGGGGTCAGAACCACGCGCGATTACTCTGTCTCCTCATCAGCCCAGAAGGGGGAAAAAGGAAAAAGAGGAACTGGTATATCATGATTTATGTCGCACTGGAAGAGAGGAAGAATTAACGGACCTGCGTTTGCGACCAGAAAGGAAAAAGCTACGTATTCTAATTTCGGCGGAGGAAAAAAGAGGGGGGGAGGAAGGCTCCTATAATCGAGGGAGAGATTAGTTGTCGCAGGGAAGGAAAAAAAGGAAAAGTTCTCGCGTAGTTACTACAGAAAATAGGAGAGAGAGGCGACAAGCGCTTTGAAGCGGCGAAACGGGGAGGAACCGGCTCATGGAAGCCGCCGTAGAGGAAGAAAAAAAGGGGGTGGTCAATTTTCTCAACCTTCTCAGAAGGAGGAGGGAGGGAAAAAAAGGAAATCGCCATGCCCGAAATCTGCGGGAAAGGAAAAGGTGGCGCTCCCCGACCGTAATGAAGAAAGAAGAGTAGCCATTATTCCGCAGGGCGGCGGGGAAGGGGAAAGAGTGCCCCCTACGCGGGAAGAAAGACAATTTTACATCGCATCTTGCCCACAGAAGGAGGAAAAAAAAGAAAGCCGAGCCATCGTTCTCCACCAAAAGGAGGGGGGGAAAGAAAGAACAGCGTTGATCGACGTCAGGAGGGGAAAGGTATAAGAACCAATCTCGATCTCCGGAGGGGGAACATCGGCGTTCACCCCCCGAGGGGGAAAGGAAAAAAAAGATCACCGAATTACTCCTCCCCCGAAAAAAAGAGGGGCGAACAAGGGGGAGCCCCTGACTCCGCGGCTCCTAAAGAGGGGGGAAGGGGGAAAAAAAAAGAGCTCTTCCTTCAATTTGCCGGAGAGCGGGAAAAAAAGGGAGCAGGTCGGGTGTCAGATTGTTCACGCGGGGAAAGACGCAACGCATCACATAGGACGGACCCCCTAAGTAGGATAAGGAAAAAAGACTGTGGATCCATCCCCTACACATGAGAAACTGGATCTGTTTGGAGAGAATAAGGGAGGGGGGACGCAGGTCCCTTCTCCTCTAGAAAGGGAGAGGATCGCCATCTCCGGAGAAACATGAAGAGAAGTCCGGGGGCCATCGGCTCGCCCGTCCACATAAGAAGGATAGGGAAAAGGAAAAGAAACTCCCCGTTCTCAGGAATGGGAGGAAGGGATCCAAATCACCCGCGATCGGCGCGCCGAAGGGGGAGGAACAACGAGGGTTCTTTTGAATGAACAAAGAATGGAAGGAAGAAAAAAGTCGATCTTCCCGAAATCAAGAAGGAGGGAAAGAAAGGGGAAGGGGAAAAAATAACACGGAGCGTGCATGGTTCCGATAGTTGGGGGGAGGGAAGGGAAAAAAAGAAAGACAGGGGAGTCGAGATATCTAGAAAAAAAGAGAGCGATTCTCGACTGAAAGTTCACCTTGGCGCGCTCCCGGCAAAAAGAAAACTCAAAAGTAAAGGGTTCTGACGGGAAAGGGGGAGAGGGACGATCGCACACCTTCTCTCCCTGCCGGAGGGGGAAAAAGAGGGGGAAGAAAGTCAAAACTCAACCAATTAGGTCGGAGAGAAAAGGAAGGAGAAGCGGTCGGTGATTTGGGGAAAAGAACGGGGGAAAGGAGAGAAACTGGGATAACTTTCTTTTGCACAGGGGGAAGAAAAAGTCTCATGAGTATTACTGCGAAGAAGAGGAAATGGAACGGAGGCCTCCCGGCGATGGCGTACAAAAAGGGGGGAAAGATTCCGCCTTTTCCCGAAGAGGGGGAGAAGGAAAAGGAGAAGGCTCCGTGCGATGATCGCAACAGCTTTCGAAAGAAGAAGGGTCACTGGGGGGGGGGATCCACGGTCGTCCCTTCAAGAGAAGGAAGAAGGAGAGGGGAAGGACGGCGATTTTTACTTCTTGTGAGGAGGGGGGAAAGGAAAGCTACAATCTTACACCCAAAAAGTAGAGTCTGCCACGAAGCGGCTTTCTCTTGTGCACGGAAAAGGGGAAAAATTTCTGGCCTGCGAAAAAAAAAAGTTCCCGTTGGGAGCCGCGGCAGAGGGGGACTTTAAAATTTCTGGGCAAAAGAGGGGGGGGGAGGGAAGGAGTCCTCGTTTGAAGACCGGCGGAATTCCAAGGAGGGCTCCGATGCAAAAAACCAACCGTCCGGAATCGATATGGGGGGGGGGAAAATCGCCATTGTCAAAACGCGGACAGAAAAGGAGCTTTCCTGCTCGCGGGAAAAGAGGGGGGGGGGGGGGGAAAAAACGATGGATTTCATGGGAGGGAGGAGTTCGGGCCTCCTGAAAAAAAGAAAAGGGGAGCAACCATGGTTCATTGCGGAAAAAGAGAGGGGGAGGGGCGTGCCCGGGAACCATCACGCCTGCGGGGAGAAGGGAGAACGCATGTTTCAGCCGAACCCAAGAGGGTCAGGCG
>Ga0179593_1664192_pt1 | contig 12978 bp, 18 predicted proteins | sample CZODoug2_1_08_16_FD_185931 | JGI IMG/M metagenome (GOLD analysis project Ga0179593, IMG submission 185931) | Vadose zone soil fungal communities from Angelo Coast Range Reserve, California, USA - CZODoug2_1_08_16fungal (PacBio error correction) | ecosystem: Environmental > Terrestrial > Soil >...
AAGGAAGGCCATCCAGCACCGTTCACATAGAAGCGCTTGTTCGTAAAGGGAAAGAGAAGAAAGGGTGGCCTCGCCAGATGCTTATAGTTTGTGGGCAAGAAAGAAACGAAGGGAAGGGGGACCGTCCCCAAGGTGGGGGGGATGCCGAAAAGTAAACGAACCGCACAATCAGAGGGGTTGAAATGGAACATCAAAGTGGGATTGACGAGGAGGTGAGATGGGTCGGGTTCGTTGAAAGATTTGGCGGGGTGGGGAGAGTTGGACAGGACTTCTGCTGCAATTGACATTTCAATAAGAGAAACTGAGAAGGTCCGATTTGGGGGGATTCGAAAAGACGGATGGTCACAGATGGGACAGGCGAGGACTCGGAAAGAGAGAAGTAGAAGCTAGAATTCCAAGAAATACTACGGTAACGACTTCGGAAAAAAGAGAACCGCGGCGCACTCTCAAAGTTATAACAAACACAAGGGGTGCAACAGATCTTCCGGAGCGAAATACAGCTCGAAGGGACCTGAAATTCGTCGCCCAGGGGAGAGCGGCTGAGAGCAGGGGAGACAGTAACCTCTTTCATGGGTTAAAGGGCGAAAAAGCGAAAGGGCGGTCCTTGGGGGAGGGTTGCGGATCACGAATCGCAGGGTGTTAAAGGCGACACGACGGGAAAGGGGCAGAACGCCGGCAAACCTGCCGCGTGATGGGGATTGAAGGGGCAAGGAGAGAAATCTTTAGTGGGGGGATGCCGCGGAAGGGTCCTGGGGGAGGGATGCCAGGGGAATTCGGGGATCTTCAGCTCGGAAGGAGGATGGATTCGGTGAAGGGAATGGGTCTGCATAAAATCACGAGGGGTGAAAAAGCAGGGAAAAGCGTAGAGCTCTGTAGTAGAGTGAACAACGTTAAGGAGGCGAGAGGCAGGGGTCCGCGTGGGGTCGATCGACTGGGGATAACAGGGGGGGGACCAGTTAGAACCTTTGGTTGGTGGCCGGATGAGGGTGGAGGGCGGGAAGGGGGGCCTGACAGCTTGACCGGGGGGGAACGATGGGCGCTGAGTGATAAAAAGGCGTATCAACTTCGACCGATGAGACCCAGCGATGATAATTACCGCAGGTCTTCGGGTACCGAAGGGGGTGATTTTCTTGGGACAGTGAAACTCGAGGTGCTCGTCGAGAACACGTTCCAGTGCAACCCTTCTAAAAACCAAGGGGGGGGAGCGAAAATTATCTATCTAGAGTGGCAGGATTAACCCAACCCGCACGGGACCTCACAGGCAGGGGGGAGGGAAAAGTGAGGCGGTCAGTTTAAGTCTGCATTGACAACTCCAAGCGGAGCGAGTTCTCCGTCATCAGGAAGCTTGGATAGGGAAAAGAGGAGGGCCCAGGGAGCTACGAAATAATCTTCTGGGCCAAGGAAAACGGGGTTGCTTTCTGGAAACATCTGGGGGGGGGGGGTCTAGGAGGACAAAGCGAAACGATCATGGCACTCACCAAGAAGAAAAAGAAAAAAAGATGTCCATTGGAGGAGAAAAGGTTTTAGACTCATGTGGGCGTGTACTTAGGGGACTCGTCAGAGCTGTGACCGCTTCAAATCGGAATTGGAGGTGGGAAGAGACAATGTTTTGTAGAGAGGAGGTTTTTAAAACAGAGGGGGGGGCCATGGCACTCTGACGGTTTTTGAAATTTGGGAGATGCACCAAGGCGGTGCCCAAGTGGGAACAGTAGGTGCATAGGTTTGAGGAGGATCACAGGTCTCTGACTCACCACCCAAGGAGGAAAAGAGATAGAGGAAAGAGTGTATCCGAGGGGTCACGAAAAAAGGGGGATCGGCCACCAGTGGTGCTGCGACAGGGAACCACCCCATCAGAAGGCACTGGAAAATCGTGGGTCGTCCAGTCCTCAGCAAAGGGGGGGGGCGAAATCTTGGGTATTTCACAAAGACCGAAAAGTCCATCGCCGGGGGGTGAGAAATTTTGGTTAGATCAGAGCTGGAACTGCGTCCGCAAGAAACCGGGAAAACTGAAACGTTTACCGGGGGAGGCGGAGTGTGACGATCAAAAACACTTAGGTCAGCGCGTTATCTGGGGCGGGTCCAAAGGGTAAGAAGGAAGGGGTCCGTCCTATATCACAAAGGCCGGTGTCCTCGGCTAAGGGATCCTGTGCAGGGATTACCGACTTCAACGAACCTTTGTCAGAAGCGCGGGGGGGAAAGTCGGCGGAAAGGGGTGAAAAAGTTAAAAAGAAAAGAATTTACTACACCGACTAGGTAGAATCCACCGGGGACGGGGGAAAAAGTGGGGAGAGACTATATGTTATATCCGGGGAGGAAAAAAAGAAAAAGATCAAAGGGCGCGGGAGGCCGCGGGGCAAAAGAGTGAAGAGGGGGCGCACTCAAAGGAAGGTGAAAGCTATTTATTTAAGGACTATCGGAGAGCGCTCATAACCAAAGAAAATTAGGGAGAGACCTCCTACGGGAGCGAAAAGCCAATTTTCTAAGACCCAGGGGACCATCGGGTCAGAAAAAGTAATCAACACGAGAGAGAAACCACGACTAAAATCAACAAAAGTTGGAAGAGAACGAAGCGTTCACGAACTGTAAAGAATCTACTGTGGGGGGAGCAGCGTTGGCCCCATGATCGCGGCGAAAAAGGGAAGTCAAAATACGCAAGATCGAAGCTGACCCGGAAATGGAAAATACTAGCTCATCAGGGGAGGGTCAGGGGACGCGGATCCAAGGGGAAGGGGGACTAAAAAAGGAATTATTTTTTCCTAAAGAGAACTCGGAGGTTCCAATAAAGCCAAAACCGTTGAGAGGGGTGAAAAAAGGGTGCAAAGAAAAAGGACCGTCAGAGGCTACTGAAAGAAGGAAAGGGGGGGTGAAGGCTCGAAATCAAGAATAAGATCTCGCAAACGAGTCGACTAGAAGGAGAAACGGGCGGTATCTTTCCTCCAAACAGGAAAAGACTGTGGAAGGAATATTTTCCTGGGTCAGTGGTTGGGGAACCCGGGGGGGGGGGAGGGACGTCGAAATCATAGAGAGGGGGGGGGACAAAACTAAAAGGAAGAACGGCGATGGACAGAAGACTAAGGTGGGGAGGAGAATTGAGAAAAGGGCTGGAAGGCGGCTACTTCTATGCTTTAACTACTAAGAAGCTCCTGCCTACCGGAAAAAAGGGAAAAAAACCCCCAAGGGGGAGGGCCCAGGAGGACCCTCATAGAAAGGGTGCGTAAGGGGTATCAGATGATTTGTGTGGGGACGGAAGCGCCCCGCCCACGCCACAAATACCCTGGAACATACAAAGAAGTCATCTACATGCCTGCAGGGATCGCAGGGAAAGAAATTACAAAAACGCCGTCAGCTGGTGGGGGGGGTCAAGGGGTTCGAGGGAAGAAACCTGAAACGAGTGGAAGGAGTAGGGGGACGTGCTCGTGCATGGCGGACATGAAAAGATAAAGGGTAGCAACCACGGCACGCTATTGATTCCGCTAATACGTAAAAAACGGGAAGAGGTCGAAGGAGTGCTGGAATGCTACATGTCGAGTTGGTTTGCTATTCCAAACAACGGGAGGAGAGGAAGATCGCAAATAAAAAAACAGGAAATTCGACATAGAAGATACGCTTGAAAAAACAGGGGGCAGGGGGATCATCCTCGCCATGAGGGACTTTCGTTTTTAATGCCAGACAAAAAACGAAATCTAGTTGAAATTCACCGAGGGGGAGTGTTTGGAGGACCGGACAAGGAAGACAAAAAAAAGGCGGAGAAATGGAGACACCAGAAAGGGGGAAAGCATGGGGACGCTTAGTTGTGAGGAACCGGGGGGGAGGTGGGGCGCGTTGGGAGATGAGGGTAGGGGGAGAAGGAAAGGACGAAAGTAAGCCATGTCAAAGAGGGGGTCGTCAGAGGGGGGCAAAAATGCCTGGCTCGAATAAAAAGTTGGAAAAGAAAAGGTGTTCCAACGACAGATTAAAAGAGGCTAAAAGGAGAAGAAAGTAGAAGCTATAAGCTCGCCGAGATCCTATCAAAAGGGAAATTCAAAAGCCAGGGAATAGAGGATAAAACGGCGCACGCAAACGTGATAAAAAAGAACGAGAGAAAAAGGATGAAACTCTTCCGGAGGGGGAAGGAAAAGGGGAAGAGCTGTCCCCTTGGACATGTCGTCGAAGAGCGGACGGAGCGGTCCTTCAAATCTTTCAAGGGGGGAGGAGGTCGAGAAATTGCGTCAGGAAAATGGGGCTATGAAAAAAAAAGTGCAGGGGTCATCGATCAACGTGGGGGGTGTGAGGACGCCTAAAAAAAAGACCCGGGGATGTAGGAGTCAGTGTTAGAAGTGGAAAAAAAGGAGAGGAGGGGGGCCGCGTCCCCAGAAATAAGGCGGAAGGATATTCTGGACAGGGGGAAAGAGAGGGTCAAGGTTGAGGAGCTGGAAGGGTAAAATGAGGACCTAGGCGCCTACACGGAGACAGGAAAAAGAGGGAAGAAAAAACAAGGAGGAGAAGCGCTTGCAGCTGTGAAAGAAGGGAACAAGAGGGGAATCGTTATTTTAGAGATTCCGGAAGGGGAAATGAGAAGGACGACGACACATTGCAGTAAAACTGAATTTGGCTGGGTGGCGCTGGGGGGGGGGGGGGGGGCAGGGGGGGGGGGGGGGGGGGGGGGGGGAGGGGGGGGGGGTGGGGGGGGGGGGGGGGGTGGGGGGGGGGGGGGGGGGGGGGGGAGGGGGGGGGGGAGGGGGGGGGGGGGGGGGGGGGGGGGGGGGGGGGGGGGGGGGCAAAGGGAAACGTACGATCCTAGGCGTCAGAGGGGGGAAAAATGTCTCGGGAAGTCTAAAAGGAGGTCGAGGCAACGAATATCTTAGAACCACTTCACCGGGAAGAGAAGAAAGCAGGAATTTGCAAGGACGGAGGGCGTAAACGGGGGGAGCACTCCAGCGTTTGATTTTAAGGGGAGGGGGACGGCGGAAAGGAATACCATCTCAAGAGAAACAAGTGAAAAATAAAAAAGAAACGAAAGGGTGTATCGCGCGGGTATCGAGAGGCAGGAGAAGGGGGGGACCTTTAGCATGAAAGGGCTTAAAAAAAGAAACAGGATCGAAAAAAGGACAGTGCGGCAGGCAGGATTGAGGGAACTGACTGAACTCATAGACCGTAGATCGGCTCCGATTAAAACATTGAAAGGGGGATGATAAAAGAGTAAGCGCTTATGCTAGGCCCAAGAACCGATTAAGCCGGACCTTGAAACTGCAAAAGCGGGTTGGCTCGTCAAGCACGCGGGAAAGCGAAAAGGGAGCAAAAGGGGCAAGGGAGGGGGGGGGACGACACATTCTTAACTGAGGGATCCAGGTTGGGGAGGTTCGACCATGGGGAGTAGGAGGGCTCGGGGTGGGTGCTTTGAAAAAGAGGTAATTCAAGAGCCAGTTTGATGCGGGACGACGAGATTGGTAACAGGGGAACAAGGGAGGGTGGAAGGTGGGCCGTAACGCAAGGGGAAAGCAGTGGGGCCATGCCGGGAGGGAGCTGTATACCAAGCTCTCCTCGACCAGACAAAAACGTATAGAAGGGACGGATACTCAAAAGAATGGAGAAAAATAGGAAAAAGGGGGGATAAGCCTTTATTCCTAGATAAAATTCCCCAGAGGTAAGACAATAAAAATCTGGGGCGTGCAACCTAAAGAGGGGAAAATTGTCATTTAAGGGGAGCTGTCGGAACAGTCAAAAAGGAGAACTATCCGGTCGACCCCTTCAGAGGGGAGAAAAACCTCAGGACTTCTTAATGACTGACCGCAAGAAAGGAAAAGGCGGACGTTTCGGGGTCCTTCATGGGGGGGAGGGGATATCCCAATAAATAAAAAGGGGGAAAGAAGAGTGCCCTCAACGGTAAGGCAAAGAAGATAAGGGACTCGCGGACTATGGGCCAGAAGTAAAAAAGGCTCCTTGGGGGTCCAGGAGAGGGCTGCGGGGGGGGGGGAATTACAAAACCGAAGGGGGGGAAAAAGGTCAACGGACATTCTGTGGCCGGAAGGGGTTGACGTTTACCTTTGAACCGAGAAAAGGTAAAACAGGGCTTTAAGGAAAGGGTAAGAATAATAAGGAAATTGTGGCTAAAATCTCTCCTTGCAGGACGAAGGAAATTTATCATGAAATTGACAGGGGTTCTCATTAGGTATAGGAAAGGGTCAATTCAAAATAAATGTCGGGGGGAGTGAGGGAACCAGGGGGTGAGAACTACCATTCTTGACAGGAGGGCTTGCCTCTCCCGGTCAGGAATTTTGGAAAGAGTCAGATAGCGATCAACCATACATCTCAGATAAGAAAAAGAGAAACTCAGTACATTTCGAGAAAACGTCAACCAGGGAAGCGAGCCCAAGTTGTCTAAGACCTGGAATCGGCAATGGGGGGGGGAAAAAAGAACAAAAAAAAGGGGAGAAGTAAACGAGAGGAAAAAAAGACTCGTCCTCCTAGAGGATTAAATAAAGAAGAAAGGCTTTCAACGAGGAAAAAGAACAATCTCATAAAGGGGGGGGGAGGACAAAAAATTTCACCATGAGCGCGAAAAGGAGGGGAAAAAAATTCAACTAAAAGACAGGAACTCGACGAAGGGGACAAGGAATACTCGCTCGGGATGAGGGGATTGGACGACATCCCAGAGGGAGGAGCCAACTGATTAAGTTTTCAGAATCACGCGAAAGGGAAAAAAACGGGACTTTAAGGAAAGGGAAAAAACAAAAAAAAACCAAAAAAAACGACAGAAAAGTGAGGGGAAAAGAGTATCGAAAACATGTCCAAACCTTAGTGGGCTCAAAAGGAATCATCGATCGCCCAGGGAGGAAAAAGAAGAAAAACGGACCACGTAAAATCAAGCAAAAAGACGGGGGAAAAAGCCTTGAAATCAGTTAAGTTCAGTGCTGGCTCTCAAGAAGGGGGAGGAGTTTTCATGCGGAAATGCAAAAGAATCGGAAAAGGAGTGGATAAAGGAAAGAGCAAGAAAGTTCGAGAGTTTTTCTCGATCTGAAAGAAGTTCAAAACAAGAAAACCTTTGCGCTGCAGGATAAAAAAAAAAAAAAGGCAAAAGCGGGGCTGAAAGGCAAAAAGAAGAAAAACAAAAATAGAGGGGGGTAAGAATACGGAAGAGTAAAAAGGACGAGAAAGGGCGGGAGGGCGTAGGCAGGGATGAAAAAGGGAAGGGGGAAGTGTAGGGAAAATAAAGAAAAAGAGGGGAATGGGAAAAGGTAAAGAAAAAACCTCAGAGAAATTTGCTTACTGGGCAGCTGAAAGCCCTGCTCACAACTGAGGGACCAATTGCAATCTCCCCTCCAAAAAGAACAACCATCAAGAAAACCAGAGGACCCTTACAGGCAAAAAAAATAAATGAAAGACCAATGGAAAACCTTCGAAGTTAGCTGGTGCTCAATCGGGGGAAAGGCCAGAAAAAAAAAAAGTAATTCTATGTGCCTGAACAACTCCGAGTGAAGGAAAGAGGGAATAAAAAAAAACGGAGGCACCAAGATAAGGGAGTCCAAGAAAAAAAGAGGAAGAGCCTATTGTAACAGCGCTGGATGGGCAAAAAAGGGGCTATCTCTAATCAACACGGACGAATGAAGCCAAGACCAAAAGTTAAAGAGAAGCGCTTGTCGACTTTGGCAAATCAATCTGGAATGAAACGCCACAATTATCGGTTTTGAATGAAAATTGCCCAAACGAAAGGTGCCCGGCACAAATAGAAAGGTGGTGGGGGAGGACCAGAAATGAAACAGACAAAGCGAAAAGGGGACATCAAACTGTTTGTGACGGCGGGGAATGGAAGAGTATGGCCAGGGGGGGGGGCAATTTCAAGAGAAGAGGGGGTGGTGAGACTGCTTCAGGAACAGGAGAATAAAAGAAAAGCCCGGGACCTCACGGAATCGAACGGAGGGGCAACGCAAGATGGAAAAATGATAAAAGGAGAAATAGCTAAAGATAGACATAAGAGAAAAAGACAAATATCCACGAGGAAATCAAAGGGGAAAAAAAATAGACGTAAAAACGCGGCAGCGAGGACACTGCAACTGGAACTATGGGAAATTGGCAAAAACTCAGCCAGATTTCCCGCCGGCTCCTAGGGGGGAAGGAGAAAAGGGGGAAAATGAAAGAGAAGCAGAGCCTTCACCTCGGTCAGGTAGCATGGAGTTGGAGGGAAGAAATGCGTCCTTGGATCAGCGGGAAATAAGACTGATTTTCAGTTTCAAAGGGTGTGGGTAATTGGGGGGGCGCCTGAAATGGACTGGATGTAGAAAAGTCATTCAGTTTGAGCCGCCCAAAGGAAAGGCAATCGTAGGGGGAAAGAATCCCATGAACGAGTCCTGTAGCGAGCCAGGGAAGGAAGTTCAAAAGGGTCATCAAGGAAAAGAGCCGGGGAGTGGAGGTCAAAATACATGTTGCAGATCGGAAGGAAGGAAGAAAAAATTGGTGCGAGGGGAGTTGCTGGGGAAAAAAGAGAAAAGAAACCCATCTCGTCGATCTCTCGTGGGTAGAGCGGTGCCGGGAAGCCTCAGGTGGGGGAGCATGAGAACAATTGCGAATTGCCCGTCTTAGAAAATGGATCAAGCCGCTGGGTTGGAGTAATTCAAAAGGGGAAGTGGAAAAAGGTCTCTGAAGATTACGAGGGGACGAAGAAAACACTCAAAAAGAAAAAATACAGGTATGATCGCCAGCAAGAAAAAGAGGGGCCCGCAGTGTAGGTTCCAACGTTGGACGAAGGAGGGGTTCTTTAATTTGAATGGAAGGATTGAAGGGGAGACAGAGAAAAAAGTGTACAGGCACTTAACAAGACCAGTTTGTTAGCTCGCAGTCATCGGAAAGGATTATTAGCATGAAATTCTGAAAACAGAAGTGAGACAGGAAGAGGGTCCCCAGGAACGATGAACCACGACAAAAAAAATCCATGCACAGGTAAGGAGTAAGGGCCAAGAGGAAGGGGAGAAAACAGGAGCGGTGGTGAACGATCTCTTGAACCTCGGCGTCACTCCACAGCGATTATTCCCAAGAGAGGAAAGGCAGGGAAAGCTGCTGACACCACGCGTGGTTTGGAAAAAGGAAAAGAGACGAAAACAAGAGAAAACGAAAGCCGCGAGGAGGGGGAGTGCGGACGCAGTCGAAAAAAGATGTAAGGTTTGCAGGGATGTTAACAAGTGGAAGGGAATGAGGAGAGAGCCTAGAGGGAGGGACAGGGAAAAAAAAAGAGATTTCGCTTAAAGAAGTTGGAAGAACGTTTGGAGAAGGCGAGGGGAAAGAAATCACAGATGCTGTGGAGGGTTGACAGGTCGGACGCGATCGGACCCACGAGTGTACTATCCGTAGTTCCATCGGGGGTTGAATGATAAAGCTCTCTTAAAAAATGCGGGAATGTGAGAAGAAGAAAAAATCTCAGTTCACCTACGATTAGAAAAAACGTGGGGCTAAAAACACCTCATAACATGCAAACCCGCAAGACGGAACAATCTTCTGTAAAGCACAGATCATAAGATGGGATCGTGTTACTGAGATTGAGGCACAAACCTTTCAAAAAAGAGGATCTGAGGCGCTAAAAAGTTAATGTTCTCAACTCCAAGTTCGACGGGAAGCCTGCGCTCAAGGGAAATGAGAGGAAGTTCTTGGAAGGGGACGACAGGGGACTAGAAAACAATATCTGGAGCAAAAATGGACCAAAAAGGGAAGGAGAGCGATGGAGGTAGACTGATGAAGGTGAAAGGCGATCCTAATCACACCCTCGACCGGTGGAATCGGGAGACAGAAAGGTAAATACGCCCTGAGGGGAAACACGAAGAAGGGGAAGGCAAAGGCAAGACCCGAAAGGCAGGGAAAAAAAAGGGGCGGGTGAAATCCTTTATGTGAAGGATGCAGCTCGACTGGCGGAAAACAGGACGGGTTCAAAGCTGCACGGTGAGAAAGGGAGAGAGGAAGCCGAGGGGGCAGGCCCCAGAAAAGGGTGGGCGGACCATTTTCAAGCCGGGAAAAACGGGAAAAGATTTAGAAAAAATGGAAAAGAAAAGAGGGGAGACGATAGTGGAGTGGTCGCGAAAAAATAGACCATAACATCGCCCCGAAAAAGAAAGGAGGGGGGAAAAGAAGTCAGGTATACCGAAATCAGAGCAGGCAAAGCCAAAGTGGATAGACCAGGGACATAGGAAAGGTGTTAGAAAAATCAAGGAGTCGGAAACGTAAACAAGGAACCCGATTGGCGTCTAAAGGAAGTAAAAGAAAAGGGGGGGGGGGGCTCTTTAACGGGCAAAGCAAATGGCACATGACGCTCTTAAAAAAGGTGCGGCAAAAACATGAACTCACATCATTACCGGCAGCTCCATTTGGCCGAAAGATAGGAAAGGGCAATAAACCAAAGAGGAATTCGGGAAAAAAAGAAAAATCCCGCAGAGAAGGCGCACAAAAGGAAGGTTTCTCAAGGGAAGAAAAAAAAGTACACACTTCCCAACAGGGGTAGAACCTTCAAATCGGGGACATCGAACAAGAGCCATCACAAGTAAGAGGGCGATAAAAAAGACTTAAAACCAACCTAGAAAAAGTAACAGAAAAAAAAGAGGGAGAACGAGTTAGGGAAGGCAGGACAAAGGGGAGGGACTCCTAGAAGACGAGCTGTTGAAAAAACAATCAGAGGGGTCCGGGGGGCAAGGGGCTGGCGTATGCATGCGGGTTTCAGGAAAGAAAGGGCGGAAGGGAAGTGGGACCGTGGAGGTGAGAGGCTAGCTTCTACTTCTAGAGGGTCCCTAGGCGCCTTGCCGCCTGCAGAGCCAACAAAAGCGGGGAACACAGGACTGCGTGAGGCCTCAGAAAGACGCAGGGTACTTGCAGGCTGGGAGCCTGCGAAAAGTACCAGTGAAAGGAAAACCCGCAAACCTATAAAAAAGAAAAAAAAAAACGGAAAGAAGACAAGGCCGTCAATACAAACGTTTGATTCTCCCTCAAGCGCCAAAACGGCTGGTCGTTCGGTGGGAAGAACTTGTCCGGAACCTGGGGTGCCGGGCAAAGACAGGAAATTGGAAAGAAAGGGGGATGAAAAAGGTAAGTCCTGCTGAGAGAACCTTGACTAGAGGCCGAAGAAAAACACCACCACCAAAAAAAAAAAAAAAAAAAAAAAAAAAACACCAAAAAACAAAAAAAAAAAAAAAAGAAAACCGGAAAGAAAAATCGCTTTCAGAGTCGGGGATGAATGTCGAATTGGGATGGGGCGATCTCGCAAAAGGAGGGAGATGAGAAGAAAAGTAGCCACAAAAGTGCAATCTAAGAGGGAAAAGCGAGTAAGAAAGTGGAAAACTCGCCCCATAAGGGTGACACCAAATTGGCCCGGCGACGAACCACGAATGAGGGGTCAAACGAAGGTGTTGGGGGCTTCCAAACAAGGGAACAAAGGACTAAAAGGTTGGGGGGAAAGGGGGGAAGAAAAAACGGTTGATTCACGGGGCAGGAAATGTGGGGGAATGTTGTTCTTAATGAAAGTTATAGGGAGGCGGAGAAAATAGAGGGATCAGAAGGGGGAAAGGGATAAAAGTCCTATGGAAAAAAAGGATGGAAATCACCGGTAATGGGGCAACAGAGAAGGTTCCACCATGTAGAAGAAAAGGAAATAGCTAGAACTGAAAAAAAGGAGCCTACTCCAGGGGGAATGGCTTAAAAAAGGTTTCCTCGGCGGAACGAAAAGTGCGCTCAAAAACGGGAAAGAACAAAAAAAGGGAGGAAACGCGGGGGATGGGAAGGAACGTAAAAAAGTAAAAAGAGGCCTTGATATCTGACAGTCAAACTCTGTTGGAAAGGGAAAATGCCTTAAAGACTTCAACACAGGGGGTGGGGGGCAGGGGGGGGAGGGGGGGAGGGGGGGGCGAGTAAAGGGGGGAGAGCGGGTGGCTAGCATCACTCCTGGGGGGGAGATAAAAAAGGGTGTGTCCGGTTTTTAAGAAAGGGGGAAAACGGGGAAAAAGGCGTGTCGCTTAAGTTCAGCGAAGGAAAAACGAGATTGGGGGAAGAAGGGAGCCAAAAACCTGAGGAGTTCCTTGGCCATGGGGATTCAAAGGCAAATGTTCGATAGGAAAAATGCGGGAGGTTAAGAGCTCAGCGACAAGGGAAGAGGATGTACAGGGGGAACAAGTAGAGCTGTAGGGGGCTCGTTGACTTGAAGGGCGAAAAAAAATCAAAGAAAGTTCCGGCGTGAGTGTAGTTTAAGGAGTAGGGTGTCGGACTCCTAAGAGGCAGGGGGGGGGGGAGGTGGTTCGGAGAGGGGAACTCAATTGGGTGGGGATCGAAATCTTCGTGATCACTGAGCGTATCGGTATCTGATGGGGAGAGAATCAGGGAAAGAAAGAGAGAACCTGCCGGTAGCTCGGAACAATCGAAATTATTTTCCCCCTTTGAAAGGAAGGGGCCTAAAGAATTGGGCGGCCGGAAGGCACGAATCCCGACTCGGTCGAGAAAATCGAAAAAAGAACCTTCCTCCGTTTTTTGTAGGGAGGGAGGACGAAAAGGGGAAGTGAAGCAGGAATTGGGCAACCAGAAGAAATTAAGTCCAGGTAACAACTGGAACAAAGAGGCTGTAAAGGTGGATTTCGTGAAAAGAAAAAACAAGAGGACGGGAGGTCGCAGAAGCCTAGGAAAACGGAAGGGGGGGGGTTATATAGGAGCGCTGGCAAAAAATAGGAGGTACTGGGGGAAATCAAGGGGGGGGACTAAAGGTGAGGGAGGAACGATCTTGTCTCGGGAAAAAGGAAAAAGGACCGAAAAGGACCTCTCGGGACAATAAGGAAGGTCGTCCTTCAGACAGCGAATAGTATGGCAGGGGTTCAGAACATATTTCACTAGCGCAGGATATCAAGGTCTAGGCGGGAACGGGGGAAGTCCTCGAAAACTTTCGATTCAAGAGACAAGAGGGAGATGAAAAAGTTGTCGACAAATTAAAAATCACGGGGGTTGAATGCAAAGGGGTCGGAAAAGGCATGCGTAGCCAACTATTTG
>Ga0179593_1311775_pt1 | contig 12977 bp, 25 predicted proteins | sample CZODoug2_1_08_16_FD_185931 | JGI IMG/M metagenome (GOLD analysis project Ga0179593, IMG submission 185931) | Vadose zone soil fungal communities from Angelo Coast Range Reserve, California, USA - CZODoug2_1_08_16fungal (PacBio error correction) | ecosystem: Environmental > Terrestrial > Soil >...
GGGCGAGCAAGGAAAAAAGGAGGATAAATCAATGGGGTGGAAGGGGGAGACTTGAGTAGAAACTGGAGGACGAGACCTCCAAAAAGGCAAAAAAGGTGGAACTAGAATTCAGCAGAGTCCAGCCGCAATTTCGTCTGGGTTGCACGGGATTCCGGCGAAACAAGAAAAACCCAGGAGGAGAAAGGGTTGGGGGGGGGGGGGGGGGGGGGGTTTCCGTCAAAGCCGCGGGTTTTAATGCCGTTGAGACGTTAAAGAGAAGGTTGTAGGGGCATGCCTCCAGGGGGGGAGGTATGAGAGGGTGACCGAACAAAGAGGTCGCACGAGTCACCCGAGGAAGAAAAATTGGAAACCTAGGGGATAAGTGCAACGAACAATTGTTGTTAAAAAAGGGGGTAAACAAGGGGGGAAGGAAGGGGAAGGTAACGTAGGTTGGAAGGGGGGAAAGTCCCGGAGGGTTTTGGATTTCCATTAAAGGGGGGGATAGGCGGAGCTGTTCACTTGGAGGGGAAAGGGGAAAAACTTGCGTCAAACTCCGAGGGAAGAAGAAGGGGGAACGGATCCAACAACGAAAAAGGGGGATTTTTGCTGAACAAAAGGGGAATCCAAGGGAAAAAAAAAAATGGTGGGGGTGGGGTACTGTGCCAAGAAACTCAAAAGAAGACAAGAACAGGACAGGAGATTAAGGGGGGGAAAGTGGGTTTGCAAACCCAAGTTCCTGGGACGCAGAATCGGGGAGGAAAAAAGGACAGGAAAACGTTGAAAGGACAGAAAATGCACCCAACTAAAAGTGGGGGCAGAACTACGAAATATTAGGATTGGTGGAAAAAAAGGGTGTGGGGGAAGGGGTAGAGCGGGGACTTGACAAGTTTAAAGAGGGGAAGAAAACTCTTAGCCAACTTGGATAAGTCGTGAGGGAAAAATCGACCATGTGAGAGAGGGAAGAGTGGGGGGGAGGGAACTCTTCAAGGTCCGTTGGGGTCAAAAAGCCCAGCAGGATGCCCAAAGGAAGATTCCAACCCAAATTGGGGGGTGGACAGGACGATATACCTACCCGAGTTCCGTGAGAAAACGAGTTTGGGGAGGGAAAAAGGGTCTTTGAGGGGAGGGGGGTCCATCCCAGGGGGGATTGGTTTGTCAAAGAAGCCAGGAAAAAAACACCATGTGTGGTTCGGAGGCGGAACTTCCTCCACCAAGAGGGTAAGAGGGAAGAAAGGGGAACGCCGGACCCTTTCACATTGACGGAAGATGGGTGTTTCTCATACCCGAGATGGGTCAAACAAACTGTGGTCAACAGGATTTTCGTTAAGCAAAGGGGTAGGAGGACGAACACACGGGGGGGAGGGTTAGATGTTGAATCACGAAAGGGACGGGAAAAAATTTGGGGAAGTCTGAAAAGGAGGCTAAGTCCAGCGTGCGCCCGGACCAACGACCACAAAAACAAGAGGGTACAAAAAATTGTCCGGGGAAGAAAGGGGTGGGAAAAAGTGTTTGGTTCACCGAGAAAAAGCGTGGTCCACGTCCCCTGAAATGAAGACCGTTCTGGGCCAAAAAGAAGTCCTGCCTGTTGAACGGCCAAAGGGAAAAGTCAACTCGGGAGAACTGTGGGGTGGGGACGAAGGCGGAGAAACCAACAAAGAGAGGTCCAATGACGGGCCAAAGTAGGTTGTGTTGGGAGGCGCGAAGGTTGAAGAAACCCTGGGAACCCAGCAGAAGGGGATGGGCAAAAAGACGCCTGAAACACAAAGGAAAAAGGAGGAAAGAAAGAGGGAGAGGGTGAAATTTCACCACGGGGGGGGGGGGTCAAACAACCAAACACAGGGCGCATTCTCAAAAAACAACCGATTGGGGGGCACGAAGAAGGGGGTTAAAAACGAGGATTGGCCTATCGCAACAGGACGGGAAACAACAAACCAAAACGTCATTTCAAGGAGGAGGCACCGTTAGGTAACAAAAAAAAAGCAAGTATGAAGGGGGGAAAAACCAAAAAAAGGCTGACATGAGAGAACCAAAAAAAGACGGGGGTCCGTCGGAGAACAAACAAGGGGAAAAAAAAACCCACACACAAAGACTCAAAAATGAAAAGACGGGGAAACAAAACACAGCTTGAACAGGGGGGGGGGGTGGTGTGGTGTGGTTTTGGTCCGTCTGACACTCGACCGACGGGTGATAGACGAGACACCAAGAAGATCACGGGAGTCGGGATGGTGGTAGCTAGAACCGAAGCAGTGAGAGAGTAGGCTCGAAGTGCAACACCACGAAAGACAGGGGAAACCTGGGGGGGGGTTGGGGTTGAGGTCAAAAAGAACAACACGAACGGGAGAACAGTCAAGAGGAAAAAAAGGGGCGCAGTAAAAAGAAAGCAATTTCCCCTCTGGGGGGGAGCAGGGGGAAAAAAAACACAGGCAGGGGGTTGACAGAGGCCGTAACACCAAAAGGACTTGGGAATTTACAAAAAAAAAGAAAAAAATAAAAGAAACCCGTTGTGCCGAGACAAGGTAGTGGATGGGGGAATAGAAACCAGCCAAAGGTTCAAACAAAAAAAGTCACCGGCCCCGACTTTTGAACTTTTTTGGGGGGGGAAGTCCTCAAGGGGTGCTGGAAAAAGAAAACCGACAAGCTCGGGGGTAAGGGATGGAAAAGACTAAAGAACTGAACCAGGGGGGGAAAAAGGGGACCCGGGGCGGTTTAAAAGCCAAAACACGGTTCTCTGGGTTCAAGGGAAAAAAGGGGGACTACAAAGGGGGGAAAAGAAATCTGTTGTAACCGGACAGGGACCAATACCGGGGTCCTTAGAGCACAATTTAAAATGTCCTTGGGTGTTGTGGGACGTCCCAGAGGGGGGGGGAAGTCTTTCACTCTGGGAATAATGGGGGGAATGAGGGGGGAAGAAAAAAAATCTCCAGCCCTAAGAGTGCGGGGGGGAAGACCAAAAAATTCCAAAGATGAACGTCATTGAGCAAAACAGTAGTTCGAACCAACACAAGGGTCTTCCAGGGAGTGGAATTCAATCCCGAGACGGGCGGGAGGTTAGTGTGGGTAAAAAAACTCGCAAGGTGAGTGTCTTGTTACCTGGAAAAAGGACAAAAGATACTTCACGAAATGACCGAACTGGCAGAAAAGACCTGCACCGGGGGGGGGTTTACAGTTACAGCCAACGGAGGAGAATAAAGGGCCACTCAAAGGGGGGGGGGGGGGGGGACAGGGAAAAGGGGTTTGTGTCCACCTGTATCCCTCCCACTCGGGGGTGTCTAAAGGGGGAGCGAAGCCTCCGGAGGGCAGAATAGGGGGAACCACAAAAGAGCTTCAAGACCCACTAAGGACAACCTCAACCAAATTGACGCCTTCAAACGAACTGAAGGAGCCCGGGTCAAGGACGGGCCTTAACCAAAAAAAAGGATGAAGAGAAGTTGTTGGTGGGGTTGTTCTGCGGAAAAAGGTAATCAAAACGAGAAAATTGGGTGGCAAAAGATTCGGAAACGCTAGCACACGTCCAGGGCACGAGGCAAGCGTGGTTATTGCTCAAGTGACAGGAAATCGCCCGGAATACAAAAGGGGCGAACTACTACTTGAAGCCCAAGTGGCAAAAACAACCTATGGGCCAAGGGGGAAAAAGACTAAAAAAAGGGGGAGAAAAGAAGGTGAGGATGGCTGCACGACCAAGAAAGCGGCACTACAAGAGCAGGAGAAAGAGGAGATGAAAAAGAAAAGCGGAGGGTGGGCCTTCAACAATCTTTCAAGGGGAAAAAAATGTCTAACGTACTCACAGTAAAAAGCAAGCGCTTAGAATTAACAGAGAAGAAAGGTTGGTGAGGGGGGGACCACTGGGGTGACTACAAAACCACAGGTTGAAATAGTTAGTTCAAAATAAAATTCTCGGGGAACAAGGGGGGGACATGGAATCTTAAGTGGACCCAAAAGATCAGGGATCAAGGTCGTGGGGTTGAGGGAACCAGACACCGCCGGAGAGGGTTGGGGGAAGGGGGAGCCTATACAAACAAACAACAATACAATAGGAAAGAGATATTAAATACAAACAGAAGCGTAGCCGTGGTTAAACCCCCCCTTGCGGCGCTAGTTTGGAACAATGGAAAAAGAAAGAATGTTCAAACGGTATGAACATGTGGAGGAACTTAGAAGACGAACAAGGGGGGTGCCCCAATAGGACTGGTACAAACAACAAAGGGGAAGACATAGCCGGTAGAGGTATAAGGTTTGAAAAAACATCTTTATTTCCAACTAATGCAACGGAGAAAGGAGGCGGGACGACCTGAAAAGGCCATGGGGAATATATCTGTGCCCGCAGAGGGTGAGGTTATGGGGGGAGGGGAGCTTTTCGGGGAGGCAGGGGAAAAAGAACAGCATTTAAAATGGGGGAAAAACGGAATCGGGTGGGGGGAAGGAATAATGGACCAAAAAGGGGATTGTGAAAAAAAGAGTCATTGAGCCAACTTTAATGGGGGTCCGGGGAAGCGCACGCGGAGAGACGGGTATAGAGGTAAAGAAGAGGCCAAAGGGATTAAATGGCTCGAGGGGGGGGTTGCTTGTAGAGGGAAACAGACAAAAACTGAAGGATCCGGTTGTGGAGCAAACTGTAACCGCATGATGGGTGAAGGCGTAAAAAAGGACTGGGTTAGGTTGAAGAACCCTCTGGGAAAAAGAGATTTTGGAAACAAGTTTCCTCCTCGGTGAACCAATTTATCTTCACCGTGTGCCGAAAAGGAAAGTGGGCAGGGGGAAAAAAAAAAAAGTTTTGAAGCCTTACACCGTTGCAGAAATTGGGTGAGGACCGGGCTATCCCCTTTTGAGGGTAATGAAGTCCTTGCCAGTCCCAGTGAAGGCAGGGAGATGTTTTTTGCTGGGGGATGGGGAAAAAGGGGAGAAAAAAACTGAAGGGGGGTGGGTGACAAAAACCACTAAGTTCAAAGGAGGAAGGGAATGAAGCCAAAGAAAAACAAAAGGGGAAGAACAAGATTGGTGGCTGAACAAAGAAGGAAATGGGAAGGGAACGGAATTTGATTGTCAGGTCCCATCCAAGGCCAGGAGTCGGGGGGGAGACCTGGATGGGGCCCAACCAACAAGTCATCGGCCACAAGGGGAAGCCACGAAGGGGAAAAAAAACACGTGAGACAAAAGAAAGCGGTCAAAAAGGTGGCATCTACTTCCAGATTAAGAAAGGTGTTGTCAGTTACATCTACAGTCAAAAAGTGGTGAAGAAAAAAAATTAAAAGGAACTGAGAAAAAGAATGGAAACGTGAGGGACTTTGCGCAAGGGTCAAGGTAGGTCATATTGGGGGGTAGGAACGATCCGGAAATTGTAGTGTGAGGCACCCTCAATCAGGGAAGGAAGTGCTAAAAAAGATCGAGACAGTGGTGGAAGAAAAAGGTTGGGGTGAAGTTCTGAGAGAGAAACGGTTAAGGCAAAAACGGTTGGGACCTTGGAGGGGGAAACAAGGGGTTTGTGTTGGATACTTTGGGTGACTTTTGAAAAAAAAAAAAAAAATGGGGGTGTCATCCGGAAACATCGCGGGGGGTGTGGTTCAGAAGAACATTGGTTGGGGGTGAATAACAAGTGGCGCACTCCAACGCTCAAGTAAATAAGAGGGTTATATTAAATCCTGTAAACGCACTAGGTGAAACGGGACAAGGGGGGTGGTACGAGTTACCACAAAAAAAAACATTTTTCATGAGGAGGGACGGGTAAAGAGGGGTACACGTAGCGGAAGAACAGTTCTTGGTGTACTCCAATTCCGAGATTGGTGAGAAAGGCCTCCGAGATATTACCCCGGTCACGGCAGAGGTGGGAGAAGGCACCGACCAGGTCATCCTGGGGGGAAAAAACGGGAAAAGGTTGGGGTCCCAAAGTTTGGATCCCAGGGAAATTGGTGTGTCAGCAACCGACACCCATCTCTTGGAGCTGAATGAAAAACGTTTGACTGGGGAAAAAAGGGAAGAGGGGGAGAATGTGTGAAAAAAACTAATCCTAACAAAAGGAAAAAAACAGGTTTGTTTGAAGAGAAAGCAAAAAAACGCGGCGGTCCCCCAGGGTAACGGAACGCGGGGGGGGGGTAGAAATGCAAAAGGGTTGACTGTTACAAGAAAAAGAAGTGGCAAAACTAAATCTCACAAAAAAAAACAACTTATTAGGGAAGGTACAAGAGGAGAAAGTGCTTGGTGGCTGGGGTCAACGGGCAAAATCCATCCTTAACTCGAAAAACCAAACAGAAACGGAAATGGGAAAAAGCTCGGTTGGCTTTTTGTCCCTCAATGGACAAAAAAGTCATTCGAGGAGGATTCGCTTGTGTAAGAAAAAAAGGAGCAAGGTGAAAATGAACATTCAGGGAACTGTGTTTCTTGACAACCGGGAGGCAAAAATTTCAGAACAAATGGAACACAGTACCACGAGGGCAAAAATAAGGTTTCACAACCAAAGTGGGGTCGGAAGACACCACGCTCCATGCCGGGTTCCCCGAAGGGGATCAAAACAAGTCACAAAATAAAAAAAAAAAAACTCAGGGAGGGGGAGAATGGGAAATTAGACAAAAGAAAGGAGGCGGGAGCAGAAAGAAGGTTGATAGTTCCAGCATCAGTTTGTGAACCAGGGGGGGTTTGGGGGGAAAAGGGGTCCGGTACGGAAAAAACAAGAAAAAGTTCATCTAGAGCATACAAGGAAGGTGACCATTTGGTAGAAAGGGTGGACCGCAAAAGTGGGGGGAAAAAAACAAAAAGGGGCGGCAGGATGACCACAAGAACCCAAAGAGAAAAAATCCGCAGAAAAGTCAAATAGAGGGGGGGACCGGAAATAAAGAACGGGGGGGAAGAGCGCCGAACACGGGAAAACAAAACAAAAGGTTGGCCGCTGGGGTGTGGGGACTCCAACATTGTGTGGCCTGCGGGGGGAGGTTTAAACTCAAAAAAAGAAAAAAGAAGCCAGGACGATCATCCTGCAAAAAAGTGGGGTAACATGGAAGAACCAAAAAATTTAAGGGCCAAGGAAAACCAATCAACCTTAAAAAGGACTCACAACTGAAACAAGGGGGGGTGGCCAGAAACAACCCACCTGGTACCAAAGCCGAAAAAAAAGAGATAGCCCAGTTCGGAAAAATCAACTGTTGCAAGCACATCGGCTTGTCTAAATTTAGTCCTGGGGGGGGGTTGGTCAAAGGAACAACACTATGGAGGGGGGGGAAAGTGCGAGGAGTTGTGAAAACCAAAGGGGCCTACGAATACTCGAGTCGGCGGCAGTGGACGTAAAAGTAAGGGAAAAAGAAAAAAAGTCCGGTTACCGGCCAGGGTTGACAAAAAACCCCATAAGATGTTCAGTATTGGGTTCCGCGAAAGGTCAACGGGGTAAGATACGGTCCGGCCTGAGGGAGTTGGGAAACACCATCGCACCCTTTTGGTTTCCTCACCTTTTGACAAACAAAAAACAAGAAAAAAAAATATGAGGGGAAAAGAAAAGATCAACCACCCCAAACCAGGACGGCATCCGAACTGTGACAGGGAATACTAAACACGAGGAGACAAAAAAAGCAAAACGGCAAAGAAAAAACGGTTTACCGGGGTCAAAAGGGTTGTTTCTCCACGAAGAACCAACTGGGTTCGGCAAAAAAAGGTTGTCACGCGACAAAAACGGGGAAACGAGGCGAATTGGGGGTCAAAAAAGAAGAGACAAGTCAAAAAAAGCCAAAACCCAGGAGGGACCCACCAACCGCCCGCTTGACTTCCGGGGGGTCAACGAAATCAAGACCGGTGGGTCCGTGCAAAAAACAAAAAACCAAGTTTTTTCGGTTTACACCACTTGGGAGGTTTGCGAGTCAGGACACCGTTAAAGACCGCGAAGGTGAGGGCCGGGCCGCCATCAGAAAAAATGCTAGAAAAAAAAAAGCAATCGGAACAGAGGGCCGGACGAAACTCCAAAAGTTTTGCATAAATCAATTGAACCATGATTCAATTACTACCTGTACAGTCCGGCGTGAAAAGTTAAGGGTAAACCCCGATGACAGGGGCAAAAGACGAAAGAGATCGGGGATGAGAGGGGGAAAAAAAACAAAGCCCGGGGAAAAGAAAAATAGCACAACGATTCCGCTTCACTACAAAAAGGTGCTGGGGTTGCCGGTCATAGGGTCAACGGTCCGAAAGTGGCAAAAAGGGGACAGAGTGAAAGGGGGGACTCGCATATACAGAGAAGTCCTGGGAAAAGCTGATTTGGTGGGGGTTGACGGACTAGGGGACCCCCACAAACTTGGTTCGGAGAACAGGGTAGTTACAAGGGAAAAAAAACAAAAAAAAAAAAAAAAAAAACATTTAAAAAAAAAAAAGGAAAAAAAAAAAAAGAAAAAAAAAAGTGCGATCCACTTTTGACCAGTGAGAGGATCTACAACATAAGAAGGGCATAATGGAACTTGGGAGGGACGCAAAACGCCGGGGTTGCAGAGATGACTCACAAACAACAAACGGGAGATGGGAGACAAGAGAAGGGGGGAAGGAACGAAAAAAAAATTGGAACCAAAACACTCCCGGAGGGAAGCTAGTGTCCGATGTGAAGGGGCAAATTTGGGTATTGGGAACTAATTGTCGGAAAACGCCGGTGTGGGGGGGGAAAAGAAGGAAAACTGGGGACACGTCAAAAAAAAGCTAAAAAAACAAAAAAAATCCAGAGCTCACGGTATAATAACGAAGAAAAAACGCTTTTACAATGAAACGAGGACAGTCAAGACCAGGGGATGACAGTGGAAACACGCAAATGGGTGGGACCGTTTAAAGGAGAGAGGTTCCCGATATTTAAGGGGCAACCACTGGGAAGGGCTTCGGAAAAGCCAAAGTCCAGGAGTGCTTTTTGTAAAAAGGGGAATACACGGGGGTGTATTCCCCTAACCCGCGGGGGAAAAAAGGAGGTAAGTTCAAAATATGTGAATGAAGGGGGGGAAAGCACAAGGGAATTGGGAAAAGTCCCTCTGGAAACCGGGGTGTTAAGGAAAAGTCAGCTAGGAGACGGCCAGCTCAATAGCGCGGGGGGGAAAAGGCAATGTATGAAAAAGACAAACAGGAAAAAGTTGGAAACTGAAGTCAAGGGGGGGGGTTGTATCCGCGGGGATGATTTGAATTCACGTGGGAAAAAAAAAAAGGGCTTCCATGGGCGCCCAAAAAGTGGGAGGTAATACGGAGAACGTGGCAAACAAGAGAGTTGGGTTGGAAAAAGGGAAAACACCTACGAACCCTTCTTATGCAAGTGACCGAAGGGGCGAAACAAAAATTGTTGAATAAACCAGGGACACCGTTTCGGGGGAGGAAAAGGTGAAGTCCGTAGGGGGGGTTTAAACTGTGGGACAAGAGGGGAACTTGAAGAAGGCAGGTTTATAGGCCAGAGGGAAAGTATCCGGGTTGGGAGGGGAAGGGAAGAACGGATATTGGGACACAACACCTCACCCGTCAGCAGTGCCCGCAATTACATTGAGGGAAAAAGGAAAAAACAACACAAAGTCAATAACGCTGGGGAGGAAGCAAACGGAATGACGGACATGGAATTTGGTTGGGTTTCCAAGGCAGTCCCCCAGCCGTCCGACTAGTGCGCGGGGGGGGGAAAAAAGAAAAACACCAAAAAACAAGATGTCTACGAGGGACTTCCCAAAAACCATCAGTTAATGCCCACCCACGACCAAAAAAAAGGGGGGGGAACAAAATTACCAAAGATCAATAACCGCCGGTGGGATAAACCAAAAAAGTACTAGAGGAGGGGATTGGGGGGGGGAACCTTTAAGGGTAAAGGCGGGTTCAAAACAAGGGGAAGGGAAAAAAAGGTAAAACAAAGAGGCCCGGGGCTAAAAGCGGGAATCCCTATACAGAAAAAGTAATATTGGTAAAATGAAGGAGCAATGGGGTCATTTGGGGAAGGAAAACAACAAAAGGATCCCCAATAGCAAGCGCCTAATTGGGGGGGTGGGACGTGCTCCCGAGGGAAAAAAACCGGAATACAGTCAGTAAAGGGGAGCCAAGAGGGGTTGTAAAGGGAGGGGGGCGTAGGGGTGACAAAGACCAGGGGAAAACTCACCGCCAAATTTTGGACAGTGGGACGGCAAGACACAACTGCTCCAACAAAAGCGGAAGAGGCAGGGGGGTAAAGCTGCCAAAAATTTTGAAGAAGGCAGGGGGGACGGGGGGCGAGTAGCCCGAATTTACCAAACCAGGTTCAAAAAAAACGAGGAAGGAATGGAGAAGGTATTCCAGAGGGCAATACGTCAAAAGTCGGGGGATCTATTAACGAAAAAAATGATTGGGTTGAGCGTCCTAAGTCAAAAACACGTCCGGGGGGCGGAGTGCATGCCGGAACCCCCACCCCTGGGAAAGAGTTGGGGGGGGACAAAGTGTGCAAGGGGGAAAACGCAGGTTTGAAATTGGGGGGGTCCGCAAGGTGGTTAGGCGGGAACGACATCCTTGCGGGGGAAAACCCATTTGTGAAATAATCCGCCCTTTAAAACGAAAAGAAGCCAAAAAAATAAGGGGGGGGTGGGGGGGTTGTGGTGGGACAAAAAAAAAAAGCGAAGGGTAAAACATTGGAGTCAACTTTCAAAAAGAATGCGAGAGGTTTTTCCTGGGCAAAAAAAGACAAGATGGGAAAATCTCTCTGAAAAAAAACAACTGAAGAAAAGAAGGTGCAAGAGGGGTGGGGGGTGGGGAGTCAACAACAAAAATCTCGAAGTACTCTGAAAAAAAAAAAAGGGGCAACAGGAATTACCGCCAGCGTTTAAATTTGGAATAAACGCAGCCGGAACACAAGCAAGCAAGGAGGATTCCATTGTGGGGAAAAAAAAAGGGCAGGAAAAAAAAATTAGGGGGAAAAAAGGGGGGGAAAAACAAATATTCAGGAAGAACGAACCACGCAATGGGGGGACTGAGTGGCAAGCACAAAGGTCAAAACGGCGATACTGAAAGACCGGGTGTCAGCAACTCTTACAAAAGGGGGTGTTGGGGAAAAAAGCAAAACAACAAACGAGACCAGACGGAACGGGGGGGGAGAAAGAGAGCTAGTAAACAAGCAACTGAAGAGAAAACAGACTTTTTTTAGACTAGAAAAAAAAAAAGAAAGGACCGGTCGACAAGAAGGTACATGCACGGCAACAGTTGAAAAAACGGTGTTTAAAGTCGGCGGACTCAACAAACAATGAAGGGAACTGAACATCGATACTGGCGTGAAAAAAAGGGGTAAGATAACTGGGAAGAGGGGTGGGTACAACAAGTTGGAGACATGACCAAAAAAACTTTTGGCCACACAAATGGGCACACCTACTGACAACAGGCCCTGGAAAGGAAAGGTCAACCAATCAGGACAAAAAGAAAACTCGTGGGGGAAAAACCAGAAAAGGGTACGAAGTGTATTACAGGACATAAGAAACAGAGAAGAAACTTCTTCAAACACCACCACCTGGTCGAAAAGCTTGGATCTTGGGATCAGGGACTTGGGGGATGTGTGACTCCAAAAAAAAAAATCCGCTCGTAAACCGAAGAACAAAACATGGAAAAAATTTTGGTGAGGCACCCGCTTTATAGGAACTGTCAAGGAAACAATCCGTTCTCTTCCTTGGGACCTGGAAGGAGGTTTTAAGACCAAGGAATGGTTTAACAAAAAAAAAGAAACCAAACTAAAAAAAGAGAAAAGTCTGATCAAACAAACTCCTTAAAAGAAAGAGGACAATGTTGTCTGCAGTGGGCGGTGGGGGCGGTCAAGGGGGGGGGGTGTGGGCGATGGAAAACAAAAGATTGGCGCACGCAATGGGGGGGAAATTTGGGGGGGGGGAAATCGGTTGCAAAGGGGCCGGAAAAGGCGGTCGCGGCGCCCGTCGGGGCGGGGGGAAAAGGGAAGGCTGAAAAAAAAAACAGACAGTTCAGGTCAACATCCAGCGGTTCATCACCAAACCGGGATCGGGGACTTTGGCAAAGGGAGGTGTGTGAAAACTACACGGGGGTCCGTATTCAGGCACGGGGTCTGGTTTGGGGGGTGAACAACTTCTATTGGCACCCTTGGGGGAAACCATAGAAAAAAAAGGAAATAATCTCCGCCAGAAAAGCAACCACTTTACGGGCATCGAAGGTGGGAACAGGGTGGAACCAGCCCGTCTCAGGAACATCAAAATCGACAAACCTCAACCGGTGTTTAAAAAAGGGGAAGTCAAAACATGGGGGTGTTAGAAAAGAGACAAACTCGTCAATGGGAGGGCATAAGCCGGGTTAACGAGCTGGGGGTCCCAAAACAAAAGATTTCAAAACCCAAGGGAGGACGGGAAAAGGAACCAGCCAAAGAAAAAAAGGGAAAAAAAATTTCAACAATAAAAAGCGAAGCGGGTCGACGGTCCGGAACAAAAACCCTGGACCCCTTGGGGGGGTCAACCGGGGCTGGGTCAAAAAGAAGTGTATCAACAGCGAACCAATGGGTTTGTCGGGGGACTCATGAATGGACCTTACGACAAGAAAAAACTTTAATCTGAACAAAACGTGCTCGGGCAAAGCATCAAAAAAGGTGTATAAGAAGAACCGGGAGAAGGTTTCAAATGAAAACTACGTGCAGCAGGGAAATGGTTAGAATACAACCCACCGATTACCTTGGGGAAAAAAGGGAAAAGAAAAGAGCAAGGGGGCTGCAAAAAAAAACCGACCCGAAAGGCCAAGGGTGGGGGTCGGGAGAACGTCTTTCGAACCAAACAATGGCGGTGGGACGGTTAAAAGGGTCCTTCCTGAAATGGTGTATCCGTTGAACTGGGGAAAAAAAAAAGAAGCATGTGAGGAGATTATACAGAGCCTTAATGGAATGGACATTGAAAAAAACGGAAAACACAGATGCCCACACACACAAGGGGGCGATAGAGGAAGGGAAACCAAATAAGGAGCAGCCAGGGGCACGGGAAAAAACTGAAAATTCGCCAAAAAGAAATCATCAAAAGGCGGTTTCTTGGGGAGGGGCAAGAATTTGAACAGTTTGCAGTGGG
>Ga0179593_1361141_pt1 | contig 12977 bp, 19 predicted proteins | sample CZODoug2_1_08_16_FD_185931 | JGI IMG/M metagenome (GOLD analysis project Ga0179593, IMG submission 185931) | Vadose zone soil fungal communities from Angelo Coast Range Reserve, California, USA - CZODoug2_1_08_16fungal (PacBio error correction) | ecosystem: Environmental > Terrestrial > Soil >...
GAAACTAACGATATACTAGGGAAGCAAGTGAACAAAAAGGGGAAAATACTTTCAAAGGGGGGGTCGATAGAGCGTTATCTACTGTTGTTAGGGGAAAGGAAAGAAGGTGGTTAAAAATGAGAAACGGACCAGGCAAAATCGCCAAAGAAAGGTAACTAAAGTATCCAAGGGAAAAATGCACCGGGACGGAAAATGGGGGGGGGCACGTGTTCCTCAACGAATACGATGGGGGGGGAAAACAAGAGCGGCCGGCGCCGGCTGAGACACCAAACGGTGAAAAAAAACTGGCCCAACCTAATAAACTGGGGGGGGGACGGTTTTAGAAAAGGCGGTGCTACAATACGGGGAGAGTACGTGAAACACCTGTCGAGAAAAACGAGGGAAAGAAAAGGGAAAAGTCAAGATGCAGACCCAACTGGACGAACTGCCTCCGCGGAAGAAAGGGCAAGACGGAGTCAACTTAAAAAACCAACTTGTGCGGGCGGCAGACTCCCTCCTTCAAAAGCACATCGCCATCACTTCGAAAAGCAGATGCAGGGAGAGGGAGCGTAGACGGAAACGGGAAAAAAGTGAAAAAACAGCAGGTTTTTGTCGAAAACTTGAAAAAAAAGTCAAAAAAGTGGTTATTCACTTATTCTATGGGAGAAGAGAATGAACTACGACGTACTAAGCGCAAGAGGGGGCTACTCCAACTGCAGCGGGCGGAAACTAAAGGGTCAAATTGGAAAAGCCTATCGGGAGGGCCTCTAACGCTTTGGGGAGACGCCAAGGGGGAAAAAAAGTGGAACTAGGCATGGAAAAAGGCGCAGGAGGAACTTACTGGTCGCAACTTCACTCAGCGAAGGTCGTAAAAGAGCAGTCGGTGATCATAGAGCCGGAAAAATTCATTCATTTAAAAAAGTCTTAAGAGCGAAAACGAGGGAAAGGTAGCAAAAAGGCACGATCATTTAACATTTGAATAGAAAGCACTACATACGCGACGGTCCTTTTTTTTAGGGACAGGAAGGAAACAGAGGGTCGCGAAGGCGGTACAGGGATAGGGGCGGGAGAAAAGAAAAGGGGGTCGCGGGGGAGCGCCGAAGCAGTGAAAATGGAGAGGTGAGAATCTGTCAGGAAAACGTTTCGCTCGACTCTCCGACGGGGGGCCACAGTGTAAAATTCTTATAAAGGGAGTTTCAGGGGTCAAATCTGAGGGAAGCCAAGAGAAAGGGCATGACGCGAAGACTTACTTGTATTCTGAAGAATTAAGTCATGAAAAAAAAAACGCACTGCGCGCCGAGCTTTTTCAAAAGGGGGGGGGGGCGGGGAGACGAACGACCAAGCCTGCTGCGAAGGTCAAAGAAAGGAGCGTCCTCCCACCTTGAAAACTAACGGACGGCTGCAACGTCAAAAAAAGTCGAGGACATACCTTAAGCACTGTCCCGCAAAAGGGAGGCGAACTCTCTCTCTTTGCAAATGAGATGCGAGAGGGGGGAATCCTTCAGAAAAGGGGCAGTGTCGTAACAAGAACGGGACTCGGATTTGGGGCAAGGAAAGCCAATTCCACCCGAAACGAATTACCAGGGTAGTTTCACTTAACCAAGAAGAAGTAGGAGACATGAAAAGATGAGGGGACGACGATCATGACACAAGCCGGAAGAGGCGAACGCGCTCAACGCTGCGCAAAGGTGTTGACGGAACCGGCACTTCCTCCCGGAGCATAGGAGGCAGAAGAAAGAAAGGAGGGTCAGAAAGCACGCTTTAGCCCCAAAGTGAAAAACCACAAGAAACCGACCCGAAAGGGGGGGGGGTAAGGGGAAAAAGCTGGAAACGAGTGATAAAGCGGACGGTAAGTAAGGAGTTCTCTAGAGACGGGGCCGTCGGAATCATACTTACGGGCTGCAAGGGTGCCTGGGGGGTCGAAGAAAACTCACAACCAACTATGATGTAAAGAGAGAGGAGCACAACGGACAAGGGGCAAACGCCTTTATGCCGAAGTCACGTGAAAAAGGTTTCATTACAACGACCGTAATCTAGTGAAGCGACTCGGATCCTCGAAGGGAAATGGAAAGCTAGGGGGGCTGCACATGGGGGAGACAGGCGGTTCGAAAAGAAGATGAGGGTCTTTGGAAAAACGATTAGGAGGATGGTTCAAAAAGAACAAAATGCGCGACTGGCAGACGTTTACGAATCACCATCCCACTCCACCGTTGGGTCACATCAGGAAATCAACGGCATCTCATACTGCCGAGTTACCGAACGACCCCGCGTATCCAAGTCAACTCCTCGGATCCTTGGAAGAAAGAAAGAAAGGAGGAAAAAGGGAGCGAACGTCAATAAACTCTAAGGAAACACAGAAATTTGGAGCGAGAGGGGAAAAAGCGCTCGCAGTTAAGTGCAAACCCGTAGGGGCTTGGCCGAAGTGAGGGTCAAGGACATGGGAGTTCTGGGAATCCGGGACGTGCAGGGGAACGCCGTTCGCGGGATACCAGCACGCTCATGGTGAAAGCTTAAAGATTGGGTCGTCTCCCCTCACCAATTGGTGAAAACATTGGGCGGAGCGATCGTGGAGATTTTGGAGAAAGCTCAGAATCCAAGTCCGTCGAACTCTCATTTACCGGGAACACGTCGCGGCGAAAACGAAAACCGGCAAAAATTGACCTGAAACCTTCAAAACCCGGCCTGCCACCTGGGAGCGAAACCGAGGAGAGTACGAAAGAAACGGACCTCTCAACGCTTCGAACCGCGGCAATAGGGGATGCGCTAAAAAAAGGGAGGGGGAGGCTCTCTGGGGACGAAAGGACACGGGAAGAGGTCAAAATTAAAAAAGATGGGCATAACAAAAATGAAAGGAAGTTATGGCGGAGAGTCAAAAACGGAGAAGGGGAGATTTCAATGGGACAAAGTCCGCGCTCGAAAAGAAAAACAGGGGGAAGAAGGACTGCTCCTACGAAAAGGGCGTCAAAGCTGCCGACGAACAGACAAAAGATTCTTTGACTAGAACAGAAGGACGAAGGGACGATACCTACAAGGAAAGTTACGTGAAGAAAGAGGGGAGGAGGCAAAGGAAGCAGACGCCATCAAACCGGGGTTCCCGCAAGAATTCGAAGAACCGAGAACTCTTCGACAGAGCAAAGAAGGGGAAGCCAAATTTGAAAAAATGAGCCCAAGCAAAAATGCTGTTATAAGCACAGGGGAAGGACCCGACGCCAGAGACCCCGTCCGAAGGCTGGCAAGGGGGACGCGTGCGTTTTTAAGAGGTATTGGGCAAGTGGGGGGAACTTGACTCCGTCCCGCTCATATGTGAAACAGAAGACTATGGTGGGCAGGCTTCAGGAGGCGAGAATGAAAAGCTGGAAAACCGCCGCGAGGGGAGGGGGAAAAACAACCGAGGGTGCGACCGAGAATCCAAGAGTAGAACAACCTGGAAAAGGCCGGCACTGAAGACGGAGGCGGAAGCCGTATGAAACAGGGGGAGAGGTGAGCAGTCTCTCCAAAACTCCGGGAAACGGGTTGGACCAAAAGACGGGATGAATTGCCGGCGCAGTCCATTTTTCAAGGGGAAGAGACGAGCCGGACAGTAGGAAGAAAGAAGGTCCAAAGAGGGGGGAGACGCCGGGAAGGAAAAACGGACGATCCACACAGAGTCAAGCAATGAACCGGCCAGTCGGGGGGAGGACGCTCTGCCCGCCGTGGAAAGAATTCAAAAGTGAAAAGACGTATGAGAGAGCGATAATGGAGAGACAAAAAAACGAGGAGGGAAAGAAGGGGAAGAAAATATATCATCTCACGGGGACACAGAAGAACGATGAATCATGACCGCCCCGTACGGAAAAAAGGAAACGAAAGACAGCGAAATCTACTGGACGGAAGATGGCGATTATCGTATGACCGACCATGCTAAAGAAATCCTGTTTTTCTCCTGATAGAAGGGAAAGAAGGGTCGCGTCCGGCAAAATGTTATTAAACCGCACTCCTGACGGAAGGTTGCAAAACAAGCCAACGGCGGAGGATACACCGAATACTGGGTGGGGATCTCCTTCGGGTAAAGAATACGAAAGGGAAGGGCAGGGGAACTGGGGAAAGATGGGGGAGGGTTAAATCCCGGTACGGTGAAGGAAAGCCCACCAAGTATCGTAGAGAGAAGGACAACTCGGGGGGGGGCCGGCACTGCCTTAAAAAGAGGGGACGCATAGCCCATCCCGAGGAGGGTTCACGAAGGAGCGACGGAGGTGGCCCCAGGGAACAAAAGGGGTTGTGCGCGGGCATTACTCCTCCGGTTCAGCCAACACCGGACACAAACGTCACGTTAAGCCCAAAGAGAAAGGGGGATCGAGAGGGGACGGAAACCGGTGCCCCGGAGGAATGGGGGGGGGGGGGAAACTGTTCTCAGTTCAACAATGGGTTGGGGACACGAAATATGCAGAGATTACGGCATCTCCACAGGGTTAGAAGAAAAGGCAGGCGAGTAGAGATTAGGGGAAAAAACGGAGGGATTTCGAGAACTTGGGAAAGCTTTCAGGTGGTCACTTTTCTCCTGGCTGGGAACTTTATCTAAAAAGAGGTACTTAGGGAGACCCCATCGAGGTGTGGTCGAAAAAACGTGAGACCGGAATTCTGGAGTAGAAGGGCAGTCATGAAGGGGGACGGCTCGGGGGAAGAGGAGGGACAGGAGGACAGGGGGAGAAGTTCACTGTATACGTAAGGCCTCAAGCTAAAAGTACGGTTTGTTGGAAGATGGCAAAGATGGATCTACTATCTACCTGGAGAAATAGGGAGGGGGGGAACGTATTCTGAAAGTATTACATCCGCTTCAAGAATCGTATGGACTTTGGGTCGGGAGGCGGAGCGTAAGTGAGGAACGGTAAGAAAGATTATACGTGGCAATACGTGCTGAGGGTTGTCAGTCAAAGATGGGATTCGAAAGCGCAAGAAGAAGGGCACATGCACGCGCGCCGGGGAACTTGTGATGCGGGAAGGATTTCCGCTGTACGAAACGCAAAGGAAAGAGCAATGAGGGGCCCCCTCTGTGGGAAAAAGTGGGGGTGTCAGGTTTATAAAAAGTCCTGAGTCCGCCAAGAAGAGGGTGGGCTCCACTTAGCAACGAAGACGCGGCACGTCGCCTGATCGGGTATTTAAGACTTCGCCGAAAACCAAAAAAAAAAGGCGGAACGCGCTCTAGGGTTTTGCCTTGAAGGACGAGAGGGGGAATTAATTAACGAGACCAGGGCTGTGTGTTAAACCCCTTAGCAAAGGAAAGTGAACAGTGGTCTTGGTCAGGACGGGTTCCGAGCAAAAAAATCACAGGATCCGAAAGGGGGATGACTCAGGAAACGGATTCTACCATATCAAGGAAAGGAGCTTTATACGGGACCCCGAAGAGAATGATGATGAGGGGGGAATAGGAAACGATGCGCTACTTGAACGAGATGACTCTTGGACGCGTTGCTAAAAAGACAGAATCAAAGACCGTACGAAGGGAGGCAAGAGAAGGATATGTTCAGGAACGAGACGCTTCTCATCGGGAAAAAAGATCCACTACCTAAAAAAGAAACGCATGTAAGAAAGTTGTCTCTAACTACCAGATTCGAAGAGGGCCGATTACTTGTTGGCGAACTCGCAAGGGGACCGGAGGCAGAGTAATGCACCGGTTGCGGGTTGTGTCAAAATGAGGAAAAGAGATTAAGCAACCGTACAACACAGGGACAGAAGGCATGGAAGAAGACATGAGGAAGGGAAACGAAAATGATAACTCAAAGAAGAAAATAACCAAGCCTATGTTAACAGAAAAGACGATGGGGACTGGGGGAAGATTTGTAAAGACGGCAAGTGACAAAATACTTTATTATTTGCGTAAGGAAGGAACGAGGAACAATGGGAGGGAAGTGGGGGGGTCCGGAAGCGCGCGGGTAAGCGTCCGGTTAGAAAGACCGAAAAATCAGGGGGTTAATACAATGATCGTCGGAACCTTCAATCTTCATCAGCTACGAGGGCAGGGGGAAAGGACTACAGAGAATGTTCCGACTGACTTCCCCTGGGGGAAAACGAAGAGGAAAACGACAAACTAAGGAATCCAGCCACTAAAGGTGACAAAAAAACAGCTTGATCGGGGAAAAAACACCCTCTCTCAGCAAAAAAAAAGACATAAGATGTGTGGAGAGGGAAGGGGGGGGGAAAGGGGGACTCTAGAATAGGGAAGAAGGCAATGTTCGCTACTGACGCCAAGACAAATTGTCTTGTCAAAGCAGTAACCCCAGTGGGTGAACCGCTCGGAAATAAGGCGAATTTGTCGTAACACGCTGAGAGGAATACTACAAGGTAAACGAGAAGATTCTTCAAAAGGAAGGAGGCGTCTTTTCCAGGACGCCAGCTTGAAAAAGCCTTCAAGCCGGCATGGTCAACCGAATCGAAACCGGGAGGGGCGGGAAGAAAAGAAAACGCAACAGACTCCCAGAGTGCTTCGGCTCTAAACGCGAGGGAAAGCGACATTAGAACACGAAGTTTAGGAAAAAACAAAAGGCAAAAGCGTACGAGTGCAATCCGTCAAAAAAAAGTAACGACGGGAGGGCTAGGGCAAATTTATGGATAGTGGGGATCACACAACGCGAATCAACGGAAGGAATGTAAAAAAAAAAAAAAAAAAAAGGGCCAATGTCCAGGACACCGACAGACCTGTCTTCAAAAAAGGGACTACAAGCCGCCGATGATGGAAGGGGCTACCATAATCCATGGGAGAGAAGAACATCTCTTCGCCATTGAAAAGAAAAAAAAACAGACTGCTCCAAAAAATCGTTAAAAATCTAGGCAATCCAGGCAGGAAGGGGGGTTCTGAAGGCTGGCATGCGGGGAGGAGAACCCGAAGGGAGTCTGAGTAAAATATAGGTAGGAAATCGCCAAGAATGGGCCTAAAATTTAATTAGTCCAAGAAAAGGAAAAAACAGAAGGTAGCAAATTTAAAAGGTTGAAGGGCCCGGAAAGCAACAACTCCTGCTATAAGTTCTAAGGGAAAGCGATTGGGAGTTGAGGGAAAAAGGGATTCAACGAGAAAAGGGGGGGGGGTTCAGGGAAGAAGGAAAAGCTAGAAAAAAAAAGGATGGCAGCGAAGTCGGACTGACGGCCATCGGAGGAATGGGGGGGGAATCTGCCTAAACTGGGACGTGAGAAAGAAGCTCACTAAAAGTGGCGCAAAGAGAAAATCGTGACAAAAGTTCAGCCAGGGAAAAGGATCGTCTCGGGCAAAAGAAAGGAGACACAAAAGGAGCGTTTAAGCAAAGGGCCAATCCGGTTAAGTTTTGAACTCAAAATGGCGGTAGCCCTCCCATTTTCCGAAGACGAAGAAAGAAGAGGGGGAAATGAGAAAGACGAAAAAAGGAGGTGGGGAGGATTCTAATTTACTAAAAGAAAAAGCCAAGAACCAGGACTGTCCACCCAGTAAATCCGCGCTGGGGGGTGAAAAAACACCAGAACTCCTTCAACCCCGTCGGCGCAAAAAAGCGTAGGCGGGAGGTGCGATAATCACAACAAAAAAAAAGGACGGGAGGGGGGACATTATGAGGACTGGCAACGAGAAGCATCAGAAAAGGCGGGGGGAAGTTTCACAAGATTGGGCAGAATCATACTGGCCGGGAAGAGGACGATGGTGATCGTCGTTGTCGACGACAAAAAATCGCCAAATGCCTGTCGAAGGAGTAAAGAAAAGGGGGCCATCGGCTCGAGCAAGGGCAGCCTCAAGGCAGAAGGATGGCAACCCCCCAGGAGCCTAAAACAGAGACACAACTGTTTCATCCGTGGTCACGCAACGACGATAAGCCAAAAGTGTGGAGTGTTCAAAAGGTGAGTGCGCAAAGGGGAAAGGAGCGTCAGGAGAAACCGGAGCGCAAGCGGCGGAAAAAAGGCTTGGAAAAGAACGCGATGCCGGTACAGAAGCCACGGCCACGAAAGGGTGTGATCGGCGCAATTGAAAGAACCCAGACAACCAAACTTGTGCTAGGGGGACCGCCTAAGGAACAACACACCGAAAATCGCCGCACGGGTCCCAGCGATGCGGACGATAAGTCGGGGGCCTAGCGGCGTGGGAAGAAACACATTTTGTGGGGAGGGCTTGGGGCATCATGAAAGGGGGGGGGAGGGGAAAAGGGGGGGGGGCGAGGGGCGCAGATTATGCCGCGCTCATTTCGAAAACAACTCAGAGCGCGGAAAACTGTTTCCTCAATGAAGGAGGCCATGAATAGTTTGGGGAGAGAACCGATTGGAGAAAGGTCCACTTGTGAAGGAGAGGCTCTTTCTGAGGCCAAAAAAAGGAGTCCTTCTTGTCGCACGTAAAAAGAGAAATGGGGTTAAGTAGGAGTCGGGGAAATCCTTCTTCTTGAAGAAGGAAGAAAGGGACGTCTCGTGCCGATCAAATGACAGGAGGAGCCAAGTTACCATCAAAGGTTGGACTCGAACAAAAAAAAAAAAAACCCAGAGGAGGGGACGTTTTCTGAGGGGAAAGCACCAGAAAAGAAGGTCAAAGGGGCACTTGCTGAGAATCTAAGGGGGATTAAGAAGGGTAGCGCAAAAAGAAGCACAAAATAAAAAAATAAAAACGATGGGGGCGGTCTTAACGTTCTTCAGAACTTTCCCAAAGGAAGGATAAGGGGGGAAAATCCGGAGAAGAAGGCAAGCTTGAGATTTCGTTAAATGAACTCAACGAGGGAAACTCAGGGGGACTATGAAGGGGCGATTTACCTCTGGATACAAGAAAAAAATAGAAAGAAAGTAGGGGATACCCTCGAGGGGTAAAATGGAAAGGGGGGGGGAGAAAAGACTCCTCCTGCTTCAGGCTTAAAAAAACGAATGGAAGATGGTCCTCCACGTAAAAAGGGAAGAGGCACGGGAGGTCGAGGAATACCTCCCCCTGCAGGGAAAACAGCAGTCAGGGGACGACGGGGGGCAAAAGACCTGGGGGGGGGTAAGTGCGGTCTGGGTGGGTCCTTCTGAGAAATTGCGTGGAGGTAAAAAGTCATGGGACGCTCTCATGTTAGGGGTCGAGGGTACTAATATGAGGGGAAAATTGGGCCCATCCGAAGAAAAAGGACCCAGAAAGGACGTGAACAATCGGTTGAATTAACCATAGGAAAACCTTTTAATGAAGCCCGGGCTCGCGAACGCGCTTCCGCTTCGCCGTGCTGGTGCCTGCATACTTCCAAGAAAAACTAAGGAGCTCAGCACCGATCCTTAGTGTCGACCGGCGACGCTTTATCCCAAAACCAAAAGTCAAAAGCCCAGCGGGGATTTTCAGGCTGATCACGAGGCAGGAGGGGGAAAGAGGGAAGAGGAATCTTGTACAAAAAGGAGACGTGAAAAGGGGGAGGGAGACGTGTCAAAAGTTACAAGGGGTTGAGAGTCATAAAACAAACGAAAGACCAGAGCCGTAAGGGTTGACGACAGCCAGGGAGGGGCGCATCAGTTGAGAGAGCGTATCCGGAGAAAAGTTTACGAGGGGGGGGCGCGGGTACGAGAGGGATAAAGACGCTGAAAGGGAACATGATTAGGGGAGTGCGATGCCGGAAGGGGTGCCTTCAAACGAAGTCTCAGTGTTGCGGAGCGAAGGAATTCATCCACCGGGGGGCATAAAATGGGGGACCACCGTCATCTTCATCGATCTGTCTTTACAAACGTACAAAGGAGGAAGAAGGGGAATAGACGCCGGAATGGGGAAAGAGCCCGCCACGAAACTGGCGCAAAGGAAAGAAGGGAAAAACAGCAATTTAACCGGGAGAAGGATTAAAAACAAAACCGCGAGCAGACGTTTACCCCAAGCGAACGAGGAATGGTTCTCTTAATGGGGAGGGAGGAAGACTCTGAGGGGGTGCAAACCGAAAAGGGACAAAGAAACATTCAGCGCAAAAAAGGAAAAGTAGTGGTCTGGTTTGAAACCCGACACAAGAAAAAATAAAAGGAGCGGTGAGCGAACGGAGAAGTGGGGGGCGGGGGAGGAACTTGAACTATGCAAAGAATCCCCAAGTCCCCCAGCGCGCGGAAAGAAAGGGTCCGGAAGAAAATCTTCCCGCTAAGAAGCTTGCCTGAAAATGGTCCAGCCCCGATGAACCGATCTCAACAAGGGGGTCGATACACGGAGAGTCCATACCAGCTCAAAAAAGAGAGGGGAGGAGTCATTACAAAAGGTAAGAAGAGGGAGAAGAGGGCCCATCAAAGGCAACCCGGAAGGAACGAAGAAGATGCCGATGGTTTACTGCCTTCCCGCAACGCAAGTGGGACGTAGTGCGAGGAGGGCACAAGGGTAATTATCTTTAAATGGGATCACAATCACGCCTCAAGGGGAAAGGGACAATGACGAAAAAAGGCGGTTTAGAAAGCGTCACGAAATGCAACTCACTAAACGACCACCTACCGATGAAAAGCTTGCGACAGAAGGAACGATGAACTCACGAAAAGCTCCATTCTCAATGAACATGCGTAAAGGGGGGGGAGACCACTGAGTGGAATGAAAGCTGGACTAGATCCGGGAAAAAGGGGTTTCCGGGGAGGAAAGGGCGGAAAAAACGTCCAGGGCATTCCGTACGCTATGAACTAAAGAAAGAATTTTAACAACATGAAAAAACAAGACTGGGGCACAAACTTCTTTCTTACGGAAAAACGGGGGAAAAAAGGAAGTCATCAACGCGATTCCAAAAGCTGCGGTAGTGGTGAGTAGGAAAACTAGGATCTGCCCGCGCAAGGTGGGTGGGGAAAAGAAAAAAGGAAACAAGCTCTTCAACCCGCCGCTATTGGGAAAGGGGCATTTTCTGACTTCATCCGGAGGGAAGCTTGCCTGTCTCACGCTTCGGGGAGAAAAAGTGGGAAGAAAAAAGGACAAGCGAATCAAGCAGGGTACGAAAAAAAAATGGAACAGCACTTCCCTTAGACGGCCTGCGTCATTGAGAAAGGTCAGGAGCAAGTCTCTCCCTCCTGGGCGGGGTGAAAGAGGGTAGGCTTTCGACCCAATCCCTTTGCCGCCAGAAGATAGTGAAAGGACAAAGAACAACGGCTTGGCGATTTTTGAAAGTCCTCCACCTACTATAAACCAGACATCAAACGAAAAAAAAAAAGAAACAAGAACCCGAGTGACGTCTTTCCAACGTAGGGAGGGCATCAGCCTGCCATCGTATATCGGCATTCGAATAAGCCGCTCAGCAAAAAGAAAAAAAAAGAGAGAAACGAAGAAGATGGGGAAGTCTGAGACGTACGTGGGAGACGTAACCAAATAATTCAGCGGGACGGTAGGGGGTTAAGAAAATTGACTATGGGGGGGGTCTAGGGAGACGGGGCAAAGATCGGCCAAAAGCGCCGCGGAAAGCGACGAAAGGAATTCGGCAAGTGTGGGGGCAACCGAAACCAGGAAAGGGGCCCAAGAACGACGCTTCTCACCTCGACGCCAAATGTGGGATAGAAGGGCTGGGGACACCGAAATAAGGGCAGTTTAAAACTGTTTTTCGAGATGGTAGGGGCAAGCTTGCAGCCAGGTAAAACGGGGGATCTCAAGGGACCACACGGATCTAAGACAAGGCGAACCTGCAATGGGGGGAAGGAAACAGATTCCGTAAACTGCTCTGCCATGCAGAGGGGGGGACTTTGGTAAATAGATCTGCTGAAGGGATACCGGCAAATCCCAAACTTGGGGTCAGGGGAAACCTCAGCAAAAAAAAGGAAAAGTACGAAAAAAAAGAAAGGAGCCACAGAGCCGTTGACGGCGTAAGGGAAACTGACCCTGGGCAAAAAACGGCGTCTAAAAGTCTGCTGGGGGATCATTTTCCCAATTGGGAAAAGTGAGGCAGAGGGGAGCGAGAGCAAAAAGAGGGGTAGACGCCAAGCAATAAGGCGGGAAACAGGGTCCTGCCGGCGCTTACTGCAGCGAACGATTGGAGAATCAATTCACTGGAAACTGGCGAAGCGGTTCGGAGCGAAATAGGGAGGCTTTGCAGAACGGACAACGCAGAGGGGGGAGGCGTAGAAAGGCGGTGACACAATCGGGGAAGGAGGCCGCCGGAAACGACCGAGCGTCCAAAGATTACGGGGGGGAGAAAATTGGGGAAAAAAAATAAATTGTTGCGACCGCACTACCGCGGTTTCACTTTGAGAAAAGGAAGAGGAAACATCGACGGACTAGCGATAAGGTATCACGTAATGAATAAAAAAAAGATAACTGTCGACCGGAATAGGTTCTATGGGGAGGAGAGAGACGGACGGTACGTCAGAACGAAAAAAAACCGGAAGGGCCGGACGAAAAAAACGAAAGTTGGGTCAGTCAAGCAGAGAAGTTCAAAGCAACACGGACGTGAAATAGGAATATGCGACGTTGGAATTTTATTCTGCCAAGGGACGCGGCGAAAAGGAAATCTAATCGCTCCAAAAAGGGGCAAAAGGGGTCGGGCGAAATAACGACACATCCGCTGCAAGGGGAGGGGAAAAAGGGAAGATTGCAACTCCACTTATCGAAACTCTCGGATCCCCGATCTTCTTAATACTGAAACCGAAAGAAAGTGAAACCGCGAAAAATGGGGTGCCTGAACGCTCTATCGGGAATTCCTTCAAAACTCCAGTTGCTGTTGGGGGCGAGCGGGGGAAAAGGCCAGGGGATGTGTAGAGGTTCGACAGGAAAACACTTCAAAACAGAAGGAAACGGAAAAAAGTGGGAGGTCAAAGGAGCAAAGCCTGTATGGCTGGACGTACACATGAGAACACCGGGGGATTCAAAGACGGCTGAAAAAAAAAAAAGAAACAAAAAGGCTGCGGGAAACTGGGGTTGTCCGGGAAAAAAAATCACGGGAAAAAAGAAAACCTCATCGCACCTGAATATGGGTCAAAAGGAATTCAACTTTAAAAAAGGGGAAACCAACTCCAAAACTCCAAAAAAGGAAATATTGTCGCGGAGCACCCGGGAGACCGGTACGGAAAAAACAGGCGGCAGCGAAAACTCGAGTGACCGTACTTCATAAGGCAAATGGTGCCATTTGGTT